>Ga0307372_10008633_pt1 | contig 14251 bp, 16 predicted proteins | sample OX1MG_FD_202533 | JGI IMG/M metagenome (GOLD analysis project Ga0307372, IMG submission 202533) | Soil microbial communities from Risofladan, Vaasa, Finland - OX-1 | ecosystem: Environmental > Terrestrial > Soil > Coastal area > Acid sulfate soil | place: Finland: Risofladan, Vaasa | collected...
TCGACGCGGTGCGGTTGGTCGGGCCCAGAGTGCCGGCGACGAAGCGCGGCTTGTCCTCGGTGCTGACGGCATCGGCTTCCAGCCGCGCCAGTTTGGCGGACTCGAAGTTCAGCTCATAGGCAAATTTCTCCATTCCGTAATCGGACATCGAAATCTTCTGCGCATTGAAGGTATTGGTCTCGATGATGTCGGCGCCGGCCGCTAGATACTTGCGGTGAATCTCGCGGATGATGTCGGGCTGCGTCAGACTCAACAGGTCGTTGTTGCCTTTGAGATCGCGCTCCCAGTCAGCGAAGCGCTCGCCACGAAAGTCGGCTTCTTCAAGGTCATAGCCCTGAATCATGGTGCCCATGGCGCCGTCGATGATCAGGATACGGCTGCGCGCCTGCGCGTCCAGTCGGGCATACGAGTCTGCTGCGGGAATGTTGTGAGGAGTATCGAACATCTGCACATTGTATCTCGTCATCCGGATAAACGGATATTGGTGTGGGGCGAGAGTGAGTCGTGAGTAGGGCGTCACTGGCGGAAAAACGCTCTCTTCTCCCGCAAGCGTGAGATAGAGAGCGTAGCGACGGATGAGGGAGTTCTCCAACTTCTCACGCGTCAACGCGCTGAACGGCAAGGCAGACCATCGATACGGTACACTCCGCGTGTCGCAGGTGCCCGCGCGCATGTAGATGTCGCGGGTTAAACGGGAAGCCGGTGCGGATGAGAAGATTCATCCAAATCCGGCGCTGCCCCCGCAACGGTAAATGAGGAATACCGCAGAGTTTGGGTATTCCGGCGGATCACGCCACTGGATCGTCACGATCCGGGAAGGCCCGCCGCAGCGGTTAGACACCGCTCGCCCATGAGCCCGGAGACCGGCCCGCGATAGTTCCCGTGCGTCCATATACGTGTGGGTGGGTGCCCATCTATCGCCTGCGGGGACGCAGGTCGGGAGTGAAAATGAAATTCGTGCTTGTTGCGGCGTTCGTCGTCGTGCCCCTTACTGCCCCGGCCGTCAGTTTTGCCACTGGCCCCGAGCAGCAGATCGCCGCACTCGATCCAGTGACCGTAACCTCCACGCGCACGCCGGTGCTCGAGTCCGACACGCTGGCGCCGGCCCTCGTGATCGATCGTGCCGAAATCGAGCGTTCCCAGGCCGCCGACGTCGCCGGCATCCTCCGGCAGTATGCAGGGCTGGAAATCACTCGCCTGGGCGGCCCGGGACAGCCGGCGTCGCTGTTTGTCCGCGGCGGCAACAGCAACTACACCGTGGTGCTGATTGACGGCGTGCGCATCAACGACGCGACCACCGGCGCGGCCCCGCTGGCGGACATCAGCCCTGAGATGATCGAGCGTATCGAAGTGATCGAAGGCCCGCGAGCGGCGCTGTACGGTGCCGATGCCATCGGCGGCATCGTCAATATCATCACCCGCCAGCCGGGACCGGCGCAGCTGAATGCCTCCATAGGGGGGGGTAGCTATAACACTCTCTCCGGCGGTGCCGCACTGCGCGATCAGGGCAGCGTCGGTGGACACGCCTGGGGCGCGGTATTGGATGCACAGCAGCAGCACAGTGGAGGATTCCCGATTTATGCCGGGAATAGCCAAAACAGCGGCTATCGCAACCGCACACTCAACGGCCGCGGCACGCTGGATCTGGACGAAGTGGAACTACAGGTGCGCGGCTGGGATTCCAGCGGCAATACGCAATATCAAAAGCAAAATTTCGCGCCTCCCAGTTTCAGCTTCAGCGGCCTTTCTCCGGTCGCCGAGAACTTCCACGATCAGATCCTGGCGCTGCAAGCGCGCAGTCAGTTGACCACGATCTGGCACAGCAGCCTGACCTTTAGCCGCAGCCTTGATCAGCTCGAGCAGAACCAGTCGAACGATTTCCTGCGCACCATCCGGCCCGAACTGGACTGGCACAATATCGTCGTGGTCGATGTACACAACCGCGTATCGTTTGGCGTACGCGCCAATCGCGAGCGCGTCGATGCATTGTCATTCGGTACTGAAATAAACGAAACCAAGGACAGCGATTACGGTTATGTCCAGGACGAGCTGAACTACGGGCATCATCACGGCGTGGTCGCCGTCAACTATCTGCACGATGGCGCCTTCGGCGAGCGCTTCGACTGGAACGCCGAGTACGGCTACGACCTGTTTGCGCATACGCGGCTGATCGCGACCGCCGGCACCGCGTTTCATACGCCCACCGCCAATGATCGCTTCGGGTTTGGGGGCAATCCCGATCTGAAGCCGGCGAAAGCGCGCAACTACGAACTGGCTGTGCGTCAGCAGATCACTGCGCACCAGCAGACCGAGCTGCGGCTGTTTCGCACTGATGTGCGCGACCTGATCCAGTATGTGGGGGTCACAAACCAGGTGGAGAATGTCGATTCCGCGCGCAGCGACGGTGTGCAACTGAGCTGGCGTTACACCGACGCCGTCTGGGATGCGCACCTCAACGCCATCTGGCAGGACCCGCGTGATCGTTCGCAACATAAACGCTTGCTGCGACGCGCACGGCTGATCGGCTCCGCGCAAGTCAACCGCCGTCTGGGCCGCTTCGAAATCGGCGCCGGTGTTTACAGCAGCACGCAGCGTGCGGATGTCGGCGGCATCAGCGGAGCGCCGACCACCGACGGTGGCTACGCAGTATTCGACCTTACTGCCGGCGTTCAGATGACGCCGCAGCTACGCCTGAATGCGCGACTGGAGAATGCCTTTAACCATCATTATCAGACCGCGAACGGATTCAATCAGTCCGATACTGCCGTCTACGCCACGCTGCGCTACAGCGTGCCGCTGTAGCGGCGGGGCAGAGATGCCTTAGCCGCCCCGCGAACCCTCACCCCGCCGGACCCTGCCGTGATTGAAATGCGAACAACCACAGGATCGCGCCTTGTGCCGGACGGCCGGTCCAGGTGACGCGGTAAGTGCCGGCCGCAGCAACCTCACGGCTGGCCACCGCGCACTGCACGCCGCTGTTGGGTGGCAAAGTAAGGTAGTGGTCGATCATCTTGAATCCATTGTCGGGCACGGCTGTCATCCGGTACACCGGCGCATCGCCCCACCACACCGCGATCAGGGTCGCGGGGCCGGTGGTGGTGACCGCTCCGCTGGTGAGTCGTGCCGTGCCGCCGTAGCGCTCCTGTCGATGATCGTTGAACGGTTGCACTAACCACGCCAGAAACCGATTGAACACGTTCGGCGCCGGGTAATTGCTGGCCATGTCTTGAAGGATTCCAGCGTTGTGGATTTCGACCAATCCAAGGGTTGTCTCGCCTGCCGGGTTGCCGTTCTTGATCGCCCGTACCGTGTGATCCGACCCGCCATGAGCCGTCGTCGCCACCCAGGCGCGGGCGTCAAAACGGTCCTGGTAGCCGCGGAACACGTCGTGCGCGACCTGCTTCCAAGTGTTGCCCGCGCTGTCAGTCGGAGGCTGTGAATTGCTGGCCCATCCGGCGTCGAACATCAGCAGCGAACTGCCCGAATCCTGTGTGGTCAGGACCGTGGTCATCGCCGGACTGACGCCCTTGCCTTCACTCTGGGCCAGTAGTGTATGCGCGCCCAGCGCCGGCGACTGAGCCGACGTTGTTGCAGCGCTCACCGGGGACCAGCCGTAGCTGCCTGCCAATGCCAACACCGCCAACATTCGCCCGGTGCGCAAAATTCGCTTGAATACATCGTCTCTCATGTAAAAGTCTTCACTCTTCACAACCTTTAAATATATCGGCCATGATTTCAGTACGAGGTCCGGATCAAACGCCTCGGTTAATATGGAACTGTAGCCGCTGGCAACACTGATGCACGCACATCCGATTCTGGAAGAACCCATGGGCCACCGCCTAAGCAAAATTGTCACCCGCACCGGCGACGCAGGCCAGACCGGCTTGGCCGACGGCTCGCGTCTGGCCAAGACCGATCTGCGCGTCGTGGCGATGGGCGAAGTCGATGAACTCAACTGCTGCATCGGTCTGGTGCTGGCGTTGACTCTACCTGAAGCGATACGCATGCTGCTGACGCGGGTGCAGCATGAGCTGTTCGACTTGGGTGGCGAGCTGTCCCTACCAGGGGCGGTAGTGGTGAGTGAAACGCAGCTCGCCGAGCTGGAAGCGGCGATTATGGCGCTCAATGAAAGCTTGCCTCCGTTGAAAGAATTCGTGTTGCCAGGCGGCAATCAGGCCGCCGCACAGGCACACCTGGCGCGTGCCGTGACCCGACGTGCGGAGCGTGCAGTGTGGCGGCTGGCGGCGAGCGACGCAGACCATCCGCCCGTCAATCCATTGGCGCTGCGTTATCTCAACCGGCTGTCGGATGGGTTGTTCGTGTGTGCGCGCGTGCTGGCGCGCGAAGGCGGCGGCACAGAGGTGAACTGGAAGCACGAGCGACAACCCTGAATTGACTCAGATCGGTTGACGCCATACCGGCGCGGGCCAGTATCCAGCAGGTTCACGCCAGCCAGGCGGCGGTATGGAGCGCAAAGATTGCAAGCAGTACCAGCAGAGCTCGGCGCTGCATGCGCAGCACTTCTTGCAGCGCGGTTTCCAGCGGTGACGGCACCAGCTTGGCGCCGTGAACTTCCAGACTCAGCGCGGCGCTGGACACTTCGGCCAGCAGCGTCCAGGTGCGCGTGACCCAAGACAGGTCGGCAGGCAACTCGCGCCAGGCGATGAGCGCATCATCCGCACTGCCAACGATGCCATAGAGGAGGGCGGTGAGTCGCGCCGGCAGCCAGGCGGCGACGGCATGCAAACGATTAACAAAAACGGCTGTCGCCCCGTCGTCGGATACAAACACCAGCGGCAGACGGCTGGCGAGGCGATAGAACACGGCTGCGGCCGGCCCGCCGATGACGAACCAGATCAATGTGCCGAACAGACGTTCGTGCGACTGGATGAACAAGACGCCGAGCAGACTGTGGGAGTCGGTTTCGGGCGCCGGCCCTTGCTTGAGCGCGGCCGTCAGCCTGCGTACGGTGTCCTCATCACCGGCCTCGCGCGCAGCGATCAGCCGGTGGACGTCGTCGGCCAGATCGCGCGGGCCCAGACAGAGAAACAGGATCAGGACGTCGTAGGGCAGTTGCAGGAGGGTGTTGTCGATAAAGATGGACAACAGGGCGATCAGTGCAGTCGGCAGCAGCACCAGCAACGTGATCCATAGCAGCGAGTGCCACAAGCGTGCGGAGGGTAGGCGGATCCGCAACCAGGTCAGTGGCCCGCCACGGGTTTGGTACAGGCCGGCGTCGCGATAGTGCGAGGCGAAGCGCTCGACCAGCAGTGCCAGCAGGATCGCGATCAGAGTCATGTCGGCATCATCGGGGGAAAGCGATTTCAGCCAGACCGCGCGGCCAGTCGAAATGTGGGCCGGGATCGGTCTTGCGTCCCGGCGCGATGTCGGCGTGGCCGACGATACGTTCGTTGGACAGACGCGGATAGGCGCGCAACAGTGCATCGCTGACGCGACCGAGTGCGGTGTACTGCGCGTCGGTGAAAGGCCGTTTATCACCGCCTTCCAGTTCGATGCCGATGGAGAAATCGTTGCAGTCGCTGCGGCCTTCAAAGCTGGAGACGCCCGCGTGCCAGGCACGGCGATCGAACGGCACATACTGGGTGATGCTGCCGTCGCGAAAAATGCAGCCGTGGGCGGATACCCGCACACCGCGCAGCGTGGCGAAGTACGGGCACGCGTCGCAATCCAAGCGCCCCATGAACAGATCGTCGATCCACGGCCCCCCGAACTCATCGGGCGGCAGCGCAATAGCGTGAACCACCAGCAGGCTGATATCCCCGACATCGGGACGCGCGTCGGCGTGTGGCGATATTCTCTGCCGCACCGTGTTCAGACGATGTTCAACGGTATCGACGATCATGCGCATCGGCGGCGTGAACGAGGCGATGTGTGGTACGTCCAAGGGGGCTCCATCAAGATCGTTCGCAGGATCGTGCGAATTGGTCGGGATGCGCCTCAAGGCGCACACATTGCTGCTGTCCAGCGCCTGATCCACCTCGATCCACCGGCCTGGACTGGGATCGGAGACGCATTGAAAACCGAACCGCAGAGAGTCAATTGGGCCTCAGGACCGCGCAGTTTGTCGATGCCGGCAGCGAAATCCAACGCTGAATCCGGCATCCCGATTCAGTTCAACGCCCCCAGTGGTCGGGTGAAGGTATAACGCGCCGGCTCCACGACCAGTTGGTGAAACGGTTGTGCCGGGGCATTCTTCTCGAATACCGACAGCGGCAGATTGAGAATAAACAGGCCGGTACCCAGCACCGTCGCCGCCAGACTCAACGGACGCACCACGATCAGATCGAACACCATCGCGCCGGCTGGGGGCGCGTCATAGCGGGGCTGGTCAAGACTGGCTTGGCCGTTCTGGTCCGCCTGTACACTGCAGGTCAGCATCAGCAATGCGATTCCCGTCAATACAGCGGTACGCATATGATTGCCGCGATGTTTCATTGTGATTCTCCCGCGTCGGCTGCGGCGCATGATCCAGACTGAGTCAAGGCTACGAGTTAGCCTTCGCGACTGTCAACCACAGCTGGGGGCACGCCGTTCATGATCCATGTCGCACTGTACGAGCCGGAAATACCGCCCAACACCGGCAACATCATTCGCTTATGTGCGAATACCGGCGCCAAGCTGCACCTGGTGGGCACGCTGGGGTTTGAGATGGATGATGCTCGTTTACGACGAGCCGGTCTCGATTATCACGAGTACGTCCAGGTACGTCGACACCCGAGTCTTGATTCGCTGCGGAGTGCGTTGCCGGATTCGCGTTGTTTCGCTTTCTCCACGCGCGGGACGGTCCGGTATGATCTCGTGCGTTATGCCGCCGATGACCTACTTTTGTTCGGCCCGGAAACGCGCGGTTTACCCGATGCCGTTTTGGGCAATATTCCACCTGAGCATTTAATCTTCCTGCCGCAGCAAACCTATAGCCGCAGCCTGAATTTGTCGAACGCTGTGGCGGTGGCATTGTATGAAGCCTGGCGACAAATGGATTTCGTGTCGTCCCGCTAGCGCTGGGCAAAGATCAGCACGCGCGGCCCGTTTCGTTCATCGCGGTGCTCCGCAACTTCGACGTTCGAGAAACCAAAAGTTTTGAGCAGATCGATCAAGTCGTCCTGCGGTAGCCACTTAGCATGATCCTGCATACCAGAAAATGGATCCGCGCGGCCCCCTTCTTTGTAGGGGTAGTAACGCCTTGGACCGATTATGGTCTGGCACTCCTGTAACTGAGCGTCCGGCGGGCTGACGTGGGTATCCAGCATGATCAGTTCGCGTGTCAATGCACAGATATTTCGTAAATGAGACCACGGATCGGCCAGGTGATAGAGCACACCGGCGTGGTGAAGCACGTCGCATTCGAGATCCACTCCCGCAGGCGCTGCGGTCTCTACATCCCAGCGCACCACCTTGGGCATGAGATCAAACATGGCACAGCGCACGATGGTTTTGACCACGTTTTCGATTCGGCTGTCGACAGCAACTACCGAATTCGCGCGCATTGCCAACGGCACAGTGTGGATGCCCTCGAAGCAGCCGATCTCGAGAACTTTTCGAGTTTTCAGCGGTAGCCTCTGGTCGAGTAGCAGGATCCGTCTATCCGGGATCTCCTGAGCTGTGCTGCGCTTATCTCTGGAATGCGCCCGGCCAAAACGGCGTCCCTTGGAGTCAACAACGAAAGCACTCCATGGCAGCAATTCATTGAGTCGTTGCAATTCGTCATCCGGGAGTTGTTCCACGAATGGCACATAGATCCGTGTATCCGGTAGCTGCGGCACTGGGCTTTGCACTTTTATGCGCCTGAATTGCAAGAGACGTTGTAAAAAATCCATCATGATCAGGTCATCGCGTACATGCAACGACGGCCACGTTTGAGGGCAACGTCGAATGATGCTGGGGATATGTTGTGTCTGGGTCCGAGATGATCAATTCAGTACCTGTCTCGCGGGCATATGACATCTTGCGTGATCGAGGGATTCAATTTTTGGCCGCACGTGCATAAGCCTGTATCCATCTGCGCACCCGCTTGTGCCAACGTGCCGGACGATCATGGCGCGCATTGTAGGATGGCATGCGTTGGTAGGGGGGTGTAAAAGATTCGTCTAGCTCGCGCACGCGACGCGGCAACAGCAGCGCATCCTCGCGGCGATGTTCGATCTGATACTCCAGAGACGGCCGGACGTGGCCCAGACTGATGTGTTGCTCGACCAAGGCTTTGTCGATGAAGCCGTTCTCCGTAGCCTCTATGAGATCCCTGACCCATAGATAGCCATTGGGATTGTCTCGGGATACCCAAGGCTGTGTCGTCATGTCGGTGTAGTGCAGCAACGCGGTTTGCTTCGCATCAAATCGTTCGAGGCTGTTCCAGCACGAAGGAATGTCCCCACTGATTTGTTCAGCCACGACCATGCGTTGCATCAGATCCTCATACGAATATGTCTGTCTGTCCAGATTGCTGACGATGTCGCGAATATTCCACTGCAGGGCCGCGCAGTCGAGCAACATGACGCTGAATTGCGGGCGACGTTGATTGCCGGTGTCGCCGACTGCCATCAACTGCACATCGTTCAGGGGCAGTGTCCAGAGCTTTCGAATATCCTGAAAAACCTGCATGTCCGAATCCAGATAGATGGCCCGACCGACGTAACCGACAATCTCCGGGATAAGGAAGCGCTGGAACGAAAACGGTGTCCGTGGCAGGTTCTTCGAGTCCTGCGGCGTCGGTATGTTGATCCCGCACTGGTGCAGCGGCGTTACTTTGACGTTGAGGCTGGCGTGTTTGCGGATGGAATATTCGAGCACCTTTACCGCCAACATCTGATCTTCTGTTGCCGCCACAAAAATACTCACGGGAGAAGGCATGTTCAGCGGTGCATAGTCGAGGTTCGTCCGCAGCAAGGTCTTTGCGATCTCCTCGAACTGAAGATCGAATGAAGGCTGGCCGTTAGCGAGTAGGGTCTTGTCCTCGAGGTCCTTGAAATTCGAGCTGTAACTGTTGCCCCCCATCGATGCCCAGCGAACGCACTTTTCTCACGCCGCTCATCGCCAGCAGATTCAGTGCGGCTTCAAAGCTGAAGTTGGCGACTTGTACAATGGGCGAGTTGGAATACTGATTCTCAGCGGTAGACAGGTTGTACCAGAGCAGACGTTCCTGTTTGCGTAAACGTTCCAGTACAGGAATGCGATTACAAAGATCACCCAGAGTGCTGGCACTGGCTTTGTTATCGATGTGAGGATGCCATGGCATGACGACGATGCAGGCATTGTTCAGCAGCGCATCCGAGCAGCTTTCCACAACATCAAGGTCAATGATGTGAGCAATGTCCACCGACTGTTCCCGGACAGCGTGATTTAAAGAGAGCGTCGCGTACGAAGAAATATCGTAACGTGGCAATTCGCCGAAGCTTGGCCCCTTGCCCAGAATCAGCCAGTCTTTGTTCGCAGTGTTGTTGCATGCAGCCCAAGCGAAAAAATCTTTCATCGCTTGAATCCTCTTGTTTTGCTATGTCGATCGGTCTGACAAGCAGACGATGATGAGTTTGAGTGTGCTGGGTTATTCCTCTCGATCCGTCTCGAAAAAAGCATCACCGATCTCATTCAAGTAACGAAGATATCCTGTCACACATCGCCGCAATTCGGCGTCTATATTTAGGCAGGCGGTGCCTATGATAGCGTGGAGCGTCGACAGCAATCGCTCGGATAATTTCCCATCCCTCTCGTATGGAGGTTAACTCTGGTTTGGTCGCAACTGGATTGAAATGCAGCAACACGCGGATTGATTCCGGATGCATTTTCGGGGAATGAGGCTGCATCACGATGACCTCAAAGCCAGCGCAAGATATAGTTGCGCTCAATGTCCGCTCTGTAAAATGATAGAGATGTGCAATATGAAGTGATTCCAGGCCTTTATATTTCAGCAGATCGGGAACATCAATGTAGATTTTTCCTATTGGAGTCAGCAAGCTTGACAGCAATCTCAGGTACGCTGTTGGATTTGGTAGATGCTCAAAAACGTGATTCAAAATGATCAAGTCAAATTGAAGATTCAGATGCTTCAGATCTTCTAAATGATTACATATTTCGCAATCGGCATATTCCTTTGCAAATTTTGCGAACTCCATGTTTGGTTCAACTGCCACACACTTCAGTCCGATGTCTTGAGCACGAAGTGCTTTGAGAATACAACCCTCTGACGCGCCGATATCAAGCACTGCCGCATGATCATGAATCGCACCCGCATTATTTAAAAATACGGCTGTTTCAGCCGCGCGCTCATCTTTTTTGAATTCTTGAATATATTTTAAACTCGGCACGGTGACTTTCTGATAGTAACGTCGGTAGAATTCTGCGTAGAATTCGTCGAGCGCAGCATCGGTCGGTTGCGGATTGGTTAGCACTAGACCGCAGCCGTTACAACCAACGGTGACGATCTTCATGTCATAGCGATCTGTTTCACACAATACCGTGAAATCAATACCTTGGCAAAGATAACATTTGATTTTTTCGGTGGGCACTTGGTCCAGGGTCCAGTGTCGACCATGTTTCAATCCAAGACTCTGCATGCTGTTACCTTCGTATTCGTTCGCTACACTGGTGAACAATAACCAAGTCATTCAAAATCCACACTGAGTTTTACAATATACTTGTAAAAAACTTAATTCCGTGATTAATAAGAGTGGAAATAGTGTTGAGTAATATACAATAGTGATTTGAGCCATGACGCCGGCAAAACGTTTCATAACTACTCATAATGCCTTATACCTGCGGCATGCTTTTATTAGCGGATATTCGGGAGACAGGGTATCTGCGCTCATCGCTCTTAATAGAGCCATTTAATCGAATGTCTAGCGTCGTGTCAGATTCACCCCTTATATCAATTGCCTTATGCACGTATAACGGTGAGCGTTATTTACGTAAACAACTGGATTCGCTCCAGCAGCAAGATTACCCGCAGATGGAGATTATCGCCAGCGATGATGCTTCCATCGATGCCACGCCGCAGATTCTCGAAGAGTATGCTGCTCGCGATCAGCGATTGAAGATTTACCGTAATCCATCCAATATCGGGTTTCGGCGCAATTTTGAGCGGGCGCTTGGTTTGTGTGGCGGGGATCTGATCGCGCCCAGTGATCAGGACGATATTTGGGAGCCGTCCAAACTCAGCAAGTTACAAGACGCTCTCGGCACGGCGATGATGAGTTATTGCGATTCGGAGTTGATTGACCAGCATGGAAGTGCCTTGGGCCAAAACATATCCGACAAGTTCAATGTCGCGAGTATTGGCGATCCATTGGCATTCGTCTTCAGTAACTGCGTATCCGGCCATGCGATGCTGTTCCGCCGCGAGCTATTGACCTCCGCGCTGCCGTTGCCTGACGGCTTGTTTCACGATTGGTGGCTGGCCTACGTGGCGGCCTCTCAGGGTCGTATCGAATACTGTCCGGAGCGGCTGGTGAGTTATAGGCAGCACGAAGCAGCCGTGACTGATTTATCGGGCAGGCGCAGCAAGTCTGCTTCCGGCAAGTCACGCGGACACAGGCTCGATGCAATACATGAAATTCAACAACGTATTAAGTGTTTTGCTGATCTTCAACAGGGACGCGAGGCGGAGTTGCTGAATACGCTTGAGAAGCTGTGGCACGAACAGGAACACAAGTGGATTTGCTTCAAGCTGACCCGTTATCTGCTGCGCTATCGTCATCGTCTGTTCGCCTTACAGAGCGATCAGAGGTTCAGGCATTGCCGTCGCGCCATCAAGTATTTTTGGGGCATCCCAATTAAGCGACTGATCCAACCTGCCCGGTATGGATAATTCTGAAAGCAATTTCGTGCAACAAGTCACGGTTATCCTGGTGACTTATAACAGCCGACACATTCTCCCCGAAGTGTTGCCGCCGTTGGAGGGCGTTGCGCAAGTCATCATCGTTGATAACGGTAGTAGCGATGGCACGGCAAATCTGGCAACGCAGTTGTTGCCGGAGGCAGATGTGATCGAGCTGGGGCGCAACATCGGCTTTGGGGGCGCCAATAACGTCGCGCTGGAGAAGGTCGAGACGCCGTTTGCCTTGCTGCTCAACCCGGATTGTGTGGCGTCGCCCGAAGCCATAGAGGCTTTGTTGATCGCGGCAGCGCGTTATCCAAACGCGGCAATTCTTGCGCCAAAGCTATACGATGCACCGGGGCAACTCGGCTTGTGTTATCGGCCGCGATTCTACGAGTCCCAGCCACGAGAGTTGCATGACCCAGAGGGGGACCTCTGCAGCGAATTTCTTACGGGGGCGGCGATGCTCTTGCGCATGGATGTGTTCCGCAAGATCGGATTCTTTGATCCCTGGTTTTTCCTGTACCTGGAAGACGATGATCTATGCCTGCGTGCCCGGGCTGCTGGATATTCACTGGTGTTGGTACACGATGCCTGTGGTAGTCACCGAGTCAAGCAGTCGTCGAAACCATCGCACAAGCTCGTATACCGCCGGGCTTACTGTCATACGGCCTCCAAGCTCTATGCTTTGAACAAGCATGTGGGTCAAGGTGCCTATGGACGCTTGCGCTTACGCACGCTGTTCGGTGCGCCGCTGGCGTTGCTGGGGGCGATACTGACGTTCAATAGATCGCGGATGTTGCGATCAGCCGCGCGTTTTGTCGCCGCTGCACGGGCCCCGTATTTATTGAGGAAGAAGCACTGCATGGACAGTACGGATTGAGCATCTGTGCTGACGAGGCGGAGTTCAGTCACTTTCTGGTTTGACTGGACGTTGGGCCAGAATGCGTACCGCTTCCACCGGAGTCGCTGCCCCGGAGAGCACGCGAGTGACCTGCTCAACCAGCGGCGTTTCGATCTGATGTCGTTTTGCGACTTTCAGCACTTCAGGTGCTGCGCGCACGCCTTCGACGGTCCCGATCTGTCTGACTGCTTCCTCGACATTGGAGCCGCGGCCGAGCATCAGGCCCAGTCGACGATTACGTGACTGATCATCGGTGCAGGTCAGCACCAGATCGCCCAGCCCTGAGAGACCCATGAGTGTTTCCGGACGGGCTCCGAGCGGCTCGGCCAGGCGCATCAGCTCGCTGAGGCCGCGGGTGATCAGGGCGGCGCGGGTGTTGGCGCCCAGGCCCAAGCCGTCGGCGATACCGACGCCGATGACGAGCACGTTTTTGGTGGCACCGCCGATCTCCACGCCGATAACGTCGTCCGAGGTGTAGGTGCGGACGCCGTCGCCGTGCAAGGCCTCTGCAACGACTTCGGCCAAGTCGGCATCGCGCGCGCCGACGGTCACGGCGGTGGCATGCCCAAGCCCAACTTCTTGGCGAAGGTGAGCCCCGAAATCATGGTGAATGGGCGATTGTCGCCCAGCGTTGCAGCCATCACCCGGGTCGGAAAGCGTCGTTCCTTACCGTATCAAGTAGGGCAATCACCCGCCTGTCTACCGGGAAAGTCAACCTGACACCGTTTTCACACCGTAACCACCCGCTTGGCACTGTCATAGTGCCGTTTTTCTTCGATAAGTGCTTATGACATCGGGGTCGGGGTCAATGCCCAAGCCCGGTCCTTGGGGGACCCGAATCCGTCCCTCCTTTGGGGTGAGGGCATCGCCGTAGGGGGACGCTTCCTGCTCGAACCAGCGTACCTCGATCATGGAGTCGGTAGTGCCCAACGCCGCGGTCGTCTGGATCGCTGCGAGTAAGCCCGGGCCGTCGTAGAAGGAGTGCGCCATCACGGGGATGTTGCGGACTGCCGCGAGGGGGAAAACCTTGATCAACTCGGTTATGCCTCCCATTTTGGCCGGGCTTGGCTGGATAAAGTCCACCGCCTGCGTGGCGAGAACGCGCTCGAATTCCATTAGCGTGGAGACGTTCTCGCCAGACGAGACCGGGATGCCGGTGGTTCTTCGCAGTTCGGCGAGACCATCAAAATTCTCCGGGGGCCAGAGCGGTTCCTCGAGAAATTTGAGCCCGATGGCCTTGAGCTCGTCGGCGACAGCAAACGCTTCAGCCAGGGTCCACGGACAGCCGACATCCACGATCAACTCGACGTCGGGGCCGGCTTCCGTGCGGGCAGCGTGGATTGCCGACATCTTCGATTCGTGCAGCTTGATCACTCGAAACCCAGCGTCGATTGCTTGCCGAACCACGGCGCGAACCAGCGCTGGCTCGGTATAGCAGGCCACACTTGCATAGCAGGGCATGGTTGTCACTCCACCGCCGAGCAGCTGACACACGGGAGCGTTGGCGAGCTTTCCGGCAA
>Ga0307372_10008635_pt1 | contig 14251 bp, 10 predicted proteins | sample OX1MG_FD_202533 | JGI IMG/M metagenome (GOLD analysis project Ga0307372, IMG submission 202533) | Soil microbial communities from Risofladan, Vaasa, Finland - OX-1 | ecosystem: Environmental > Terrestrial > Soil > Coastal area > Acid sulfate soil | place: Finland: Risofladan, Vaasa | collected...
CAGCCGGGACTGTCTCGCACAACCTTGCTTGCGGAGAGCGACTGCGAGCTCGCGTGGTGCTCAGCTTGGACCTGCTTCACAGGTCGGCGCGTTGGCGGCAGCCGCGCCTTCCGCCTGACCCCCATTCAATTAGAGCCTTAATCGTGCGGGACTTTCCTTCTGGGTGGTAACACAGCGTGGTGGTCGTCGTCAGCGTTTAGGCGGGCCGGCCGGGCTGAGTCGGCTGTCGGCTGGGCGATCGGGTTCGTGCGGGCCGGGGGGTGGGAGGGCCGCCGGGTTCGAGGGTTGGCGCCCGTCCTGCCGCCGCGTCGCGGCGGGGCTTGCAGCGCGGGCACGGGGCGGGCGCGTCGCCGTGGAAGCCGAGCATCCGGGTGCGCTCGTCGCACTGGCCGCACCATGGTGGGCGGACGGCCCGCGCCGGGGGACCTGGCAGTTCGGCCGGCGAGAGTCGTGCTGCGAGCGCCGCGTACGGGCTGCGGACGCCGTCGACATTGGCGCCCGCAGCCTCGGCCAGGGCACGTGGGGTCCGGCCCGCTGCTAGCCCGAGTTTCCGATGATCATGGGTTTCTGGGGCCGGCTCGGTTGCCGGCTCGTTGAGTTCCTGCAGGTGACACACCAGCTCGGTGTTTGAAGTGACGGCCGGAATAGTGTATTACCCATATATGGCGTCGATCGTGGGGAAGAAGCGCGGCAGGGCCACGTACTACTACCTGGTGGAATCCGCCCGGGTGGACGGCAAGCCCCGGATCGTCTCCCAGGAGTACCTGGGGACCGCCGATGAGCTGGCCGCGGCGATGCGCGGCGCCGGGCTGGGCCTGCCGGACAGGACCCGGCACAAGGAGTTCGGCGCGGTCGCCGCGGCGTGGGGCATGCTGGACGATCTCGGCGTGGCGGCCATCATCGATGAGGTGGCCGGGCCGGCCCCGGCCGGGCAGCCGCTGTCCACCGGGACGTACCTGGCGCTGGCGGCGCTGAACCGGCTGGTCGCCCCGTGCTCGAAAGCCGCGTTCGCGGACTGGTGGAAGACCACCGCCGGCGGCCGGTTCGCCAAGATCGGTGCCGCCGCGCTGGACCACCGCCGGTTCTGGGACGCGATGCACGCCGTCACCGTGGAGCAGCTGGAGGAGATCAGCCGGAAGATCGCGGTGAAGATCGTGCAGTCCGCAGGCGTGGACGTGTCGTCAGTCGCGCTGGACATGACCAACTTCGCGACGTTCATCGATACGGCGAACTGCCGGGCGCCGGTCGCGCAGCGCGGCAAGGCCAAGCAGAAACGCAGTGACCTGCGGCTGGTGGGGCTGGGGCTGGTGGTCACCCGGGACGGCGGGATCCCGCTGACCTGGCACGCCTACCCTGGCAACAAGCCCGATGTCACCCAGTTCCCGGACATGATCACCCAGCTGCGCGGCCGGTACCAGGCGGTCTGCGCCGCGGCCGGGGTCCCGGCGGCGGCGGCGGGCATGACCGTGGTCTTCGACGCCGGGCAGAACAGCGAGGCCAGCTTCACCCACCTGGCCGCCGCCGGGCTGCACTACATCGGGTCCGTGCCCGCCTCGGACTGCCCGGACCTGACCGCCCTGCCCGCCAGCAAGCGATCGGTGGTCGATAAGGACCGGTTCGGCGGGCTGACCGCCTACGACACCAGACGCGAAGTCTACGGCGCGCCGCGCCGCGCCATCTTGACCCACTCCCCGGAACTACGCGACAGCCAGGCCCGCGGGTTCGACGGCACCACGCTGGCCAAAGCCGGCCGGAAACTCGGCGAGCTGGCCGCCACGCTGGCCCGCGGCAAGACCCGCCGCAGCAAAGACAAGGTCATCGCCGAGATCGAGGCCATCACCGCCAAGCCCTGGGTCCGGCGCGTCATCCGCTGGCAGCTCGACGGCGACCAGCCCAGGGACCTGCGCCTTTCCTGGCACGCCGACCAGCAGGCCCGTACCGCGCTGGAAGAGGAGATCTTCGGCAAGCACGTGCTGATCACCGATCATGACGACTGGCCCGTCCCCGAGGTCGTCGCCGGATACCGGTCCCAGTCCGAGGCCGAATTCTCCTTCCGCCAGATGAAAGACACCCACGTCGTGTCGTTCAGCCCGATGCATCACTGGACCGAGCACAACATCCGCGTCCACGTCTTCACCTGCGTCCTGGCCCTCCAGCTCGCCCACCTCATGCGCCTTCGCGCTACCCGCGCCGGGCTGCGCATGTCCGTCCGCGAGCTTCTCCGCGAGCTCGCCGGCATCGGCGAAACCGTCCTGCTCTACCACGGCGACCGCGGCCGGCCCCGAGCCCACCGCATGCTCACCGAAACCACCCCCGTCCAGAACAAGCTCACCAGCATTTTCGGGCTCGCCCGCTACACCCCCAAGCGCTGACATGGGTAATACGCCAAAACCACCCCCAGCACCATAGCTGACCAGCCGAAACAGCAGGCGCTCACCCCGAATCTCGGAAACTCGGGCTAGGGCGGGGGAGAGCCGGCGGCGCTGGCTGACGGTCATCTGCCATCGAGGGTTCAGGCCAGCGAGCCGTTCGAAGAACTCCCCGACTTCCGCCGCCATTCGGGCGGCCGGGTCCGCTGCGGCGGCCGCACGCAGGGCGGGGGCGGCGGTTCCCTGGTGGTTCTCTGGTGGATCGGGTGACGCTGCTATGTCCGGGGTCCCCTGACACAGCAGCGTCCGGGGTGGCCGGTCACTGGTGTCAGGCCCGGTCAGGTTGTCCGGGGTGACAGTGTGTCCGGGGCTGCGGGTGCCGGTCAGGACGGTGTAGGAGGTCGTCGCCCCGGCCGGGCGCCGCCGCGGTGCACCAGCAGATGCCCGTCCGCCTCCAGCCGGGCGATGACGCGGCGGACCGTGCGGTCGCTGATATTGGCCTTGCGGGCGATCGTGGCGGCCGAGGGGCAGCACCCGGTCCCGTCGTCACGTGAGCACGCGTCGGCCAGGGCCAGCATCACCAGTCGCTCGTTGCCCGAGGTCGGCGAGTTCGCCCAGACCCAGTTCATGACCGCGATGCTCACCCCGGCAGCCGCCTCGCGCCCCATGCCACGAGGATGCGCGGAGGGCCTGCTGCGGCCCGCAGCATAGTCTCATTTCTAGTCTCGTTTATCTCCGTGCACGGGGGTCGATCCCAGGCCACGGACGGGCGCTGAGCACGGCAAACGACCCGCCTGGCCGCGCCTGGACGGTGGTCCCTGTTCCTGAAAAGCGGAAGGTCGGCGGTTCGACGCCGCCCCTGACCACTCGGACCTCTTAACCTGCGGAGACGCTGATTCCGGGAACGGCCGCTGGCTCCGCTTATCTGCGGGACCACAGGCAATTATGAGTGCGGCGGCGCGCGTCCTGGCAGCGTGAGCAGCCTGCCGCAGGGCGTTCCCGCTGGTCATCGGCTCGTTCTGGCTTGATCCGGCTGTCGAGGGCGACCACCGGCCTGTCGTGCCGTTGAGCGTCCGCTTAAGTGGGCACTTGTGGGGTGTGCGTGCCGAGAATCCCATCCACGGCCCTGACCAGCAGAGTTGCTCTCCCAGCCGTGATGATCACCGATCATGTGCCTGCGTTTGGTCTTCCTTCTGATCACGTGGGTGATCTCATGGCTGCGGCTGTCTCAGCGTGAGGAGGCGTGGCAGACCGCAGAGATCTTGATCCTGCGCCACCAGTAAACTCGGGTTAGGAGCACCGCGCTGTTGAATAGCTCGCCCGTCGGCGTCGTTTCGCAGAAGCCGCCAACTATGGGTCGGCGGCAAGGCGCGCCAAGCGGGTCACCGTGTCGCCGTCGGTCGCTTCCGCGCTGGCTTTTGGCATCGGCCCGGCTGTCGAAGACTTAGCCTCTGCAGACCAGCTCCGGCGGTACGACAACGGACGCGCCGAGTACCTCGTCGGTAGCGGTTACGGGGCGGCCTTTCTCGAGGCCAGGGCCGACAGCAGCTCATAGCCGGCGTGCGCGGCGGCGATCCCGGTGATCTGAGCGTGATCGTAGGCGGGCGCGACCTCAACGATGTCTGCGCCGATGAGGTTCAGGCGGGAGAATGATCGCAGCGTGGCCAGCAGTTCCCGGCTGGACAGACCGCCCGCCTCCGGAGTGCCGGTGCCGGGCGCATGCGCGGGGTCCAGGACGTCGATATCCACCGAGACGTACACCGGGCGATCACCGACTCGTTGCCGTATGCGTTCCACCATGCCGGCCACGCCGAGATGCTCGACGTCGGGCGCCGATATCACCTGGAAGCCCAGGTCAGTGTCCTGGGTGAGGTCGCTGTCGGCGTACAGGGGCCCGCGGATCCCTGCATGCAGGCATCCCGACCGGTCCAGCAGGCCTTCCTCCGAGGCCCGCCGGAAAGGCGTGCCATGGGTGTAGGCGGCGCCGAAATAGGTGTCCCACGTGTCGAGGTGGGCATCGAAGTGGACGACCGCGAGCGGGCCGTGCACCGCCGACAGCGCCCGGAGCATCGGCAGGGCCACAGTGTGATCGCCGCCGAGGGTCAGCACGAAGTGGGCGCGTTCCAGCAGATCGCGCGCCCCCCGCTCGATCTGGCCGATTGCCTCCTCGATGCTGAACGGGTTGACCGCGAGATCCCCCGCGTCGGCCACCTGCATGCTGGCGAACGGCGATACCTGCAGAGCCGGGTTGTAGGGGCGGAGCAGCCGGGATGACTCCCGGATGTGGGAGGGGCCGAATCGGGCGCCTGGCCGGTAGCTGACCCCGCTGTCAAATGGCACGCCCAGCACGGCAACGTCGGCGTGTGTCACCTCGTCGATGCGCGGCAGGCGGGCGAAGGTCGCCTCCCCGGCGTAGCGGGGTATCACGGTGGCGTCCACCGGCCCGATGGTGTCGCCGGCGATGATCCGCGGAACAGGCTCGGTCATGTCATTCCCATCCCAGCTCCTCGCGGCGCACGCACCAGGCCGGCGTCTGGCATCAGTTTGTCATCAAGCGCCGGAAGCGTGCCGGCAGGCCGGACTGTTCTTCTGGCTGAGTGCGCGATCTACTGCGAAGCAGAAATTGGCAGGTGCGATGCTGCCTGGTCCTTCCTGGCGGTTGGCAGCATCCGACTCCAGTCGTGCTCGGTCATGAAGGCTCCGGGATCGTGACCGCGGTCAGCTCCGGCGTGAGCGGCCTGGCGCTCGGCGACCATGTCGTGCCGTCCTAGGTGCCCGCCGGCGGGCGTGCTGGCCGGACAGGTGCTTCTCGCCCGCCCTGCCCGGCGTGCATCGGTCAGCCAGCCGGCCGCCGCTCTGCCACACGCCAGGCATCAGCGACGGCAGTGGTGCCTGAACACGGAAAGCCCGGGCTCGGACAAGCAAGTCCCTGGCCATTCCGAGATGCCGGAAGAGATCCGCAGGCCGAGGCGGACCCGCCGCTGGTCAGCGCGGTCGATTCGTCCAGCGCTCTGGCTTGCGTCCGAGCCTGGGGTGTCAGAGCTCGTCTCCCCACGTGACCGGCGTAGGGAGGTGCCACTCCCTGCCGCGCGGCGTTTCCACGTACTCGGGCCAGGGGAGGTCAACGGGGGGAATGAAGTCGCCGGGAAGCAGGGGAGCCACCCATTTCTCGCCGCCGATGCCGCCGCCGGTGCGCGCACGGAATTCAGCCGTGGCTTCGTCGAGTATGCCGTTGTCGGTGACGAGGTCGATCAGCGTGGTGGCGATCGTCCGGGCTGCCGATAGCCAGGTCGGGTCGATGGCCGGCGGGTAGCCGTTGAGCGCGTTGTTCCCCCAGTGCGCCCAATCTCCCGGATCCCGCATCACGGGCTTGCCCGTGTGCAGGCGGACCGTCGGGGCGTGCCAGGTGTACTCGACGTAGTCGTCGGAGGTGAAGTTCTTCTGCCAGGGAGGCAGTCCGGCACGTACCGCGGCTTCCTCGTCCTCGGGGGACGTCAGCGTCTGGCAGCGCACGGTGAACGGGTCATCCATCGGCGCGATGCCCTCGGCCAGCTGGATCTGCCGGGCGAAGTCTCTGGCCTCAGCGGGGAACCGCGGCGGCCCGACGAGCTGGAAGTTCGCGTAAGTGGCGGCCGCCAGCGCGTGATTGGGCAGGCCGACCCTGGTCTTGCTGACCCACCGCACCGAAACCCGGCAGTTCGCGGCCCCGGCCGCGTGCCGCGCGTTGCGAGCCAGGACGCGGTAGAGCTGCTGCTGGATGCCGAGCGTCGGCGAGCGCCAGCAGTACTGGATCTGGGCGATCCTCGGCACCAGGTTGTCGGCAGTTGCCTGGCCGCCGACCATCAGGAACTCGTTCATGATCCATGACCCGTCGTGCGGGTACATGTTCTCCTTGGTGTGCTTGGTCACCGTGTACATGAGGGAGACCGCGTCCAGCGCGCCAGGTGACCGGGGCACGGCGTGCGGCCGGCCGGGAAAGGCAAGCAGCGCGGGGTCCGCCCACTGCGCCGAGTCCAGGCACTCGAAGGTGAACACGCAGCTCCAGTAGGAGCCGCAGTGGGTATCCCAGACTGTGGTGTTCGAGAGCCACGGGTGGTAGCTGAGCACCGCGTCGAGGTCGTCGTAGTAGCCCTTCGCGGCGTGGATCGGCTTGGACCCGCAGACCTTCTCGGCAGGCTCGCCGAACAGCTTGAGCGTCCCCGCCAGGCCGGCCCGGCTCATCGCATCCTTCGCGGCAAGGACACCCGCCATGGCACCCACGCCGAGCGCCGAGTGCGGGTCCGTGTGGCCGGGTGCCCACGGGTGGCTTCCCTCCCGTGGCGCGCGCCACGGGACGGCCTGCTGGGAGTTTCCGGGCACCGCATCGTACTCGGCGTAGGACGCGATGACCGGCTTGCCGCTGCCCCAGGTCGCGGCGAAGGCCGTCGGCATCTCGCCTGAGCCGCGCTCGACGCTGAATCCCTCAGCCTCCAGCAGGCTGACGTAATCGGCCGCCGACCGGTACTCACGCCAGACGGGCTCAGCGTGCGCCCAGATCGCCAGGTGGAATTCCGACAGGCGCGCCGTGTTCGCGTCGAGCCACTGCAGCGCCGTCCGCTTCTCGCCGTCGATAGCCGTCATCGTTCCTCCTGGGGGCTGACCTCGCTTCGTCAGGCAGTCCGGGCCGCCGGCGGAGCGCCTGCCGCTTCCGCCGGCCACACCGTCCGGCCGCCCTGAACGGTCCGGTGCACGCCGACGGCCCGCAGCCCGCCGCGGTCCGCAGCGAACGGATCCCCGTCCAGTACCACGAAGTCGGCCAGCTTGCCGGGCTCGATCGATCCCACGAGGTCATCCATGCGCACGGCCCGCGCCGCCTCGATCGTGTGCGCGAGGATCGCCTCTGCCGCGGTGAGAGCCTGGTCGGCACCGATGGGCGTGCCCGCCATCGTCCGGCGCTCGACCGCCGCCACGATCGTGTCCAGCGGGCGGTACGACGCGACGAACGCGTCACTGCTCAGCACGACGCGGACCCCGTCGTCGAGCTCAGCCCGGATCGGCTGCAGGCGATGCGCCCGGTCCCCGAGGCGGACGATGAACTCATCACCACTGTCATACAGGTATGAAGGCTGGTTAATGGTGATCACGCCAAGGTCGCGCATCTGCCGGATCTGATCCGGCGTGGGATATCCCGCATGCTCGATCCGGGGGCGGGCATCATCCCGGGGATGCGTGCCGAGGGCTCCGCCGATGGCGTCCAGGCTCATCTGGATGGCGCGGTCACCCTGGGCGTGAATGCCGATCTGCCATCCGGCTTCGTGTCCCTCGCGCACCAGCGACGAGAGCTCGCCGGGCGGCCAGTAAAGGCTGCCCCGGAACTCGCCATGTTCCCCGTACGGCTCGTTAAAGGCGGCGGTACCGCCAATCAGCGAGCCATCGGCGTAGAACTTCATTCCGCCGATCCGCAGCGCATCCGATCCGAACGGGCCGGCCAGCCCGACAGCGCGGAAATCGGGGATGCCGTGGGATAGCGGCATGCACGTGACGCGGACGTGCAGCACGCCGGCCGCGAGTGCCTCCCGGTAGGCGCGCAGCTCCCGGCTCGTGACCTGCGGGTCGCAGACGGTGGTGAGGCCGGCCGCCTGGTAGGCCCGGCCGCCCTGATCGAGCTGCCCGATAAGGTCCGCCAGGTCAGCCTCGGTGTGGAAGTTCGGGCCGTGCGAGCCGACGTCGACCGCCACCGGCAGGATCAGGTTCGTGGCCGCATCCAGGCAGAGCCCGGTCAGCCGCCCGTCGCCATCGCGGACGAATTCGCCTCCCGGCGGGCTAGCGGCGTTCTCGTCGATGCCGCGCTGCGCGAGCGCAGCGGAATTGACCAGCGCATAGTGCCCGGACACGTGATACGCGATCACCGGGTGATCAGCGGTGGCCCGGTCAAGATCCCAGCGGGTCGGCCGGGCATCGGGATACTTGGCGTAGTCCATGCCGAACCCGCGGATCCAGCAATCAGTCGGCGTCTCCCCGGCACGTTTCGCGATCGCGTCGACAAGATCGTCGATCGACCCGACGCCGGGGTAGCGAAGATCGACCGAGGTCAGTGCCTCAGCGGTGGCCAGATAGTGATTATGCGCATCGACGAAGCCGGGCACCACCAGCCGTCCGCCGAGATCGACCACGTCCGCGTCCGGGCTGCTTGCCGTGCCCGCGTCGCCGGCGGAGCCGACCGCGCGGATCCGGCCGCCCAGGACCGAGACGCTCTGCCCCCAGGGAGCGGCGGCATTACCGGTGAAGACCCGGCACCCCGTGTACACCGTCTCCCGCATGCCCGTGCCCTTCGCCGCGCTAGCGCGCGGAAGGCACGGCGGGGCGATCCGCCCCGGCGCGGGCACCGAGTTTCCCGGTCAGGGAATACAGCGCAGCGCCGATGACGAACGCGCTGATGAAGCTCAGGTCGATGCCCTTGGTGGCGGTCGCCAGCGGCCCGGTGTAGAGCGTCGTGGACGACCACAGCAGCCCGATCGCCGTCGAGATAGCCCAGACGAGCATCGCGCGCATGCCGAAGCCGCCGGTGTACCAGTAGACGCCGCGCTCCTGGCTGGCATAGGTATGGAGATCAAGGACGTGGTAGCTCCCACGCAGCTCGAAATGGCGCACGATAAGGATCCCGATCCACGGACCGAGGACAGCGCTCAGGACGGTCGCGAAGGAAGTCACCGTCGTTACGGCGTTATATACGACCACCGCGAAATAAGTCACGATGAGGGTCACCACGGTGATAATCCCGGCGTTGGCCGACCGGGAGAGCTTGAAGAAGATCGCGTGCAGGTCGAGGGTCGCGTTGTACATGTCGAGACCGCCGCCGACAATGTTGCCGAAGAATCCCAGGATGATGAACGGCGCCAGGAACCAGCCCGGTGACAACTGCACGAACCCGGTCACCAGCGGCGTGGCGACGTTGCTGAACGACAGGGTGACCCAGGCGCCCATGAGGTAAGCGAGGGCGTTGCCGCCAAACATGCCGCCGGCCAGCGCGACGAAGATCTTTCGCGGCGAGGCGTTCTCCGGGATGCGCCTGGCGTAGTCGTTGACGCCGACGCCGTAGGAGATCGGGTTCACGATCCCGATGGTCACGCCCAGGAGCCATGTCGGCCAGAAGCTGCCGAGCAGATACGGGGCCCCGGACGGGTGGGTGTGGAAATGACTGTGGGTCAGGATGATGAACAGGATCATGAGGATCACGTTCGTGATCGCCACGAACTTGAAGCTGGCAATCAGGGATGCGTGACCCAGCAGGCCGAGAAGCGACATTGCTATCGCCACGATGGCCATGCCGAGGATCAGCGCCCCGGTTCCGGTGCTGGTTCCGAACCCGCGGTGCATGGCCCCGATGATCGCCAGGCCGCCGGACCAGATGATGATCACGTTGAAGCCGAGATTGTCGAACTGCGCGATGAGCGAGCCAAGATAGCGCCCGCGGACTCCGAACGAGGCGACGCTGCTGACTGTCGAGTTAGTGCCGGTTTTCGGCCCGATGAGCGCGACCGAGCCGACCGCCAGGCTGCCGACCAGCGTGCCGGAGATGATGGCCCAGAACGAGGCCCACCAGCCGAGCCCGAACAGCGGGAGCAAGCCGCCGAGGACGTAGACGGCATATCCGAACTGGGCGCCGAAGTAGGTCCAGGCCAGGTTCGCGGGCCGGGAGTTGCGCTCAACAGCCGGAATGTAGTCGATGCCCCGGGTCTCCAGCTGCCCGATGGAGTCGCGCCCCTCGCCTGCCGCCACCCGGGACTCGGCGGAGGTGAAGTTGCTCGGTCCCTGTGCCTCGTCAGCCATGGGCTCTGCCTCTCCGGCGCCGTGTCCGAGATTTTGAGGCAGTATAGTTATTTTAAGGGAGATGCTGCAAGCATCTAAAGTGACAGGAGCGTGATCCGGCTTTGCCGGTGACAAGGAGCAGGAATGCCGCAGCCCCGCGGGCTCTGCCCGGCCGCTGACAGGCGAGGCTGAGCCGAGCCCCTGAGGAGGAAGCCATGGCGTACCAGGTCTTCGACAACGCCCGCGTCTACACGGCGAATGGGCCAGGTTCATGGGCCGGGGCAATGGGGGTGGAAGATGGCAGGTTCGCCGCCGTGGGATCGAGCGAGGAGGTGCGGGCAGCCGCGCCGCCAGGAGCCCTGGTCACTGACCTCGGCGGCCGGACCGTGGTACCGGGCCTGATCGACGCCCACAATCATTTCCTCCAGACGTCACACTGCCTGACCTGGATAGACGTCAGGTATCCCGGTGTCTCGACGGTGGCCGGCCTGGTCGCGCTGATCGGGCAGGCGGCGGCATCCGCGCCGGCCGGTAGCTGGATCCAGGCATTCGGCCTCGATCCTGCCAAGCTCCCCGACGGTCCGCCGACCAGGTTCGACCTCGACCGGGCGACCGCTGATCATCCGGTTCTCGTCCGCCACGTGTCCGGCCACCATGCGCTGGTCAACAGCGCCGCGCTGCTGCAGCGGGTGGGCGAGGACGCCGCCGACCCCCAGGGCGGCCAGCTGATGCGGGACGGGGACGGACGGCTCAACGGCTGGTGCCTTGACTCGGCGATGCAGCTGATCTTGCCCGTTGCGGTGGACGTGGGCCATCACGGGCCCAACATCCACTTCGAGGCACCGATGGAGGACCTGGTCGGCGCCCTGCCGAACGGTAGCCGGGAGTACCTCGCCGCCGGGATCACGACGGTCTGCGACGCCCAGGTGTCGCGGCGGGAGCTTGCCGCCTACCGGGAGGCACGGCGCCGGGGGACACTGGGGATCCGGGTCGTCTGCATGCCGTTGTCGCACCAGCTCGATGCCTTCCTTGCCACCGGGGTGGCCGGCGCGCTGGGCGACGACCGGCTCGCGATCGGCCCGATGAAGTTTTACGCGGACGGTGCGCTGAGCGGCAACACTGCCTGCTTCCGGACGCCGTACGGGCAGGCACAGGAGTTCGCGGGCATCCTCTATCACGAGCCGGAAGAGCTCAGCTCTCTCATTGCCCGGGCCCAGGGAGACGGCTGGCAGGTCGGCATTCACGCGCAGGGGGACCGTGCGATCGAGATGTCGCTGGACGCCATCGCATCCGGAGCCACCGGAGCCGGGGGGCGCCACCGGATCGAGCATGCCGGGTATCCCGCCGATCAGCTGGAGCGGATCGCCGACCTCGGCGTCATCCCGGTCAGCCAGCCCGGCTACCTGTACGACTTCGGCGATACGTTCCTCACGGTGCTCGGCGCGCGAGCGCACCATCTCCTGCCACTGCGGACCGAGCTGGAACTCGGGATTACCGTCGTGCTGAGCAGTGACTCCTTCGTGACGACCTTCGAGCCGTTGCATCACATCTCCGCCGCGGTCAACAGGCGGACCAGGACTGGCCAGTCCATCGGGGCTGACCAGGCTCTGACGGTCGAGGAGGCGATCCGTGGCTACACGATTGACGCGGCCCGCTCGTTCTTCGCCGAGGACCGCCTCGGCTCGATCGAGCCGGGCAAGCTCGCTGACTTCGTCGTATTCGAGTCCGATCCGTTCGCGGGCTCTCCAGCGGGGCTCGCCGAGACGGGTATCCGGATGACGGTTCTCGGCGGCGACGTGGCCTACGAGAGCACCGGCACGTAACGCTGCGTGCGGCGGCTGTCAGCCCTACGCCTTGAGCTCAACCTCGACGAACACTGCCGTCCGCTGCCCGGTGTTGGCCACGTTGTGTTCTACGCCTGCCTGCCGCGCATAGGCCTGCCCGGCCTCCTGACGCATCTCGCTCGTTGCTCCGTCGGGCGCGATGACGGTGAATGAACCGCCACTGACCGGCACCACTACGTAGTCGAGCTCATGGCGGTGCATTCCGGTGGCCTGGCCCGGCTGGAACGTCCAGGAGGTCACCCGGACCCGCTCGGAGTCGACGGTGACTGATGACTCGGCTTGCTCCATGCAGGTCCTCCTAGCAGCGGCCGTCGCAGCGGCAGGCGCTGGCGGGAGCGCTAACGATAGCCGGGGACTGGCCCTTCCCGCCCGGTACAGGCCTTGTCGGCCCTGATAAGGCCATGCGACGATCATGACGGCTGACGTGAGCCATGACCCGATGATCCTGAGCCGATGGAGGCCCTTGACCGTGCAAGGCTGTACCGTGTGCCTTTCTTTCGACATCGATGCCTACAGTCCGATGCTGTTCGAGGGTGAGCAAAGCCCGGCGGCGCTCTCGCGCGGGGAGTTCTCGGCCAATGTGGCCGTGCCGCGGTTGCTTGCCATGCTTGCCGACTTCGAGATCAAGGCAACGTTCTTCATTCCGGGGCACACGGCCCACTGGTTCCCTGGCGCGGTGCCGGCTGTCCTGGCCGGCGGCCATGAAGTTGGCCATCACGGGTACCTGCACGAGCCCCCCGCCCGTCTTTCCCTGGCCGAGGAGGAGGATGCGCTCGCGCTGGGGATCGAGGCGATCGAGCGTCAGGCTGGGCGGCGGCCGAAAGGATACCGGGCGCCCTTGTGGCAGCCGAGCATGCACACCATCGGGTTGCTCGAGCGCGAGGGGTTCGAGTTCGACTCAAGTCTCATGGGCGACGACTTCACTCCCTACTGGGCTCCGGCGGACGAGGTGATCACCGCCGAGCAGGTATCCCGTGGCCGCGAGACCAGCGTTGTCGAGATGCCGTCATCGTGGGTCTTCGATGACTGGTCATACTTCGCCAACGTGCGCCGCGCAGGCGGCACCGGCGCGACTCCCGCCTCTCAGGTCTTCGAGATCTGGACCGAGACCGTGCGGTTCGCGGCTGAGTCCGTCGACGACGGCGTGCTGGTCGTCACCATGCACCCGGAGGTCTCCGGCCAGGGATATGTCATCCGATTCCTTCGCCGGTGGATCGGATGGCTGCGGGACCAGGACGCGATCAGCCTGCAGGCCGTTGGCTCGGCGGCCTCAGCCTGGCGCGCTAGGCAAGCGCCGGCAGGGTAATGGAGAAGGTGTCGAACCAGAATTCGCGCATTTCCTGGCCAAAGATGTCGGTGCCAGGCCGCGACTGCACGGCGCCCTCGCGAACCTGGGCGAAGCCGTCGGCGACCTGCGTCAGGAACTCCGGCGGTGCCGCGAAGCGCAGCATATGGGCCGGGTAGATGACGTCGACCTTGCTCGTAATCTCGTCTGCCAGACGCCTGGTCGAGCGGGTGAAGTCCGCCAGGTCCGAGTCGGGCAGGTGGGCATAGTGCGGGCCGGTCGTCAGCGTGTCACCGGCGAACAGTTGCCGGCTGCGCCCGTCGAGCAGGCAGATGCAGTCCGGGGTGTGCCCCGGCGTGTGCAGCACCTCCAGGCTCCGGCCGCCGAGGTCCACGACCTGGCGGTCGCTCAGCAGCTGAGTCGGAACCGTTGCGGGAATGCGCCAGGTGGCGGCGTCGAAACCCGGCGGCAGGCGGCGTGGCGCAATCTCCGGCGTGAGCAGCCGGAAGAACCGATCGTCAGCGTCCTTGTACCCCTGGTAGGCGGCGAGCATAGCCTCGATGAAGGCTCCGTATGCGCTCAGCGTCTGGGCGGGCACATCCTCGCCCACCGGGTCCCGGCCAGCCGAGTGGATCGCGATCTGCGCGAACAGCGAGTTCCCGCCGACGTGGTCGAAGTGGTAATGGGAGTTGATGACCAGGACGTCGAGATCGGTCAGGCTCTCGGCGACGTCGCGAATATTGGCGATCCCCATGCCGGTGTCGAACAGGACGGCACGGCGGGACCCGAGGATCAGGTAGGAGTTCACGTGCGGCGGCTCGGCGAGCAGGTAGGTTCCCTCGCTGAGCTTCTGTGTGGCGAACCAGCTCATTAGCCCTCCCTGGGCGCCCGGACAGCCGGTTCCTGCCGCCGCCCGGGGCGGCTACACGCAGATCCTATGCCCCGGACAGGCGGTGACCCTGGCC
>Ga0307372_10008637_pt1 | contig 14247 bp, 10 predicted proteins | sample OX1MG_FD_202533 | JGI IMG/M metagenome (GOLD analysis project Ga0307372, IMG submission 202533) | Soil microbial communities from Risofladan, Vaasa, Finland - OX-1 | ecosystem: Environmental > Terrestrial > Soil > Coastal area > Acid sulfate soil | place: Finland: Risofladan, Vaasa | collected...
GATCGATCTCTGCGCTCGGCTGGGGCGAGAAGTCCCCTGGATTCGCCGCTGGTGACTCCTGCCAGAAGCCACAAGCCAGCCGACATCGTCACCACCCCACAGGAGAAGAGGCCACCGGTACTCGGCGCCGCCTTTCGCGCCCAATTCCCACCGATTATCTCGATCGCAAGTCCATCAATTATCGTGACCGCTCTCACTTGACTCCACACACTCTCTAAGGGAGGATGTCTTCTTCCCCGGTCCCTTCTTCCCCGGTCCCTCTCTTTCGTAGCACTCAATCGGTGTAGCGCTTGCCCTTGCGCTTAAGGCTTTCCTTGCTGCTCCTTTTCCGCACGGGTTGTACAGGTCGTTGAGCACTTTCGGCTACGTTTGTCCAGATATCCTGCTCAAGCCACATCCGATTGGTACGAGCAATGAACTCCATCCGGCCGTTCCGGATTCCTGCGTCCGCGAGCGTGTCAGCGAGGTCGACGAGGCACCGCGAAAAGCTTCGTGCCTCCTCGATCGAGCCCGTAATGGGGCAAAAATCGTTCACTGAACCATCGCCGCCCCACAATTCCATTGACGTCAGGCCGATGTGAAACGCCTGCCGATCGCAGTCTGTCCACGCAATCAGTCTCGACAGGTATTTCGCTTGCGCATCGTATTCCGAGCGTTGAAGGAGTTTTCTCATCTCTTCAAGAATGGCCTTGATCCGTTTTTCGTCCATGACGACCCCCCAAATCATAATCCCAGTGAGCGTGCCACCGCCCCGCACGATTGCCGAGTTGCATCGCGCCGCGCGACCGTTCCACCATGTCGAGACCCCGTAGACGGTTGCTAGCGCCGGTTCAAAGAGGCGTCACCGAGGTTGGTTCTCCTTCCTCACAACGCTTCGCTATGACATTTATTGGGCCGGCGCTGACCCGCCGGATACGACGTTGACCTGGACCTGTGCCTGCGGATTTGGAATGACGAACTGTGGCATCCCACCGGGGTTCGAGCCAATTGGTGCCGCTGGCCCGACCGTGATCCCCGCCGGGTTAGTAATGACGCCGGTGCTGACGAACTGTCCCGTGTTCCCCGGAGGCAACCCTGCGGCGCCGGGATAATTTGGCACGCTCGCCGGGTTATACGGGGACCAATATGGTGACATGGGTCCAGACGTTCCTCCCCATAATCGGTAAACTGGTGTGCCCGCCTGGATTGCGGGGACTGGGTAAACTGTGCCGTTCGATGAGACGTAGAAGTTCGGCACGCCGGGTGCGCTCGGGCACAGCCCCGCGTTATGCACAAGCAAACCGTCGCGGGTAACGCGGTAAACGTGCTCGAACTGGATCTCGAGGTTGTACACCCGCTCGGAGCGGGCGCGAGCGTTGACGGCCAACACATCGGCAGCGGCGCGAAGCGACCACAACTCGTCGCCCACTTGAAGCTCGGCGGCGGGCACGAACGCATGGCGATTCTCGCACCAGAAGCGATGGTTCGCCGTCGTACCAATCGGCGCGTCGAGGCCCTCGACGTGCAGGTCGATTACTTCGGCCGAGGAATGAGCGAACCTGCCCGTCACGACGCGGCCGCTCCCGTTGGCGATCGGCGGGCAAGGCTGCACGTCGAGCAATTCCGCGTCGGCGTCGATGCCGCAATCGGGCACGCTAATCCAGACGCGCCCGGCGACTCGTCGCGTTTCCTGCTCAATCCACCAGGTCGGGCGCAGCAACTCGATGTCGGACCAACTTCCGTCGGCCTTCGGCGCTCGAAGCACCAGCTTCCGCCAGTTTGCGGCGTCCGGCTCGTCGGAACCGAGCGAGAGATCGAGCTCGTCGGTTGGGTTGCCGGCCACGACGCGGTCGCCCACGCGAATATCTTCGATATTCTTCGTCCGCGGGGCCGCGGCCGGCAATGCGCTCGCCGCGGCAGCCACTAGTTGCGGTCCTGGGGCCGCCGGCTTCGGTGGCGCCGAGTCGTGCCCAATTGTTCCAAAACCGAGCCAGCCCGCGAACAACACGCTTGCGGCCAGCCACACGATGCCGAGCCGGTTCCGCGAGCGTGGCACCGGGCGAGATCGAAATGGTGTCGGTTGGCGCCGGGAGACGGGCGCAAACTGCTTGCGAACGGGGCCCGGAGCAATCGCGACAGCGTCCTTGCTCAGCACCCTCGACAACGGCTTGGCGGACGGTGACCAGCCTACGGAACTGGAGTGCGGCGCCCACTCAACGGGGTATGGCAGGTTGGAAACCTGCCCCACGTCGGCGTGGAACAACGCGTCGCACAACTCGTCGATGGTCTGGTCTGGGGCCATGTAAGTGCCTTCGGCGTCTGTCCCCTGTAACCTGTCACCCGTTCCCTCCCTAAGCATATCATCCTCCTCCAACTCGTGGAACAATGCCTCGGTCGCGACGAGCTCGGCTGCAACGTCTTCGTCGCGCCGCCTCCGCAACCTGCCCGCGCGGTAGCCGGCAATGCCGACGCCAACCACCACCAGGGACCAAAGCCACCGGTTCCACGTCTCCGCGTCGCTCGCCGGAAGCTCTGGGAGCGGTTCGGGCCGCGCCGAAACCTCACCAATCGCGCCGAGCTGACCCCCTCCGATTACCACTTGCGTACCCGCGACGAAGCAATTCGTCTGCGACCCATTGCCGCCCGTCCCACCGCCCCCCATCCCAGCGCTGCCCATGTACCCGCCCATCCCGCCGGCGACAGCCGAGAGCCCGATATCCCACGGCCCGCCGCCGTTGGCGCCCGCCATCCCGGCGCCAAACGCCGCCCACGCCGTAGTAGACACCGCGACGGGGTGGAGAATGTAGAAGGCCGCGGCGTATGTCGACCCATACGCGTACGCAGCCGCAACATGAGGCGCCGCGGCCACGACACCGGACACGGCAACCACTCCCGCGATCATCGATCCAGCGACGATCGTCACCCCTAGCGACACTACGAGCGCGATCTGCAGGTCGGTATCCATCTCAAAGGGGTGATTAAAGTAGTGGACATAATCGTCCCAGCTTGGCCACCCCCAGGCGAGTCCGCTTGAATCAACCGCGTTTGTAGACCCGTTCCCGACGTACCGGCTGACGTTAGCGTCGCCGCCGCCGAAACCGAGCGGATCCTCGCTGATCCACCGGCCGACCAGCGGGTCGTACCAGCGATGGTCGTTGTAGTCCAGGCCCGTGTTCGCGTCGGTGTGGTAGCCCGCGAACCCGGCCCAGTGCGCGATGGCCGTGTTGCTCTCGTACGCGACCTGGCCAAAGGAGTTGTAAACGATATGGTCGACCACCGTGCTGCTGGTGTTCACGACGTCGCGGACGCTGCCCAGGTTGTCGGCCAGCACGTAGACGGTCGTGCCGGCGCTCCCCTGCGTGGTGATTTGTTCCTGGCCCATCACGGCGCTGAGACCGGCGGCCGATGGACCATTGAGGTAGCGATGCGTCTCGTTCCCGTTACCGTCGAACTGAATAGTTTTGGGTCAGAACGATTTCAAAATTGTTCTGACCCACTTTCCGTTCCTCGCGACACCTTCGCGCGACGTTTCTCTCTCAGCCCGAGGAAGTATTGTCTTCGATCGCCTCAAACACTCATCGTCTTCGATGTGCACGCACGAATGCCACGGCGAAATACATCAACGAATACGTCAGACCTGGTGTCGTGCCCCAATCGACGAGCAGAGGTATCCACCAACACCGGCTTATTCCCTGAATCGGCGAGATGAGACAACCAATGCACCCGGCCAATCCACCCATAAGTGGGATCCATGACGAGTGTTTTCCTTTGAACAGGCCGAGGAAAACGCAGTGCCAATTGCCAATGATTAGCCACGTAGCGAGGAACAGGACTATCGCCGAAAGCGCGTGTCTGATCAAGGTCCTGTACCTCCCGCCGAAATTGATGGACCACCGTAGATTCTTTGACCCAGGGTGCCCTTCGCCGGGCCCAAAACCCCCGTCGGCCAACTCAACGTGGATTTGGGAACAGAGAACTGCTGACCTGAGTTATAAGGGGCAAATTGGTTCGTCATCCCTGGCTGCCACTTTCCCGACATGATGTAGTTCCAAGGGCTGGGCCCGCCCTTCATGACCCAACTGCCCGGCTGCAAGCCGGGAGCGCCCCATTTACTCACTGTGGTTGTCCCCGCGCCGGAGCTGTTGTTGTGTGCGACCACTCCGAGTCCCGAGACGTGGAATACGTGCTCTCTCTCAACCGTCAGGTCATAAACGCTCGCCTTCCCTGGAATGGTGGTGACGCCGGCAACTGCAACATCACCATCGACGCCAACGAGCACTTCTCCGTCGCACAACTCATTGGCGCGCGCCCAGGCGCCACGCGTGTGGCTATAGAGCTGGTGCGACCCCGTCACGTAGATTAGCTCGTTCTTACCGACGTCGCCGGTGACGGCCAATTCGACCACGTCGAAACTAGTCCGTTTCGTGGTCGTCAGCACGACGTGCCCGGGCCCTTCCTGGATCACTGGGCACGGCTCGATAGCGACGACGGTGGCGCGCAACGATTGCGGCAGACCGAACTCCGAAAGCTCCAAAGGCAAATCGACGGTCGCGCCCTTCCGCGCCTTCGCAGCCGCAATCCAGGCGGAGGGCTGCAGCGACTCGACCTCCAGCACGTCGGCGGAGCCGTCGGTAAGGCGCGTCGTGGCGCGGAGTTTTAACAGGCGCCACGTCGCCGGATCGACGTCCGTTTTAGACGTGCGATCCGCTTCGGTAAGCTGCGGGTTCCGCGCCATCACGCGCTCGCCGACACGAATATCTTCGATATTCTTGGTCCGCGGGGCCGCGGCCGGCAATACGCTCGCAGCGGAAGCCACTGCGCGCGGTTCTAGGTCCGACGCGTTGCGTACCGTTGGGTCGCGCCCAGTTGTTCCAAAACCGAGCCAGCTCGCGAACAACACGCATGCGGCCAGCCACACGACGCCGAGCCGATTCCGCGAGCGTGGCGCCGGGCGAGATCGAGATGGTGTGCGCCGGGAGACGGGCGCAAACTGCTTGCGAGTGGGGCGCGGAGCAATCGCCACAGCGCCTGTGATGGGTGGACGCGGCGGCGCGTTTATGGGCGGCGCGTTGGTGGGCGGTGCCCACCCTACGGAGTTTGGCAGGTTGGAAACCTGCCCCACGTTGGCGTGGAACAACGCGTCGCACAACTCGTCAATGGATTCGTCTGGGATCATGCAATCGCCTTCGGCGGCTGTCCCCTGTAATCTGTCACCGGTTCCCTCCCTAAATATATCATCCTCCTCCAACTCGTCGAACAATGCCTCGGTGGCAGGGCGCTCGGGTGCTTTGTCTTCCTCGCGCCGCCTCCGCGACCCGCCCGCCCGATAGCCGACGATGCCGACGCCAACCACTGCAAGGGACCAAAACAAGCGGTTCCACGTCTCCGCGTCGCTCGCCGGAAGCTCAGGAAGCGGCTCGAGCGCCGCAGAAACGTCGCCGATCGAGCCGAACTGATTGCCTGCGATCACGACCTGCGTCCCCGCGACAAAGCAATTCGGCCTCGGGGGGCCGCCGCCGCCCATCCCGGCGCTGCCCATGTACCCGCCCATCCCGCCGGTGGCCGCGGAGAGCGCGATATCCAGCGGGCCGCCGCCGTTGGCCGCCGCCATCCCGGCGCCAAAGCCCGACCACCCAGCGACACTCACTCCGACCGGGTGGGTGAGGTAAAAGGCGGTGGCGTTCGCATACGCAATGGGGCCGACTGTGACGGCCACCGACGCCCCCATCCACACAACCGCGACCAAACCCGCGGCCGAAACTGACGTGATGGTGAATAGCGTTGTGTCGCTTGCATTTGCGATGGAGGCGTTGGAGCCGCCAAGGCCGAGATAGCTGTTGTAAATAAAGTTGCCGAAGCCGTTGCTATATCCAGAGCCGAAAACGCTGTTGAACCACCCTGCGTAGCCGTCAAGCCAGAGCCCGGTCGGGTCTGAATGGTCCGTGGCGGCATTTCCCACGTAGCGGCTCACGTTCGTGTCGCCCCCGCCGAAGCCGAGCGGATCCTCGCTGATCCAACGGCCGACATTTGGGTCGTACCAGCGGTGGTCGGCGTAGACCAGACCCGTATTCGCGTCGGTCTTATAGCCAGCGAACCCGGCCCAGTGGCCGATGGCCGTGTTGCTCTCGTACGCGACCTGCCCAAAGGAGTTGTAAACGATATGGTCGACCACCGTGCTGCTGGTGTTCACGACGTCGCGGACGCTGCCCAGGTTGTCGGCCAGCACGTAGACGGTCGTGCCGGCGCTCCCCTGGGTCGTGATCTGTTCCTGGCCCATCACGGCGTTGAACCCGGAGGCTGACGGGCTGTCGAGAAATCGCTGGGTCTCGTTGCCGTTCTTGTCGAACTGCAGGACCGGCAATGCCGGCGCGTTCGGGTCGGGGCCAATGTCGAGGGCGTACCACTCCGAACTGCCGTACGTGCCGCTGCCGCTGGCGTCGAGCTCCATGCCGATCAGATGATTGAAGACGTCGTACACGTAATGGACGTGCTTCGTGAGCACGCTGCTGTTGTTGTAGTACTCGACGTCGGTCAGCCGGTTCCGATAGTCCCAGGTGTAGGTGGTGAGGTAGTCGTTGGCCTGGCCGCTGGAAATGCGCGTGCGCGTGACGCGGTTGCCTTGATGGTCGTAGGTATAGTTGAACGTGCCGTCGCTGCTGAGCTGGTTGTTCGTCCCCGTCGTGTAACCGGTGTTCGTGCGATTGCCGTTCTTGTCGAACGAGTATGCCTCCGCCCCGGGTTGGTTGTTGCCGGTGTACGTGGCCGCGGTCAACTGGTTCGTCGGATCGTAACTGTAGCTTGCAGAGCAGTCCACACTGGAGGTGAAGCCGGTCACGCGGTTGGCGGCGTCGTAACTCCACGAGAGCTCGTCGAGCGTGCTGCCGGAGTGCGTGTAGTCGATCTCCGTTAAGCGGTTGCCCAAGTCGTACGAAAGCGTGCCGTACGCGATATCGGGGTGCGGGCTGGAGGTGGTGGGATCGAAGTCGAGAGCCTGCGTGATCTGCGAGTCGAGGTTGTAGCTGTAGCCCACGCCCTTGGGGGCGACGCCGTTGCCGTCGGTTTGCCCCTCCTGAGTCGCTTGCAGCATGCGCTGATCGGCATCGTAGGTGTAGGCGTTGAGGAAGTCGGCCGTGCCCGCCACCACTCGTCGCAGGGGTTCAAAGTCGCCGCCTTGGCGGCCTGGGGGACCGTCACGTTCGCGCTGGCTCTGCGTTGGTTCAAGTGGAATTAGCGACCGCCTCCACCTACCCCGCCTAGCCACGTCCAATTGGTGGCGGAAGTGTGACATCCAAAAGTATTAGACCTGTCCCATTTTTTCCTCCAGTTCTGACCCCTTTTCCTGCCCCCTTTTCCTGCCCCCTTTTCCTGCCCCCTTTTCCTGCCCCTTGAACACGCGTCATGGCTTCTGCTCTGCTCTTTTTACGGCTCGTGATCGCTCTCACCATTCCGCTCGGAGGATTTTTCTGGGCCGTGAGCCTCTTTCAGCGCGGGTTCCGGAGCCGTTTCGTCGGATCCGTTGGGCGGCGGGTAACTCCCGGTCCACGCGCCCCCAGGTAGCCACCTGCCGGGAACGTACTCCCCGAACTCGGGCCAGAGCCGACTCGCTGTCTTTCCCCTAGTTGGGGAATGCGGACTCGCAAGATCTCGGAACTCGATCAGTGATACCGAAGTTGGCAGATATCGCACGGAACCATCTGAGAATGCAACGTTAATCACGGGGAGATGGCGGGATGAAACGACCATCCCCGATGCGGCACGAAGCGGCTCGCTGTCTGTGATGTCGTCGATGTGGAGATCACGTGGCTCGGTCCACGGAATACGAGCATTCAGAACCTCGACGAGCATCAATGCCGGGTCGTGCATGATAGACGGCGCCGGCCTCGATGTATCTACGAGCGTGTGCGGTCCAGTTACGAGAAGGTAGTTAGTCCAACCAAGCGCCCTCGGGGAGTGATCCAACGGACACCGAAATGTGTTCGGACACTCTGGTATCAATTTCCGATTGTTCGGTCCGTTCCACGCCTCATCAAAGCGGTAGCGACGATACAAGTCATCGCGCCCAAGCAACGGGAGCATCCTCACGCGCCAGGAAACCGGATACAGCTCCGCGCGATCGGCGTTGACGATCGCGCTGAACCCGCCGTTCCGCTCAACATAGTCGCGGAGATCTCCTGCGAGGAACTTCAGATTGCTGGTACACTGTGCGGTCCCAAAATTGGTTCGAGTCCACGAAATGTAGGTCCCCAGCACGGCGGCGCCGATTCCAAGGCCGCACAGGACAATAATCCAAACGAGAGCTCGACCGCGCACACGGCACCTCCGCATGTTATATATTAGTTCATTTTGCCCGCACGAGCGCGCATCCGGTCCGAAACACATTACTCGGGATCGTCCTCAACCCCCAGATCGGTTTCCGGTTCGACGGGCGGGACGTACTTCCCAGTGAAGGCGCCACCCTGTATCCCTTGTTGAGGAAATGCAGGGTCGGGTGTCGTCACCGGCAATTGCCCGGCAGGCTGGTTCGCCGGCGCCGGGGTAACACCCAGGAGCTGCGTCTTTGCCATGTAGTTTGTCACGCCGGCGCCGGTGTTCCGCATGGTAATTGGGTTCATGATAAACGCGGTCGCGAGGTTGCCAGTCGCGGGGATAATCACTGTGTACGCTGTGGTCGCCTTGATAATGACCGACCTCCCGGGGCCAGCGCAAGTTGCGACGAGAATGTTCATGGTTCCAACGCCATTCGGACCGGGGACCGTTACATACGCGGTTCCGCCGGAGCCAGTTGGCCCGGTGGACGTTATCAAGAGGGTCCACGCGACCTTCACGTTGTACGTGCCCGGCGCGTAGTTGATAAGCGACATGGTCATTAGACCGCCTGTGGCAGCACTGATCGAGCTACTCGCGGGGACGTTAATCGTGTTGCAACTGTCCGCGGTCAGGGTCATCGAAGAGGAGTGCGAGTTGTTGGCAGAATCAGGTGTGGAAGTTCCCGTCACCTGGTCATATGGCTGGCCCCACACGCCGGTAGCCGCCTCCGAAATCCCCAGCTTTGCCCCCAGAACGGCTCCCGCGCTTGGGTCAGATCCTTGGTTCACTGTGAAGCTCGGTCCCGGCTTCTTCTTTAGCCCCGTGGGATCGACGGAGTTCGTGGTATCGTTTGCCACATACCGGCTGACGTTTGTGTCGCCTCCGCTGAAACCGAGCGGATCCTCGCTGATCCAGCGCCCCACACTTGGATCATACCAACGCTCGCCGGCGTTCGCCAGGCCCGTGTTCACGTCGGTGTGGTAGCCTGCGAAGCCGGCCCAATGGGCAATGGCCGCGTTGCTCTGGTAGGCGACCTGGCCGAACGAATTGTAGACGATGTGGTCGTCGACCGCGCTGCTCGTATTCACGACGTCACGCACGCTGCCGAGATCGTCGGCCAACATGTAATCCGTCGTGCCCGCGCTGCCTTGCGTGGTGATGCCTTCCTGCGCCATGACGGCGTCGACCCCGGCAGCCGATGGTGACGAGCATTGAAAAGGGGGCCAGTCCGGCAGAAAAGTCCGCATCGAAAAGGGGGCCACCGCAACGAGTCCTACGGTTGAGCTTTGGAAGCAGCATTCCAGGCCCACGTGAGGACAGGAAGGATGTTGACGGTGGAACATTACGAATTGATTCGTCGGAAGGTTCTGATTGACCGGATGAGTCGTCGGGCGGTGGCTAAGGAGTTGGGCCATTCGCGGAAGACGGTAGACAAGGCCCTGGCCGAAGCAGCGCCGCCGCCATATCGGTTGAGCCAGCCGCGCAAGCGGCCCGTGCTGGAGCCGGTACAGTCCGTCATCGACGCCTGGCTGGAGGAAGACCAGCAGCGTCCCCGTAAGCAGCGTCACACGGCAGAGCGGATCTACGAGCGGCTGTGCAACGAGCACCAGTTCACCGGCTCGGTCGGCACCGTACAGCGCTACGTGGCGCGTCGGAAACTGGGACGGCAAGAGGTATTCATGCCTCTGGTCTTCGCGCCCGGCGAAGAGGCCCAGGTCGATTGGGGTGAAGCTACGGTGTTCGTCCGGAGCAAGGAGCGGAAGGTGCAGTTGTTCTGCATGCGGTTCTGTCACAGCAAGGCCTCGTTCGTGTATCCCTACGAGAGCCAGAACCTGGAGTCGTTCCTGGACGGCCACGTGCGGGCCTTCGAGTTCTTCGGCGGCGTTCCGAAGCGGTTGGCCTACGACAACCTGAAGACGGCCGTGATCCAGGTCCGTCCAGGACGTTGGCGGCGGTTGCACGAGCAGTTCATCGAGCTGCGCAGTTGGCACTTGTTCGAGAGTCGCTTCTGCAACGTGGCCAAGGGGAACGAGAAGGGAAACGTCGAGAACCTGGTGAAGCGTGCCGAGCGGACGTATCTCACGCCATTGCCGGACGTGCTCGACCTGACGGCGCTGGCCGACAAACTCCAGCAAGACTGCCAAGCCGAGCTGAACCGTTCGGATCGCGACGGGAACAGTTACCGAACGTTGTGGGAGCAGGAGCGCGTGTGCCTGCTGCCGCTGCCGATCCGGCAGTTCGCCGCCTGTCGGCAGCGCACGACGCGGGTTGACAAGTACTCGCTGGTGCAGTTCGACGAGCACTTGTACTCGGTGCCCGTGCAATGGGCGCATCGTCCGGCGGTGGTCCAGGGCTTCGTGGACCGGGTGGCCATTCTGTGCGAACAGCAGTTGGTGGCGGAACACCGTCGCGCGTACGGCGGGGACCGGCATGTACTGGAACCACTGCACTACATACGGCTTTTGGAGCGGAAACCCGGTTGTTTGGACCAGGCGCGGCCTTTTCAGGGGCAGCCGTGGGGCGAGGACTTCGCTCTCTTGCGCCGCGAGTTGGAGTACCGCAACGGCGACGAAGGGACGCGCCAGTTCATCCGCGTCCTGCTGTTGATGGAAGAGCACGGGGAAGATCGTGTACGGGCCGCCGTGAAAATGTGCGTCGCGCGCCGGGCGTTCCACGACGAGGCTGTCGTGTCGGTGCTGCGCAACGAACCGACGCCGGCCATCAGCCGCCGGCTGGACCTGGCGCATTGGCCCGCGTTGCAGGGCGTGGGGGAAGAGATTCGGCCCAGCAGCGTCTACGACCAGCTCCGCGAGGCCCAGGCCGAGGGAGAGGAGGTGGCCGCATGAGCATGCCACTCTTGCTATCGAGCCACTTGAAGACACTGCGGCTGCCAACGATGCTCAAGGAGTTGCCGACAGTGGTCCGGCAGGCCGTGGAAGAGGAGCACTCTTACGAGACGTTTCTCGAACGGCTTGCCGAGTTGGAGGTGAACGCGCGGCAGTCAAAGGCCATCGACCGTCGGCTACGCCAAGCGGGCTTCCCGGGTGTAAAGGAGTTGGCCGATTTCGAGTTCCGGGCGGTACCGAAGCTGAACAAGAAGCTGGTCCAGGATCTGAGCCGCTGCGACTTCATCGAGAAGAAGGCCAACGTCGTTCTGCTGGGGCCTCCAGGCGTGGGCAAGAGCCACGTTGCGATCGCGTTGGGACGCGAAGCGTGCCGTCGGGGCTACCGCGTGAAGTTCTACACGGCGGCCGGCTTGGTGAACACCTACCTGGAGGCCCAGCAGGAACGGCAAATTCTACGCCTCGAAGGACAGATCAAGCGGCGCGATCTGATCGTGGTTGACGAGCTCGGTTATATCCCGTTCTCCAAGTTGGGAGCCGAGCACCTATTCGGCTTCTTCAGCCAGTGCTACGAGCAAACGAGCCTCGTGATGACGACGAACCTGCCATTCGCCGAGTGGCCACAGACGTTTGGCGGCGACGAGCGATTGACCGGCGCGCTACTGGATCGCTTGACACACCGCGTACATATCGTAGAGATAACTGGCGAGAGTTACCGCTTGCAGAGTAGCATGAAGACCAAGAAAGGAGCCAAGGACTAACGAGCACCCACGAGCACTGGCGTCCGCCTGACCTAAGGCGCCGCACGATGACTCGGAAGACATGAGTGATGGTTACGCCCCGCAAGGGGCAACTTTTTGAGCCCAGGTGGCCCCCTTTTCGGCGCGCGGACTGGCCCCCTTTTCAATGCTCGTCACCAAACGGCTGTAAACCGATTTCCTTGCGGCGGTCATCGACGTGTTCCTCGTCCTCGATGGGCAGCGGTTTGAACTTGTCGCCTTCGTGGGTGAGTTGCGTGCCGTAAATCTGCTTTCTCTTCTCGGCGATCAGTACCCGGTCGGTGAGATACGCAAAATCCTGCGGCGAGGCTTCCTCCTGTTCGACCGCCGCCTTCAACAGGTCGAGGCATTTTTTCTGGAAGGCCACGTCATGGTCGGCGTGCTGAACCAAGAGCCAGGCCGAATGGGCACCCTCCTCACCGACAAGGCTCTTACCCGGCCAGCCGTGTTTTTCGACAATTACCTTGAGCCAAGTCGTGTTCTGGCGGTCGATCTCCATCATTTTCTTGATGCCGGGATTGTCGAGCGTTACCTCTTTCCGCCGAATCAGTTCATCAATCGCTTTACGGGCCACCTGATCGTTCTCCACCCGGTCGAGCAGTTCTTCTCGCAGCGTTTCGACTTGGGCGGGCTTCGGTTCAGCCTCGGCGGGCTGATCTTGGCCCGTCATCTCTCCGACCAGGAGGAGCAGAACGACGGCGACGACGATTCCTTGAGTTTTCATAGCGGTCTCCTTGGCCTGATTATCCCTGAAGGGCGGCCAGGATCAAGACGAGTTCCCACCTGTCGCTCGCAATCCGCCCGTCGCCCGATATAATGTCGGTCACTTGAGAACATCAATGGCAAAAGCAAGACCGAAATCACCCTTCACCGGCTCCTGGCACATTGTCTCGATGTCGGATTGCGACAAGGAGTACCTCAACGAAGAGGAGGAGGCATTCATCGAATTCGACGAGCGAGGCGGCGGCTCCTTCCATTTCGGCTACGTCCAAGGCCAGATGGACTGCCGCCTTACCAAACGGGATGGCGAGCCAGCCGTCGAGTTTTCGTGGGACGGCAACGACGAAATGGAATCGGCGCAGGGTCGTGGTTCGGCGATTCTCCAAGGCATTGAACTGCACGGAACGATCTTTTTCCACGAGGGCGACGACTCGGACTTCGTGGCGAAGAAAAAGCGAGCGAAGAAAAGGTAAGCGGCTATGCGAAACCTTGACTTCATCGGGATTCTCTGGCTCCTTGCCCTATTATATCCAAGGAGGAAACCATGAGCGAGATTCCGACAAAGGCAACCTTCGAGGCCCTCTACGCTGGCCGGGCACCCTGGGACATCGGCAAGCCGCAACAGGCGTTCGTCGATCACGCCGACCAAATCACCGGCTCCATCCTCGACGCAGGCTGCGGCACCGGCGACACCGCCCTCTTCTTCGCCAGCAGGGGCCACAACGTTACGGGCATCGACTTTTTAGAATGGCCGATCTACAACTCCAAACGGAAGGCGGCGGAGCGGGGCCTGACGGCGACGTTCCTGGTCATGGACGCCACGGCCCTGATGGATCTTCCCGAGGTCTTCGACAACATCACCGACAGCGGCCTGTTTCACTGCTTCAGCGACCATGATCGGACGAAATATGTCGAAGGACTGGCGACGGTGCTGAAGCCTGATGGCAGGCTGTTCCTGATGTGCTTCAGCGACGACGAACCCGGCACGCAGGGGCCACGGCGAGTCTCGCAGAAAGAACTCCACGACGCATTCGACGAAGGCTGGACTATCGAATCCATCGAAGCGTCACGGATTGAGGTGATCCCCGACTTCAACGACATGACCTTCAGCGAGGGTGGGCCGAAAGCATGGTTCATGGTGGCGGTGCGACGTGGGAGTTAGCCTCGGATCGACTGGTGGATGCCAGGCCGACCGCCATGCTATGATCCCTCCGTCCAGCCATTACTCATGCGGTTCGTTCGCAATGGCGAACAGCCGGTCCTTGGCGGCGATATATAGCACTCCGTTGGCAACAATCGGCGTCGTGTACACGCATTGCCCAATTTCTACTAAACGGAGCGGTTCACTCGACTCGGACACCGGGTTCTGGTTCTGGATGATCTTCACGGATTTCGTTGAATCTGCTGAGAGCGAGAGAATGATAACACCCCCCTCTTCGTTGGCTATGTACACGTGATCCTCAACGATTAGCGGCGTGGTCCAAGTGGCGGCAAACGTGTCGAGCGTCCAGTGTTGCTGACCGCTTTTCGCATCTAAGCCCAACCTATTCACCACCCCGGCTCGATTACACATTCGACTCGATATAATACTTAAGGGGGGCGTGGCTGTATCGCAGGCG
>Ga0307372_10008640_pt1 | contig 14246 bp, 13 predicted proteins | sample OX1MG_FD_202533 | JGI IMG/M metagenome (GOLD analysis project Ga0307372, IMG submission 202533) | Soil microbial communities from Risofladan, Vaasa, Finland - OX-1 | ecosystem: Environmental > Terrestrial > Soil > Coastal area > Acid sulfate soil | place: Finland: Risofladan, Vaasa | collected...
GACGCGCAGACCCAGGGCCTCAGGATCTATGGCGAGACCTGCCCGCAATACCTGTTCCTGACCGCCGACGACATCGGCATGGACCTCGAAGGCACCAAATTCTGCTGTTCCCCGCCGCCGCGCGACCACGCCGGGCAGGAGGCCGTGTGGCGCGGCCTCTCGAACGGCACGTTCCAGGTGTTTTCCTCCGACCACGCGCCCTATCGCTATGACGAAACCGGCAAACTGCCGAAAGGCGCCCAGACGACGTTCAAGGACACCGCCAACGGCGTCCCCGGCATCGAACTGCGCGTGCCGCTGCTGTTTTCCGAGGGGGTCGGCAAGGGGCGCCTCGACCTCAACCGCTTTGTCGCCTTGACTGCGACCAATGCCGCCCGGCTCTACGGTCTCTACCCGAAAAAGGGCACGATCGCGGTCGGCAGCGACGCCGACATCGCGATCTGGGACCCCGCGCGCGAGGTGACCATCGGCACCGCGATGCTGCACGACAATGTCGGCTACACGCCCTACGAAGGCCGGCAGATCAAGGGCTGGCCGGTCACGGTCCTGTCGCGCGGCCGCACCGTCATCGACGACGGCCGCCTCCTCGCCGCGCGCGGCAGCGGCAACTTCCTCCCCTGCGCCCTCTCCGACGCCGCCAAACCCCTCGGCCGCCCAACGCCAGAACTCGCGTTTGCCGCCGAGCGGGGCGGGGCGCCGGTTATATGAAACCGGCGTGGTCTTGGTCAGCCAGTCGCTACCGTCGCGGCGATTGTGACAGCGGAGGAATTCACCGACATCATCGGCCGCAATTTCCGGCAGCCGAAAGAAGGATTGGGGTTTGACAGCAGCCCGGTGGCGCATTTGTGGCGCGCGATGATCCGGCCGGCGAAATACCTGTAGGCGAGATTCGGGCGGGTGGTGAAGTCCACCCGCCCGAATCCCTGGATGCCCTTTGCGGTTCAGCAGGCGTAGTAGCGGCGGTAATACGGATCCCAGCAGCTGCGCGGCTGATAAGGCACCGGCGGATAATAGTAGGCCGGTGCCGGCGCCGGCGCGTAATACCCGTAGGGCGCATACGGGTAGGCATAGGGGCTCGCCTGCGCGCCGATGGCGGTGCCGAGCGCCAGGGCACCAAGCCCGAGGCCTATCGCCGCGCCGGTGCCGATCCCGCCCCTGGCGTCGGCCGTGCTCGGAGCCGCCGTCAGCGACACCGCCGCGACGAGCGCCGCCGCTACGGCCGCGCCGCGCCCACTGCGTTTGACAAAATCGATTATGGCCATGACTGTCCTCCGCTCCTCAACCGCCGCCGACCCTTAAATACTCCGGCACCGGTTTATAAAAAGAAAACCGGCTTCTGCCTACCCCGAAGAAACGCCCGAGGGCCCGCGTTATTCCATGCGCTTATCCGAGCAGCAGCAGGCGGCGTCACGAGCGGCTTTCAGCCGGCCCGCGCCGCCGCCTTGCGCTCGACGATACGGCGGTGGAGATTGTTAACAATGAGCCCGGTCAGCCGCTCGTCGAGCATGAACAGGCGCTGGCCGATCGGGTAGGGGTCCTGCTGGGTGACCGGGATCGGGCCCTTGAGAATCTCGTCCGGCGCGATGCCGCGCTCGACATGCCGCTCGACAAAGCCGACCCAGTTTTCGACGATCTGCGCCTGTTCCCTCAGATAAGCCTTGCCGCAGGGCTCGCCGTGGCCGGGCACGATCGTCTCGACATCGAGCGCCGCGATCCGGTCGAGCGCCGCCAGCCATTCCCACGGGTCGCATTCCTGCAGCCAGGAGCGGCATTTGTGGAACACGTTGTCGCCGGTGAAGACAAGGCCCTCCTCGGGCACGTGAACCGAGGTCTGCGGCGCGGTGTGGCCGGGCATGTGGATGATGTTGAAGGTATGGTCGCCGACATGCAGGGTCAGCGTGTCGTCAAAGGTCACGGTCGGCGGGTTTGACGGCGGATAGTCGGGATGGCCGACCAGCCAGACGCTGTCGGGGTCGGTCTGCTTGAAGCGCTCGCGCTTGTCGTCGAGCGAGCCGAACGCATTGAGATACCGGTCAAAGCATTCCTGCAATTTGACCTGACCGACCACCGTGACATTCGTGAAATAGGCGTTGCCGGCGATGTGGTCGCCATGCGGCTCGGTGTTGATCAGGTAGCGGATCGGCGCCTTTTCCTCGAGCTGCTCGCGCCAGCGCACCGCGTCGATCGGCTGCTGCGGCGAATCGATCATCACATAGCCGTCGCTGGTCTCGACAAAGCCGGGGTTGCAGCCGGCGAAATAGATCTCGGTAAAGCTGTTGCGTCCGATCCTGCGCATGACGTCCTCCTGCAGCAGCGCCGCCGTGCGGCTCGGTTTCACCGGTGGTCGAGATTGTCATCCTTGCGGCGCTTCCGCCAGGGCAGGCGATGGCGCCGCAGGCCAGCCGTGCTACGCCGCGCGGCGGCGGCTCTTGACGCGGTTCTGGCCGGTACTCTCTTCCTCGAACAGGTCGGCGAGGCGTTCGAGCATGACGCCGCCCAGCTGCTCGGCATCGACGATCGTCACGGCGCGCCGGTAGTAGCGGGTCACGTCGTGGCCGATGCCGATCGCGGTGAGTTCAACGCTGCCGATCCGCTCGATCTCGCGGATCACCTCGCGCAGGTGCTTTTCGAGGTAGTTGCCGGGGTTGACCGAGAGCGTCGAATCATCGACCGGCGCGCCATCGGAAATGACCATCAAGATGCGGCGTTCCTCGGGGCGCCCCAGGAGCCGGTTGTGGGCCCACATCAACGCTTCGCCATCGATGTTTTCCTTGAGGATGCCCTCGCGCAGCATCAGCCCGAGATTGCGCCGCGCCCGTCGCCACGGCGCGTCGGCCGGCTTGTAGACGATATGGCGCAGATCGTTGAGCCGGCCGGGATTGGCCGGCTTGCCGGCGGCGATCCACTTCTCGCGCGCCTGGCCGCCCTTCCAGGCCCGCGTCGTGAAGCCGAGGATCTCGACCTTGACGCCGCAGCGCTCCAGCGTGCGCGCCAGGATGTCGGCACTCATCGCCGCGACCGTGATCGGCCGGCCGCGCATCGAGCCGGAATTGTCGATCAGCAGCGAGACCACCGTGTCGCGGAACTCCATCTCGCGCTCGCGCTTGTAGGACAGCGGCAAGACCGGGTTGGTCACCACCCGTGACAGGCGCGCCGCGTCGAGGATGCCCTCTTCGAGGTCGAACTCCCAGGCACGCGTCTGCTTGGCCAGGAGGCGACGCTGCAGGCGGTTGGCGAGCCGCGCGATGACGCTCTGCAGATGCGACAGCTGCTGGTCGAGCAAATGACGCAGCCGGCCGAGTTCGTCGGAATCGCACAATTTGTCGGCGTCGACGACCTCGTCGGCCGTCGTGCTGAAGGCGCGGTAGACGGCGTTTTCGTCGGGGCGGCCGCGCGGCAGCGTTCCCGGCCGCCCCGGCCGGCCGGGGTCGTCATCGCTGGCGCCGGGCATCATCTCGCCCTCGGCGTCGGCTTCGCCATCCTCTTCGGAATCGGCGTCAGCGCTGTCGGCGGGTGAGCCTTCCGAGGAGGGCTGCGCGCCGGCGCTGCTGCTTTCGCCGCTCTCGCTCTCGTTCTCGCCTTCCGCCTCTTCGCCGCCCTGGCTTTCGTCCGAGGAGGAATCGTCAAGTTCGCCGAGATCGATGTCGAGATCCTGGATCAGGCGGCGGGTAACGCGGGCGTAGGAATCCTGGTCGAGCACAGTGCGGTCGAGTTCGGCGATGTCGCGGGCGATCTTGCCCTCGAGCCACGGCCGCCACAGATCGACGACGTGCCGCGCTGCCGGCGGCGGCGGCTCATGCGTCAAGGCTTCGCGCGTCAACAGCCGCACCGCCTCGGCCATCGTGCCCTCGGTGCGCTCGGTGACGCGCTCGAAGCCCTGGCGGCGGTATTGCTCGTCGAGCATCGCCGTCAGGTTGGCGGCGACCCCGACCATGCGCCGCGACCCCAAGGCCTCGACCCGCGCCTGTTCCAACGCCTCGAACACCGAGCGCGCCAGGGCGCTGCCCGGCAGCCGCTTGGAATGCACCGCGTCGTCATGATAGCGCAGCCGCAGGGCCATGCTGTCGGCGGCGCCGCGCAATTGCGCGGCTTCCTCGGGCGGCAGATCGCGCGCCGGGTTGGGCAATTTGACCCGCGAGCCGGCCAGACCCGGCGGCTCCGGGCCGAAGCCGACGGTCAAGTCGTCGCGCTCGGCGATCGCCCGCAAGGTCGAGGCGGTTGCACGCTTGAAGATCTCGGTCGGCGAGGAGGCCTGCGCCATGAGGGGTTCCGCCGTCTACATCAGGGTCGCGTTGACGCCGGTCTCGGGCAATTCGGTGCCAAAGCAGCGCTGATAGTATTCCGCCACGGTCGGCCGTTCCATCTCGTCGCATTTGTTGAGGAAGGTCAGCCGGAAGGCGAACGCGAGATCGTTGAAAATACGGGCGTTTTCGGCCCAGGTCATCACCGTGCGCGGCGACATCACGGTCGAGATGTCGCCATTGATGAAGCCGCTGCGGGTCAGATCGGCCAGCGCCACCATCGCGCTGACGCGGCGGCGACCCTCGTCGTCGTTGTAGCTCGGCACCTTGGCCAGCACGATCTCGACTTCGGCATCGTGCGGCAGGTAGTTGAGCGTCGCGACGATGTTCCAGCGGTCCATCTGGCCCTGGTTGATCTGCTGCGTGCCGTGGTAGAGGCCGCTGGTGTCGCCGAGCCCGACCGTGTTGGCGGTCGAGAACAGGCGGAACGCCGAATGCGGCCGAATGACCCGGTTCTGATCGAGCAGGGTCAGCTTGCCCTCGACTTCGAGCACCCGCTGGATAACGAACATCACATCGGGGCGCCCCGCGTCATATTCGTCGAAGCACAGCGCCACCGGATGCTGCAACGCCCAGGGCAGGATGCCCTCGCGGAACTCGGTGACCTGCTTGTTGTCGCGCAGCACGATGGCGTCCTTGCCGACGAGATCGATGCGGCTGATGTGGCTGTCGAGATTGACCCGGATGCACGGCCAGTTGAGGCGGCAGGCGACCTGCTCGACATGGGTCGATTTGCCGGTGCCGTGATAGCCGCAAATCATCACTCGCCGGTTGAAGGCGAAGCCGGCAAGAATCGCCAGCGTCGTGTCGTGATCGAAGCGATAGGCCTCGTCGAGATCGGGGACATGCTCGCTCGGCTGGCTGAACGCCGGCACTTCGAGGTCGCTGTCGATCCCGAAGGTCTGCCGCACCGAGACCTTGATGTCGGGCGCACCGAGCGGAGTCGGAACGGGTGCCGCTTGCTGAACGGTTGGCATTGCGTGTGGTGCTTTCTCGTGTTGCGGAGGGGTTGCGGCCGGCGAACCTGCCAGGGTCAGTTGGTAGGGGGTCAGTTGGAAGTAGGGGGTAAGTTGAAGTAGCTGGCTTTGAGGGTCGCGTAGGCCTGGTTGATGATTTTCAGTTTCTCCTCGGCGGCCTTGTCGCCGCCATGGGCGTCGGGGTGGTGCTGCTTGACAAGCAGCTTGTAGCGCGCCTTGAGGCGCACCGGGGTGAGTGGCGGTTCGAGATCGAACACCGCGAGCGCCTGCTCGCTCGCCGAGGTGACGCGCGCCGCGGCGTCCCGCGCCCGGCCGCCCCGGTCGTGCGCCGCGCCATCGTAGCGCGGGCCGGTGTGAAAGCCGAACGGATCGCGCAGCCGCGGCCCCGGCCCGTGGCGCGCACCGAGGCGCCAGCTCGGGCGCTGCCACACCGTGTCGCGGCGGATTTCGGCCTCGATCTCGCTGTCGTTCATGCCGGCATAATAGTTCCACGCGGTGTTGTAGGCGCGCACATGTTCGAGGCAGAACCAGAAGTAGCAGTTGAGTTCGAGGCGCGATCGCGGCGCGCGAAAGTCGCCGCCCGCGGCACAGCCGGGGTGCTCGCATAATCGGCTTGGCGGCCCGGGTTCGGCCGCGAAGACGGGATCGATCGGTTGACGCCGCATGGGGTTCAGTATGGGTGGCGGGCCGCCGCGTGACAAGGATTCGCCGCGCGGCGCGCGGTCTGGTGCGAGCGACGCAGAGCTGGGTTGCGCCGATGTGCACAGGCAAAACCGCCCGCCCGCAGTTTCCCGCGGGCGGGCGGCCCGGTGTTGCGCCCGGGTTCGCGAGCAGACGGGCCTAGAAGTCCATGCCGCCCATACCGCCCATGCCACCCATGCCGCCGCCCGGCGGCATCCCCGGCGCCGCCTTGGGCTCGGGCTTCTCGGCGATCATGGCCTCGGTGGTGACGAGCAGGCCGGCGACCGATGCGGCGTCCTGCAGCGAATGCCGCACGACCTTGGTGGGATCGATGATCCCGGCCTGGATCATGTCGGTGAACTCGCCCTTTTGCGCATCATAGCCGTAGTTGGGGTCCTTGCTGTCCTGCAGCTTGCCGACGATGATCGAGCCGTCAGTGCCGGAATTCTCGGCGATCTGGCGGGCCGGCGCCTGCAATGCCTTGCGGACGATCTCGATGCCGACCTTCTGGTCCGGATTGGCCGGGCTCAGCTTGTCGAGCGCACGCGCCGCGTAAAGCAGCGCCGAGCCGCCGCCGGGGACAACGCCCTCTTCGACTGCCGCGCGGGTCGCGTGCATCGCGTCGTCGACCAGATCCTTGCGCTCCTTGACCTCGATCTCGGTCGCGCCGCCGACCCGGATCACCGCCACGCCGCCGGCCAGCTTGGCCAGCCGCTCCTGCAGCTTTTCGCGATCGTAGTCGGAGGTGGTTTCCTCGATCTGCTGGCGGATCTGGGTGCAGCGGCCCTCGATGTCGGCCTTCTTGCCGGCGCCGTCGACGATCGTCGAGTTCTCCTTCTCGACGCGGACCTTCTTGGCCGAGCCGAGCATGTCGAGCGTGACGTTCTCGAGCTTGATGCCGAGGTCTTCGCTGATCACCTGGCCGCCCGTGAGGATCGCGATGTCTTCGAGCATCGCCTTGCGGCGGTCGCCGAAGCCCGGCGCCTTGACCGCCGCCACCTTGAGGCCGCCGCGCAGCTTGTTGACGACGAGCGTGGCGAGCGCCTCACCCTCGACATCCTCGGCGACGATCAGCAGCGGACGCCCGCTTTGCACCACCGCTTCGAGCACCGGCAGCATCGCCTGCAGACCCGACAGCTTTTTCTCGTGGATCAGCAGATACGGGTTTTCCAATTCGGCGATCATCTTCTCGGCATTGGTCACGAAGTACGGCGACAAATAGCCGCGATCGAACTGCATGCCCTCGACGACGTCGAGTTCGGTCTCCAGGCTCTTGGCCTCCTCGACCGTGATGACCCCCTCGTTGCCGACCCGCTGCATCGCCTGCGCGATCATCTCGCCGATGCTGCGTTCGCCATTGGCGGAAATCGTGCCGACCTGGGCGATCTCGGCGTTGGTCGAGATCTTCTTCGAGCGCGACTTGATGTCCTCGACGACGCAGTCGACCGCGATGTCGATGCCGCGCTTCAAATCCATCGGATTCATCCCGGCGGCCACCGCCTTGGCGCCTTCGCGCACGATCGCCTGGGCCAGCACGGTCGCCGTGGTGGTGCCGTCACCGGCCTGGTCGCTGGTCTTGGAGGCGACCTCCTTGACCATCTGCGCGCCCATGTTCTCGAACTTGTCGGACAGTTCGATCTCCTTGGCGACGGTGACGCCGTCCTTGGTGATCCGCGGCGCGCCGAACGATTTGTCGAGGACGACGTTGCGGCCCTTGGGGCCCAATGTCACCTTGACCGCATTGGCAAGTATATCGACGCCGCGCAACATCCGCTCGCGCGCGTCGGCATGAAATCTGACGTCCTTCGCAGCCATTGGTTGCTTTCTCCCTTATGCAGCCTTGCGGGCAGCCGAGGCTTCGATGATCCCCATGATGTCGGATTCTTTCATGATGATCAGATCTTCACCGTCGAGCTTCACTTCGGTGCCCGACCACTTGCCGAACAGCACCCGGTCGCCGGCCTTGACATCAAGCGACTGGATCTTGCCGTCATCGCCGCGAGCCCCGGGCCCTACCGCGACCACCTCGCCCTCCATCGGCTTTTCCTTCGCCGTGTCGGGGATGATGATGCCGCCGGTGGTCTTCTCCTCGGCTTCAACGCGCCGGATGACCACGCGGTCATGCAACGGACGGAATCCCATGTATACCTCCTGGCACGTCAGAATTTACGGTTAGCACTCTCTGATCGAGAGTGCTGCCGAGATAGGCGGGTCGCGCCGCTTTGTCAATGCCCAATGGCGCGCCCGGCGGGGTCCGCGCCGGCGCGGACGGCGACCGGCGGGCCAAGTTTTTGACAATGGCGGAGCCCCGGCGCACTCTCGCCGCGCTATAATGGCGGACCCGTTAGCAGCGAGCCTTGACCATGCCGAAAACCACCGATTGGGAGATCCCCAGCGAGTTCCAGCCAAAGGCTGCGGACTTCACGTTTGATATGGAACACGCGCTCTCGGCGGTGCTCGGGCTGCAGGCGACCGTCCCCGAGGACGCGTTTACCGCCACGACGCTCGGCACCGAGCGCGCCGGCAGCGCCGTCCTGATCCGCAAGGACGGATTGGTGCTGACGATCGGCTACCTGATCACCGAGGCCGAGTCGATCTGGCTGACCTCGAGCCTCGGCGGCGCGGTGCCCGGCCATGTGCTGGGCTACGACCAGGAGACCGGGTTCGGGCTGGTGCAGGCGCTCGGCCGGCTCAACGTGCCGCCGCTCGAGGTTGGCGTGCGCGCCCGCGTCGGCGCCGGCGACAAGGTGATCCTGGCGGCCGGCGGCGGAAGGCGGCACGCCGTCGCCGCAACGGTCGTGGCCCGCCAGGAATTTGCCGGCTATTGGGAATATCTGCTCGACCGCGCGATTTTCACCGCCCCGGCGCATCCGTTCTGGGGCGGCGCGGCGTTGATCGGCGGCGACGGCGACCTGCTCGGCATCGGCTCCCTGCATGTGCAGCATTCCAACGGCCGCGAATTGCGCCGCGACGTCAACATGGTGGTGCCGATCGATCTGCTGCCGCCGATCCTCGACGATCTGTTGACCTACGGCCGGCCGAACCGCCCGCCACGGCCGTGGCTCGGCCTCTATGCCGCCGAGGTCGAGGACGCGATCGTCGTCGCCGGATTGTCCGAACGCGGCCCGGCGAGCCAGACCGGGCTCAAGCCCGGCGACCGCATTCTCGCGGTGCGCGACGAGCCGGTCTCAAGCCTCGCCGCGTTTTGGCGCCGGGTGTGGGCCAGCGGCCCGGCCGGCAGCGAGGTGGTGCTACAGGTGCTGCGCGACAAGGAGACGATGAACGTGCGCATCCCCTCGACCGACCGCACCCGGCTGATGAAGGGACCGCGGCTGCACTAACAGAACATCTCGAAGCGCGGCAGGGCGCGGGACGTGACGCTGCTCGCGATTTTCACCGCTCAGCGCGCCCTGACCAGCGCAGCACAGGCGCGCGGCAGGTCCGACACCAGCAGGGGCGGCCGCGGCGGCCCCGGTTTCGGGTGCATCGCTTCTGGCGTGAACCACCAGGCGAGCTGCGCGCCGCAGCCGTCGCCGGGCGGCGGCGGCGGCTGATTGCGGCAGCCCGGTTCGCCCGGCGGACAGGCGAGGCGCAGGTGAAAATGCCGCATGTGCCCCCACCACGGCCGGATCAACCGCAGCCAGGAACGGTTGCCGCCGGCCTCGCGGCATAGCGCCCGCTTGATCGCCGGATTGACGAAAATGCGCGCCACCCCGGGGCTGCGTGCCGCGACTTCGAGCAACCTTCGGTCCCGCGCCCGCCAGGTTTGCGGGTCGATGTCATAGCCATCGGCGGCGACAAGGTCGGTCGCCGGCATCTCGTCGCGCTCGGCGGCGCTCAATCGCCGCGCCGGCATCGGGGTCAGCCAGATGTCGGCCTCGATCCCCAACTGGTGCGAGGCGTGGCCCGTCAGCATCGGTCCGCCGCGCGGCTCGGCGATATCGCCGATCAACAGACCCGGCCATCGCGCCGCGCTGGCGGCCGTGGCGGCGAGGCGCTCGAGAAACGCGATCAGCAGCGGGTGCCCCCACGCGCGGTGGCGCGAGGGACGCATGACCTCCCAATGCGGCCCGTCAGCCGGCATTGCGACGGCGCCGGCAAGGCAGCCCCTTGTATAGGTCCCGATCGCATCCGCCGGACCGGGCGCCGGGCCCGTCGCCAATCCGAAGGCCCGCTTGGCGGCGTCCTGCGGCAACGCGGCCAGCACCGCCTGGCGGTGCGCACTCTCCTGCGCGGCGGTGTCCTGCGCCGCTGCCGGTGTGGCACCCGCCGCCAGCGCCGCGATCACGGCGTATAGCGCGGCCGCCTTCGCCGATTTTTTCACGATGCCTGCCGAATCTCGCGTCTGATGCCGATAATTTAACAAATTGCTAATCAATTTCGCGCCGAACTGCTCCCATCGCAGCAACCGCCGAAGCCCGCACCCTCCCCTCCGCCCGCGCCAGAAAATTTGTCGATGCAAGGTGATGCGCCCGCGCGGCCCGTGCCGCCGCGAATCCTGATCGTCGAGGACAACGAGCTCAATCTGAAGCTGTTGCACGATGTCCTTGAGGCGCACGGCTATGTCACGATCGCCGCCCGCGAGGGCGCTGCAGGGGTGGCCCTGGCGCATGATTCTCATCCCGACATGATCCTGCTGGACCTACAGCTGCCCGACATTTCGGGCTACGAAGCGGTCCGCCAGTTGAAGGACGATCCGACGACGCAGGCCATTCCGGTCGTCGCGGTCACCGCCTTCGCGATGGTTGGCGACGAGCGCAAGGCGCTGGCGGCCGGGTGCGATGCCTATATCGCAAAGCCGATCGTGCTGCGCGAATTCCTTGCGCTGGTGGCGCGGTTCGCCGGCAGGCCGCCGCAGGGCACCGGTCAACCGGACGACTGCTAACGATCGGCCGGCGCGGCGCAGCGCTCTTCCCGCGACGGCAGCAGCGGAGTAACGTCGCCGCCGGTCGCGTTTGTCGACGGGCGCCCCCCGATGAAGCTGTACGGCTATTTTCGCTCCTCCGCCGCGTTTCGCGTGCGCATCGCCCTCAATCTCAAGCAGCTCGATTACGATAGCGCCTTTATCCATTTGCGGCGCGGCGATCAGGGCCGGCCGGATTTTCTCGGGGTCAACCCGCAGGGACTGGTGCCGGCGCTCGAGGTCGATGGCGAGCGGCTGATCCAGTCGCTGCCGATCATCGAGTACCTCGACGAGAGGCATCCCGAGCCGCCCCTGTTGCCGGGCGACGCGGCCGGGCGGGCCCGCGTCCGCGCGCTGGCCGCGATCGTTGCCTGCGACATTCATCCGCTCAACAATCTGCGCGTCCTGCGCTATCTGCAGCGCTCGCTCGGGCATGACCAGGCCGCCACCGAGACTTGGTACAATCATTGGATCGATGTCGGCTTTGGCGCGTTCGAGCAACTGCTGGCCGGCGACCGCCGGACCGGAACCTTCTGCCACGGCGAACGCCCCGGCCTCGCCGACATTGCGCTGGTGCCGCAGGTCATCAATGCCGAGCGCTACCATCTCGATCTGGCGCCCTACTCGACGATAACGAGGATCTTTGAGACTTGCATGCAGCTCGACGCCTTTGCCGCCGCCCATCCGGAGCGGCAGCCCGACCGCGAAGCATGACCGCGCCCGGCGCGCCGCGACGGCATCTGATGAGCCGCAGCGTCAGGGCGCTCGCGGTTGCCGCCTGTTTCCTCGTCGTCGGCGTCAGCGGGTGCCGCGCGCCGGCCGCGGATCCGCCGGCGAGCGCCGACGATCTCCGTCTGATCAAGGACGCGATGCAGCAGGTCGAGCACAGCTATGTCGTCCCGGTCAAGCCCAATAAGCTCGTCGATGACGCGCTCAAGGGCATGCTCAACAAGCTCGACCCGCATTCGGATTACATGACCGAGCGCGAATATCGCGAGCTCATCGCCACGACCAGCGGCCAGTTCGGCGGCATCGGCATCGAGATCTCGGTCGACCAGGGGGTGCCGCAGGTCATCTCGGCGATCGAGGGCACCCCGGCCGCTTCCGCCGGCATCGAACCGGGCGACCGGATCGTCAAGGCGGACGGACAGCCGATCGTCGGGATGGATATCGGCGATGTCGTCCGCCGCCTGCGCGGCAGCCCGGGGAGCCGCGTCGTGCTGACCATCGCGCGCGCCAAGCGGCCGGAATTCAACGTGCCGATCACGCGCGCCATCATCCATGTCAAATCGGTCAAATCGGCGATGCAGCCGGGCCGGATCGGCTATGTCCGGATCAGCACGTTCGACGACAACACGCCCGCCGAGCTGCGCGCCGCGATTGCCCGGCTGCGCCGCGCGGCGGGAGGTCGCCTGTCGGGCTTTGTCCTCGATCTGCGCAACGATGCCGGCGGGCTGCTCGATGCAGCCGTCGACGTTTCCGGCGATTTTCTCGATGCCGGCCCGGTGGTGTCGACGCGCGGACGCGAAACCGACGAAAACCGGGTCTACGACGCGCCGCCGAACGGCGATTTGATCCGCGGCACGCCGATGGTGGTGCTGATCAATGGCGCCACGGCGTCAGCCTCGGAGATCGTCGCCGGCGCGCTGCAGGACGACCGCCGGGCGACGGTGCTCGGCACCCACAGTTTCGGCAAGGGATCGGTGCAGAGCATCATCCCGCTCGACGGACAGGGGGCGTTGCGGCTGACGACAGCGCTCTATTACACGCCGTCGGGCCGCTCGATCCAGGGCCACGGCATCACCCCCGATCGGGTTGTCACGCTGCCCAAGGACGAGCAGGTGGCGAACGCCGTCATCGCCTACGAGAGCGACCTGTACGGCGCCCTCAAGGCCACCGGTGCGCTGGCTCCCACCGGGCCCCCCACGGGAGCTCCCAAGGGGGCTCCCAACGGGACGACGCCAGCCGCCACCGCCGCCAAGGAATCCGATCACCCGATCAACCCGAAGATCATCGGCACGCCGCGCGACGCACAGCTGCGGGCGGCGCTCGACTTTCTCGGCAGCCACCAGGCGGCGGCGCGATAACGCCGGCGACGCCTCACTCGAAGGCGACGGTGACGACCTCGTAGGATTTGTTGCCGCGCGGCGTCGACACCTCGACGCTATCGCCCTTGCCCTTGCCAATGAGGGCGCGCGCCAGCGGCGAGGTGACCGAGAGCCGGCCGTCCTTGATGTCGGCTTCGTCCTCGCCGACGATCCGGAAGGTCTGCTCCTCGTCGGTTTCCTCATCGGCGAGGGTGACCGTGGCGCCGAACTTGACCACCGAGCCCGACAACTTGGACACGTCGATGACCTCGGCGCGCGCGATCTTGTCCTCGAGTTCGCCGAGGCGGCCTTCGATAAAGCTCTGGCGCTCGCGTGCGGCGTGGTACTCGGCGTTCTCCGCCAGGTCGCCATGCGTGCGCGCCTCGGCGATGGCGCGGATAACCGCCGGTCGATCAACCGATTTGAGGCGCTTCAGCTCGTCCTGCAACCGGCTGTAGCCACCCACGGTCATGGGGATCTTGGTCATCAAAGTCGGGATCGCACCTTGCTAACCGGACGAGCGTTCAAAGGTAGGATTGCAGAGGCGCGACTTCAAGACAGCCTGCGCGCAACGCCTGGATCGCCTGCACCGCGGCGCGGGCGCCGGCGACCGTCGTGTAGTACGGAATGCCGTGGGTCAGCGCGGTGCGCCGCAGGCTGAAGCTGTCGGTGATCGTCTGGGCGCCCTCGGTCGTGTTGAAGACCAGCTGGATATGGCCGCTGCGCATCTCGTCGACGATGTCGGGGCGGCCTTCCTGCACCTTGTTGACGAGGCTGACCGGCACGCCAGCCTCTCTCAGCGTTTGCGCAGTGCCGTGCGTCGCCACCAGTTCGAACCCCCAGGCGGCGAGCTGGCGGCACGGCTCAACCAGCGCCGCCTTGTCGCGGTCGCGCACCGAGACGAAGACGCAGCCCCCGAGCGGCAGATCGGTACCGCTGCCGAGCTGCGACTTGGCGAAGGCGCGGCCGAAATCGCGGTCGAGCCCCATGACCTCGCCGGTCGACTTCATTTCCGGCCCGAGAATGAGGTCGACGCCCGGGAAGCGGGCGAACGGAAACACCGCCTCCTTGACCGCGACATGGCCGATCGATGTGTCGCCGCCCGGCCGCCGCCGGACAGGCGGCAACAGCGCCGCGAGCTTTTCGCCGGCCATCACCCGCGCCGCGATCTTGGCGATCGGCACGCCGGTCGCCTTGGCGACAAACGGCACGGTGCGCGAGGCGCGCGGGTTGACCTCGAGCACATAGACATCGCCATCCTTGACCGCGAACTGCACATTCATCAGTCCGACGACAT
>Ga0307372_10008643_pt1 | contig 14244 bp, 14 predicted proteins | sample OX1MG_FD_202533 | JGI IMG/M metagenome (GOLD analysis project Ga0307372, IMG submission 202533) | Soil microbial communities from Risofladan, Vaasa, Finland - OX-1 | ecosystem: Environmental > Terrestrial > Soil > Coastal area > Acid sulfate soil | place: Finland: Risofladan, Vaasa | collected...
CGCCGCTCGGGCCGTGGCCCGGGCGCAGGAGTACGCCACGCGGCTCGAGCAACTGCTGCACTGAGGCCGGACCCCCCGTGGGTGGAGCCGCCGGGCGGCGGCGGGTTGCCTCCAGGGTGCCGTCGGAGTGCCCGCGGCGTGCCGACGGGGTTCCGGCGGCGTGCCGGCACCTGCCCGTCGTCCGGAGGCGTGCGCGTCGCCGGTCCGGTAGGGTCCGGACCCATGAACGTGCCTGAGGACCTGCGCTATTCGAGCGACCACGAGTGGGCCCGGGCGTCGGGCGACCGGATCCGCATCGGCATCACCGACTACGCCCAGGACGCCCTCGGCGACATCGTCTTCGTGGACCTGCCCGGACCCGGTGCCGCCGTCGAGCCCGGCGGGCTCATCGGCGAGGTCGAATCGACCAAGTCGGTCTCGGAGATCTACGCCCCCGTGGGCGGCGAGGTCGTCGCCGTCAACACCGGTCTGGCGGACGCGCCCGAGCTCATGAACAGCGACCCCTACGGGGGCGGCTGGATCTGCGAGATCGCCCCCTCGGACCCCGCCGCGGTCGACGGGCTGCTCGATGCCGCCGGCTACCGCCAGCTGACGGAAGGTTGAGCCCCGCCACCGGGACGCCACTCGGGAGCGGGCCGGCCGGAGCGGCTACGTTGGATCACGTGTTCTGCCACAGCTGCGGCCATCGCAATCCCGAAGGCGTGAACTTCTGCTCCTCGTGCGGCGCGTCCATGGTGACGTCGGTCCCCGACACCTCGGTCGGGGTCAGCCCGGTCGACGAGGTCGCCGACAACGGCGACCGCATCGCACCGGTCGGCCAGCTCGAACTCCCCCGCGGCGTCGGCCTCCTGGTCGTCATGCGGGGCAACGACGAAGGCGCCAGATTCCCCCTCGAGATCCCGGAGACCACCGTCGGCCGCCGCCCGGACAGCCACGTCTTCCTCGACGACATCACCGTGTCGCGCAAGCACGCCGTGTTCCTCACCGAGGGGCAGGTCACCAGCGTCCGCGACGCGGGATCGCTCAACGGGACCTACGTCAACCGCACACGGATCGACGAGGCCGTCCTCCTGGCCAGCGGCGACGAGGTGCAGGTGGGCAAGTTCAAGCTCATCTACCTGCGCGGGGCGGCCGAGTGAGCGCCCGCTCCTACCTGTCCATCGGCGACGTCCTGACCCTGCTGCGCCAGGAGTTCCCCGACATCACCATCTCCAAGATCCGGTTCCTGGAGAGCCAGGGCCTGGTCAACCCGGAGCGGACGCCGTCCGGCTACCGCAAGTTCTACGAGCACGACGTCGAGCGCCTCCGATGGGTGCTTCGTCAGCAGCGTGAACACTTCCTGCCGCTCAAGGTGATCAAGGACCGCCTCGACGAGGACGCCGTCGGGGCCGGGTCGGCACCGTCGGCGGAGTCCTCGACCGCAGGGGTGGACGCCGCGTCGACCGTCGGGGTGGCCCCCGACCCACCTGCAGCCTCGGTCGGGGAGGCACCGCACGCCGCCACCGCTCCGGCCACGGCTCCGGTTCCGGCCACGGCCGAGCCGGTCCTGGTGGGACAGGGGGCGTCGTCGTCGCACCGGTCCGCCGAGGCCGGTTCCGCGGCGGGGGACCCGTCGTCGGCACTCCCGGGCATCGAATCACCGGCCACCCGCTCGGCCGCGTCGACCACCGCCGCCGCCGCCAGTGCCCCACCGGTCGCCCGGGCCCACCGGGCGAGCCTCGCCGCGCCGCCGCACCGCGCCGCCGAGAGTGCGGGCAACGGGGCGGGCCACGATTCGGGGGGGCACGTCGCACCGACCGCATCGGCGGCGGGGGACCCGCCGGCCCGGCGCGCCTCCCGTGCCGTCACCCCGCCGGCCCCGCCGGATGCCGCGCCCGCCTCGGATCGGGCGCCGGACCCCGACACGGGTTCCACGGGCGCTACGGGATCCACGGGTTCCACGGGCGCTACGGGCGCTACGGGTGCCGGTGGTGCGTCGGAACCGGCGGGCGCTGTGGGATCGATGGGCTCGATGGGCTCGATGGGCTCGATGGGCGGCGCCAGTCTCTCGCTCGACGAGCTGTGCGCCGCGAGCGGACTGGGTGCCGACTACGTCGGCCAGCTGCAGGAGTACGGGCTGGTCCGAGCAGCGGTGGTCGGGGGCGTCGAGTACTTCGACGAAGAGGCGCTGGCGGTGGCCAATGTGGCCGCCAAGCTCGCCGCCTTCGGCATCGAGGCCCGGCACCTGCGCCTGTACAAGAACGCGGTCGACCGCGAGGCCGGCTTCATCGAACAGATCGTCATCCCCATGGTGCGCCAGCGCAATCCCGAGGCCCGGGTCCGGGCCGGTCGCACGGCGGAGGACCTGGCCGCACTGGGCCAGCAGCTGAAGGGCTCGCTGCTCCGGACGGCCCTGCGGGATCTCCTGAACGGGTGATCCCGGCGCCCGGGCCGCCTCCCGGACGGCGCCCGTGCGGGCGGGGCGCCGTCGCAACCGGCGGCCTCGGCGAGTAGGTTTGAGGGCATGGTCGAGGTGCGGCTCCGAGCGGTTCGGGTGGATCTCCAGTCGAACACGCCGGTCCTGCTGCTCCAGGAATCCGAGGGACTGGGCCGCACGCTGCCGATCTTCATCGGGGCGCCCGAGGCCACGGCAATCGCCTTCGCTCTGCAGGGGATGGACACGCCACGGCCCATGACCCACGATCTCATCCGGGACCTCCTGGAGGCACTCGACGCGGACGTGGTCCGGGTGGTCGTCACCGAGCTGCGCTCCAGCACCTACTACGCCGAGATCGTCCTGCTGCGGGACGGCGACGAGGTGCCCGTCTCCTCGAGGCCGTCCGACGCGGTCGCCGTGGCCGTTCGCACCGGTGCACCGTTGTTCGTGGCCGACGACCTCATGGACGCCGAGGGGATCATGCTGGCCGTCGACGAGGAGGACGAGGAGTCCGAGGAGGAGCCGGCCGTGGCCGAGGGCAATCCCGAGGAGATCGTGGGGGAGTTCCGGAGCTTCCTCGACAGCATCCGACCGGAGGACTTCTCCTCGTAGGGCCGGTTCCCGGCCTAGGAGTTCCGGGTGTCGACCAGCAGCTCGATCCGCCGGGCCAGATTGACGGCGTGATCACCCAGTCGTTCGTAGAACCGGGCCAGCAAGGTCACCTGCGCGGCGATCGAGGCCGGCATCTCCTCGGCCCCGACCTCGAGGGTGAGGCGGGCGTGGAGGATGTCCATCTCCTCGTCGGCGGAGGCGAGGTGGTCGGCCACCCGGTTCCCCTCCCCGAAGGCGTCGGCCGCCTGACCCCACATCTCGCTGGCCACCTCGGTCATCAGCTGGACGATGCCCCGGCTGCGTGGGCTCATCGACGTCCCCAGGTGCTCGACGGCGCGCTGGGCCACGTGCTCGGCGAGGTCGGCGCTGCGTTCGAGCTCCGGGATGATGAGGAGGAGCCCCACCAGGTAGCGGAGCTCGTTCCCCTGGACCGGCCGTTCCTGGAGCTCCTCCCAGATGAGCAGTTCGACCTCGGCGGTCAGCGCGTCGACGGCCTGGTCGCCGTCGATGACGGTCTGGCCGAGGACCGCGTCACCGCTGAGCAGCGCATGGGTGGCACGGGACAGCGCCTCCGATACCAGCGCGAAGAGCTGGATGACCTTCAGGTCGATGGCGGCATGGCCGTCGGAGCGGTCTGTCATGTCACGCAGAGACTACCCACGACGAGGACGTTCTCCCTGGGCATTGCCGGCGTGCACCGCCGCCGACGGCCCCGGGATCCGGCGGACCGGACCGGACCGGCCGACGGTGCCGTCGGGTCCGCCGCACCCGTGGGGCCCGCGTGTTCCCGGTGCCGCGCCCCGCCCGTCAGTCGCCGGGCCGCACGAGCATGCGCCCGCGGACCCGGCCGCCCAGGATCGAGTCGAGGGCGTCGGAGAGGCCGACCAGGCCCACTTCGCCCTCCACGAGCGAGTCCAGGACGTCGCCCGGGAACGCCGCCGCCATCTCGATCCACACCGCCCGTCGTTCGCCGATGGGCGTCGCGACGGTGTCGACGCCGAGGAGGGCGGCGTTGCGCACGATGAACGGGTAGACGTCGGTCTCGAGTGCCGAGCCGCCGGTGAGCCCGCTGGCCGCCACCGCCGCGCCGTAGCGAAGGGTGCGCAGCACGGCGGCGAGCGTCGACCCCCCGACGCAGTCGATCGCCCCGGCCCACCGTTCCGGGCCCAGGGTGCGATCGGGTGCCACCACCAGGTCGTCCCGTCCGATGACCTCGGCGGCGCCCAGCCCCGTGAGGTAGGCGCGTTCGGTGGTCCGGCCCGTGCTGGCCACCACCTCGTACCCGCGTGCCGCACACAGGGCCACGGCCATGCCCCCGACGCCGCCGGACGCCCCCGTCACGAGCACCGGACCGTCGCCGGGCCGCAGGCCGTGGTGCTCCAGGCGGTGCAGCGACAGCGCGGCGGTGAACCCGGCGGTCCCGAGGGCGGCCGCCCGGCGGGCGGTCAGGCCGTCCGGCAGGGGTACCACCCATTCGGAGGGGACCCGGGCGAAGCGCGCGAATCCGCCGTGGCGGGCCACGCCCAGGTCGTAGCCGTGGACGACCACGACGGACCCGACGGCCACGGCTGGGGCGTCCGAGGTGACGACGGTGCCGACGAGGTCGACGCCGGGTACCAACGGGGACGTACGGGCCACCCGGTTTCCGGGCCGGGTGACCATGGCGTCCTTGTAGTTCACGGCGGACCACGTCACCTCGACCAGCACGTCTCCCTCGGGTAGGTCGTCCAGGGTGAGGGTGGCGACGCCGGAGCGCAGGGCGTCGCCCGCACCGCTGACGACGAAGGCGGGGAACCGGTCGTCCGGGCCGACCGCCCGGGTGCCACCGGACGGTGTCGGCCGGGGGGGAGACGGAGGGGACGAGGTCATTACGGGTACCGTACAGATTCCATGACGACTGAGGACGCGACCGGGGCCCGACCGCCGTCGGCGGAGCCGACCCCGGTGGCCCGGACGGACCCGTCCGTCCCCGTCACCCCGTCCACACCGGGGGTCCCCGGGGCCGGCTGGTGGCCGTCGCCGTGGTCGGCCGCCCAGGTGGCGGCGGGCAAGGTGTCGCGCAGCGGGCTGCTGGCCGACGGGGCCAGCGTGTACTGGACCGAGTCCCGTCCCGACGAGGGCGGCCGCCAGGTCGTCGTGCGGTGCGAACCGGGCGGGCCCCCGGGCGTCGCGCCCGTCGACGTGTCGCCGGCGGGGGTGAGCGTGCGCAGCCGGGTCCACGAGTACGGCGGAGGAGCGGCCACGGTGGCCGGCGGCGTCCTGCTCTACGTCGACCAGGACGACCAGGCCTGGCACCGGCTCGACCCCGGGGCGGAGGCCGCACCGGTGCGGCTGGGTGCCGACGGGGACCCGGCCCAGGACGTCCGCCACGCCGACGGCCGGCTGACTCCCGACGGGCGGTGGCTCGTCTCGGTGGAGGAGCGGCTCGGCCCCGACGGCACCACCCACCGGCTGGTGGCCGTGCCGGCCGGGGGACCGGGCGTACCGACGGTCCTGGCCGCGCCCGGCGACTTCGTGGCCGCGCCGCGGCCCTCGCCCGACGGGCGCTGGCTGGCCTGGATGACCTGGGACCACCCGGCCCTGCCGTGGGACGCGGGACGACTGCAGGTCGCCCCCTTCGCCACCGGTGCCGGTCCACCGGCCGCCGGCACCGCCGTGACGGTCGCCGGGGGGCCGGACACCTCGGTGGGCCAGCCCCGGTGGTGCGCGGACGGCTCCCTCTTGTTCGTCGACGACCGGACGGGTTGGTGGCTGCCGTACCGGGTGCCGGCCGGGGCGTTCGGCGGCACCGGACCGGGTCCGGGTGACGCCGTGCCGCTGATCCGGGACGAGGCCGAGTACCACGGCCCGGACTGGGTGTTCGGCCGGCACACGTTCGACGAGCTGGCCGACGGCTCGCTCCTGGCGGTCCGGCGGTCCGAGGGTCGGGACCGCCTGGTGCTCCTCCGCCCACCGCCTGCCGGACCCGACGCCGGGGGTTGGTCGCGCGTCGATGTCGACCAGCCGTGCGTGACCCTGGCCGGCGTCGTCACCGCAGACGGCCGTACCGCCGCCGTGCTCGGCTCGACGCCGACGGAGGCGCAGTCGGTGTTCGCCGTCGACCCGACGGGGATCGTCCCAGCCCGCCGGCTGAGCGCCGCCCCGGCGGTGACGGTCGACCCGGACCGGGCCTCGCCACCGGTGTCACGGGTCGGCAGGACCGGCGATCTCCCTGTGCCGGGCCTCTTCTTCGCGCCGGTGAACCCGGACGTCCCTCCGAACCGGTCCCGTCCGCCCCTCGTGGTCTTCTGCCATGGCGGCCCGACGGCGAGCGCGGAGGCGGGGTACGACCCCGTGGTCCAGTTCCTCACCAGTCGGGGCATCGCCGTGGCCGTCGTCGACTACCGGGGGAGCACGGGCCATGGACGGGCCTACCGGGACCTCCTGCGCGGCGCCTGGGGCGAGGGCGACGTGGACGACTGCGTGGCCTACGCCGAGTCCCTGGCCGCCGACGGACTGGTGGACGGCGCCCGAATGGCCATCCGGGGCACGAGCGCCGGCGGACTGACCGCCCTGGGCGCCCTGATCCGGGCACGGTGCTTCGCCGGCGCGGTCGCCTGGTACGGGGTGACGGACCTGCTGGCTCTGGCCGCCGACACCCACGAATTCGAGTCCCGGTACCTGGACTCGCTGGTCGGCCCGCTGCCCGCGGCGGCGTCGGACTACCGGAGCCGGTCCCCGATCCACCACGCCGACCGCCTGGGGGGACGCGTGCTCCTCCTGCAGGGGGCCGACGACCCGGTCGTCCCGCCGTCCCAGGCCGAGTCGTTCGCCGAGCAGCTGCGGGCGGCCGGGGCCGACTGCCGCCTCGTCGTCTTCGAGGGGGAGTCCCACGGTTTCCGCAGGGCCTCGACGATCGAGGCCGCCCTCACCGCCGAGCTCGACTTCTACCGCGGGCTGTTCGCCCGGGACGGCACCGATGACCGTTGACCCGCGGACCGGACCGTCCGGAGCGGCCCGGCGGCTGCTGGCCCGGCTCCGGGCGCTGACCCCGGAGGGTCGGGACGCCTTCCTGTACGGAGCGTCGGCCCTGTTCGCCGGCGTGACCGCCCTGGCCATGCGGATCCCCTTGTACCGCGAGTGGGGCCGCCTGGCGGTCGGCCCCTACGCCGCAGCCACGGCGCTCATGGTCGTCGTGACCCTCGTGCGCAGGTCGCGGCGCCGTCGGACCACGGGGCCGGGTGCCCCGGACGCCCCGGACGCCCCGGGTGCCCCGGGTGCCCCGGGTGCCGCGGTTGCCGCGGTTGTCGCAGGACCCGTGCCGTCGGGTGGCGGGTGGCGTGCCGCCCGGATCGCCGCCTTCGCCGTCGTACTGCTGGGAGCCACCGTGGTGCCGCTCGCCCTCGAGGTGGTGTGGGCGAGCCACGGTGACGCCTCGCTGCACGTGCAGCCCGAGGTGCTGGTCGTCGAGCGGGCCGGCATCCGCGCCGCCCACGGCCAGGACCCGTACCAGGTCGTCGACCGCAACGGCCACATCCTGATCCGCCAGAGCGCCATTCCCGTCTACGAGCTCTACTACCCGTACCTGCCGGGGATGGTGGTGTTCGGCTTCTCGAGCGGAAGCAAGGTGGAGGCCCGACTGACCGATGCCCGGATCCAGTTCCTCCTCTTCACGGTCGTGGTCACCGTGCTCGCCCTCAGCCGGGTGCGCCCCGGCTCCGACGCCCGCTACCGGTCGCTGCAGGCCCTGACCGTGTTGCCCACGGCCGCGCTCCCGCTGGCGACGGGCGGGGACGACATGCCGGTGGTCGCGCTCATGCTGCTCGGACTCGTGGCCCTGCAGCGGCGACGACCGGTGCTGGCCGGGCTCGCACTCGGGGCGGCCAGCACCCTGAAGTTCACGGCCTGGCCGCTCGTGTTCCTGGCCCTGTTCGCGGCGTCGGACCTGAAGGGGCGGCGGGCGGTGGGCCGCTACCTCGTGGCCGTGCTGGCGCTGGTCGTGCCGGTGGTGCTGCCCGTCGCGCTGCACAACCCGTCGGCATTCGTCGACAACGTCGTCCGGTTCCCGCTCGGCCTGGCCGGCGTGGCCTCACCGGCGGCCAGCGCGCTGCCCGGCCACATCCTGGTGGCGACCTTCCCGGCGATCCACCGGGCGTACGTGGTCGTGGCCGCGGTGATCGGATTGTCCGTCCTGGGTCGGCGCCTGCTCCGCGACCCGCCGAGGGACGCGGCGGCCGTGGCCCGGCTGACCGGATGGGTGATGCTCATCGCCATCCTGCTGGCCCCCGCCACCCGGGTGGGCTACCTGCTGTACCCGATCAACCTGTTCGTGTGGTCCTGGATGTTCCGGCGGTCTTCGGACCCGATCGACGAGCGGGGTGGGCCGGTGGGAGGCGACACCGACGCGGGTCAGTTGCCGTCGGGGGTCTCGAACACCTCCACCGAGTACGACGTGGTGCCTTCCGGCGTGGTGGGGGAGACGACGACGCCGGTCTCCCAGTAGAAGCCGTCCCCACTGCCGCGCTTGGCCAGGACCTCGGTGGTACCGGGGCCGCCCTGGGGAGCCGGTCCCTGGTAGATGACCTGCCAGCCGACGGTCCGGAGCAGGTGGGCGTAGACGTCGACGACCTCCGTCTGGGAGAGCTGGCTACGGAGGCGTGCGGTCCGGTCGAACTGGGCGGTGTGCTGGTCCGAGTTGAGCACTCCGGTGACGACCGACTCCTTCGGGATCCCGAGGTTCCCGATGATGTCGGCGGGCGGCTCGTCGTTGCTGACGATGGCGTGCAGTCTGGCCGCCGCCGGGGCGAGGGGGACGGTGGTCCCGTCTGCGAGCGTCACCTGGCGGAGGGTGAAGGTCGGATCAGAGCCGCTGGTCACGGCCGAGGCGACCACGCCGCCGAGGAGCAGGAGCACGGCGAGCCCGAGGACGATGAGGGCCGGTCCCCGGATCGACATCGGCTCGTAGCCCCGTCCGGCCGACCCGGCCGACCCGGCGGACCCGGCCGACCCGGCGGAGGCCGCGGTGCCGCCGTCGTCGGGAGCAGTCCCGTCGCCCGGGGAAGCCCCGTCGCCCGGTGCGCCTCGGGGGGTGGGGCCGCCGGACGCCACCGTGCCCGACGTCGAGGTCATGCCCGCATGCTACCGGTGCCTTCCGTGCCGGCCCCCGCGCCCGTACCGCCGGCCGCCGCCGGGTCCGCGGGTCCGTCGACGGCAGTGCCGCCGGTCCCGAACGGGTGCGGGGCCGGATCGAGTGCCGTGGCCACCCGGAACGAGACGACGGCGGCGCCGAGGGTGGCGGCCAGGACGGCCCAGCGGCTCGGGGTCGGCAGACGGCGGAACGCGCAGAGGGTGACGCACGCGTCCACGGCGTCGGCCACCCCGGCCAGCGCCACCCACGGTCGGGCCTCGGTACCGTCGACGCCCAGCGCCCGCAGGGTTCCGATCCCGAGGGCCAGATCGCGTCCGCCCATGGCGCGAGCCAGGAGCCTCGCGTCCGGCGAGGCGGCGGCCCCGCCGATCCACGGCCGGGTCATGAGGGTCGGCGCCGCCACCGCCGTGCAGCCGATGGCGATCCTGCCGATGGCGACGAGCTGCGCGAGGCGTCGGGGAACCGGTGACGTCATGTCCCGACGGTACCGGTCGCGGGCCGACCGGCGTCCCGTCCACGACCGAGGACGGGGCCGAGACGGCCGGTCAGTCGGGACGTGCTCACGGAGAGGGATGATTTGACCGCGCCATGTGAAAGTCGTTTACCAAATGTTTACATCGGGGTCGCGATCCCTCACAATGCGCAGGTCGAGGACGACGGTCCGCCGTCGTCACGAGGAGGGGGGCCGCCCGGTCGGACGAGACCGGACGGAACCTGTGGTACCGGGGGATTCCGGGGGGGCAGAGGCCGGGTCGCAAGGCCCGGCCTCTGACGCGCCCGGGCAACGGCGGGACCCGCGGCGGCGGGATCCTACCGGGACGACCAGCCGAACGGATCGAGCGGACCGTGCCCCCGGCCGAGTGCCCAGCCGGACGACCCCACCAGCGCGTCGTGGACGAACCGTCGGGCGCCGGCGACCGCCTCGGGCACGTCGGCGCCGCGGGCCAGGAGCGCGGCGATCGCGGACGCCAGAGAGCATCCGGTGCCGTGGTTGTTGCGGGTGTCCACCCGGGACTCCTCCAGGACGAGGACGTCGGTCCCGCCCACCAGCACGTCGGAGACCCGGTCCGGAGCAGGAGCGGACCCGACCGAGTGCACGCCGGGCAGGTGTCCGCCCTTGACCAGGACCCATCGGGGGCCGAGTGCCTGGATGTGCCGGGCGAGGTCCACCATGGTGTCGACATCGGGGACCTCTTGCGGGTCGGCGTCGGCGAGGATTACCGCCTCGAACAGGTTGGGGGTCACGATCAGCGCATTGGGCACGAGCCGGCGGCGGTAGGCGTCGACGGCGGCCTCGTCGAGGAGGCGGCGCCCGGTCGAGGCGACCATGACCGGATCGACCACGAGGTACGGCAGGTCACCGGCCGCCGCCCGGTCGGCCACCAGGAGGACGATGGCGGCGGTGGCGAGCATGCCGGTCTTCACGGCCGCAGGGGGGAGGTCGTCGAGCACGGCGTCCAGCTGGGCCGCGACGATCCCGGTCGGCACCGGGTGGACGGCGGTGACCGCCGCGGTGTTCTGGGCGGTGACGGCGGTGACGACGGTGGTGGCGAAGACCCCGAGTGCGCTCATCGCCTTCAGATCGGCCTGGAGGCCCGCCCCCGCACCCGAGTCGGAACCGGCGATGGTCAGGGCCACCGGGGGCGTGGTCGCGGTCCGCATCGTCTCCCTGTCCACCCCCGGGGCCTCCGACCCGGTCACCGGCCGACCAGGCCCTCGGGGGAGGAGGAGGCCTGGGCCACGAAGCGGCGGGTGATGCGGCCCGCCCGTCGTGCGGCCCGCCCGGCGAGGACTGCGTCGCGCATGGCCCCCGCCATCAGTTCGGGGTCCTCGGCCCGGGTGACGGCCGAGGCCACCAGTACGGCACTGCACCCGAGCTCCATGGCCAGGCAGGCGTCGGAGGCGGTCCCGATCCCGGCGTCGAGCACCACCGGCACCCCGGCCCGTTCGACGATGAGTTCGATGTTGTGCGGATTGCGGATGCCGAGCCCGCTGCCGATGGGGGCACCGAGGGGCATGACCGCCGCGCACCCCACCTGTTCGAGGCGCCGGGCGACCACGGGGTCGTCGCCGCAGTAGGGGAGGACCGTGAACCCGTCTTCGACCAGTTGCTCGGCGGCGTCGACCAGTTCGACGGGGTCCGGCAGCAGGGTCCGGTCGTCACCGATCACCTCGAGTTTGACCCAGTCGGTGGCGAACGCTTCGCGGGCCAGCCGTGCGGTCAGGACGGCGTCCGCGGCCGTGTAGCACCCGGCGGTGTTGGGCAGGATGCGGATCCCGAGGCCGTCGAGCAGGTCGACGAGTGAGTGACGGGTGGAGGGGTCGACCCGGCGCACGGCCACCGTGGCGAGCACGGTGCCCGAGGCGACCAGCGCCCGAGCCAGCGACTCGGGACTGGCCATGCCCCCGGTTCCGAGGAGCAGCCGGGACCCGAGTTCGGTTCCGGCGATCACGAAGGGGTCCGGGGCGGCGTCGGTGGTCATCGTCCGCCACGGTACCCCCGTGCCATCCGGGCGGTGACGGGCCGGACCACGGGCCCGACGGTGGGCGATCCAGCCCCGGCCGCCGGCTGTACCTTGTCCGCCCCCTGTCCGCCCCCTGTCCGCCCCCTGTCAGCCCCCGGCCGCCGCCGTCACGATCTCGACGGCGGCGCCGTGCGGGATCACGGTCGACTCCCACGCACTGCGCGGCACCACGGCACCGTCCACGGCGACGGCGACGCCCCGGGGCGACGGGCACCACTCGGACACCAGGTGTGCGACCGTCGTACCGCCGGCGTCCTCGTGGCCGGCGCCGTTGACGGTGGTGATCCCGTCACCGTCCGCTGCGGGACTCACGTGCGGACTCCGACGGTGGACGGGACCGCGGCGAAGCGGCCGGGCCGGAAGGCGGCGAACGGGCCGTCGTCGCCGGGTGCACCGCCCGTCAGGATGCGGACGACCTCGTCGGCCGTCAGGGGAGCGAGGAGGATGCCGTTGCGGAAGTGGCCGGTGGCGACGACCAGGCCACCGGTCGCCGTCGCTCCGACGAGGGGACCGTTGTCCGGCGATCCCGGACGCAGCCCGGACGCCGTCTCGACCACGGCGTACTCGTCGAGTGCGGGGACGACCCGTCGGGCATCGTCGAGCAGGTCGACCAGCCCGCCGAGCGGGACCGACGCGTCGGTACCGCGCTCCTCCATGGTCGCCCCCACCACCAGGCCGCCGTCGTCCCGGGGCACCAGGTAGCAGACCCGCCCGTGCACGAGGGCCCGCACCGTGCGCCGTAGCCGGGGCACCCCGACCGGGGCCCGGAGCCGGACCGTCACGCCCCGGACGGGACGGACGGGGGGACGGGCGTCGGCGGGCAGCCCACCGAGGTCGCCGGACCGGCTGCCCGCCGCCACGACGACGGTGTCGGTCCCGAGCCGCTCGCCCCCGGCCAGACGGACCCCCTGCACCCGCCCGAGCGCCACCTCCACACGGTCGACCTCGTCGGCCACGAACGCCACGCCGGCAGCCCGGCACGCGGCCAGCAGCGCCGTGGCCGTCGCCCGGTTGTCGACCTGGTGGTCGTCGGGCAGGTCGGCGCCCCCGCTGATCCCGGGGGCGAGCAACGGCTCGGCCTCCCGGCACGCACGGGCGGCGAGATGCATGGCGGACAGCCCGATGGCCCGGTGGAATGCAAGCACCCGGTCGGTGGCGGCCCGGTCGGACGGGTCACCCGCCACCAGCAGCGTCCCGTCGGCCCGGAAGTGCACGGACTCGCCCGAGGCGGCCTCGAGTCGGGCGGCAAACGCGGGCCAGGCCCGCACGGCCGCCAGGTTGAGGGCGGCCAGCGCCTCTTCGCCGAAGTGTGCCTCGGCCACCGGTGCGAGCATGCCGGCGGCCGCCCACGTGGCGCCCCGCCCGGGCGTCGGATCGACGACGGTGACCCCGAGGCCCGCCCCGGCGGCCGCCCAGGCGACGGCCAGGCCGATGATGCCGCCGCCCACCACCACGGCGTCGCGCCGGTCGATCGGGCCCATGGCGCCATGCTACGACCGGGAGGGTACGTGTCGGACCCGTCGGCTCCGCCCTGTCGGCTCCGCCCTGTCGGCTCCGCTGGGTCACCGTGTACACTTGATGGACCACGCAAGGGCCAACGTCGTCCCGCGCGGGGAGATCCACAGTCCCACCTGGAGCGACCCGATGACGACAGTTGCACCTGCACCCGACGACGGCACCGTGCCGGCGCGGCCGGTCCCAGCCCCACCTGCGACCGGGCAGCGGCGCGTCACCCATGCCCCGGTCTCGGGCCTGTACGACCCCCGCTTCGAACACGATGCCTGCGGTGTGGCCTTCGTGGCCGACCTGCAGGGGCGGCCGTCCCACGCCCTGGTGCTCCGGGCGGTCAGCGCCCTCGAGCACCTTGCCCACCGGGGCGCCACCGGCAGCGAGGAGGACAGCGGTGACGGCGCCGGCATCCTCATCCAGGTCCCCGACGCCTTCTATCGCCAGGTGGTGGACTTCCCCCTCCCCGAGCGGGGCCGCTACGCGACCGGGATCGCCTTCTTGTCCCGCGACGAGGACGAGGCCGCCCGCGCCCGGGCCCGCATCGGTGCGCTGGCCGCCGAGGAGGGGCTCGACGTCCTCGGGTGGCGGACGCTCCCCGTCGCCAACGACACGCTGGGTTCGATCGCCGAGGCGGCCCGACCGTCGATGCACCAGTTGTTCGTGGCCCCGTCGCCGGATACGGCCCGGAGCCCCGGCGACCCTGCGCTCGCCGTCGACCGGCTCGCCTTCGTGCTGCGCAAGCGGGCGGAGCACGAGGTCGAGTCGTGCTACCTGGCCTCGCTGTCGGCCCGGACGATCACCTACAAGGGGATGCTGACGTCCCATCAGCTGGCCGAGTTCTACCCCGACCTGGCCGACGAGCGCCTGGAGAGCGGCCTGGCACTGGTCCATTCGCGGTTCTCGACCAACACGTTCCCGTCGTGGCCCCTCGCCCACCCCTACCGCTACATGGCGCACAACGGCGAGATCAACACGCTGGCCGGCAACCGGAACTGGATGCGGGCCCGTGAGGCGCTGTGCGCCTCCGAGCTCCTGCCCGGACTCGAGCGGGCGTT
>Ga0307372_10008645_pt1 | contig 14241 bp, 13 predicted proteins | sample OX1MG_FD_202533 | JGI IMG/M metagenome (GOLD analysis project Ga0307372, IMG submission 202533) | Soil microbial communities from Risofladan, Vaasa, Finland - OX-1 | ecosystem: Environmental > Terrestrial > Soil > Coastal area > Acid sulfate soil | place: Finland: Risofladan, Vaasa | collected...
TGACCCCGGGCTGACGGGTCGTCGAAAGTAGCGCGCGGCCGGCGCGCCTCAACAGAGGCGCCGCCACGACGAGAATTTCAACCTCGGCCCAGGACGCGCCCAAATTCTACTTTCGATTTTTCTGGGCCTTCGCCCGAAGCCTTGCATTCGCGCGCGTTTTGGCTTATCCTTAAGCCGTGCCCGGGGCCAGCGACGTCCGTCTCTTAAGGCGCATCCCGCTCTTCAGGCCCCTGCCCGCGCGCGAGCTTTCGGCCATCGCGCGCCTGGCCAATCCCCGCGCCTACCGCGCCGGCGAGACCATCTTCCTCAAGTCCCAGGCCGCCGACGGGCTCTTCATCGTGCTCTCCGGTCGGGTCAAGATTTTCACCGCGGCGGGGGGAAGGAAGAAGAAAACTTTCTCCTGGCTCGAGCGCGGGGATTTCTTCGGCGAGATGGGGCTCATCGAGGGCGCGGGCCGCTCGGCCGCGGCCCGGGCCGAGACCGCGGTCGAAGCGCTCTTCATCGCCAAGGCCGAGTTCCGCAAGCTGCTCTTGGGCAGCCCCGAGCTTTCGTTCTACCTCCTGCGGGTCGTCTGCCGCCGCCTGCGCCTGGCCAACGAGGCTCTGGAGGATCTGCTTTTCCGCAATTTGCTCGGGCGCGCGGCCAAGACGCTTGCCCAACTCGCCAAGAACGGCAAGCGCCTGGGCCCCGGAAAGTTTTTGGACGGCGACTACAGCCGGCGGGAGCTGGCCGAGCTTCTGGGCACCTCGCGCGAGCCCTTGAGCCGCGCCCTGGGGGCGCTTAGGCGCGCGGGCCTGGTGGGGGAAAAGGACGGGCGGCTCTATCTGCCCCGGCCGGACAAGCTCGCGTCCCTGGGCGGGGCCTAGATTTTTTCAGCGGCGATGAGGAACCAGTTGATGATGGAGAAAGCCGCGGCGAAGGCCATGGCCCAGAGAAATCCGTGGACCTCAAAGCCCGGCACGAGCATGGCCGCGCCTTCCACGCAGAGTCCCATGACGACGAAGGTGAAGAGCCCCAGCGACAGGAGGTTGATGGGCAGCGTGAGCAGCAGCAGGACGGGCCGGATGAGCGCGTTGATGAGCCCCAGGACCACGGCCACGGCCAAGGCCGTGCCCAGGCCGTCGACGGCGACGCCGGGGAGCGCCCGCGCGGCCACGTAGACCGCCGCGGTGCCGACAAGCATATGAACCAGGATTTTCACGCCAACGATTATAGGCTTTGCGCCGCGGCGCGCGCAACGGTTATAATGCCCGCGAACGCCATGCGGCGATCGGCTTTCGTTTTTATTCTCGCGGCGGCGCCCGCGCCGTTGTCGAGCTGCGCGCACGCCCCGGCTAAATCCGCGCCCGCGCCGGACTATGCCGCGGTCGAGGCCCGCGCCCAAAAAGCCCAGGCGGAGCTGAACCAGGAGCTCGCCATCCACGGCGGCAGCCAGGCGGTGTCCTCCGCGGTGCTGGCGCCCGCGGCCGCCGCTCCCGCCGTCGCGGTTTTGGGCAAGGACAAGACCTTGGACTGCACCTGGGCCGAGAGCACGGCGACCGTGGTCGCGGGGGATTCCGACAGCCGCGCGCAGCTTCACGCCGAGGCCGTCTCCGAGGCGCGCGCCGAAGTGATGAAGAGCCTTTTGGGCGTCTCGGTGCGCTCGCAGGATTTCGTCTTCCAGCAGGAGGATTTGCGCGGCCAGCAGAACCTGGTCGAGAACATCCTGCGCACCACGCAACTGGGGCGCATCTTGAAGGAAGACGTCGTCTCCGAGGGCTACCGGGACGCGCCGGGCTGCCCGGGATGCCGCTACGCGGTGGACTTGAAGGCCTGCGTGGCGCCGCTGCCCTCCTACCACGACGACGATTTCCGCGTGACCCTGAACTTGTCGCGCACGCGCCTCAATCCCGGCGACGAGGACTCAATCGCGGCCAGCTGCACCAAGGACTGCTACGTCTACCTTTACGACGTGGGCATGGACGACTCCGCGCAGCTTATCGTGCCCAACGAGTTCGTGCCCCAGGCCAAGCTCTCGGCCGGGCAGACCTGGACGTACCCGAGCGCGGACTTGAAATCCCAGGGCGTGCATTTGGTCGCCCAGCTGCCGCCGGGGCAGACGGTCTCGGCGGAGACCATCCGCGCCGTGGCCACGAAGACGCCCTTGACCGCCGCCGAGACCGACCCGTCTTCGGGCGGCTACTTCGGGGTGCTTGAGCGCCTGGACGCGTCGCGCACCGACTGGTCCGAGGACGCGGCGGTGTTCACGATTTACCAGCATTAAGGGCGAAGGATGGAAACGGAAAGAAACGGAAGGCAACAGAATGAAACGGAATGAACGAAGAGAAACGGAAGATTGCGGGGCTCCCGCAATGGCCCCGGTGCTTTCATTTTTTTCCGGTTCTTTCATTTCTTTTCGTTTCCTTCCGTTCCCTTCCATTTCCCTCCGTTCCCTTTCTTTATGAGCAGGCGCCGTTGGGGAGATGCCGCGGCCGGGCTTCTGGCCGTCGTGGTCGCGGCTTTGTCCTACCAGTTCCCGACCAAGCTGCCGTTTTTCGCGCACTTGGAGCTAAAAACCTACGACGCGCGGGCTCTGCTGCGCCAGAGCGTCGACCCCGACCCGGAAATCACGATTATCGCCATCGACCAAGCCTCCCTGCGCCGCTACGGCGCCTGGCCCTGGCCGCGTACGCTCCTGGCCGATCTCTTGGACAAGATTTCCCCGGCCCATCCCAAGGTCGTGGCGCTTGACGTCTCTCTCTTCACGCCCGAGAAAAGCGCGGGCTTGGAGGCCGTCAAGGCCCTGGCCGCGAGCTTCCAAGCCTTGGCCGCCAAGCGGCGCATCATCGACCGGCGGCATCTCTTCAAGGTTTATTTCTCCTCGGCCGAGAGCGGCTTGGACGGCGACGCGCGGCTGCTGTCCTCCCTGCGCGCGGCCGGCGACGTGGTGCTGCCGCTGGCGTTGGCGCCCGGCTCGGGCGACAACTTCAAACCCGCGCCCCTGCCGCTCTCGGTCTCGAGCGACTGCCTGAGCGCGGCGGGCGGCGGCGCGTTTCCGGATTTAGCCGCCTCGGGCGAGTTCTCGGCGCTCTACCCCTTGCCCGCTTTCGCCCAGGCGGCCCTGGGCCTGGGCCGCGAGGGCTTGGAACCCGATGCCGACGGCATCGTGCGGCACGACGAGACGATCTCGCGCTACTGGGGCGCGGACATTCCGTCCTACGGCCTGGCCGTGGCCCTGGCCGCGCGCGGCGTGGAGCCCGGCTCGGTCGCGGTGGAGGCCGGACGCGAAATCCGCGCGGGCAACTTCTACGCGCCGCTCGAGCCCAGCGGCCGCATGCTCATCACCTTCAACGGCCCCGCGGGCACGTTCCACTACGATTCCTTCAATGACATCATGAGCGGCGCCGCGCCCGCGGCGTCCTTAAAGGATAAAATCGTGTTCGTGGGCCTGACCGCGCCCGAGGCGGCTTCCTTTGAGAAGACGCCCGTCGATGCGCGCCTGCCCGCGGTGGAGGCGGACGCCAACGTGGCGGAGAACATCCTGGATCAGAAATTTCTTTCGCGTCCGCCTTGGGCCGGGGCGCTGGAATGGGCGCTTTTGGGCGCGGCGGCCTTGTTCGTGATCTTCGCCCTGCCCTTCTTGAACGCCATCTGGGGCGCGGTATTCAGCGTCTGCTTGACGGCGGCGCTGGCGGGGGCGGGCGCCTACTGGTTCGTCAACGGCTTCTGGATTAAAATCGCCTACGCGGCGGGCGCGGTCATCCTGGGCTATCTGCTCGTGTCATTGCGGCGGCTTTTGCTCCTGGGGCGGCCCGAGCAGCCTTCCGCCGAGGAAATCAACCGGCGCATGGGCCTGGCGCTGCGCGAGCACGGGCTATTGGACGCCGCGTTCGAGCGCCTGCGCGTCTGCCGCTTGAACCGCGAGGTGAGGGCCGGGCTGCATGCCCTGGCCGCGGATTTTGAAGCCGCCGGCGAGTACCTTAAGGCCGCCGCCGTCTTCGAGCACTTTAGGGAGAAAGATCCCAAGCACCGCGCGGCCGCGATCGTTAAAATCGAGGAGCTGCGGGCCAAGGCCGCGATCGAGCCCGGAGGACGGGCCGTCCCGGGAGCGGTACTGGAGAATGCGTCAGCTCCCGGGGCCGCGGCGCCGGCCTCTCTTTCCCTGGGCGGCTGCGAGATCCGGGAGGATTTGGGCCGCTGGGAGCACGGCACGCTGCACCGAGGCTGGGACCCGGCGGCCGGACGCGAGGTTCTGGTCAAGACCTTGGATCCGGAGGCGGGCGGCGAGCACCGCGGTAAAATCAAGGAAGCGCTTCTGAGGGACGCCGCCGCGGCCGCGGCGCTCGATCATCCGGGCCTGGTTCGCGTGCTGCGCGCCGGCGAGGAGGGCGGCGTCTTGTTCGCCGTCTCCGAGCTTCCCGGCGGCTCGGCTTTGTCCGCCTGGACCAGCCGGGAGCGTCTGCTTCCGGTCGATAAGGCCGCGGGCTGCGCCGCCGCCGCGGCCGACGCCTTGGACTACGCCCACGCGCGCGGCGTCTTCCACCTGGATTTGAGCCCGTCCGCGCTTTGGGCGCAGGACGAGGGGAGCCTGCGCGTCTCGGGCCTTGGCCTCGCGGCCTTCGCGAGCCCGCTCTTGGGTTGGACGGGCATCCCGGAGTCCGCGCATTACCTGAGCCCCGAGCAGGCCGCGGGCAAGAAGGCCGACGCGCGCGCGGACGTTTTTTCCCTGGCGGCCGTGCTCTTCGAGCTCTTGACCGGCGAGAAGCCCTTCTCGGCCCAGGATGACATCGGCACGCTGCTTTTTCAAATCGCCAACAAGCCCCAGCCCGATCCATCGTCCTTGAACCCGCTGGTCCCGCAGGAGTTGAAGGTCATCCTCGACCGGGCCCTGGCCAAATCGCCCGAAGCGCGCTACGAGCGGGCCGCGCTCCTGGCCGAGGATTTGCGCGCCTGCCTGGCCCGGATGAAAGGCGCGGGCGCGCCGTGAGCGGCAAGAAGGCCGCCGGCGCCCTGCGCCTGGACATCGCCGGCGCCACGGACCGGGGCCTAGTCCGCCCCCAGAACGAGGACGGCTTCGCCGTGGACGCGGGCCTGCGGCTCTTGGTCGTGGCCGACGGCATGGGCGGCCACCGCGCCGGCGAGGTGGCCAGCGCCCTGGCCGTGGAAGCGGTGATGCGCGGCGCCAAGGATTTGGCCGTGTTCCCTGAAGACGAGCCGCCCGGAGCGTCCGGGTTCTCCGCGCGCGCCCGGGCACTCCTTTCCCTCATCGCCGCGGCCAACGCGGCCGTTCACGAGAGAAGCCTCAAGGATTCGCGCTGCGCCGGCATGGGCACGACCGTGGCCGCGGTCTGGGCGGGGAAAAAGTCCTTCGCCGCGGCGCACGTGGGCGACAGCCGGATTTATCTCTTCCGCGGGCAAAAGCTTTCCCGGCTCACGCGGGACCACACCTGGACGCAGGAGCGCGTGCGCGCGGGCGCGATGAGCGAGCCGGAGGCGGCCGCCTCCGGCTTATCGAACGTCTTGACGCGCGCCTTGGGCACCGAGCCCGAGGTCAAGGCCGACGTCTCGGATCACGAACTGCGCGCCGGGGACGCGCTTCTCCTGGCCACGGACGGCCTGACCAAGATGCTGGGCGACGGCGAGATTTCGGCGCGACTGGCCGCGGGCCAAGACGCCGCTGCGGCGGCGCGCGATTTAGTTTCCGCCGCCAACGCCGCCGGCGGCGAGGACAACGTCACCGCCGTGGTCGCCCGCGCCCTCTAGCCTGCCGCGCCGCGTTTGATCTCTTCCGGCGCAAAGAGGTATAGTGTAAGCACCGCTTTGATTCCACCATATAGAGGATCCTGAATTTATGAGCGCCACCCAGACCCCATCCTCCGCAGGCAAGCCTTCCGAAAAAAACGTCGAGACCGTCGACTCGGTCACCATCCGCTTCGCCGGCGATTCGGGCGACGGCATCCAGGTCACGGGCATGCGCTTTACCACCGCCACGGCGTTGGCGGGCAACGACTTGTCCACGCTGCCGGACTACCCCGCGGAAATCCGCGCGCCCGCGGGCACCTTGCCCGGCGTGAGCGGCTTCCAGATCCACTTCAGCTCGCGCGAGGTCTTGACCCCCGGCGACGCGCCGGATGTTCTCGTCGCCATGAACCCCGCGGCCTTGAAGGCCAACGTCAAGGATTTGAAGAACGGCGGCATCTTGATCGCCAACAAGGACGCGTTTACCGCCGGCAACTTGGCCAAGGTGAGCTACGCCAAGAGCCCGCTTGAGGACGGTTCTTTGTCGAGCTACCGGGTCATTCCCGTCGAGCTTTCCCGCCTCACGCAAAATGCCTTGGAGGGCATGAATCTGAGCAAGGTCCACGCCGACCGCTGCAAAAATTTCTTCGCCTTGGGCATGATGTACTGGCTCTACGACCGGCCCATGGAGCCGACCATGAAGTGGATCGAGGCCAAGTTCAAGAAGACCCCGGAGATGGTCGAGGCCAACAAGAAGGCCCTGATGGCCGGAAACGCCTTCGCCGAGACCGCGGAGATTTTCAGTCACCACTACACCGTCAAAAAGGCCGTCATCGCGCCGGGGGTCTACCGCAACATCACCGGCAACGAGGCCACCGCCCTGGGCATGGTCGCGGCCGCGCAACTCTCGGGCCTGGCGCTGTGGTACGGCAGCTATCCCATCACGCCCGCCTCGGATATTTTGCACGAGCTTTCCAAGCACAAGAATTTCGGCGTGATGACCTTCCAGGCCGAGGATGAAATCGCGGCCATCGGCTCGGCCATCGGCGCGTCCTTCGGCGGCAAGCTCGCCGCCACCGGCACCAGCGGCCCGGGCGTGGCCTTGAAGTCCGAGGCCATCGGCCTGGCCGTCATGACCGAGTTGCCTTTGGTGATTTTGGACGTGCAACGCGGCGGGCCCTCGACGGGCCTGCCCACCAAGACCGAGCAAGCCGACCTTCTGCAGGCGATGTACGGCCGCAACGGCGAATGCCCCGTGCCCATCGTGGCGCCGGCCACGCCTGGCGAATGCTTCACCATGGTCATCGAGGCCTTCCGCATCTCGGTCAAGTACATGACGCCGGTATTTTTTCTCTCGGACGGCTATCTCGCCAACGGCTCCGAGCCCTGGCTCATCCCGGACGCGGCAAAGCTCCCCCGCTTCGCGCCGTCCGCGCCTCCCGCCAAGGAGAATTTCCAGCCCTACTCCCGCGACGAGAAGACCCTGGCCCGCCCCTGGGTCGCGCCGGGCATTCCCGGCTACGAGCACCGCCTGGGGGGCCTCGAAAAGGCCGACGGCAGCGGCAACGTGAGCTACGACCCGGACAATCACGAGCACATGGTGCGCCTGCGCCAGGCCAAGGTCAACAAGGTCGCGCAGGACATCCCGCCCACGCCGATTATGGGCCCCAAGAAGGGCAAGGTGCTGGTGGTGGGCTGGGGCGGCACCTACGGCGCGATTACCGCCGCGGTCAAGAACTGCCAGGACAAGGGGCTCCCGGTCGCCGCGATTCACCTGCGGCACTTGAACCCCCTGCCGCCGGATTTGGGCGACATTTTGTCGCAGTACGAGACCGTCGTCGTCCCGGAGCTGAACTTGGGCCAGTTGCTCAAGATCATCCGGGCCAAGTACCTGGTCCCGGCCGTGGGCTTGAACAAGGTCAAGGGCCAGCCCTTCAAGATTTCCGAAATCGAGGCGGGCATCGAAAGCGCGCTTAAGGGCCGCGGGGAGAATCGCGATGGATGAGGACCTGACCAAACTGCCGGCCGCGGGGCCCGTTCCCGCCATGACCAAGAAGGATTTTACCTCGGATCAGATGGTGCGCTGGTGCCCGGGCTGCGGCGACTTCGCCATCCTGGCCAGCGTGCAGAAGCTCCTGCCCGCCATGGGCATCCCGCGGGAAAAATACGTCTTTGTCTCGGGCATCGGCTGCTCGTCCCGCTTTCCTTATTACATGAACACTTACGGCATGCACTCCATCCACGGCCGCGCGCCGACCTTGGCCACGGGCTTGAAGTGCGCCCGGCCCGACCTGCAGGTCTGGGTCATCACCGGCGACGGCGACGCCTTGTCCATCGGCGGCAACCACCTCATCCACGCGCTCAGGAAGAACGTGGACATCAAGATTCTGCTTTTTAACAACAAGATTTACGGCCTGACCAAGGGCCAGGCCTCGCCGACCTCCGAGTTCGGCAAGAAGACCAAGTCCACGCCGTACGGCTCCATCGACCACCCCATCAACCCGCTGGCCATCGCCTTGGCCTCCGAGGCGACCTTCGTGGCCCGCGCGGTGGACACGGACCTGCCGTCCTTGGGCGAGGTCCTGCGCCGCGCCGCCCTGCACAAGGGCTCGGTTTTCGTCGAGATTCTGCAGAACTGCATCGTGTTCAACGACGGCGCCTGGGCCGACGCGTCGGACAAGTCCCTGCGCTCCGACGCCCTGGTCAACCTTTCCCACGGCCGGCCGCTGGTCTTCGGCAAGGACAAGAACCGCGGCATCCGCCTGGCCAAGGGCTTCACGCCCGAGGTCGTGCAGTTCGACGCGGGCAAGCCGCCCGCCGATTTGCTCGTGCACGATGAGAAGGCGCCCAGCCCCGCGCTGGCGCACCTCTTGGCGGAGATGGGCCACCCGCCGTTCCCGTCGCCGGTGGGGGTTTTCCGCGACATCGAGAGGCCGGTTCTGCACGAGCTCATGGAAGGGCAGATCGCGCAGGCCAAGAAGTCCGGCACGCCGGATCTGCAGAGGCTTTTGACGGGGACCGAGACGTGGAGCGTCAACTAAGGAGGCTTTTATGCCCGATGCGAAATCCAACGCCGACGCGTTGCTTAAATCCGTGATGGAAAAGAGGGCGCCCGAGCCGTACTCTCCCGGCCTCGAAGGCGTGGTCGCGGCCAAATCCAAGCTTTGCTCCATCGACGGCGCCGCGGGCAAGCTCTATTACCTGGGCTACCCAATCGAAGAGATCGTCAACGGTTCCGCGACCTACGAGGAAATCGCCTACATGTTCTGGCATGGACGCCTGCCCAACACCAAGGAGTTGGAAACCTTCAAGGACGAGCTGGCCAAGTCGCGGAGCCTGCCGCAGCAGGTGATGGACTTCATCAAGCTCCTGCCGCACACCTGCCACCCGATGGACGCGCTGCGCACCATTGTCTCGCTCCTGTCCGCCTTCGACCACAATCCGGAGCGCTCGCCCGAGGCCAACTTGGACCGGGCCATCGCCTTGACCGTGCGCTTCCCGACCATCGTGGCGGCCTTCCACCGCCTGCGCCAGAACCAGGCGCCGGTCGAGCCCGACCCCAAGCTCTCGCACGCGGCCAACTTCCTTTATATGCTCTTCGGCGAGAAGCCCGACGAGACCACGGCCAAGGTCATGGACGTCGCCATGGTGCTGCACTTGGACCACGAGATGAACGCGTCGACCTTCTCCTCTTTGGTGACGGCCTCGACCCTCTCGGACCTATACTCCGCCATCTCGGCCGGCGTGGGCACGCTCAAGGGGCCGCTGCACGGCGGCGCCAACGAGGCGGTCCTGAAGATGCTCCTTGAGATCGGCGACCCGGACCGCGTGGACGCCTACGTGGACGACGCCCTGGCCAAGAAGAAGAAAATCATGGGCTTTGGCCACCGCATGTACAAGGCCTACGATCCGCGCGCGCGTCTCTTGAAGGAATACGCCCGCCGGGCCTCCGAGAAGACCAAGTCCTCGCGGCTCTTCCAGATCACCGAGAAAATCGAAGCGGTGATGATCCAGAAGAAGGGCAAGCAGGGCATCTTCCCCAACGTGGACCTTTACTCCGGCATCATTTACCACCAGATGGGCATCCCCACGGACATCTTCACGCCCATCTTCGCCATCGCCCGCGTGGCGGGCTGGACCGCGCACGTGCTCGAGTACTGGCAGGAAAACCGGCTCTTTAGGCCCAACGCGCTTTACGAAGGCCCCGCGGCGCGCAAGTTCCCGCCGCTGGCCCAACGATAGCGCGCGATGAAGCTTCTCGAATGGGAGTCCAAGGAAATCTTGAAGGCCCGCGGCGTACCCGTGCCGCCGTCGGGCGGCGTCATCGAGACCACCGGACGTTTGGGCGCCGCGCTTAAAAAAGCGGGCAAAGGCCCCTGGGTCATCAAGGCCCAGGTCCTGGCCGGCGGCCGCGGCAAGGCCGGCGGCATCAAGGTCGCCAAGACCCCCAAGGAGGCGCAAGCCGTCGCCAAGTCCATCCTGGGCATGACCTTGTCCACGCACCAGACCGCGGGGCAGGGCATCAAGGTGGACTCGGCGCTCATCGAAGGCGCCGCCAAAATCGAGAAGGAATATTATTTTTCCGTGGTGCTGGACCGCCAGAGCGCGTCGCCGGTGGTCGTGGCCTCGGGCCAGGGCGGCATGGAAATCGAGTCCCTGGCGGCCGAAAAGCTCGAAGCCATTCTGCGCGTGCCGGTGGACGTGGACGCGGGCCTGCCCGCCTACGCCGCCCGCCGCCTGGCCTTCGCCATGGGCATTCCGACCGACAAGGTGGGGGAGTTCTCGCGCATGGCCCGGGCCTTGTGCCGGATTTTTCTTGATTACGACTTGAGCCTCCTGGAAATTAATCCCCTGGCGCTGACCTCCAAGGGCCTGGCTGCTTTGGACGCCAAGATCGTGGCGGACGACAACGCCTTGTTCCGCCATTCCGATCTGGAAAAACTGCCCGATCACGAGTCCTCGGCCTTGGAGAAAGCCGCCAAGAAGGCCGGCATCTCCTACGTGGGTTTGGACGGCAACATCGGCTGCATGGTCAACGGCGCGGGCTTGGCCATGGCCACCATGGACACGATTGGCTTGGCCGGCGGCACGCCCGCCAACTTCCTCGACGTGGGCGGCTCGGCCGACGAGGAGCGCGTGACCAAGGCATTCACCATCATTTTGAAGGACCCCAAGGTCGAGGCCGTGCTGGTCAACATCTTCGGCGGCATCGTCAAGTGCGACGTCATCGCCGGCGGCATCCTGGCGGCCTTGAAGAAGGTCAAGATGCGCGTGCCCCTCGTGGTGCGCCTGCAGGGCACCAACGTGGACAAGGGCAAGGAGCTTCTGGCCCGCTCGGGCTTGAAGCTCATCCAGGCGGACGATTTGTGGGGCGCGGCGCAAAAAGCCGTGACCGCCGCGCGCGGCGCGAAGGAGGCGGCATGAGCATCATTCTCAATAAAGACTCCCGGCTCGTGGTGCAGGGCCTGACCGGCTCGGCCGGCAGCTTCCACGCCCAGCAGTGCCTGGACTACGGCAGCAAAATCGTCGCGGGCGTGACCCCGGGGCGCGGCGGTAGCCAGCATCTGGGCGTGCCGGTGTTCAACACCGTGACCGACGCCCGGGCCAAGACCGGCGCGGACGCCTCCCTGATTTTCGTGCCGGCCCCCGGCGCCGCGGACGCGGTGTTGGAAGCCATCGACGCCGGCATCGACACGATTATCTGCATCACCGAAGGCATCCCGGTCCTGGACATGGCCCGGGTTAAAAAGACCATCGTCTCCCTGCGCGGACGCCGCGCCATCCGCCTCATCGGCCCCAACTGCCCCGGCGTCATCACGCCCGAGGAGTGCAAGGCCGGCATCATGCCCGCCTACATCCACAAGAAGGGCGCCATCGGCGTGGTTTCGCGCTCGGGCACGCTCACCTACGAGGCCGTCTGGCAGCTGACCCAGGAAGGCCTGGGCCAGTCCACGGTCGTGGGCATCGGCGGCGACCCCATCATCGGCACCACGCACGCCGAGATACTGGAACTTTTTGAAAAAGACCCGCAGACCGAGGCGGTCATCATGATCGGCGAAATCGGCGGGCGGGGCGAGGAGGACGCGGCGCGTTTTTTCAAGGAGCGCATGACCAAGCCCGTCTTCGCCTTCATCGCGGGCCAGAGCGCGCCGCCGGGCCGCCGCATGGGCCACGCGGGCGCCATCATCGAGGGGGGCTCGGGCGCCTACGCCGCCAAGGCCGCGGCCTTAAGAGACGCCGGCATGACCGTGGTCGAGAACTTGAGCAAAATCGGCGCCGCCGTGGCCAAGTCCCGGAAAACCGTCAGCGCCTAAATCCGCCGGGCTGGCCGCCCCGGGTTCTGCCCGTTCGCGCGTGTTCATTCCGGCCGCTCCTGTGGTATGATTTCCCTAGTGCATTCCAGACGAAAGACGGCGTTTTTTAGTTTGGCCGCTCTTCTTGCTGCCGCGGCGCCCGCGTGTGCCCAGTCGGATGCGGCGTTCTTCGCCCAGCTTCATTCCGTTCAGACGCAGGCCTTGCAGGAGACCGAGGAGTCGGCGGCCTTCCCGGCCGGAACGCTGTTCAGTCTCATTTATGCGGCTCAGCCGGAGGCGCCCTTGGGGCAGGCCCAAGCCGCCGCGCGGCAGGACTTGGTCCGCGTGGACAACGACGACAACCCTTCCTCCTACATGGAATTCTCGCTGGGTTTGGACGCCGCGGGCGGCATTTTGGAATTGTCCTTCACCTCGTCGGAGCATCCGGACAAGCGGCAGGACTTTCCCTTGGGCGGGCCTATCCGCTCCTGCTCGGTCCGCGGGCATGACCGGCTCAGCGAGGACAACGCCTGCGGCGTCGAGCTCTGCCACGCGATTTTCAGCACCTCGGCCATTCGCCTCCTGGCTTCGGACGTGAGCCCGGAGACGGGCGGAATCATCACCATCATCTACCTCAAGCACTACTCGCTGTTCGGGTCCAGCCGCGAGGCGGAACTGAACTTAGATCTCCGCAAGACCTCCGAGGGCTGGGGGCTCTATTTGCCCAAAGACGCCGACGCCTCGGCGTCCCGGCGCGTCGACGGGCTCTTCATCCACCGCGGCTCCCGAGGCATCAGCGCCCTTATTCCCTGCCTGGGCGGGGGCTGCCCGGCGTCCTGGGCCAGACCCTACCAGCAAAACAACGCCCTGCCGCCCGTCTATACCGCGAGCGCCGCGCCCGGCGCCTGACGAGCCCAGCGCGCAAGCTCGAGGTTTATACGGGAACATCCAGCCACGGGCTGGGCGTGTACAATTCCGCCGGCGATGCCCGCATCAATTTTGGCCCATTAAAATCGGGGACTACCTGACGTCTTCCTCTCGGCCCGGCTGCGCGATGAAGGCGACGGGGCCTGGCGCGACGGTGGGCATCGCCCTGGAGGATTTCGGTGCTGAGAGAGGCGCCATGGAAGGAAGCGGAAGGACCGGAAAGATTTTGTGCTTCGTGCGCCTGGGCGGCAACCAAGAGGCTTACGCGAAGGACCTCGCCGACCTTCAGAAACAGAACGCGATCCTGCGGGGAAATCCGAAGAGCTTGAAATCCCTGGTCTGCGCCGATCATCCCGACGCGGCCGCGTGCCTGCCCGGGAAGAAGTGATTCCGCTAGAGGCCGTTCGAGCCGTTCAGCTGCGGCGCCGCGGTCGTTGGGGCCGAGTCTTGCGAGGCGCCTGCCTGTTGCCCGCCGTTTTTGGGCGCTTGAGAGGGACCCATCAATCTACTCAGGCCGCCTAAATTGCCCAACCCGCCCAAAGACTTGCCGATAGAGGATGGAAGATTTTTAAGCAGGCTCCCGATGTTGGGCATCGCGCCGCCCAGGATCGAGAGCGGATTGGTTTGCTGCCCGGCGCCGAAGCCCTGCTGAGAACCGAAGCCCTGGTCGAGCGTCGGCGGCGTAAACGGTTTGTAGGAACTCTTCGCGCGCTTGGGTTTGGCCGCGGCGACTTTAGGCGCGGGCTTGCGCGCGGACGGAGGCTGAGGCGCGGCTTTAGGCGCCGGCTTCGGTTTGGTGGGGGGCGCGTAGCCCAAATCGCCGCGCACGTAGCTCAGTGAACCTTTTCCCTGCTGCTGAGGCAAAAAGACGGACGGCGAGGCGGGCAACATCGCCTTTTGGGCCGGACTCAGCGGCTGGGCCGGCGTGAAAATCCGGGCGGCTTGCGGAACGGGAATCTCGGTTTTTGAATTCATGCGCACGTAGAGGAGTCCGGCCAAGGGAAGCGCGATGGAAAGCGCGCCGGCTGCCAGGGCGTAGAGGACCAAGGTGCGCTTGAGCCCGCGGCGCTTTTCTTCTTCGCTGTCCTCGGTTTCTTCCCATTCCGAGGGATTTCCATCGGCCATAAGCCTAGTATAACAGCCGTTTTTCGGATGTTCAAGCGGCCAGCGGCGGCGCCAGAAAAATCGAAAGTAGAATTTGGGCGCGTCCTGGGCCGAGGTTGAAATCCTCGTCGTGGCGGCGCCTCTGTTGAGGCGCGCCGGCCGCGCGCTACTTTCGACGACCCGTCAGCCCGGGGTCATG
>Ga0307372_10008646_pt1 | contig 14241 bp, 15 predicted proteins | sample OX1MG_FD_202533 | JGI IMG/M metagenome (GOLD analysis project Ga0307372, IMG submission 202533) | Soil microbial communities from Risofladan, Vaasa, Finland - OX-1 | ecosystem: Environmental > Terrestrial > Soil > Coastal area > Acid sulfate soil | place: Finland: Risofladan, Vaasa | collected...
CGGGCTGCTTCTGGTCGAGGTTCACCGCGATCAGCTCGAAGCCGACCGGCGCCTTGTCGCGCAGCGCGAGCAGCACGTCGAGCATGCCGTAGCTGTCCTTGCCGCCGGACAGGCACACCATCACGCGGTCGCCCTCCGCGATCAGGCCAAAGTCCGCGATCGCCTCGCCGACCTGGCGGCGCAGCCGCTTGGCGAGCTTGTTTGCCTCGAGCTCGCTCTTGCGCGGATCGAGGCGGGCGGACGGTGCGGGTTGCGGGGTCATCAGATGAAAGCCGAGCGGCCGCCGTCCACCGCGAGGATCGCGCCGGACACGAAGGGTGCGCTGCACAGGAAGTGTACCGCCTGCGCGATGTCCTCGGGCGCACCGATGCGCGCGAGCGGCGTGGTTTCGACGATGCGCCGGCGCTCCGCATGATCGAGCTTGCCGCCCTCGGGCCAGGCGATGGCCCCGGGCGCGACCGCGTTGACCCGGACCTCGGGTCCGAGCTCGAGCGCGAGCGAGCGGGTCATCGCCGAGAGCCCCGCCTTGGCGATGCTGTAGACCACGAACTTGCGCAGCGGGCGCTCGGCGTGGAGATCGGTGATGTTGACGATCACGCCCCTGCTTTCCTTGAGGTGCGGCGCGGCGGCCTGCGCGAGGAACAGCGGCGCCTTCAGGTTCGAGCCGACGATGTCGTCCCACTGCCGCGGCTCGATAGTGCCGAGGCGCGTCACGTAGAAGCTCGAAGCGTTGTTCACCAGGATGTCGAGCCGGCCGAAATGCCGCACCGCAGCCGCCACCAGCGCCTCCGGCGCACCCGCCTCGAGCAGGTCCTGGCGCACGCGGATCGAGCTCGCCGCGCGCGCGGCGTTGAGCTCCGCCTCGAGCGCGATCGCTTCGGCCTCGGCACCGCGGTAGTGCACGACGAGCTTCGCGCCTGCCGCATGCAGCCGCCGCGCGATCGCCGCACCCACGCGCCGCGCCGCGCCGGTGACCAGCGCGACCTTGCCTTCGAGTGACTCGACCATGACATTGCGAATTCTAGCCGACCCGGTAACCTCGCCGGCCATGCACCCGCCACCCCTGCCCGCCCCCGACCCCGAGGCGCTCGCCGCCGCACGCCGGCTGCTCGAGCGCATCGGCGCCGAGCTGGCGGCGGGCGGCAACTGGATCAGCTTCGCGCGCTACATGGAGCTGGCGCTGTACGAGCCGGAACTGGGCTACTACGCCGGCGGCGCGGCGAAGCTCGGCGCCCCGGGCGATTTCGTGACCGCGCCCGAGATGGGCGGCTTGTTCGCGCGCACGCTCGCGCGCCAGGTGGCGGAGCTGCTCCAGCCGGGCGACGCGATCCTCGAGTTCGGTGCGGGCTCGGGCGCGCTCGCCGCGACCCTCGTCGACGAGCTGGCAGCACTCGGCGCCGGCGGGCACGAGTACCTGATCCTCGAACCGAGCGCGGAGCTCGCCGGGCGCCAGCGCACGCGGCTCGGCAAGCGGGCGCGCTGGCCTGGCGCGCTGCCGCAGGATTTTCGCGGCGTGATGCTCGCCAATGAGGTGCTCGACGCAATGCCGGTGCACGCGCTTGCCTGGACCGGAGCCGGCGTGCTCGAGCGCGGCGTGTGCGCGCGCGAGGGCCGCCTCGCATGGTCCGAGCGTCCGGCGCAAGGCGAGGTGCTCGCGGCAGCGCGTGCGATCGCGCTCGAGCTGCCGCCCTCCGGGCGCTACGAGAGCGAGCTCGGGCTCGCCGCGCGCGCCTGGATGCGCACGCTCGGCGCCCACCTCGAGCGCGGCGCGCTGCTGGCGATCGACTACGGCTTTCCGCGGCGCGAGTACTACCATCCGCAGCGCTCGATGGGCACGCTGCAGTGCCACTACCGGCACCGCTCGCACGGCGACGTCTTCTATTACCCGGGGCTGCAGGACATCACCGCGCACATCGATTTCAGCGCGCTCGCCGAGGCCGCGCTCGAGTCCGGCCTGGAGCTGCTCGGCTACGCCCCGCAGGCGCAGTTCCTGCTCAATTGCGGCCTCACCGAGCTGCTCTCCGCAGCCGATCCGGAGGATACGGCGCGCTACGCGCCGCTTGCCGCCGAGGCGCAGCGGCTCGTTTCGCCCGCCGAGATGGGCGAGCTGTTCAAGGTGCTCGCCGTCGGGCGCGGCGTGCGAGCCGGCCTGCGGGGCTTTGCGCGCGGCGACCGGCGGCACGCGCTCTAGCAGTTCGTTGAACTTCGAACGTTTTTCATGACTTCAGCGATGTCGAGTCGACGAAGTGGCGTGATCGGACACCGGGAACTGCTCCCTATGACCCATGGTTGGGGTCGTTTGCGATGGTTTTGCCCTCGTTGCACGCACCGCTCCCGTCTATCCACTCGGATGCATCGCCAGAAGCTTCGGCAGGCGGCGCAGCGCAAGCATGCCCTGAGCGCGCGGTCGCGGGGAGCGTCGAAGTCGATCCGGTCTGCTCGTCCCAGAACCGACCGCTGCGGTTCACGCCCCGAGCCGTGCGGCGAGCCCCGAGGAGACCAGGCTTTTCTCGATTGCATCCGTAATCGCGCGTGCCCTGGCGTCGTGGCGCCGCTCGGCATCGCTCTTGCCCTGCGCCCTGCTTAGACGTGCCAGCGCGGCCTCCACATCCAGCTGGAGGCGCACGCGTCCGACAACTTCCGCCAGCTGCGCAGCGCGGGACAAATCTGCCTGCGCCTGCACGTAGGCTTTCTCCGCGAGCAAAGCCTCACCGCGCCAGCGCCGCGCGCCGGCTTCGACTTCGCGCAGCCCGTTCGGCTCGGCGAGCGCGAGCAGTTCGTCTGCGCACACGCGGCAGCGACTCGCGTCGCCCTCCGCAAGAGACACCTCCGCAAGAGCGTCGAGGCAGCGGACCATCAAGTACCTCTCCGAGGTGCGCCGCGTTTGTTCGAGCGCGGCACGCAGCGCCGGCGCGACGCCTTTCATGCCGAGGCGCGACTGCGCGATGGCGAGGTGCGCGTCGATCGCCGGGCGCCAGAACATGATGCCGGTATCGAGCCCGAGCGCCAATCCGCGCTCCATTTGTTCAACCGCCTGTTCGTTCAGGCCGAGGTCGAGCAGCAGATGGCCCATCAAGTCGTAGGCGATGAGCTGGTAGCGCGCCTGCCTGAGGCTCTCAAGCCAGCGCAGGGTCTTTTGCATACCGGCCCACGCCTCGCCGTAATGGCCCGTGCACGCCCGGACATGGTCAAGACCGAGCAGCGTCGGTCCAAGGTGCCACTGCAAGTCTGCGGCCCGTGCGATTTCGAGCGCCGCCTGGAAACTTGCCATTGCGCGCGGGTAGTCGCCAAGCCCCTTGGTTCCGACGCACGCGTGTCCGATCATCATGAGGTTCTCGGACTCGTAGCTCCTGTCGCCGATGCTGCGGGCGAGCTCGAGCGACCGTGCATAGCACTGGATTGCCGCGGAAGGCTCGGCATTCGCGAAATGCGCCTCGCCACGCCCGTGGTAGGCCTGCACCGCAACGAGGTCGGCAAGTCCCGCGCGCTCGCAAATCTCGACCGCCTCCTGGTGAAACCGGATGGCCTGGTCGTTAAGCCCGGTGCTCCAGGCGACCGTGCCGAGGTGATACAGCGTGTCGGCCACCTGGTGCTCGTCGTTCATTGCGCGCGACTCCGCCAGCGCTTCGTTGAGGCACGCCGTCGCCTCTCGATATGCATCCGCGCGTCGGTATGCCATGCCAAGCTGGATCAGCGCGTCGCGCGCCTTTTCCCGCTCCCCGGCCGCCCGCATCGCATCGATGACGCGGCGCATGTCGGCCACCGCGCCTTCGGTCTGCCCCGCTTGCGCACGCGCCGCGCCTCGCCGCTCGTAGAGAGCGAGGCGTTGACGCTCGTCGACCGACTCCGGGTGCGACTCGGAGAGCGCGACGGCGCGATCCAGCCAGTGCAATGCATCGCGCATCGCGAACAGCGCCTGGGAGTGCTCGCCGGCCAGGACAAGGTACTTGAGCGCCTTGGGCCAGACGTGAGCCCGCTCGTAGTGCTCGGCAAGCCTGGCGTCGCGCTCGTGCGCTTCGCCTTCGCCGCCGCGCTCCAGGGCTTCGGCCACCGACCGGTGCAGCAGCCTGCGCCGAGCCCCGCCGATATCGTGATAGACGACTTCGCGGACCTTGTCGTGGCTGAAGTCGTATACGCCGTCCTCGGATTCCTCGCGCAGCAAGCGGCGCTTCACGAGCGCCTCCACCGCCTCGAGCAGCTCCCCTTCGGGCTCGCGCGTCACGTCGAGCAGGGTATCGAAGTCGAAGCGCCGGCCGAGAACGGCGGCGGTCTCGAGCGTCGGCCGAATTTCCTTGGGCACGTGCGCGAGTCGCGCGCGCACGGCGGCGCGCAACGCGTCCGGGAGCAATCCCGGCCCCTCGCTCGCGCCCGATTCCAGCCGGATCTCGCCTTCACTCAAGGATTGCAGGATCGACATGAGGAAGAACGGGTTGCCTTCGGTCTCGCGATGCAGCCGCTCGGCGAGCCAGGGTGCACCAAGCCTCGCATCGCCTAACGCCGCCACCAGGGTCTCGGCATCTGCCGGAGCGAGGCGCGCGAGCGGCACGCGGCGCGCGCCCGTCTCTCGGCGCAGGCTCTCCACGAGTCGCGCAAACCGCTCGTCGAACCCCTCGTCGCGATAAGCATAGATCACGAGCACCGGGCGCTCGGCAGCGTGGCGGGCAAGGTAATGGAGCACCTGCGCGCTCGCGTCGTCCGCCCACTGAATGTCGTCCACCATCAGAACGAGCGGCCGCCTCTCCCTCGACGCCTCGAGAAGCTGGCCAACCGCGCGCGACAGGCGAGCCTGGCGCGCCTCGGGGAAATCGCGCGACAGCTGCGGCAGCTCCGGGAAGCGCTCCGCTACGGCGGGAACCAGTGCGGCGAGCTCGGCAAGCGACACAGGCGCGACATTGCGTAGCGCGGCCGGGGACGCGTGGTCGAGCGCGCGCGTGACGAGATCGATCACGGGCTGATAGGGAATCGCATGCTCGATCTCATAGCAGTTCGTCGCCAGCGTCGCAAGGCCCTGCGCCTCTGCGTAGCGCGCGACCTCGCGCATCAAGCGGCTCTTGCCGATGCCCGGCTCGCCTTCAATCAGGACGATGTGCCCGGCGCCGGTTGTCAGCCGCGCGATGAGCCCGATGAGCAAGCCGTACTCGTTGCCTCGGCCGACGAATGGGGTGGAATCGCGTCCGGCGGCGACTCGAGAATCGGGCGACGTGTCGATCGAGCCAGCGGGCGCAGCGGCGCTTGTGGCGGCGCCGACCGGCATTGCATCCAGTCGCAGACGGTTGGCGGCGCGTACCGCACGTGCCGCATCGAGGAAGGCGCGCCGCTCCTCCTCCGGGATGGCGAGCGCCGCGGCGAGCCGTGCGGCGAGTTGCCTCGATGGCCTGCGCTCGTCGGCTTCGATCTTTCTGATGGTGAAATTCGAGCAGCTGACTCGCTGTCCGAGCGCCTCCTGGGTGAAATCCAGCGCCTTGCGGCGGCGTCGCAGCCAGTAGCCAAAGGAATGCGTCGGATCCTGCATATCACCTAAGCCCCCCATAGCCTCGACGTGCCTGATTCTGGCTACATTGTCCTCGCTTTTGTCCCGCCTTTCGTCCCGGTTTGCGGGACCCCCTGCCCCGCGCCGCGGCGTGAAATGGCGGCACGTCGATCGGCAAATCCATGCCCGGATCCGACGAGTAGCAATAGAACCACGTTAACGCACCGAAACAGGTCCCAATCCACGTCCCAAAAGGAGAACCGCTATGTCCGCAGTCCTTTCCACCCCTCAGCCCGCCCCTGACCTCGCCGCCGTGAAGAGCAAGCAGCAAGCCGCCTGGTCCGCCGGCGACTACGCCGTGGTCGGCACCACGCTGCAGATCGTCGGCGAGTCGCTTTGCGAGGCGCTCGACCTGCGTGCCGGCGAGCGTGTGCTCGACGTCGCAGCCGGCAACGGCAACGCGACCCTCGCCGCGGCGCGGCGCTGGACCGATGTAACCTCGACCGACTACGTCCCGGCGCTGCTCGAGCGCGGGCGCGCCCGGGCGAGCGCCGAAGGCCTGCCGGTGCGGTTCGAGCAGGCGGACGTCGAGAACCTGCAATACCCCGATGCGAGTTTCGACGTGGTGCTGTCCACCTTCGGCGTGATGTTCACCCCCGACCAAGACAAGGCGGCTGCGGAAATGGCGCGGGTCTGCAAACCGGGCGGACGGATCGGCTTGGCGAACTGGACTCCGTCCAGCTTTATCGGCGAGCTCTTCAAGCTGATGGGTCGGTACCTGCCCCCGCCGGCCGGCGTGAAGCCGCCCTCGCTCTGGGGCACCGAGCAGCGCCTGCGCGAGCTGTTCGGCACCCGGCTCGGTTCGATCGCGATCGAGGCCAAGGACTTCGTGTTCCGTTACCGCAGTGCGGCCCACTGGCTCGAGGTCTTCCGCACCTACTACGGCCCGATGCAGAAGGCGTTCGGCGCGCTCGATTCCGCCAAGCAGGAATCGCTCGCCGCGGACCTGATCGCGCTGGCCGAGCGGTTCAATCGCGCAACCGATGGTTCGCTGGTGGCCCCCGGCCAGTACGTCGAGGTAGTCATCCAGCGCAAGTAACACGGGAATGCGGCGCCGACCATCGCAATCACAGCATGCCGGGACGCTGAGAGGCCCGGCATGCTTGAAAGATACAACAGACAACCTTGAGGAGAACAGAATGACCGAAGCTGATCGCATTAAATATCTGCGCATCGCCCTGTTGCTCGTGGGGCTGACCTTCACTTTCGGCATCTGGCCGCTCAGCATCGTCTGGCCGTCTGGCTGGTGCTGGCATGAAGCGGGTCGCTCGGAGTATTTCGAAATGATCCTGGGCATCTATGCCACGCTCGGCGTGTTCCTGATGGTCGCCTCGCGCCATCCGATGGCGCACAGAAGCCTGATCTGGTTCACGGTCTGGTCGAGCATCGTGCACGGCGGGATCATGGGCATTCAGGCCGTCGCCAAGACCAGGTACTTCGGGCATCTCTATGGGGACGTCGCGGCCCTGATTGCCGTTGCGGCCGTATTGGCAGTGCTGACTCCGCGTCCGGCCTCGGCAACTCGATAACCATCTTCGGCATAACCCGTCGTTCCACCGGACGCGCAAAAAAGGGAGGTGGCTCGTGTTCATGATCGACTACAAGCAAATCAACTGGTGGTACTGGTTCGGGACGGCGTGCCTGGTCACTGCAGGTGTGGCGGGCTACAAGATTGGCTTCGTCCTGGCTATCGGCCTCTCCCTAGTGCAACTCATACACTTCACGCTACGCGAGCAAAGCATGACGGCCTTCCCGGTTCAAGTCCGATTCTGGGTCTTGGTCTACATGCTTGCGGCGTATCCGGAGCCGATGCAGATCGCTTATTGGGTGCCTGTAGTTGGAACGTGGGCACGGGCGATTTTCGGCTACTGCGTGATGGCGCGTACTGTGTCTCTCTTGCCGTGGAATCGTCGCGTACCGTTTTCGGCCGGCCTGTTGAGGAGAACGTTCCTCTCCCGCCCGGTACGCGGCAACATCATGCAGGGCCTTCCGCCGCTTCCGCAAATCGCGGGACGCGCGTGACGCCATTCAAGCCGACGCCAAAAAACATAGGGAGCAACAAGATGAACATCAGCGATGTCATGATCCACATCAATGAGACCTTGAGCGAAGAAGCGCGCACCTCTCTCGAAAATACGATGCGAAACGTCGAGGGGGTCATTTCGCCACGGTTCAACGCGGGCAAGGAGCATCTCCTCATGATCGCCTTTGACCCGGAAAAAACCACCGCGGCGGTCTTGTTGGACAAGACCCGGGGAGCAGGCTATACCGCTCAGCTGATAGGTATGTAAACGTTGCTCTTGCGCTCACCGGATCGGTGGGCGCCACCGGGGCACGGAGGAGAACCGGGAGAACGGCCATGGGCAGGCGATTCGAAAGCATTCTGGGCACCATCGGCAGCACGCCGGTGATACGCATCAACAAGTTGGGCCCCAGGGGCGTCAACCTCTACGTCAAGGCGGAATCCTTCAATCCGATGGGATCGGTGAAGGACCGCATGGCCCTGGGGGTGATCGAGGACGCCGAACGCCGCGGTGAGCTCAGGCCCGGGCAGACGATCGTCGAAGCGACGAGCGGCAATACGGGCATCGCCCTCGCCATGGTCTGCGCGCAGAAGGGCTATCCTCTGGTCGTCACCATGGCCGAGAACTTCAGCGTGGAGCGACGCAAGCTGATGCGATTTCTCGGCGCCCGGGTGGTTCTGACGCCGGGCGGACAGAAGGCCTCGGGGATGGTGGCGAAGGCCGCGGAGCTGGCCAAGGCGCATGGCTGGTGGCAGCCGCGCCAGTTCGAGAACCCGGCCAACGCGGAGATCCACGCCAGAACGACCGCGGTGGAGATACTGGAGGACTTCGCCGATATCCCGCTCGACTACTGGGTCACCGGTTTCGGCACGGGCGGCACGCTGAACGGCGTATCGCGGGTGCTGAAGGAAAAGAGCCCGCATACGCAGATCATCGTCTGCGAGCCGGACAACTCCGCCATGCTGGCCAGCGGCATCGCGCAGGCGAGGCACGGCGACGGATCCCATAGCGCGAGCCATCCCCGTTCCCGTCCGCACCTGATGCAGGGGTGGTCCCCGGACTTCATCCCCCGGCTCGCGGAGCAGGTCACTGCGGCCGGCCGCATCGACGGCTTCGTGTTGGTCGACGGCAAGGACTCGCTGCGTTGTGCCAGGGAACTGGCGCGGCAGGAGGGTATCTTCGTCGGCATCTCGGCGGGCGCCACGTTTTCGGGTGCGCTGCGGATCGCCCAGGCCGCGCCGCAGGGCGCCAACATCCTGTGCATGCTGCCCGATACCGGCGAACGCTACCTCTCCACGCCGTTGTTCGAAGACATCGCCGACGAAATGAGCGAGGAGGAGCTCGAGCTATCGAGGTCGACGCCGGGATTCCGCTTCGATGTCGCCCCGGCGGCAGCACCGGCGTCAGTGCAGGCCGTTGATGCCCCGGACGAAGCGGCCGCCAGCGAGGTCGACGCGATGTTGCGCGACCCGGACCGGCCAGTCGTCATGTTCGCTTACGAGTGGTGCGAATTCTGCAATGCCGTCCGAAAGGCGTTCTCGGAGTACGGCATCGCTTATACCTCGATCGATCTCGATTCGGTGGCCTACCAGCAAGGCGACCGCGGCATCAAGATATTCGAGGTTCTCAGGCGCCGGACCGGATCGGTCACCTTGCCTCAGATCTTCGTCGGCGGTGACTTCGAAGGCGGCTGCATCGACGTGTTCGACACCCTGAAGTCGGGCCAGCTGCACACCCGCCTGCAGAAACACGGCGTCACCGTCGACCCGTCAGTCAAGACCAACCCCTATGCACTTCTGCCCAAGTGGTTGCACCCGCGTTGAACCTGCGCCTGCAAGGAGCGGGCCATTGCCCGATTACCAATGCGCCTCCAGTCCGGCCTTCCAGTCGTCCACGAACTGCCGGATTGAATCGATGAAGTCCTGATCTTGTTCGGCACGGTTGATGGTGAGGTGAACAACGGTGTGCCGCGGCTCCGGCAGATGTCCGGTGGTCACGGTCCATTGCAGGGCATTGGGACAATCGGGCAACGAAAAGCGCACGCCATGGCGCACTTCCTCGCGGCGCGCATGGAACGCCCCCCACACGCAGTAGATTTCGCCACTCGACTTTGCGTCGCTGAGCACCTTGTCGATGGAAGCACACCAGTGCGGCAGTTCGCCGATCGTCAAGCGGCGCTGCAGTTCCGCAGTCGAGGCGGGAATAATAATCGTGGCGAAGAATTCCATGCGCACATGCTAATTGGAAACTGAGCGGCACGCAGCTCAACCGTGCCCTTCGATCTTCTCAACGAGTATTCGCCCAACTGGCGAAAACACGCTTCATCGCATCGACCTGTGCCAGATAGCGGTCGACGTCGTGGTCGCCGCAGCGCTGGCCGGCAGTCAGGCGGAACCTGCGCATGGCGTAGGAAGCGCCCGTCGCGGCGCCGCACAGGCGGATCACGGCGGCCAGATTCTGCATCTGCTGGAGCGTAGCGGCGGCGATCGACCGACGTTCGAGCGTGGCGGCAACCCGGCTGTCCAGGAAGGCCGAGGTCATCTCGACGGCGTGGCTGGGCACGACGCGCAGGTACAGGGTATTGAACCAGCACGAACCGAGCCCGTACCAAGGCCCATCCTCAGGCCGTAGAGCGACTACAGGATCAGGCCACGCAGCAACTGCTCCGGCGTCACATCGGCACCGCGCATCATCGCGTCCCCGAGAATCCCTATGATGCTTCGACTATCCACCGCGAAATCAATCCCATGAATTCGCGGCGAATTTCAACAAACTGCTCTAGCAGCCGCGGCCGATGCCGCGCCGCGCCGCGCGCTCATGCCGGAACCGCCATCCCTCGGACCACGCCGGGGCGGCGCGCGATGGTGTCGAACCAGCGCTTCACGTTGGGGAAGGCGGCGAGGTCCACCTGATGCCACTCGTGGCGCGCCACCCAGGGGTAGGTCGCGATGTCGGCGATCGAGTACTCCGCGGCGAGGAACGCCGCCTCGGCGAGGCGCTTGTCGAGCACCCCGTACAGGCGCCGGGTCTCCTTGGTGTAGCGCTCGATCCCGTAGGGCACCTGCTCCTTGGCAGCGCGCAGGAAGTGGTGCGCCTGCCCGAACATCGGGCCGACGCCGCCCATCTGGAACATGAGCCACTGCAACGCTTCGTACTTGCCGCGCACCGAGTCGGGCAGGAAGCGCCCGGTCTTGCCGGCCAGGTATACGAGGATCGCCCCCGACTCGAACAGGCTGATCGGCTTGCCGTCCGGCCCGTCGGGATCGACGATCGCCGGGATCTTGCCGTTGGGGTTGAGCGCCACGAACTCGGGCGTGAACTGCTCGCCCTTGCCGATGTCGACCTTGTGCACGTTGTAGGGCAGGCCGCACTCCTCGAGCATGATGGAGACCTTGCGGCCGTTGGGCGTGCTCCAGGTATACAGCTCGATCATCGGCGCTCCTTGGCTGGCGCAGCAAAGCGCCGCAGTTTATCCTGTCCGCGCCGATGCTCAAGTGGCTGTTCACCATCTTTGTGGCACTCGCCGTGTTCGGCTTCGCCAACCCGTGGCTGGCGCGTCTCGGCCTGGGACGGCTGCCGGGCGACCTGCGACTGAGGGTCGGCGGTCGCGAGCTCTACCTGCCGTTCGCCAGCACGGTCGTGCTTTCGGCGCTGGCGATGCTGATCGGGCGGCTGATTTTCTAGGCCTGCGGGCGCGCGCAACGAGCGGTGTTTTGGCTTCTCACGGTCTCCTGTTTTTGGAGGGGGCGAAGTCTGCCCCCTCCAAAAACAGGAGATTGGGTTAAAAGCCGAGACGCGTGCCGGCGTCCGCTCCGCTACCCCAGCGCCCGTGCAATCGCCTGCGCACGCGCCGCATCGAGCTGCGCGGGGATCTCGGCGGGCGCGGCCGCCGCCTGCGCGATCGCTGCAGCATCGACCGATGCCGCGGCGGCGAGCGCCCGCCCCAGGCGCTCGGCCCCGGCGGCCGCCTGCGCGCCGGGCTCGGCAAGGCGCGCCACGCGCAGCAGCTCGGCAAAGCGCTCCGGCCGCCTGAAGGCGTCGGCGCGCTTGAGCGTCTCGAGCAGCGCCGCGGCGCTGGCCCGGTGCGCGCCGGCGAGCCCCGCGCGGCAGCGGCAGGTCGTGAGCGCGAGCTCGCGAACCTCGTTCGGCAGCCGCAGGCGCTCGGCGAACGCCTCGATGCGGCGCGCGGCATCGTCCTCGAGCATCCAGGCAAGCAGCGCGAAGCGCACCGCGAGCGGCGCCGCATCCTGCGCCGCTCGCCCGAGCGCAGCGAAGACGCCGGCGCGCGCCTGCGGCGAAGCGAACAGCTCCGCCAGCTCGGGAAGCAACGGCCCGAGCGCCCCGCAGTCGTCCAGCGCCTCGAACATGCGCGCCGCGTCCTTCTCCATCAGCCCCTTGGCGAGCTCCTGCCAGACGCGCTCGGCCACCAGGAACCCGGCCTCGCCCGCCTCGACCATGCGCCGCATCAGGGCACGCGTCTCGTCGGCGATGCGAAATTCGTAGCGCGCGGCAAAGCGCGCCACGCGCAGGATCCTCACCGGGTCCTCGGCGAACGCCGCGCTCACGTGGCGCAGCACCCGGGCGCGCAGGTCGCGCTCGCCGCCGAATGGATCGACCAGCCGCCCCGCCTCGTCGCGCGCCATGGCGTTGATGGTGAGGTCGCGGCGCGCGAGGTCCTGCTCGAGTGTCACCTCCGGCGCGCTGTACACGGTGAAGCCCTTGTAGCCGCGACCGCTCTTGCGCTCGGTGCGCGCGAGCGCGTATTCCTCGCGCGTCTGCGGATGCAGGAACACCGGGAAGTCGCGTCCCACCGGCTTGAAGCCGCGCGCGGCCATCTCCTCCGGCGTGGCGCCCACCACCACCCAGTCGCGATCCGCCACCGGCAGCCCGAGCAGCTCGTCGCGCACCGCGCCGCCGACCACGTAGGCCTTCATCGCGCGCTCAGGGCCTGCGCAACCAGCGCGCATCGTCGAAGGTGGCGACCCACTCGCGGCGATAGACCACGAACACCGTGATCAGCGTTCCGGTGAGGAACGCCTCGCCGAAGGCGAGCAGAAGAGCGTAGGGCAGGTAGTTGTCCATGAGATAGCCGACAGTGTAATGCCCGAGCGCGGCGTGCAGCAGCGCGCTCGCGACGGCGACCGCGGCGAGCGACAGCCCCGAGGCGAAGAACGCGATGCCGATGAAGTACACGAAGGGGTTGGGCGACAGTCGCCGCTCGAGCGCGCGCCGCGCGAGGTGCACCACTCCGACCGGCAGCGCGCCATCGAGCAGCACCTGCCAGGGCAGCGCCTGCCAGCCGCCGGCGCCGAGCGCCGCCGCGACGATCGCTACCAGCCCGATGCCGGCGATCGCCAGCGGCGCGCCGAACATCAGGTAGAGCGCCGCGGCGCCGACGAAGTGCAGCGTCAGCCCGGGGTCGACTCCGGCTCGCACCAGCCACAGCGCGGCGACCAGCGCGCAGCTGGCGAGCCAGAGGTTGAAATTGAATACGCCCGGCCGCGCTGCGCGCGCGCGGACCCACCACCACGCCGCGAGCAGCCCGAGGGTCGCCCAGCCCGCCGCGAGCCAGGGAAGCGGAAGGGTGCCGTCGGGGAAGCTCATGCGGCCGGGAACCCGCGACGGGCTAGCCGTACGGCTCGAACTTCTCCAGCACCTCGGTCTCGGCCTCGGCGGCCGCGATCCACTCCCGCATCGCCGGCAGCGCCAGCATGGCATCGCAGTAGGCTCGGCACTGCGCGGGCAGCTCGACATCGTAGGTGCGAAAGCGCAGCACCACCGGCGCATACATAGAGTCGGCGGCCGAGAAGCGGCCGAACAGGTACGGCCCGGCGGCGCCGAAGCGCGCGCGGCAATCGCTCCACATGGCGACGATGCGCGCGATCTCCTGCAGCACCTCGGGGGTGCGCCCCTTGCCGGGGTGGCGCTTGCGCACGTTCATGCTCATGTGCTGGCGCAGGTTGGCGAATCCGGCGTGCATCTCGGCGCTGATCGAGCGCGCCGCGGCGCGCGCCGCCGGTGCCGCCGGCCACAGTTGGGAGTGCGTCTCGGCGAGGTATTCGAGGATGGCGAGCGACTCCCAGACCCGCACCGCGCCGTCGATCAGGCACGGCACCCTGCCGGAAGGCGAGTAACGCAGGATCTGCTCCTTCGAGCCGGCGACGTAGAGCGGGATGCGCAGCTCCTCGAACGGCAGCTCGAGCACCTTCATCGCCAGCCACGGGCGCAGCGACCAGGACGAGTAGTTCTTGTTGCCGATGACCAGTAGCGGCGAACTCATCGCAGCGCGGCCTGCATGGCATCCGAAAACCGGCGCATGGGACTTAGCCGCGCCCGGCGCGCCAGCGCATGCGGTCGTAGCGCTCGCGCCGCGCCGACGGCGCGAGGTAGCTCGGCGCGACGGCCTCGAGCGCGGCCGCCCGGATGCCGAACGGCGGCGCGCAGTCGCATACGCTGGGCACCTGCATCGAGCGGTAGTTGTCGCGCGTCATGAGCGGCCCGGGGCCCCACTCCATGAGGCGCGCTTGCAGATAGGACAGGCGATCCGGCAGGCCGATCACCAGGCGCCGGTGCCCGCTGAGCGCGCAGACATACTCGACCAGCTCGCGCAGGGTGTAGCGCTTCGGGCCGCACAGGTCGTAGCGCTGGCCGAACGCCGCGTGCTCGTCGAGCGCGGCGATGAAGGCC
>Ga0307372_10008647_pt1 | contig 14241 bp, 10 predicted proteins | sample OX1MG_FD_202533 | JGI IMG/M metagenome (GOLD analysis project Ga0307372, IMG submission 202533) | Soil microbial communities from Risofladan, Vaasa, Finland - OX-1 | ecosystem: Environmental > Terrestrial > Soil > Coastal area > Acid sulfate soil | place: Finland: Risofladan, Vaasa | collected...
GTCAATCACCAGGTCAGGACCCCGGCCGGCCGCAAGGCCACCGTCGCCGCGCTGGCCAGGCTGGTCCCCGCCCGGTGCTGGGAGACCCGCACGTGCGGGCATGGCCGCAAGGGCCACCGCGACTACCCGCGGGCGATGATCGCGACGTCTTCCCCGCGGCACTGGGCGCTGGTCCGCCGCAAGATCTCCGACCCCGCTGACCTCGCGTTCTTCTACGCCCACGCGCCCGGGCTGGTGTCCTTGTCCATCCTGGTCAAGGTCGCCGGCAAGCGCTGGCCGGTGGAGGAGTGCTTCCAGCAGGGAAAGGGGCAGGCCGGACTAGACCAGCACCAGCTCCGCCTCTGGCCGTCCTTCCACCGCCACACCGTGCTGTCCATGTGCGCCCTCGCGCTGCTCGCCGTCGCGACCGCCCGGCCACCCGGCACGCCCGTACCCTGGGCACCGCCCCGTCCGGGCACCACCACCCCGCCCCGGACCGGCACCGGCACCACTGACCAGCCGCGACACCGGCAAGCTCCCCGTCCGCCCCGGCGAGCAGCCTCCCCGCGACATGGGCCTGATCCGCGTCACGGTACCCGAAGCACGCAGGCTCCTCGCCGGGACCGCGCACCAGACCTTCCGCTATGCCTGGAGCATCTGGCGGCGACGCCACCAAGCACGCGCCCGATGGCACCATTACCAGGCCCAGCTCCAGGCAACCCCAGCATGACCCAGACCACTACCGGAAGATCACAAACCCGGACTGTAGTACCGGCCTCGGCCCGCAGGGAAGGCACTGGCCGCAGGGAGTGATCCACAGCAGGATCACACGATCGCCCTCGGCGACGCCTGTCACCTCGCGGCCCGTTTCCATGACGGTGCCGCAGGCCTCGTGGCCGAGCACAGCGGGCATCGGCTGGGCCAGCACGCCGCGCGCCAGCGACAGGTCCGAGTGGCATACGCCGGTCACGTCGATGCGCACCCGCACATCGCCCGTGCCCACGTCACGGAGCCGGATCCGCTCCAGCGTCATCGTGGTGCCAGGGGAACGCGCCAGCACCGCGGCGATCTCGGTCACAGCTGCACCGTCTTTTCCTGCGCCGTCTTTTCCTGCGCCGTCCCCGTGCCGGGGAGCAGGATCGGCCGGGCCGAAAGGACGTGCACGCGCATAGCCGCCTCGGCCCACGTGGGCTCGTGGCTCGACAGCCCGTCCAGCACCTCGCGGTGCTGGCGGACACTCTGGCGCAGCCGCTCCGGCGTGTACTGCCGGAACGTGCGCACCACGATCGGGATGTGGATCAGCTGGCTAGTGACCCCGGGTAGCAGCGGATTGGCCGAGGCGGCGGTCACGCCGGCGTGGAACTGGTTGTTCAGCTCGGTGATGAGGTCGTAGTCGGGCCTGACCCCGGGCAGGGTAGCGGCATCCATCCGCTCCACCAGCTGGGTCATCACCGCCAGCTCCTCGTCAGTGATACGGGGGGCAGCCAGCGCGGCCGCGTGCCCTTCCAGCAGAGCGCGCAGATCGAAGATGGCGTTGAGTTCCTCGGCCGACCAGATCCGCACCCGGGCGCCCTTGTTGGGCAGAGTCTCCACCAGGCCCTCGGAACCCAGGCGGCGCAGCGCCTCGCGGATCGGCGTGCGGCTGACACCGAGCGCCTCCGCCAGCTCGACCTCGCCCAGCCGCACGCCCTGCGGGTAGGTGCCGTCCAGGATCCCGCCGCGCAGGCTGACATAGACCCGGTCCACCGCGGCCGGGCCTGGCCCGGCCGGGCCATCGCTATCACCCTCGCGCACCGCATACCTTCTCTCCGCAACGCTGCCCGCTGCCCGCCGACGCTGACGGCCGGCAATCGTCCCGCGACCTGGCGAATGGGAGGGTAATAGCGGCGGGAAGTCACCCGCCCGGCCCAGCAGGGCCGGTCCAGGATGACCGAGGCGTTCCCCGACATAACCGGCGGCAGCCAGGACCCGCGCCAGGGTGACCCCTGTGTGCACGCCTGAACGCCGCAGCGCATACACCAGATCCTCAGTCGCGATGTTACCGGTGGCCGCCGGGGCGAACGGGCACCCGCCGATCCCCCCGCTGCTCGCGTCCAGTGCGGCCGCACCGGCCTCGACCGCCGCGAGGGCGTTCGCATACCCGGTGTTACGGGTGTTGTGGAAGTGGAAGCGCAGCGGGGCGTCAGTGACCTCCCGGACCGCCTCTGTCAGCGCCCGGACATCCTGCGGGACGCCAACTCCGATGGTGTCGGCGAGCGCCACCTCGTCCGGGCCGACGTCGAGGCACCGGCGCACGATGTCCGCCACCCGGCCAGGCGGCACTTCCCCCTCGAACGGGCACCCGAACGACGCGCCCACGGTGAGGGTGACGGCCAATCCCGCGGCCTTGGCTGCGCCCGCGATACCCGTGAAGGAGGTGATGGCATCGTCGATGCTCATGCCCTGGTTGCGCTGGCAAAACGTCTCGGTGGCGACCACGATCACGTTGACCTCGTCGACACCCGCGGTCAGTGCCCGCTCCAGGCCACGCCGGTTGACCACCAGCCCGGCGTAGCGCACCCCTGGCGGCCGTGGCACCGCCGCCATCACCGCCTCGGCGTCCGCCATCTGCGGCACCCGGGCCGGGTGGACGAAGCTCACCGCCTCGATCCGCCGGAGCCCGGCGGCGATCAGCGCCTCGATGTAGGCAACCTTGGCGGAACTGCTGAGCAGCACGTCCTCGTTCTGCAAGCCGTCCCGTGGCCCGACTTCCACCACTTCCACTTCCTGCACATCCATGTCGCTCATCCTGCACCAGCCCTTGCATTCAATCAATGAAGTAACTTAGGGCTTGGGTCTTGAATTCGGGCTAAGTTCTCCTTAGGTTGTATGCAATTGTAGCTAGCGGCGGTGTGCCGGGCACGCCGTCCCCCACAGCGAGGTGGTAGATGACCGGCGAAGCCACACCGCTTCCGCTTGCGGACGTGCGGGTGGTCGAACTCGGCCAGTTGCTTGCCGGGCCCTTCTGCGGGCAGTTGCTCGGCGACTTCGGAGCCCAGATCATCAAGGTCGAGGACCCTGGCCGGGGCGACCCGATGCGCCAGTGGGGTCGGGAAAAGCCGTACGGCATGTCGTTGTGGTGGCCCGTGGTCGCGCGGAACAAGCAGTCCATCACCGCCAACCTTCGCGACCCCCGCGGCCAGGACCTGGTCCGCCGGCTGGCCGCGGAGTCCGACGTGCTGCTGGAGAACTTCCGCCCGGGCACGCTGGAGCGCTGGGGCCTGGGACCTGAGCAACTCTGGGCGATCAACCCCAGGCTGGTGATCACCAGGGTGACCGGGTTCGGTCAGTCCGGTCCCTACGCGCCGCGGGCCGGCTTCGGCTCCATCGGCGAGGCCATGGGCGGCATCCGCTATATCACCGGCGACGCCGACCGGCCCCCGTCCCGGGCGGGCATCTCGTTCGGCGACGCGCAGGCCGCGACGTTCGCTGCCCTCGGCACGCTGGTCGCCCTGCACGCGCGCCAGGCCACCGGGCGCGGGCAGGTGGTCGACTCCGCCATCTACGAGGCGGTACTGGCGCTGATGGAGTCGATGCTGCCGGAGTGGGCGCTGGCTGGCTACCAGCGGGAGCGAACCGGGCCAGTGCTGCCGAACGTCGCGCCCAGCAACGTGTACCCGAGCGCCGACGGCGACCTCATCCTGATCGCCGCCAACCAGGACTCCGTGTTCCGCCGCCTGACCGACGCGATGGGGAAGCCTGAGCTCGCGGGCGACGAGCGGTACGCCACCCACAGCGCGCGCGGCGCGAACATGCCGGAACTGGACGACCTGATCGCAGCCTGGACCGCCACCCAGGAGGCCGACGATCTGCTGGGCCGGCTGCACGAAAGCGGGGTGCCGGCCGGGCGCATCTACCGGGCGCAGGACATGTTCGACGACCCTCATTTCGCCGCCCGGGAGGCCATCGTCCGCGTCGCCCATCCGACGCTCGGCGAACTGCCGATGCAGAACGTATTCCCGCAACTTTCCGCCACCCCCGGCCGGGTCCGCCACGCCGGGCCGGAGCTCGGGGAACACAACGATGACGTCTACCGGGGCCTGCTCGGCCTCGATGACAAGCAACTGGCTGACCTCGCCGCCGACGGCGTGATCTGAACAACGTGATCTCAACAACCGGCAAATGTTTCTGGAGGCTCCATGACCTACCGGCTGGGCGTGGACGTTGGTGGCACATTCACCGACGTCCTGCTCATTGACGAGCGGACTGGCGGCACCTACCGGGCTAAGACTGCGTCCACACCGGACGACCAGTCGGTCGGGGTGCTTCGCGGCATAGATAAGGTGTGCGGCACGGCCGGCATCACTCTCGGCGACATCACCCAGGTCCTGCACGGGACCACCGTGGCCACCAACGCGATCCTGGAAGGCAAGGGCGCCCGGGTCGGGCTGGTCACCACCCAGGGGTTCCGCCAGGTGCTGCAGATCGCTCGGTCGTTCGTGCCGGGCGGGCTGGCGGGCTGGATCATCTGGCCCAAGCCGGAGCCGCTGGCGTCGCTGGAGGACACGGTGGAGGCGATCGAGCGAGTCTCATCCGACGGGTCCGTGGTGACGCCCCTAGATGAGGCGGACATCCGGGCCAAGCTCCGCCGCCTGCGTGATGCCGGGGTGGAGGCCCTGGCCATCTCGCTGATCAACTCTTACGCAAACGCTTCGCACGAGCAGCGGATCGCCGCGATCGCGGCGGAGGAACTGCCGGGCATCCCGCTCTCGGTGTCCTCGACAGTGCTGCCGGAAATGCGGGAGTACGAGCGGACCATCACCGCCGTCGCGAACAGCTACGTCCACCCGCAAGTATCCAGGTACATCTCCAATCTGGCCGGCAAGCTGGCTGGCAGCGGCCTGGCGGCGGGCCTGTACATCCTGCGCAGCGACGGCGGCTTGGCCAGCGCGGCGGCCGCCGCGGACAGCCCGGTCTCACTGCTCCTGTCCGGCCCGGCTGGCGGCGTCGCTGGCGCGGTGTGGGCCGCCGAGCAGGCCGGCTTCCGTGACCTGCTCACCTTCGACATGGGCGGCACCTCCACCGACGTCGCCCTGGTCCAGGACCTGGTCCCCCGGATCGGCCGCGAGACTACCGTCGGCGACCTGAAGGTTCGCGCCACCTCGGTTGACGTGCGCACCGTCGGTGCGGGCGGCGGGTCCATCGCCCACGTTCCGCCGCTGACCCGGGCGCTCAGGGTCGGCCCGCAGTCAGCCGGCGCGGTCCCCGGACCCGCGGCCTACCTGAAGGGCGGCACGGAGCCGACCGTGACCGACGCCAACCTGGTGCTCGGCTACCTGCCCGCCGAACTGGCCGGAGGCGAGATCGGTCTCGACGCGCAGGCCGCCCAGGCGGCGGTCAAGACCATCGCCGACGCGATGGGCCTGGACAGCACCGAGGCCGCCGCGGCCGGCATCGTGGACATCGTCAACGAGAACATGTTCGGCGCGCTGCGGCTGGTGTCGGTGCAGCAGGGCTTCGACCCCCGTGACTTCGCGCTCGTCGCCTTCGGCGGGGCCGGTCCGCTGCATGCGAACGCGCTCGGCAAGCTGACTGGGGCCTGGCCCGTGATCATCCCGCCGTCACCTGGCGTGCTCTGCGCCTACGGCGACGCCACCACCATGGTCCGCGACGAGGCCGCCCGCACCTACATCCGCCGGTTCGGTGCCATCTCCGACGACGAGCTGCTCGGCCTCCTGCACGAGCTCGCCGACGCGGCGGCCGCCACGGTCGAGGCGCAGGGTGTGCCCCGCCACGCGCAGACTGTCAGCTACCACGTGGACCTGCGCTACCACGGGCAGGGCTTCGAGATCACGGTGGCGGTGGCGCAGGACGCGTTCGGCGGCAACGGCGGCGGGCTCGCCGCGCTGGCGGCCGCGTTCGACGCCGAGCACAGCCGGCTGTTCTCGTTCCTGCTCAAGGGCAACGAGCACGAGCTGGTCAGTGCCCGGGCCACCGTGTCCGGCCCGCGCCCCAGCGTTGGCATGATCCACCTGTCCGAGGGCGGGGCTGACCCGTCCGCCGCACGTGCCAGCACCTCCCAGATCTGGGTGGACGGCCAGCACGTGGACGCGGTCGTGTACGACAGAGATCGGCTGACGGCAGGCAACGTGATCCCCGGACCGGCCATCGTCACCGAGATGGACTCGACCACCCTGATCCTCCCCGGCCACGCCGCAACGGTGCATTCCAGCGGCTGCCTCCTCATCCGTCCCACGGAGGGCTGAATCCATGGCGCAGATCATCCAGACAGCCACCGGCGACGTGCCCGCGGTGGACGTCGACGTCGTCACCCTTGACATCATCGAGAACGCGCTGCGCAACGCGCGGTATGAGATGGACGAGGTACTGTTCCGCACCGCGCTGTCACCGGGCATCCGGGAGCAGCATGATGAGTTCCCGCTGATCGGCGATCCCGAGGGCAAGATGGTGGTGGGCCAGTTCGGCCTGTCCGTGCCTGCCCTGCTGTCCCGCTACGACGCCACCATCGAAGACGGCGACGTCCTGCTCACCTCCGACCCGTACGCCTGTGACGCGGCCATCAGCCACGCCAACGACTGGCTGGTGGTCATGCCGATCTATCACGGCGGCCGGGTCGTAGGTTGGGCCTCGATGTTCGGCCACATGTCCGACGTCGGCGGCAAGACACCGTCCTCGATGCCCACCGACGCCCGCACAATCTTCGAGGAAGGCGTGATCATCCCGCCGTTCAAGCTCTACCACAAGGGCGAGCTGAACGATGAGGCGCTGAAGATCATCCTCAACCAGGTGCGGATGCCGGAGTGGAACCGGGCGGACCTGAACGGGATCGTGGCGGCGTGCCGCACCGCCGGCCGGCGAGTGCAGGAGCTGTGCGACCGGTTCGGGGTCGAGACCTACCTCTCGGCGCTCAACGCGCTGCTGGACCGGAATTACCGCGCCATGAAGACGCTGCTCACCATGATCTTCGAGGATGGCGAGACGATCTCGTTCACCGACTACATCTGTGACGACGGAGTCGGGTACGGGCCGTATGAGCTGAAGCTGTCGCTGACCAGGACCGGCGACAAGGTGGTGCTCGACTTCACCGGCAGTGCGCCCCAAGCGCAGGGGCCGGTGAACTACTACGTCAACGAGAACCTGGTCCGGATGTTCTTCGGGATCTACATGATTACCGTGGCGGACCCGCAGATCCTCTGGAACGACGGCTTCTACCCGCTCATCGACGTGGTCATCCCCGACAAGAGCTACTGGAAGCCGGACTACCCGGCCGCCCTCAACGCACGCAATCACGGCGTAGGCCGGATCTTCGACCTGTTCGGCGGCCTGCTCGGGCAGAAGAACCCGGATCTGCTGAACGCGGCCGGCTTCTCGTCCTCACCGCACTTCATGTACTCGGGCCACTACACCAAGCCGGAGCGCAAGGGCGAGTGGTTCCAGCTGTACTCCATCGGCTTCGGCGGCATCCCCGGACGGCCGATCGGGGACGGGCCAGACGGCCACTCACTGTGGCCGTCATTCGTCAACATCCCGTGCGAATACCTGGAGTCCTATTACCCGATGCGGATCGAGCTCTGGGAGACGGTCGCCGACACCGGCGGCGCCGGGCTGCACCGCGGCGGCAATGGCGTCGATGTGGCCTACCGGTTCCTGGAGCCGGGCACCATCGCCATCCACGACGACCGCTGGCTCACCTACCCGTGGGGCGTCAACGGCGGCGAGCCTGGTGCGCGCGGCCGCAAGTGGATCGAGCGGGCGGACGGCACCACTGAGGTGCTGCCCAGCAAGATCCACGACGTCCCGGTCTGTCCCGGTGATCTGCTGCACTTCGTGACCTGGGGTGGCGGCGGCTGGGGCGACCCGCTGAAGCGCGACCCGGAATTGGTCGCCAAGGAGGTCCGGCGCGGCCTGGTGACGGCGGACGGTGCCCGCCGCTCCGGCGTGGTGGTGACGGCGGAGGGTCAGGTGGACGCGAGCGCGACCGCGGCGCTGCGAGCCGAGCTGGCTGCCGGGCGCCCGGAGCGGCTGCCGATCTTCAACATGGGGCCGGGCCTGGAGCGGATCCTGGAACGCTGCGAGGAGGAGACCGGGCTGCCAGCGCCCAAGCCCCCGGTGGCGCTGTGAGCGCTTCGCCAGGGACTAGCCGGGACCTCACGGATCCGGGCACGCTGGCGGCGAGCTACGCCAGCGGCGGCTTCGGGCAGGCGCTGGCCTGGGGGACCAGACCGGCGCTGATCATCATCGACATGGTGCGGGCCTATTTCGACCAGGAAGCCGAGTTCTACATGGGCTCAGCCGATTGCCTGGAATCCGCGTCCCGGGTGCTGGCCAGCGCCCGGGACGCGGGGATCCCGGTGCTGCACACCCGGGTCGAGTTCGACCCGGACGGCCTGTCTGGCGGCGTGTTCGTCCGCAAGATCCCGGCGCTGCGCCACTTCGTCCCGGGCAGCCCGCTCGGGACGATCATGCCGCAGGTCGCACCCGCCGAGCATGAGGTCGTGCTCGTCAAGCAGTACGCCAGCGCCTTCTACGGCACCAGCCTGGCCGCGACGCTGACCGCGCTGAGGGTGGACACCCTGATCATCACCGGGGTAAGCACCAGCGGCTGCGTGCGCGCCACCGGGGTTGACGCGATCCAGCACGGCTTCGTGCCGCTCGTCGTCCGGCAGGCGGTCGGCGACCGCGACCCCAGGCCGCATGAGGCGAACCTCTTCGACCTTCAGGCAAAGTACGCCGAGGTGGTGGAGGAGGACCAGGTCCGCGCCTGGCTCGCCGGGCGCGCTTTTGGATGATTGTCAGACAGCGCATTTTTCTTTAGAAATATCAAGCCCGGCGAGAGGCGGCCGCTGATGATGCCACTCGAAGGCCTGCGGGTGATCGACGTTTCGACGATCCTCGCGGGGCCGCTGTGCTGCCAGTTGCTCGGCGACTATGGTGCCGACGTGATCAAGGTCGAGCACCCCGTCGGCGGCGACGGCTGGACCTCGCAGCGGCTGACGGCGCGGAGGTGCTGCGGCGGCTGGCGGCCACCGCCGACGTCCTGGTGGAGAATTTCCGCCCCGGCACGCTGGAGAAATGGGGCCTTCACCCGGACGAGCTGCGTGAGCGCAACCCGGGCCTGGTGCTGGTCCGGCTGACCGGGTTCGGCCAGGACGGTCCTTACGCCCGCCGGCCCGGTTTCGGCACCCTGGCCGAGGCCATGAGCGGGTTCGCGCACCTCACCGGCGAAGCCGACGGGCCGCCCACGCTGCCGGCCTTCGGGCTGGCGGACAGCATCTGCGGGATCGCGGCCTCGTCGGCGGTGATGATGGCGCTGTGGCACCGCGACACCCGCGGCGGCGCCGGCCAGGTCATCGACATCAGCATCCTGGAGCCGATCATGACCGCGGTCGGCCCCAGCCCGACCGTGTACGACCAGCTCGGCGTGGTGGAGCAACGGCACGGCAACCAGTCCGCCAACAACGCTCCCCGCAACACCTACCGCACCAGCGACGGCTCCTGGGTAGCCGTGTCCACCAGCGCGCAGCGGATCGCGGAACGGGTGCTGCGGCTGGTCGGTCACCCCGAGGTGATCAGCGAGCCCTGGTTCGCCAGCGGCCGGGGCCGGGTGGCGCACGCGGACCTGCTGGACCAACTGGTGGGCGACGGGATCGCGGCCCGCACCCGGGCCGAGGTGCTGGCCGCGTTCGAGGAGGCGGGCGCCGCGATCGCCCCCGTCTACAGCGCCCGGGACGTCGTGGAGGACCCGCACATCAGGGAAACCGGCATGATCACCGAGGTGGACGACCCCGACCTGGGTCCGATGCTCATGCATAACGTCATGTGGCGGATGTCGGCCACGCCCGGCCGGATCCGCTTCACCGGCCGCTCCCCCGGCGCCGACACCGGCGCCGTGCTCACCAGCCTGGGCTACGAGGCGGAGGAGCTGGCCCGGCTGCGCGAGCGGGGAGTGATCCGGTGACCGACCCGCTGCTGGCCGCGGTGCGGCGCGGTGTCCGCGTCTTCGACCTGGGGCGGCCGATGTTCGCGGGCATGCCGCAATCACCGAACCACCCTGCCTTCTCCCACACCCTCCCGCGCCGGCACGGCGACATGGTGCGCGCCGATGGCGGCTCCGCCGCCAACGACCTCATCGTCACCGGCACCCACGTGGGCACGCACATAGATGCGCTGGCGCACGTGTCCCACGACGGGAAACTGCACGGCGGAGCGGACGCGCGGGAGGCCGGGCGTGGCGGCGGGTACCCCGACCACGGGGTCCACACGATCGCGCCGATGGTGTGCCGCGGCGTGCTGCTTGACGTGCCCGCCGTCCTGGGCACCGGCGCCTGCGAGCCCGGCTACGAGATCACCCCGGCCGACCTGGACGCCTGCTGCGCCCGCCAGCTGGTGCGGCCAGGTGAGGGCGACGTGACGCTGGTCCGCAGCGGCTGGGGCCGGCGGTTCGCCGACGGCCCTGAGGCCTACCTCGGCAAGGTGACCGGCGTGCCCGGGGTAGGCGAGGCCGGTGCCCGCTGGCTCGCCGCTCGCGGCGCGCTGGCGGCCGGTGCGGACACCATCGCGTTCGAGCGGCTGGCGCCCGGCGGCGGGCACGCCCTGCTGCCCGCGCACCGCGTGCTGCTGGTCGAGCACGGCATCTACATCATCGAGGCGCTCGCCTTGGAGGACCTGGCCGCCGCGGGGGTGGCCGAGTTCACGTTCATGCTGTCGCCACTGAACATCTTGGGCGCGACGGGCTCGCCGGTGCGGCCACTGGCGGTGGTGGCCGGTGACTGAGGCCGCGCCGGCGCTGGCCCAGCGGCTCGGGGAGTTCGCGGCCGCCAGCACGTATGACCGGCTGCCCACCGAGGTCATCGGCAGCGTGCGCGAGCGGGTCCTGGACGTGCTGGGGATCTGCGTGGCCGCCTCCCGCCTTGACACCAGCGCCGCCGCCCGCGCCTGGGTGGCGGACCAGGGCGGCCGGCCGCAGGCGCGGGCGGTCGGCGTGCCCGGCAAGATTCCCGCCACGCTCGCGGCGTTCGTCAACGGGGTGCTGGCGCATTCGCTCGACTACGACGACACCCACCTGCCATCGGTGCTGCACCCGAGCGCGTCGGTGGTGCCCGCGGCACTGGCGGCCGGCCAGGCCGCGGGCGCCGGCGGCCGGGAGGTGATCGCGGCGATCGCGGCCGGGCTGGAGGTATGCGTGCGTACCGGCATGGCCGGCTACGACCCGCTCACCCGCAACTCCACCTTCTTTCATCACGGCCAGCACGCCACCTCGATCTGCGGGACGCTCGGCCGGGCGGTGGCGGCCGGGATGCTGCTCGGCCTGGACGCCGCCGGGATCACCAGCGCCCTGGGCATCGCCGCGTCGATGGCGTCCGGGCTGATCGAGGCCAACCGGACCGGCGGCACCGTCAAGCGGCTGCACTGCGGCTGGGCGGCCCACGCGGCTGTCACCGCCGCCCAGCTCACCGCCCGCGGGTTCACCGGCCCGCCGACGGTGCTGGAGGGCCGGTTCGGCTTCTACCAGGCCTGGCTGCACGGCCAGTTCGACCCGGCCGCCATCACCGGCGGCCTGGGCGAGTCCTGGCAGGTGCCGGGCATCTTCTTCAAGCCGTACCCGGCCAACCACTTCACCCACGCCGCCATCGACGCCGCCATCGCGCTACGCGAGCAGGGACTGCGGCCTGGTGAGGTGGAGTCGGCGACGCTGGGGGTGCCCGCCCCGGTGGTGCGCACGATCGGGGAGCCGATCGAGGTCAAGCGCGCCCCGTGGACCGGCTACATGGCCCAGTTCAGCGGGCCTTACGCGGTGGCGGCGGGGCTAATGGGTGGCGGCGGCCTGGGCGTCGGGCTGGCCGACTTCACCGACGAACTCGCCCGCGACCCCGCCCGGCGGGCGCTGATGGCACGGATCACGGTGGTGGCCGACGAGCGCTGCGACGAGATCTTCCCGTACCAGTTCCCGGCTGTGCTGCGGGTGCGCACCCGCGACGGCCGGGACCTGGTGGCCGAGGTCCTGGCCAACCGCGGCGGCCCGGACCGGCCGTTGTCCTACGGCGAGCTCGCTGCCAAATTCCGCGACAACGCCAGCGGCCTGCTGGACGCCGCCACCTTGGCAGAAACCGAACGGGCCGTCGCCGGGCTTGACCAGGCCGACAGCCTGGAGCCCCTGCTGAAGCCGCTCGGGCGGCTGCTGCCCGAGCCCGACTGACCGCCGCACCCCAGCGGCCGACCCGAGGAGATCCCCATGCCAGCCCTCGACCTGCTGGTCAAGAACGTCCGTCTGGTCCGCCCCGACCACAGCGAAGTGGCCGATACCGACATCGGGGTGGCCGGAGGCCGGTTCGCCGAGCTCGCCCCTGGCATCCCCGCTGACCGGGCGGCGACGGTCGTGGACGGCCAGGGCCGGCTCGCCTTCCCCGGCGTGGTCGACGCCCATCAGCACTGGGGGATCTACGGCCCGCTTGAGCGGGACACCCGGACCGAGAGCCGGGCCGCAGCGCAGGGCGGGGTGACCACCGGCCTCACCTATATCCGCACCGGCCAGTACTACCTCAACCAGGGCGGGCCGTACGAGGAGTTCTTTCCGCAGGTGCTCAGCGCCGCGCAGGGCCATTCCTACATCGACTACGCCTTCCACGTGGCGCCGATGATGGCACGGCACATCGACGAGGTCCCGGTGCTGGTGGAGCGGTTCGGGGTGACCTCGTTCAAGATCTTCATGTTCTACGGCGGATTCGGGCTGCACGGCGCGTCGGCTAGCCAGCGGGAGTTCCTGATGATCCCGGATGGCGAGTCTTACGACAGCGCGCACTTCGAGTTCGTCATGCGCGGCATACAGGCCGCCCGCCAGCGGTTCCCGCGGCTGGCCGGGGACATCTCGCTGTCGCTGCACTGCGAGACAGCCGAGATCATGCGCGCCTATACCACGATCGTGCAGGCGGAAGGCCGGCTCACCGGCCTGGAGGCCTACAGCGCCGCCCGGCCGCCCCATTCGGAAGGGCTGGCTGTGACGATCGCCTCCTATCTGGCGCACGAGACCGGGCTGCCCACGATCAACCTGCTGCACCTTTCCTCGGCAAAGGCGCTGGAGGCCGCGCTGATCATGGCGAAGGCCTTTCCTGCGATCGATTTCCGGCGGGAGGTCACCATCGGCCACCTGCTCGCCGACTTCCATTCCGCCAGCGGGCTGGGCGGGAAGGTGAACCCGCCGCTGCGGTCCCGCCAGGACGTCGAGAAGCTGTGGGATCACGTGCTGGCGGGCGACGTCGACTGGGTGGTCAGCGATCACGCCTGCTGCCAGGACGAGCTGAAGTTCGGCGAGCCCCGCGACGACGTGTTCGCCGCCAAGTCGGGCTTCGGCGGTACCGAGTACCTGCTGCCCGGACTGATCACGCAGGGCCGCCGCCGGGGGCTGTCCTACCAGCAGGTGGCGCGGCTGACCGCGCAGCATCCGGCGCGCCGGTTCGGCCTGCATACCAAGGGCACCATCGCCGAGGGCTACGACGCCGACTTCGCCCTCGTGGACCCCGACGCCTCCTGGGTGGTGCGGGCGGCGGACTCGGCGTCCGCCCAGGAGTACACCCCATTCGAGGGCTTCGAGATGACGGCGCGGGTCACGGACACGTTCGTGCGCGGGCAGCAGGTGCTGACCGGCGGCGTCATCACCGGCCAGCCGCGGGGCCGGTACCTGCACCGGCCCGTCCTCCGGGACTGACTCCCGGCCGTTCCCGGTTCAGCCGTTCCCGGCACCGGCCCGCTCCGCGCGGGCCAGGACCTCCCGGGCGCCGCGCACGACGGCCACGTCGACCATCGCGCCGTCCGTGTCCGTTAGCACGCCCGCGCCGCCACGCACCGCCTGCTCGAACGCCGCGACCAGGGCGCGGGCCCGTTCCACCTCGTCCGGAGCGGGGGTGAAGACCTCGTTGATGACGGGGACCTGAGCCGGATGGATGGCCGTGCGGGCACGGAATCCCAGCCGCAGCAGCGCCCCGGTGGACTCCGCCAGGGCATCGAGGTCACGGAAGTCCAGGCTGACCGGGCCGACCGGGGCGGCGATGCCGCGGGCGGCCGATGCCACCACGATCTGCAGCCGCAGCGGCATGAATTCCGGCTGCCCAGGGCCGGGCTGGATGCCCAGGTCGGCCGCGAGGTCGGCCTCGCCGATGCCGAGCCGGGCCACTCGGGGCGCGGCCGTGATCGCCGGCAGGGACAGCAGGCCGCCTGCTGTCTCGATCACCGGCAGCACCCGGAGCCGGCCCACCGGCAGCCCTAGCG
>Ga0307372_10008648_pt1 | contig 14241 bp, 9 predicted proteins | sample OX1MG_FD_202533 | JGI IMG/M metagenome (GOLD analysis project Ga0307372, IMG submission 202533) | Soil microbial communities from Risofladan, Vaasa, Finland - OX-1 | ecosystem: Environmental > Terrestrial > Soil > Coastal area > Acid sulfate soil | place: Finland: Risofladan, Vaasa | collected...
GTACTATCTCGGGCGGGTTAGGCATTCCAGCGATGATCTTTTCGACGGCTTCAATCGGATCGTTCTGATGTGTTTCCATCTTCGGAAGCTTGTCGAGTACGGCTTGCGGCAGTTCGCATTGTTCGAGGTTCCAAACCCGATAAAATCTGAGTAAGAATCGACGGCGCGTCTTTTTCTCGGTCTCCTCGGCGTCGAGGTCTTTCGCGTTGCGCTTCGCGTCTTCGATCTTCCAAAAGACGATCGCGGTAGATTCCTCGCCCTTGCGGATGTGTCCGCCAAGCTCGTTCGCTTGGCGCATCGTCAACCAGAATGGCGAAACGTACTTTGACGCGGAAAGCAAAAACACGTTCACGCCGCGATATGGCTTCTTGCTCACAAGATTGCGCGGCAGTCCGGTCGAGGTCCAGGGCCTGCGCCACGGCACCACGTCGTTTTCGAGCAGATTGATGATCTTATCAGTAACCATTGCGTAGATGTCCATTATCGTAATCTCCGATTGTGAATTGGTGAATTGGGGAGGACCGCTCGCGCGGCTCTCCCTGGGTTCGTCGGCTAGAACGGGATGTCGTCGGAAGCATGAGCCTTGGGCGCGTTGCCGTTCGCCCGATTCCCAAGCAGGCGGAGTTGCCGCGCCACGATTTCGGTCCGGTAGCGCTTGCCCGATCCGTCCTTGGCTTCGTACTGGCGGGTAGTAAGCCGGCCTTCGATGTAAATTTGCCGGCCTTTGCTGAGGAACCGCTCGCACGTATCGGCCAGCCGTCCGAACGCGACGATCCGATGCCACTCGGTGCGCTCCTGCTTCGCGCCGTTGCGGTCCGTAAACCGCTCCGTGGTCGCCAGCGAGAAATTCGCGACCTTCTGCCCTGAAGGCAGCGCCCGAACCGTGGGGTTAGCTCCCAGATTGCCGATCACGATCACCTTGTTGATTGCCATTTCCGTTACCTCCATCTCCTTTTTGATTCGCCCGCTTCCGCTTTTGTGGCAGGGCGTGCTGCGCTTTGCTTTCATCCCCGCGCAATTTTTTTCGCGGCGACCTCTCACCCAAAACTGGAGGTCGCAGCGCAGATTTCTAGATGCGCGAGCGGAGCGGGCGGCAGGACGTGCCACAGCGAAGCGGCCCGAACGGGCTGGCACGGCGTGCTAGCGCAGCGCGCGCCACCACCTATAGCGGCGGCGAAGCGGAGACGCGGGCTGGGTCAGGGGCGGTTAGGGAATGGGCGCGAGCGGCGAAGCTTGCGAAGCCCGAGCGGGCGTTTCACAGCGCAGCGCTGCTATATGGATTGGAACGAATCGGACTTACGAAACGGAAGAGTAGTCTCCAGTTGTACCGGCAAGTTCAATCCGCCGAAGCGCAAGGAGAGGAGGCCTCTGTTGGCGGCAATCTAGCGTCTTTCTGTCAGCACGCCCGCTGTCACCCGTTGTCCCTCGACGGTGATATCGTCCGAGGTCGCTGCGGCATGCCATATTCAGCGGCGCAAAGGTTAGATGGAGATCGTCGATGCGGGGACGACCGGTAGATTTCTGGGGCAAGCTCTCAAGTGATCATGAACAATGGCATCCGCTGATCGATCACTGCGCGGATGTCGCCGCATGCTGCGAGGCGCTTTTGCGGACGACGCTGCTGCGCCGGCGGTTGGCGAAAGTTGGAGGGCTTGATGATTTGAGCCCGGTGCAGGTTGCTCGGCTGTGCGTACTGGCGGCTTATCACGATTTCGGAAAATTCAACTCTGGCTTCCAAAATAAGGCGCTCGAACGATCACCGTTCACCAATGGTCATGTCCGCGAGGCGCTTGCTCTGTTCAGCAACCGATACGCCGACAGCAAACGGCTGCATTCGACCCTCGCGCTCAGTGAGATTGAACGATGGGACACCGACGACGGCGGTTTCAGGTTGCTCATCGCCGCGGTTGCGCATCATGGTAAACCCGCCGACGTTGCCGATTGCGACCGAGAGTATCGTGCGCTGCAGTGGACCCCTGCCCAAGGGCTCGATCCCTTCGCTGGTATTTCGCGGCTGGCTGCACATGCTCGGTCGTGGTATCCAACCGCGTTCGCCATAAGCCCTGATCCACTACCGGCCGCCTCCGCATTCCAGCACGCATTTAGCGGCCTGGTAACACTGGCTGACTGGCTCGGCTCCGACACACGGTTTTTTCCGTTCAGCGAAGAGGGAGCTGCCGACCGGATGGTGTTCGCCCGCGAAGCATCACAGGGCGCAATTTTGAGTGTTGGCATCGACACGAGCGCGGCGCGGGCAGCTATGGGCACGGCGAAGCCCGCGTTTTCGATGGTGTCGGCCTTCGAACCACGCACGTTTCAGCGCTCGATACTCGAGCTGCCCGCAGGGCACGGCGGATCGCTGACAATTCTCGAAGCGGAAACCGGCTCTGGAAAGACTGAAGCTGCGATTGCGCGATTCCTCAGTCTCTTTCACGCGGGCGAAGTTGATGGGATCTATTTCGCGCTACCGACTCGCACCGCCGCAACGCAGATCCACGCGCGAATGCTCGCCGCAGTGACGCGCGCATTCGCCGGCGCGGCAGCCGCACCGCCAGTGATTCTCGCCGTTCCCGGCTATCTGCGCTTTGACGATCGAGAAGGCCGACGTCTGCCTGGCTTCGAGGTGTTGTGGAACGACGACCCAGATGAGAGGCGCCGCTACCTTGGATGGGCCGCAGAGAATCCCAAGCGCTATCTCGCGGGCGCGATTGCCGTCGGTACAGTGGACCAGGTTCTGCTTTCGACCTTAATGGTCTCTCACGCACACATGCGTGCAACTTCCCTGATGCGCCAGTTGCTCGTCGTCGATGAAGTCCACGCCTCCGACGCCTACATGATCGCGATCCTGCGCGAAGTGCTGGCAAATCATCTCGCCGCGGGCGGACACGCGCTCCTGATGTCGGCGACGCTTGGCGCTGGCGCGCGCCACGCACTGCTATCGCGGCTGTCGTCGGACGCGAGCGGGCTTCCTGCGGTCGCTGAGGCGAAGCAGATTCCTTATCCGATGCTCGCTTGCTACCGCAATGGCGGTGTTACGGAACGGGCCGAACAGTCCGGCTCTGAGCCGCGCAACGTCGAGGCCGAGCTCAGGCCTTGGGCCGACGATTATGCAGCCGTCGCACGCGCGGCGCTCGACGCAGCAGCAACCGGCGCGCGGATTTTGATCGTTCGCAATACTGTGAGCGGATGTATCGCCACCCAGCAGGAACTTGAGCGCGCCGCTGATGTCCGCGGAGCGCGCGCGGCATTGTTTGGCTGCAAGCAAATAGTCACGCCGCATCACTCACGGTTCGCCGCCAACGACCGGATCGATCTCGACCGTGCGCTCGAAGCGCGCTTCGGTTTGGATTCGCCTGCCGCCCCGTGCGTGGCCGTGGCCACTCAGACCGTACAGCAGAGCCTCGATATTGACGCTGACCTGCTCATCACCGACCTCTGCCCGATGGACGTGCTGCTCCAGCGCATCGGACGATTACATCGCCATAACCGACTCGCCCGGCCAGTTTCCTGCGCGAGCCCCCGCGTGATCGTGCTCACGCCCGCCGAGCGCGATCTCACGCCCATGATTCGCGCGGGCGGAGAAGCGCGCGGACCCCACGGTTTAGGAACCGTCTATGAAGATCTCCGAATCCTGGAAGCGACCTGGCGCGCGCTCGAAACACACGCTGTCATCTCAATCCCCGGTATGAACCGGACCTTGGTCGAGGAAACGACGCATCCCGAGGCGTTACGCGCGATTGCAGCCGGCCTTGCTCCAGCGTGGGAGACGCACGGCGTAAAAGTTTCCGGCGCGCGGTTCGCGATGAAACGGCTTGCCGCCCTCAACTGTATCGACCGCGCCCTGCCATTCGGCGATTTCGAGTTCCCCAGCTCGGAGCTTGAACAGCGCATCCAGACCCGTCTTGGCGAGGGTGACCGGATCGCGCAGTTCGACACCCCGCTTACCAGTCCGTTCGGTAATCCGATCAACTCCTTGTCGATTCCTAGTTTTCTGGCTCGCGGCGTGGACAAAGACGCGCTTGCGGTGCTGATATCCGTCGGCGACGGGACCGTGGAATTTTCATTCGGACCATATCGCTATGTGTATGATCGGCTCGGCCTGCGCCGGGTCAACGAACCTGCATCAGAAAGCGAGGTGCCCAGCGATGGCTGATAGTCTATTTGACCTTCTCACCGACACCATATTTAGTATCGACTCCGGCGATGCGCCGAGCGAGCTCACCTTACCCGGCGTGCTCGCTCGGCTCGGTCGCGGCGAGCCAACTGAGTTTCGCGCGCTCCAGCCGCATCAGCAACACGCGTGGCACGCATTTTTGGTGCAGCTCGGCGCGCTTGCCCTTCATGCCTCGCATAGCGACGCCGTCGCGCGGCCCGAGAGTGATTGGCGCGCGATGCTGCTGGCGCTGTCCGGCGGCGCGGCCGAGCCGTGGTGCCTGATCGTGAACGACCTGGCGAAGCCTGCATTTATGCAGCCGCCCGTGCCTGAGCGCAGCTTGAAAGGATGGGCGGAAATCCTCGTCCCCGATGCGATCGATATCCTCGTCACCGCGCGCAACCACGACTTGAAATCCGCCCGCATCGTGGCACCCGCACCCGAGCACTGGGTCTATGCGTTGGTTACGGTCCAAACCATGGCGGGATATGCCGGGCCGAAGAATTACGGCATCGCCCGGATGAACAGCGGCTACGGTAATCGCCCATGCGTAGCGGCCGCGCGCGATCTCGGCTTCGCGAGTCGCTTTCAGCGCGATCTAGATGTGCTGACGAGCGCGCGCTCCGGCATGATTGAATCTCATGGCTACCGTCCTGATGGCGGAGCGGCCCTGCTGTGGACGCTCGATTGGAGCGGCGCCGCATCCGATCGCCTGTCGCTCGAAAGTTGCGATCCGTTCTTCGTCGAGGTTGCTCGCCGGATTCGGCTCGTTCGCGGTGCTTCCGACAGCATTACCGCAATGCAAAAGGGCTCCGCCACCGCCCGGATCAATTCCGCGGATCGCAAGGGTGACCTGGGCGATCCCTGGGTTCCGGTTAGCCGTGAAGGTCTGGCGCTCACGGCAAAGAATCTTTCGTATCGGAAGCTGTGCGAAATACTTTTCAGCGGAGGCTACGCTGAAAATGCCGCACGCCACTTGCGCGCTGACGATGGCGACAGCCCCATCTTGCTCGCGGAGGTATTTGCGCGCGGACAGGGCAAAACCGAGGGTTTCCATGAGCGGACGATCCCGGTGCCGCAGAAGGTACGGCGTTTTTTCTCGGACCCAACTCGCGGCGAACAGCTCGCCGCGCTGGCCCGTGATTTTCTGCAACTCGCCGATGACGCCGGGAAAAAGGTCCTCAAGCCCGCCGTGCTCGCGCTTCTGCAAGGCGGCCCCGACCAAATCAACTTCAAAGACGATCGCGCCTCACCGCAGCTCAAGAACTTCGACGCCGGAATCGATCAGGTCTTTTTCGCGCGTCTCTTCGATCTCGCCGATCATCCCGCTGATGAAGCCCAAGCCGCATGGCGCGCTGAGCTGATCGAAATCGCGCGCCGCATTCTGACCGACTCGTACGACAGCGTCCCCATCCCGGTCGCACGGCGCTACCGCGCGATCGCGATGGCGGAGCGCCGGTTGAGTATCGCCGCGCGCAAATTCGCACCAGAAGCATTCGTAAAGGAGGAATCATCAGATGGACCCGCAACCGCATGAGAACCTTGCCGCTCTGATTGGCCGGCTCGCCGCGCTGATCGATAGGCAGCTCTCGCCCGGCGACGTCGCTGCTCTGCGGCGCAGCCGCCCGGACTCGATCGACGCGCCCGCGTTCTGGCGAATCGCCGCCGTCGAGCTCACCGACTCGCTCGAACCCGACGGACCGCGCCGCGACGAGGGCGAGCATCGATGGGCAGTGATTCTGCAAGCGATGGCCGAGCTGCGCGGCCTGCATAACCCACGGCGAAGCTTGGGCGCCGCGCTTGTCGACGCCGAGGTCGCCGAGCATCGCGTGCTGCGGCTTTTACGCGCGAGCGCAGACGGACTGTTCGACGCGGTCAGAATCATCGCGCATCACCTCGCCACTAAAGGAGTCTCGTTCAACTGTACCGATCTAGTCTGGCTCGTCCTGAGCGACGGACGCAGCGATGAGGAATCGGTCCGCCGGCGAATCGCACGCAATTACTACTCAACCCCATCGAGCAAGGAGGCTCGCACCGCATCATGAATGATTCCCGCTTTGTCCAAATCCATTTTCTCACCTCGTACCCGGCTTCGCTGATCAACCGCGATGACGTTGGCTTCGCCAAGCGGATTCCCTTCGGCGGCGCCACCCGTACCCGCATTTCTTCGCAATGCCTCAAGCGGCATTGGCGCACCAACCACGGCGAGAATTCGCTCGCGACTCTATCCGATGACAACCTGTCGGTACGTTCGCGCCGCACTTTCGACACCTTCATCTACCAGCCGCTTATCGAGGACGGTATCGCCGAACCGATTGCCCGCGCCGTCACCACCGAGTTGATGACTACGGTGCTCGGAATGAGTCCGGCGAAGGAAGCTGCCGCCGCCAAAGAGAGCGCTTCCAAGGAGTCCGGCGGCGCCGAGTCCAATCTTGCAAGCGCGCAAGTCACAGTGCTCGGAAAACCCGAGCTGCGCTTTCTGCTCGATGAGGCGCGTGCGATCTGCAAGGAGGTCTCCGATCCCAAGAAAGCCCGCGACACGCTGAAAAAGCATCTCACCCGCGAGCGCACTGAGAATCTGCGCGCGCTCAAGCTCAACGCCGGCCTTGATGCGGCGATGTTCGGCCGCATGGTCACCAGCGACATCCTGGCGCGATGCGATGCGGCCCTCCACGTTGCCCACGCCTTCACGGTCCACAGCGAGGCCACCGAGAGCGACTACTTTTCCGCCGTGGATGATCTCCTGAGCGGCGGCGACTCAGCTTCCCTCGGCAGCGGCCATATCAACACGGCAGAGCTGACCAGCGGCCTGTTTTACGGATATGCAGTGGTTGATATCCCCCTGCTGCTCTCGAATTTGGGCGACGATAAATCCCTCGCCGCGCGCGTGGCGGACACTGTCGTGCGATTGATCGCCACTGTCTCACCAGCCGCCAAGCTCGGCTCAACCGCCGCGCACTCGTACGCGAATTTCCTGATGGTCGAGGCAGGCAAGTCACAGCCACGCACTCTCGCCAATGCCTTTCTGAGCGCGGTGCGTACCCAGCCTGATCTGCTCGGTAATACCTACCGCGCCCTTGGCGGTCACCTGAGCGAGTTGGACCGCGCTTATGGTGGCCTCGAGCGGCGGTTTCTCGCGATGGGTCCCGCCAGCGAGCTGGGCGAAGCCTTACCCAACGCCCAGCGTGTCGCGTCACTTGACGAACTCGCAAAATGGACTGCGGCGCAAGTCGGAGGTTGACCGATGCCAGACCTGCTGATTCTCCGCTTCGACGCGCCGCTGATTGCGTTCGGTGGCGTGCTCGTCGATGAACATGGCGTCACCCGCCTGTTTCCGGCGCGCGCGATGCTCGCCGGACTTCTGGCTAACGCCCTTGGCTATGACCATCGCGAGGCTGACCGCGTGCAGGCGTTGCAGACTCGGCTTCGTTTCGCGGTGCGTTGCGATCGCCCTGGTCAGCTCTGGGCCGATTACCAAACTGTGGACTTATCGCAGAAATTTCTCCTCCGCGGATGGACCACCCGCGGGAAATTTGAGGAACGCGCCGGAGGTTCGGCGCGCATCGGCACGCACATCCGCTTCCGCAGCTTTATCGCGGATGCCGTTTACACCCTTACTCTGACGCTGACCGAGACTGCCGAAGCGCCATCGATCAACGACCTCGAAGCCGCCCTGCGCGAGCCAGCGCGGCCGTTGTTCATCGGACGCAAGCCGTGCCTGCCCTCCGCGCCGATCCTAACCGCACGCGCGGCAGCGCCCACCCTGCTGCAAGCACTCGAAACCTTTCCGCTCGCGCGCCGCGCTGATCGCGGGCATCCGCTGGCCGCATGGTGGCCGTCCGATGAGGATATGGGACGGCCCGCGTCGCGACTGATTCCTATCACTGACGACCGTGATTGGCGCAACCAGATCCACGCCGGTCGGCGCTGGATCCATGAGGGTACTATCAATGTCCACGACACAGCTCTCGATGATTAGCCTGGATCTTGATCGCTCGATGCTCGCCCGCTTTGGCCGCTCGATGGGACTGCCCTTGCAAACGGCCGACGAGGGCTATCTGGCCCACTGCACGATGCGCGCCGCGTTTGGCGCGCTCGCGCCCCAGCCGTTCGCGATGCGGCCCGCGCGCGGTCGCTTTGCGCGCGTCCTCGGATACGCCGACGTCTCCGCCGACGCTCTGCGCGACCACGCCGCGAGCTTCGCCGAACCAATTGCGCATTCGGCTTGCAACATTCCATCGATGGCGGCCAAGGCGATGCCTGAGTGGTGGCCGGCCGGGATACAGCTCGGCTTTGAAGTCCGCGTCTGCCCGATTCGGCGTCCGAGCGCTAACGCATCGCGCAAGGCCGCCGGCGCCACCCGTGATCATGCGGAAGTTGATTGCTTCCTTTCCGAATGCTGGAAGGCAGGCGTGGCCGCGCGCCTCAGCCGTGAAGAGATCTATCGCGCGTGGCTCGCGCGGGAGTTGGCCCGCGATGCCGCTGCAACAATGAGCGCGGCCCAGATGATTTCATTTCGGCGCATTCGCCTAAGTCGCAGCGACCACGCCGCCACGCGCCGCCTGCGCGTCTGCGAGCGCCCGGACGCGCTCATGCGCGGAGTCCTTGAAGTCAATGAACCCGTAGCATTCGCGGCGCTCTTGCGCCGTGGCGTGGGGCGCCATCGCGCCTTCGGTTTCGGGATGCTCCTGCTTCGCCCCGCAGGTGACGGCCATGCTTAAGGGCCGCCTCGGACTCGAAACCGCGCGTATCCCGCAAGCGGATCGGCACGGCCTTCTATGGCTCGGGCGCGGCAACCTTACCGTCGAGGACGGGACGTTGCGCTTTACCGCGGCGGGCGATCTTGATCTGGCTCCGGGCGAGTACCTGATCCCATTCCAGATGGTCTCCTGCTTTCTGCTCGGACCAGGAACCACCATCAGCCATGATGCGCTGCGGCTGCTAGCGCGGCATGGAACAGGATTGGTATTCACCGGCGAAGGCGGAGTCCGTCTCTATGCCAGCATGCCCTTCGGCCCCGACGATTCCGCCCTCGCCCGGGCGCAAGCCCGAGCATGGGCCAATCCTGACACGCGGATGCGTTTGGTCCGCCGGATGTACGCGTGGCGCCTCGGCGAGATCGTGCCTGATACCGACCTTGACGCCCTGCGCGGACTCGAAGGCGCCCGGATGCGCGAGACCTACAAGCTGCTGGCGCGCCAGTTCGGAATCGAATGGTCCGGACGCCGTTACGATCGCCAGAATCCCGAAGCCGCCGACCTGTCAAATCAAGCGATCAATCACGCTGCCACCGCCGTCGAAGCGGCTGCGATGGTCGCGGTCGCCGTCACAGGAGCACTGCCCCAGCTTGGCTTCATCCACGAGGACTCCGGGCTTTCCTTCTGTCTCGACATCGCCGACCTATGCCGCCATTCCGTTACCCTGCCGATAGCGTTCGGCGCGGTGCGGGAATGGAATCGCGACCGCCGCGGCGCGCAAACGATCGAAGCGATGGTTCGCAAGCTTGCCGGGCGCACCTTTCGCAAGGAGCGCCTAATCGCGAAGATGATCGATCAAATCAAGGAGTTATTCGCCGATGACAGTGGTAGTAACCCGTGATGTGGCGCCGCGATTCCGCGGCTTCCTGGCGTCGTGCATGCTCGAGATTGGGCCGGGGGTTTATACCGCTCCACGCATGAATCCGGGCGTCCGCGAGCGCGTGTGGGCTGTGATGCAGGAATGGTACGCGGACCTCGGTGGCGGAAGCATCCTGATGACTTGGACCGACCCGCAGACCGTCGGCGGGCAGCAGATCGCGGTGTTGGGAGCGCCGTCGTACGAACTCTTCAATCGCGACGGTATTTTCCTTGCGATGAAACGGACCGGAACGCCGGCTGAGTGACGTAAGGGGTCTGCGGATCTTAAGGTCAGCGGCTGTTCTTTGAAAACTTAATATGCTCTAAGCGTGGATACGGGGTGTCCATGCTTCGTAAGAGGTTCCCCCGCGCACGCGGGGATAGACCCAATCCCGCCGTAAGCGGAATCGCAGCCCCGAGGGTTCCCCCGCGCACGCGGGGATAGACCTTCCATGTTCCTGTCTCCTGTGCTCGATTTCGTGGTTCCCCCGCGCACGCGGGGATAGACCCCAATAGGGCGAGCTAGGCGATTGTTGTGGATCGGTTCCCCCGCGCACGCGGGGATAGACCTATGCTTGCCCTAGCGATCCATCACTGGTAACGGGTTCCCCCGCGCACGCGGGGATAGACCCTGATATTTCTCCATCGCTCTCGCCCCTACATCGGTTCCCCCGCGCACGCGGGGATAGACCCTTGATTGCTCACTTGCGGGCGGGCGGCGGGATGGTTCCCCCGCGCACGCGGGGATAGACCGGTCGCGCCCGGTTTCGGGGCATCGATGCGATGGGTTCCCCCGCGCACGCGGGGATAGACCTACCCCGGCGACATGGCGGAGCTACAGCAACACGGTTCCCCCGCGCACGCGGGGATAGACCGTGATTTGAGGATGTCATCGTAACCGAGCATATGGTTCCCCCGCGCACGCGGGGATAGACCTTGAGCTTACTGCGTTCATTGCGGGGTTACCGTGGTTCCCCCGCGCACGCGGGGATAGACCGTCAGGACCATGCGTCTGACCGGCTCCACCACGGGTTCCCCCGCGCACGCGGGGATAGACCGCCATCGGATAGCCAGAGGGCGGCGTATTCTTGGGTTCCCCCGCGCACGCGGGGATAGACCGTAAACTCCGCTTGCGCTGCGGGCGCGCGCTCCGGTTCCCCCGCGCACGCGGGGATAGACCTACGAGGACGGCATCGTCCTCGCGTCCGTTTATGGTTCCCCCGCGCACGCGGGGATAGACCGTGGCATACCAGCTCGGCAGGTAGATTTTCACGGGTTCCCCCGCGCACGCGGGGATAGACCCATAGTCGATCGAGCCGGATCGCGACCTCCTACGGTTCCCCCGCGCACGCGGGGATAGACCGTACCAAAGCACAAATCGCCGCCCCAGGTAGAGGGTTCCCCCGCGCACGCGGGGATAGACCTCAGCGGAACGCCAGCGCCCCTGACATGAGGAAGGTTCCCCCGCGCACGCGGGGATAGACCTTACTATCCGAGCCTGACTCAGACTTTCTTCACGGTTCCCCCGCGCACGCGGGGATAGACCCCGCGCCGCCGACGTCTGCCCTGCTCTCCTTCAGGTTCCCCCGCGCACGCGGGGATAGACCCGGATTTGGAAGCGGACTTTGGGGCGATCAACGGGTTCCCCCGCGCACGCGGGGATAGACCTTAGTAGCAGCCCCACGGCGACGACGATGCCGAGGTTCCCCCGCGCACGCGGGGATAGACCCGCTTGTTCCACGTTCAAGAGGAGCTACTGATAGGTTCCCCCGCGCACGCGGGGATAGACCGTGAGTAATCTATGGCATCGCACACGGTACTAAGGTTCCCCCGCGCACGCGGGGATAGACCTCCTGCGCGCCATCCGAGCGCCGACCACGCGACGGTTCCCCCGCGCACGCGGGGATAGACCTCGTCGGGCAGAAGCGTTGCCAGAGGCTTGAGCGGTTCCCCCGCGCACGCGGGGATAGACCCGGATGCTGCAAGTGGGGTCAGGAGCATGATCCGGTTCCCCCGCGCACGCGGGGATAGACCTGGTCGCCGCTCGCGCTGCCCGATACCAAAACCGGTTCCCCCGCGCACGCGGGGATAGACCCGTGACGCGCTCGAAGAAGTACATCGCGACGGCGGTTCCCCCGCGCACGCGGGGATAGACCGTAGGGAAACCACCGTGGACATTGTGCGCGTTCGGTTCCCCCGCGCACGCGGGGATAGACCGGGGCTTCCAGCCTTCCCGCCCTCTTTTTGAACGGTTCCCCCGCGCACGCGGGGATAGACCGGTGTTTGAGCCGCACCAGTTGGTACCGTTGAAGGTTCCCCCGCGCACGCGGGGATAGACCGTGGGCGTGCCGCTCCAGGCTCTTGCCAGCACGGGTTCCCCCGCGCACGCGGGGATAGACCCCTCGGCCGACACGGCCGAATATGGCGAACTCGGGTTCCCCCGCGCACGCGGGGATAGACCCCCGTTCTATATGGCGGTTGGCAACGCCGAGCTCGGTTCCCCCGCGCACGCGGGGATAGACCTCCTTCAGCGTCTCGACGCCCACGGCAGGCCGCGGTTCCCCCGCGCACGCGGGGATAGACCGTTTGGCATCAAGGGTGGCGCCGATATTTTGGGGGTTCCCCCGCGCACGCGGGGATAGACCGGACCGTTAGTGGCAGAGCCTGGATTCTCAATCGGTTCCCCCGCGCACGCGGGGATAGACCTGTTCAGGGTGCTGATTCCCGTGACCGAATTGCGGTTCCCCCGCGCACGCGGGGATAGACCCCAAATTGCGCGGACACTACGCTGAGCGCGCCCGGTTCCCCCGCGCACGCGGGGATAGACCCTGTGATTTTGTCGGCAGATTGCCGGCGCTCACGGTTCCCCCGCGCACGCGGGGATAGACCCGAACGGCTGCGTAAGGCGCTCGCGCCCTTCGCGGTTCCCCCGCGCACGCGGGGATAGACCTTTTGGACACGGCGGGGAGTTCTGCCCGGCGTGGGTTCCCCCGCGCACGCGGGGATAGACCTGCCAAAAGCCCGCGACGCTTCACTACGCCGATGGTTCCCCCGCGCACGCGGGGATAGACCGGAGCCACGCGGGGCCGCAGTTGCCAGTTGCCAGGTTCCCCCGCGCACGCGGGGATAGACCACCGGATCGCCGCTGGCTGCGGTCCACCATGTGGGTTCCCCCGCGCACGCGGGGATAGACCGCCTGGTGAACGCCGTCGATTCGGTCAAGGCGCGGTTCCCCCGCGCATGCGGGGAGAGACCTGCGTCGCCCACCAGCCGTCGTCAGCCGGCAGGGGTTCCCCCGCGCACGCGGGGATAGACCCCATGAGCGCGCCGATTCGAGCGGGGCAACCGAGGTTCCCCCGCGCACGCGGGGATAGACCCTCTGGCGGGGTCCGGCACCAGCACTTCCGTCGGGTTCCCCCGCGCACGCGGGGATAGACCTCGCATCGCAGAGTAGCGCGAAGACGCGATCATGGTTCCCCCGCGCACGCGGGGATAGACCCTCGAACAGCTTAAGAACCTCGCGACACATATGGGTTCCCCCGCGCACGCGGGGATAGACCACCCACTCGCTGCAATACAAATCCTCGCGATTGGGTTCCCCCGCGCACGCGGGGATAGACCCCCCGCTGCCATTGTGGTGCTTCACCAGCCAGTGGTTCCCCCGCGCACGCGGGGATAGACCCTTTGATTGACTGCTTCATTTTCGCATCCTCTTGGTTCCCCCGCGCACGCGGGGATAGACCTTTCGATATACTACGTCGGCGTCTGCACTACCTGGTTCCCCCGCGCACGCGGGGATAGACCGATGCATGGACTGGAACAGTATCGGGGTGCTGCGGTTCCCCCGCGCACGCGGGGATAGACCGCTGCGCGAGTATCGCCGCGCATCCATCGGGGCGGTTCTGCCCGCGCGTCCGATCGAGAAGGGGCGCCCGGGACCGGGGTTATTGGCGCACGTGGTCAGCTCCAAATACGCGGACCATTTGCCGTTGTATCGGCTCGAGCAGATCTTCGAGCGCCACGCAGTGCAAGTCACCCGGCGTACGCTCTCGGAGTGGAACGGGGCCGTGGCCGACTTACTGGAACCGATCGTGCGCGTCATGCACCGGGAGCAGGTGCGCCGCTCGCCGTGGATTCAATGCGACGACACGACCCTGGAGGTGCAGGACCCGAGTCGCGCACCGGAGATTCGAACCGGGCATCTGTGGGTCTATCGGGGGGAGCTGGGCGAGGTGGTGTACGACTTTACCTGGTCCCGTAATCGGGACGGGCCGCTCAAGATGCTGACCGGTTGGCAGGGTTATCTGCAGGTGGATGCGGCGCCGGCCTATGATGACGTGTTCACCCAATCTCCCGGGATCATCGAAGTCGGATGCTGGGCGCACGCGCGGCGGTACTTCAAGGAAGCGATGCCGACGGCGGCGATCCCATGCGCGCAGGCGTTGGCGCTCATCGGACAGCTCTACGGGATCG
>Ga0307372_10008649_pt1 | contig 14239 bp, 9 predicted proteins | sample OX1MG_FD_202533 | JGI IMG/M metagenome (GOLD analysis project Ga0307372, IMG submission 202533) | Soil microbial communities from Risofladan, Vaasa, Finland - OX-1 | ecosystem: Environmental > Terrestrial > Soil > Coastal area > Acid sulfate soil | place: Finland: Risofladan, Vaasa | collected...
TGGAAAATCAAACAAACAATCAGAAATTTAATACTGCAAGTAAGATTGATGTCAATAGATTATACAGAGAAGGTCAGGCCTTTGAGAAGAAAGCCAAGTATGATAATGCAATAACATGTTACGATCAAATACTTGGAGTAGAGCATGATAACTATGACGCATTATTACACAAAGGATTTGCTCTTCTCAGAATTGAAACATATCCGGAAGCAATTGTATATCTTGATAAAGTTCTACAAAAACATCCGCAAGACTCTGCTGCGTTGTATTACAAGGCAGAAGCATACTATTACCTTGGAAGATACCCTGATGCAATTGCATTCTATGATAAGGCAATTTCTGTAGAGCCGGGAGATACTGATTCAATTCTAGGGAAAGCATCTAGTCTTTGTAAACTGGAACAGTACGAGTCTGCAATACAATGTTATGACAAAGTATTGAAAATTAATCCAAAAGATCAACATGCACTACTCTGGAAGAACCAACTCATCAATCTACTAGGCAAGAAGGAGCCGATGTACTCATGAGTATTCTTGATCATAAAAACTCTGATATAATAAAGAAACATGCACATGAGATTGCACTTACTACCATTCTTGAAGTTGCAAGCAAGACAACACTACTCTTTGGTAAGACTCTGGTACTATTTGCATTTCATACAATTAGGTATGTAATTTCAAGTGGCCCTTGTATAGCAATATTAGATTCAGTAGAAACACAACTTGGCAATTTCCTGAGTGGATTATAACTTACATGAAACTACAAATCACATATTGGACAAAGGGTAAGATCTCCTGTCCTACTTGTAAATCAGATAATATTGTAGTAATATTTCTGAGGTCTAACCGAATTAATGAAGTAATACGAGGAATTGACAAGAATGAGGTAAAACTTGCTAGTAGTTCTAGGCCAAGTCCTGATTTTCATTGGGTATGTAAGAATTGTTTTGATGTAGGAGAATTAATCCATGAATAGGATCACCTATGAAAAACATGAACGTGGTTTATTAGCATGAAAACGATGAAAATAGGCCTGAGTTACTCGAGAATATTACTAGTTGTCACTCTTACATCCTTAGCGATTATAGTATCATCCATAATACATCCTGCTTATGCTGAAGTCACTTCACTTCAAACAAGTTCATCATTTTATCAAGGAAATAATGTAATTCAGTTTTCTGGTACAACATTGAGTACTGATCCTCCAAATGTTACTATTCTAATTTTTGATCCAAATAACAAGTTCATATTACTTGCATCAGGAATTACTGATAGCAATCACACATTTCAGGTAAGCGTTGATACTGGTTTACAAAGTAACAAGTTTTCTCTTAAAGGAATCTACAATGCAACTGCTTTTGTTGCAAATCAAGCAAGTGGAAGAACTGTCAGTTTTGTATTTTCGCCCGACATAAATGCAACAGCATCTGTTATCGAATCTAAAGTTAAAGCAATTGCAGTTTCAACTTCAAGTATTGTTTTAAGTTTTAATGAACCAGTAAACACTAGAAATCCTTACGGTTCATTCAAAATTGATAGATCCAATGACGGAGGTAATACATGGACTACTATTAAAAATAGTGGAGAGTTATCAGGTGAAGTAATTTCTACCCCAGACACAGGTCTATTTCCAAATACACCCTATACTTATCGTATTTTTGCAGTCACAGTGTCAGGTGAAAGTACACTTTATGCAACTACCTCTGCTACAACTTTTGTTCCAACTATTGGGTCAGGATATTTTAAAATCTCAACAGATAAATCGATTTACACATTTGGGGATCAAATTATAATTTCAGGTAAAGTTCTTCCTGTCAACGCATACCCAAATTTTGGTATTAGTGTCAGTAGTACTGCGCTAGATTGGAAAGTATACTCAAACACAACCAGCGTGAATCCTGATGGCACATTTCTGATTAGATTACAATCCATGCCAAGTGAAACTTGGTTACTTGCTAACGGAGGCGAAGGTAGTGGTGAAAACGGTATCTACAATGTCTGTCTATGGGCATATTCAGAAGGAAGTGGAAGATGCCTTGATCAAACATCTTTTACTATGAATTATAACAAAAGTTCTCCACCTAAGATTACTATCATGCCTATCTACTCGAATAATTATGTTAACTTTACTGTAACTGTTTCTGATACATCAAGTTCACCAACCACTCCGACCGGTTCTGTCTCTTGGAGTGATGGTTCTCCAACATCTTGTACGTTATCACAAATATCAGTTATGGGTCATTGTCCCATCATCACTGTCAAGTTCAACCCAACCTCTTGTACTTTATCATCTGGGTCATGTAGTGTCACATACACTCCTGATGAGTCTTCCTCAACTCCAATACACATTTCTGCATATTATGATGGAGATACAATTCATAGAAGCAATATTGGCTTTTTCACTCTTAATGTAACTAATCTAAGAAATGTCCCGCCATCACCTCTTCCTGCTCCAATATTGTATCAAAATCTAACAAATAATTTTACACATCAAATACCCGTTGGATCGCATCCTGCTGGTGTTGCATATGACTCTGGTAAGGGAGAAGTGTTTGTATCAAATACTTATGATGGGACAGTCTCTGCAATTTCTGATATAACCAATACCGTTGTTGCAACAATACCCGTTGGGAGTGCTAACAATATTGCATATGATTCTGGTAAGGGAGAAGTGTTTGTGACAGGTACGGGTACAGTCTCTGTAATTAGTGATGCAACCAATACCGTTGTTGCAACAATTCCAATCGAAGCAGAACCAATTGGTATCGCATATGACTCTGGTAAGAGTGAGATATTTGTGACAACTTATGCAGATAATGGCGATATGGTATCTGTAATTTCTGATGCAACCAATACAGTCATTACAACAATTCCAATTGGACCGCCAGCAGCAGACCTTGGTATCGCATATGACTCTGGTAAGAGTGAGATATTTGTTACACTTTATGCTATTAATAGCAATACAGTCTCTGTAATTTCTGATATAACCAATACAGTTGTTGCAGCAGTACCCATTGGCGGAATTCCTTCAGGCATTGCATATGACTCTGGTAAGGGAGAAATATTTGTGACAAATACTAATTTTCAAAACCGTGCTAGTACAATCTCTGTAATTTCTGATGCAACCAATACAGTCATTACAACAATTCCAGTCAGAGCATTTCCTATGGGCATTGCATATGACTCTGGTAAGAGTGAGATATTTGTGATAAGTAGTGCTGGTAATGACAATACAATCTCCGTAATCAGAGATTCAGACAATACCGTTGTTGCAACAACACCCATTGAAACAAATCCAGTTGGTATCGCATATGACTCTGGTAAGAGTAAGATATTTGTGACAAATACTATGGGTACAGTATCTGTGATTAGTGATAATGCAGTACCCTCAGTAATTATTCCACCAACAAATACACAACCAACCTCTACATTTACTCCAACTCAACAAGACATTCAAAATATCAATCAAGCAAAAGCAAGTAAAACAATAGCGGCTGAAGTAAATGTTGGAACTAATCAGACTCAAACTACATCTATTGACAATAATGTTTCAATTCAAACAACCAGCAATACCCCTGACTCACTAAATGTTAACGTAAGTGCCTCTAGTCAGATAGGTCCCAAAGTAATTGTGTTTAATCTTAATACTACAACGATAAATGTAGCAAATCTAAAGGATCTTGGTGTAATGTATGATGGTAAACCCATATCGCCAGCACCAAACATGGATGCAATACTTCATGCAAAACCAACAGATAATCCAAGTTTTGCCATAGTAGTAACTCAAAGCGGAGTGCAAGTATTGGTTCTAGTTCCACACTTTTCGACTCACACTATAACTATAACAAACATGCCAAAGATTATGACTACTACAATTCCTGAATTTCCGTTTGCTGTTATTGTATTGGTAATTGCAATACTTTCTATTGTTGTGATTCCTAAAATCAGACGTTAAAATTCACGTACATTTCAATAGTCCAATTACCCAAATGGTATTTCTCGGAGAATACGATTTGTAATTTCAATACAGTTGATACGATGACTTGAAAAAATCATGTGAATAATCAAACATCTGTACTTTTCGTAAGATAGATTTTGTCATTTTCTTCTATGAACATGATCGAATCACCCTCCTGAAGACTGTGTTTCTCTCTAACCTTCTTGGGTATGGTGATTTGGAACTTGTAGGTTATAGTTGTCATGCCCAAAATCTCTTTCTTTGAATCCCTTGTCAACATTGGTTCCCTTGATAGTAAGGATTGTAAGTAATGTTGATTAATTAGACCAAGGAAAGTAATGCACTCTTGGAAAGTAATGCAATTTTCATTCCTAAAACTATTTCAAATCAAGAGCACAATGTCATTCTAAAAATAATTAGGGTGGAACAATAAATGTCAAATTGGGACTACAAAATATTACTAGCCGTTACTATCATATCCATGATAATTATCTTGATCCCTCCAGCATTTGCAGATTTTGAAGGAATGACTCCTTCAAACATTTGGACTAACAAGGATCATTACAATGAGGGCGACACTGTAATTATTTATGGAAAAGTAATGACAACCAATTACGGAAATGGATATCCTAACTTAATCGACTTCAAACTTTCATCTTCTAATTCTATAACATTTCCTAACGGTACTTCAATAACATTAAATTATGATTTTGGAATAACAAACATAAACAGTGATGGAACTTTTTCAAAATCTTTTATTTTGTCAGGAAATGTCTATTTCGGTTCTGGGCAATATACAATAAATGCATGGTATCCCTATAGCAGTGCATCTGGATTTGTCCCTGCAGGATCTTCTATATTTACAGTGGGCAATATTGTAGGTACAGTCAATCCATTTCAAATTGTACTTAATCAAACAACATCCGGTCAGCGAATTTTTGCAATCACGATACCTGACAGTGAAAACAAAAACTACACAACCCAAGTAAACAATGGTAACCGTTATGATGCGTTTAGAAATATAATAACAAGAGTTACCGATCCAGAAGGGCAAGTAACATACATCAATAGTCCTCAGTCCATCCCAAATTTTGTTCCGCTTCAATGTTGTAATACGATGTTTGGTACTTGGGAAATTCAAACTACATGGGGTGACAATATATCATTAGTTAAAATAAATGTGCCAAGACCTCCGCCATCAATTGATGTCACCTTCTATAGTACATGTCCGGGTGGATTGATTAGTGAAACTCCATCTCAGGCACAAATGGAGGCAGTAAATGGATGTCCTAACCCATTTCCTTCCTACGCCTTTGGGGAAGGAGACGAGGCCGTAAAATTTCTTGTTTACGTGGTGAATAAAACACCAGACCAACTTGGATTTACCTACAGTCTTTTAGACCCGAATGGAAATATGGTATTGTCAAAGAATGATGTATTGATTGGAAAAATGGGTCTTAACGTTGGAGGTTCTACAATCATTGCTAACCCCTCTGATAATTCGCCAGACGTTCAAACAGTAAGTGATTTCATCAAAATTCCCACAAATTCCTTCAATCTTGATGGCAACTATACAATAAAAATAGACTATCAAGGCATAACGAAAACAGCGCAATTTCAGTTTAAAGGATCACCTGTAGCAACCCCAACACCATCACTTCTAGTAAATAAATTTGCACAAACAATTCAAGTTGGAGATGAGCCTCAGGGCATTGTATATGACTCTGTCAAGGGAGAGATATTTGTAGCAAATAGTGGTAATGGTAATGGCAACAATACAGTTTCTGTAATCAACGATGCAACAAATACCGTTGTTGCTACAATTCCAGTTGGAACCCCTGCTTATGTTACATATGACTCTGGTAAGGGAGAGATATTTGTGGTAAATTATGCTAACACTGTTGTATATGTAATCAATGATGTAACAAATACGGTAATTGCAACGATTCCAGTTGATTATACGGGTACTGTTCTACACGGTATTGCATATGACTCTGGTAAGGGAGAGATATTTGTGGGGGAGATTGGTAGTGGAAGAGTCACTGTAATCAACGATGCAACAAATACCGTTGTTGCGACAATTCCAGTTGCAACTCCTGAAGATATGACATACGACTCTGCTAGGGGAGAGATATTTGTGGTAAATGGTGGTGATACTAAAATTTCTGTAATCAACGATGCAACAAATACCGTTGTTGCGACAGTTCCAGTTGGAGGACAACCTAATGCCGTTACATATGACTCTGCTAAGGGAGAGATATTTGTGACAAGTACAAATGCTGGAGGTACTGGCACTGTCTCAGTAATCAACGATGCAACAAATACCGTTGTTGCGACAGTTCCAGTTGGAGGACAACCTAATGCCGTTACATATGACTCTGCTAAGGGAGAGATATTTGTGACAAATTCATTTGCAAATACTGTCTCAGTAATCAGTGATAAAACAAATACTGTTATTGCAACAGTGCCAGTTGGATTGTTTCCTATTGGTATTGCATATGACTCTGGTAAGGGAGAGATATTTGTGACAAATTATAGTAACAACACTGTCTCTATAATCAACGATGCAACAAATACAATAATTATTCCACCAACAAATCATGTAACTTCAACAGTAACTACACCTCAACAACCTTCACAAACCACACCACCTACTACACAAACCACACCGCCATCTACAGCACAATCTGTAACAGTCATTACTCCAACTCAACAAGACATTCAAAATATCAATCAAGCAAAAGCAAGTAAAACAATAGCGGCTGAAGTAAATGTTGGAACTAATCAGACTCAAACTACATCTATTGACAATAATGTTTCAATTCAAACAACCAGCAATACCCCTGACTCACTAAATGTTAACGTAAGTGCCTCTAGTCAGATAGGTCCCAAAGTAATTGTGTTTAATCTTAATACTACAACGATAAACGTGGCAAATCTAAAGGATCTGGGAATAATGTATGATGGCAAGCCCATATCTCCCGCGCCAAACATGGATGCAATTCTACATGCAAAACCTACAGACAATCCAAGTTTTGCCATAGTAGTTACTCAAAGTGGTGTACAAGTGTTGGTTCTAGTTCCACACTTTTCAACTCACAGTATAACTATAATGAACATGTCAAAGATTATGACTACAACAATTCCTGAATTTCCGTTTGCCGCTATTGTATTTGTAATTGCAACATTTTCTATTGTTTTAATTCCTAAAATCAGATAGGTATACGCCCAACATGAATACTAGACGTATGCAATTCTGCATACGTATGCAAAAATGCATATATTCTCAAGAGAATATGTAGAAACAGTTGGAACAACCTTTCATAGTAGGCAAACCAGTAACTGGGAAATATTTCATTGATAGGCAAAATGAACTTAAAAGACTATTAGCACTCTTGGCAGGCGTACCTAAAGGCAATATCAATAATGTAATTTTATTAGGATTGCGAAGAACTGGCAAGTCTTCCCTCTTAGTAAACGTACAGAAAATTCTTGTCAAGAAAAATACAAGTGTGGTTGTAATCTTTGATGCCTATGGAATTTCTACAAAAGAGCGTTTTGCAAAAAAATTCCTAGACGCAATATTGGAATCTTACATAGAGCAATCAGGAGATAATGCATACAAACAGAAATTAAGAAAACTACTTGCACAGGGATATGATGCACTGAGAAATGGAATTTCAGAGTTTGGTATTGAAGTATCAGAATTTGTAAAATTCCAAACCAAATTAAGAGAACCTACTATTAATGAAGACGAACTATTAGAACAGGCATTAAAGTATGCTGAACATCTTGGAAAAGACAAACGTGTATCATTTATAATAATGATTGATGAATTCCAAGAATTATTAAAATGGGGAGATGGGTTTCTCAAAATGCTTAGAAGACTTGTCCAATCCCAATCACATGTATCGTATGTGCTATCTGGCTCTGCACCAACTATTATGAAAAGTATGGTGTATGATTCCAAATCCCCATTCTACAAACAACTCACAGAAATTCCTATTGGCATGCTGGATAAACAATCAGTTACATCCTTTGTTAAAAAGAGACTACATGCTGCTAAAATAACAATAGAGCCAACAGCCCTTGAAAAAATCTATTATCTCAGTAGAGGTTTTCCAGATTATGTTCAAAGACTGGGATTATCGCTTTACTTGTTATGCTTGCAAGACGAGAAAAAGCACCTAAAGGAGGAGGATGTGGACAAGGCATATTCTGAAATGATTGACCAATTAGATGCAGACTTTAGCGGTCAATTTGAATCTCATCCTGACCTAGAACGTGAAATCTTGATAGCCTTGGCTAATTCTGTAGATACACCAACTGCTATTGCCATAGAGATTAGAAAACCACGCACAACTATTCCTAAAACTATGGACAGATTGGTTAATGCTGATATTGTAGAAAAACACGGTACTGGTAAATACCGTATAGTAGACGCTATATTCTCAGAGTGGATTCTAAGAAAGTATAAAACTTCACTGTGATCATAATTGTATGCAATATTGCATACGTATGCATAAATGCATACATCTAATGATCCACTGATTAGAGATTCTAAATAATTTCTAATTTCAACTAGTTATTTCGAAATCACAATAAATAGACATAACCATATGTTCTAACTGTGGATTACACTGTAATTCAGTACATAGGTTATGTCGTAGGCATAATTGGAGGAATATATGGAATAATGAAAAAAAGAGAAATTTCTCGTTTACAAAGCAAGTCTGAAAAAGCCAGAGCAAAGTCATATTGGGCTAAGACCAAGGCTGAAGAGGCCAGACAAGCCGAACATACCACTGGAGCCATAAAGAATTTCTTTGATTGGTTTAGAAAATAACAGTAACAAGGATCTTCTTAAAAATACTCGAAACTATGATCACATAAGCTGAAAATATGAGCAAAACCTCGCAAAAGGTCCAGAGTATGATCCAGCATTTAACTTATGATCAACTTTGTTCTTGTACACTTTCCTAGATCAACACACCACTACGTAATTGGGTAGCTGTGATTGAATCAGTAGCCTTTTCCTCTTGAATATCGTTTGTTATATGAGTGTACATAGTGAAACTTTCACAAGACCAGAAAATTATCTATGACTTTCTAGGAAATATCCATCCAAAAGCAAGTCAAGCATATCTAGGAGCATTGGAAGTACTGGAGCAAGATCATAAAGATCGCATACATCAATCTGCAAATTCTATACGTCATGCACTTGGCCTGATAACGAGAGATGCAGAATTAGAAAAAGGTGCTGAAAATAAAGATGATTCTCAAAAGAAGAAACTGAAGAAAATAGTGGACCCATTTGGAAGATCTACATCTGAATTAGATTTTTTGATAAATTTGCTAATCGATGAATATTATGAATGGTTTACCGGAGTTGCTCACTATGGTAAATTTCCACCTAACGGAGAATACCGAAGAAAATTTGTGGAGATGGAAGGAATACTTCTGAAAATAGCAATGCCTCATTTTGATGTCATAGGCGAAATCGACAAGATTCTTGCAAACGAAAAACCATCAATTTCAGTTCTTAAGAAATTAAGTGGCTTTATTGTGAGACAGAGCTCTTATGACTATTTTTTTCAGAATGCATCAAGTGATTGGTTACCATTTTTAATCAAAAAGGGATACTTTGACAATCCAAAACACCTGATAAAAGAAGGAAGCCGAATCATGTATAATTTTGTGGAACCTTCAAGGTATCTAGCCAGATCTGCTGAAAAAAGATCAAATGAGGTGTTAAAGGTAATTCTAAACCATTCTGTCCCAATGAAGGAAGAGCGTAATCCCATAATTCTGGAGAGTTTTGTTATCGCAGCTACAAACATGTCATCAAAACAAGCAACGAAAATTGTAAACAGAATATGTGATGAGAGATGGTTAGATGTCTTGTATTTTTCACGTCTTAATGAACTAGTAGCGGATTTGATGGTAAAACTTTCTAATAATAAATATAATGAAGATGCAATAAAACTCGCACAGTCATTATTTGATGTGACGCAAGGCGAACCACGTCCAAGTGTAAATACTCTAGAAGAGTATGTCATGATAAAAGATGTGCGACCGATTATAGATAATTATTTGTATACTCACATAGCAAAAGAAAAACTTCCGATACTTGCAAAAAATGATCCTGAATCACTAGTATCATTGTTGGTTATCTTGTTGAACAAATCCATATTCTTGGAAAACGCAGGATATAATCAGCGAAAATCAAAAAGTGATTCATCCTACCATTGGAAATCTTCCATAGACAGTCGTGAACAGAGTTCTGACAGGGATTTTCGTTCAGTGTTGGTAGACATTCTATCGGATGTTTTAGAGTCTGAAGGGTCACAAAATATCAGTAGGCTCAAAAAAGAGATGAGCATAATTAAACAAAAACAATACCCGCTATTTCGTAGACTAGAACTTCACATATATAGAAAATATCCAAAATATTTCAAACACGCCATAGAAGAAGCAGTTATCCAGCATTTTGGCAAATGGGAAATGCAACATGAGTATTATTATCTATTGAAAAACGCATTTCCAATTCTTTCTAAAAACGCAAAAAATGCCTTTCTGAACAAAGTGAAGATTGGCCCAAGTAAAGAATTAGTCAAAAAATGGGAAGAAAATGAGAAAAGATATCCAGGAGAAACTGTAGAATCCAGAAGGAAGTACTGGATAGTAGACAAATTGTATCCCGTTAAGGACTTTCTTAATGATGGTATGAAAGAAGATTATGACAACATGGTAACGGAAGTGGGTGCGCCGGACATTCCAAATTTTGATTATTATCATCCGACAATGGAATCTGCAAAACCTGTTACAAATCTGGGCGATGGGTTAAGCGTAGATGATGTAATTAATTTCGTGAAAACCCATAAAATGAAACAGGATTCGGAATTTCCATTTTTTGATGGAACAAAAGGAAAATTCCAAGAATATGTGGAAAACAATCCAATAGAATATTCCAAAAAGGCAATGGATCTTAAATCATCTGATCCTGAGTTAATGTATGCACTATTCTTAGGATTGGAAAATGCAATCAGAAAAAATATAGGATTTGATTGGAAAGAAGTTCTTTCTTTATGCAATACCACAATGGAATCGATAAGAAACAATACACATCCAAAGACTCATGAGTTAGATATTTTACGTTCAATGGCATCTTTACTAGATGCCGGTCTAAAACAAGAAAATGTACAACCCGTCTTTACACATAGGGATGAAATATGGAAGATACTACACTCGTTGGTTGAAATGGGCGGTTCAGAAGATTCTTGGGAAGAAAACTATCCTGATAAAAACTGGGATTCAATAGGAATCTCAATAAACACAACCACTGGAGAAACATTTCATGCACTTTTACACTATGCATTATGGTGTAATTCCCATCTGAAGGAAAAAAATACTGGACCATATTTTGCACCAGAAGTTAGGGCATTGTTGGATGATTATCTTGAACAGAAAATCACCAACACTATTTCAAGACATACTGTACTTGGCTTCCAATTTCCAAATCTCTTGTACCTTAATCATGATTGGACCCTGACTAATCTTGAAAAAATCTTTTCAAAAGATAATCCAAAATTAAAAAGAGCCGCATGGGATGCATATCTTCACAATAATGTGTACATAGGGGTATTCAAGAATCTATATCGGCAATACTTTGAACATATCCAGACTCTCCATAAGCCTGATCTGATAGATGGAAGGCTGACAAAATTTGATGAAAATCTGATCAATCATATTACTATTGCATACTTGTATGGAGTAGAAAACGGTGAAACTCTTTTCTATGAATTACTAAAAGTGGAAGATGAGAAAGTACTCAGTCATTGGGCTTGGGAAATAGGCAGGGTTTTACGCTCTAATGAAGAAAATCCAAATAAATCATTTGATCTAGAGGCAGTAAGAAAGATATGGAAAAGTAAATTGGTAAACTGTGGTGAAATTAATTGGTGGTTCATCCATAGTCCATTTGATAAAGAAGAGACAATTGATCTTCTTTTAGAATCTCTCAAAAGAACGCCTGTACTGGGTAATTTTGTTTCTACAGTAGAAAAAAAGTTGGAAGAGTATGCAAAAGAGATTCCTCTAAAAACAATTGAGGTATTGGAGTTAATCATGAAATCCGACAAAAATAAATCAGAATTATATGCAATTAGAGGAATTACCACCAAGAATTTACTAAAGACTCTTCTAGAGACTAAGAACAAGAAAGCCATAATCAAAACTAAATCTTTGATTAATTATTTAGGAACTCTGGGATTTAATGAGTACAGAGATTTACTCAAAAACGATAAAGAGTAAAGCATGTCAAAATCTACACTATCGATTTGGGCTTCTATTTTCTTTGTAGGTTTTATTGCTGGATTCTTTGTTGTAGTAGGTTTCAAGTATGGAGTAAGTCCAGATCAAATTGGCATCCTAAATGTTGTACTTCAACACATATGTACTATAGAAAAAAATAATCAGCAAGTAGTATACAATTGTTCAATTTTTGTACCTTTAGGTATCATATTGTCAATAGTAGCAGGAGTAGCATCTATTTGGATAGAAGCAAATCGCATCCAAAACTGGAAAGTTGGTTTGGCGATATATGTAGTAGGATGGGTGATAGGACTTCTATATGCACTTTCTAATGTGAAATAGATATGAAATTGATTCTAGATATTAGAATGTAGTCAGTCCAAAGCGACTTACCATAAGATAGTTAAATGATTGTCAGTATATCCACAATAGTAAATGAACGAACAAATAAGAAATATCAATCCATTAGAATACATAAATTCAAAAATAGATTTACATTCTAAATCCTATGGCAAGATAAAAATCAAGGCGGCCTTATTCAGAGAAAAAGAATTCACATATCTTTGTCTTGCAGATGTAAATTTTTCATACAAAACCGATTCCATATCTAAAGATATTCTATACGATTACGGTAGCGTGGTACTGACAGAATATGCCCTAGATTTGAAAGACTGGTCTAAATTCTTGGAATCCATTCAATCTGGAAGTATAGATATTTTGAACATAAAAAATGTGAAAATCTCTGGCGGATTCAATCAAGAAGGTTCCCATATTTCAAGCAGGAATAAATACGCTGGAGTCCACAATGACTGGCCATTTCTGTATTTATTTTATTCAGCAAAGCAAGATGTCCATTATAATGGAACGTATGACCTCATCGCATCTCCAGGAAAACCAGCGTATACGAATTTTTTTGATGCAGTTCGCTCTTTTCTGAAATTGGAAGATGGGTTCAACGTGAATACGCCAGTCGGCATTTATCTTAAAATTCCTGATTATAGAGCTAGAATCAAAACTTTAGAAATAGCAGAAAAACATATTACAATTTCCGTAGAATCAAGAGAATCAAAACCTGATGATTTGATAGTTCAGATATATTGCAAAAAAGGCAATAATGATTTTCATCCTGATTCTGATTTATCTCTTGATCCTAGTGGAAATGTGAGTATTTCATTACCTTTTATTCCAGATTACCTAGATGCAATATTACTTGAGAAAAAAACTGGTGATAAGATAGATTCTAAGACTTATGGTGGTTGGCAGAGAAATGATGGCATCATAATTAGAACTTCAAAAGAAAGTGTGGAAACTATGCTGGTTGGCATGGAAAACCAAAATGTTGAATTCAAGCAGAATTTGGATAACAAAAACCAAAGTGAATTCGTAGAAACCGTAGTATCCTTTGCTAATACTAATGACGGAACTATTCTTTTAGGTGTAGATGATGAAGGAAGAATAGTTGGCGTTTACGATGATTTTGATAAGATTGTGAAGAGAATAAAGGGATTAGTAAATAGTTTATGCGAACCAACAATTGATCTTAGTATTGAAGATGTAATAATTGATAACAAAACAATCATAGTTATCAAAATAAAAGAAGGAACGGATAAACCATATCTAGTTAGCGGTAGAAATGCATTCAAAAGAATAATCGATGACGATATTGCTTTCAAACGCATCGATTTTGATAATATTTACAGGCCCAAATATGGCCAGCAACAACAACAAAATCTCCTTTAAATACACTCAACATTTGTTGACTTTTGTTAGAAAATTAGGCAGGATTTTGCTTGCAAAATAAATCAAATGTCAAGGAAGCCTATTTATGAAATTAATTTTTTCGTAACTGTCTAGCTTTTTGAAGTCACATTTCCAAGATATTCCAAGGAATAGTCATAGAAATTCAAACCTCTCAACCTGCATGTCTCCTTTACACTCATCAGTATCTTGTGGGAATATGCCCCATTTT
>Ga0307372_10008654_pt1 | contig 14234 bp, 10 predicted proteins | sample OX1MG_FD_202533 | JGI IMG/M metagenome (GOLD analysis project Ga0307372, IMG submission 202533) | Soil microbial communities from Risofladan, Vaasa, Finland - OX-1 | ecosystem: Environmental > Terrestrial > Soil > Coastal area > Acid sulfate soil | place: Finland: Risofladan, Vaasa | collected...
TTTCATATTTCACATGTACTGGACTATTATTGTTTAAAAAACTGGTGTAGAATTCTTCTAGTAATACACCTCTGATGGGTATTGCAGCATTAGTTCAATACCTAAACATCACATCTTTTGATGAATTACCCTGTTTTAGAGAATCTGACATGACAATATTGTGTCGGAACTTATCAGACTCGGATCTGTCAAGACCAGATGTTATTTTGATTTTTTATTTATATAACTTAACCTTGTAAATCAGATATTGGTTCAGATAGATCTTAATGAAGAAGAGCTAAAGACAATAGCTGCAGTTCTGAAATTCTCAATTTCGGCCTGCCCTCTTGGAGGTATCAGTCAAGATATTGAAATAGACGAAGAGAATCTTGAAAAATTAATTTCCAAGATGGAAAATGGCTTAAGTTAATCACATCTAGTAATTCTGAATGGAAATTATCCAGCATAACTATGTAGAACCTTGTTCAGCAATTAATAAAAAGATGTACCGTACAACCCCGTTGTTGATACTAAGGTGTCCTGACTGTGAACATGAATTAACGGAGTTCGATTTTGGTTCAGGCATACATCACTGTATTAATCCACATTGTAAATTCCAATATTTTGATAAAAATACAGGCAAGAAACACAGGAAAAATTAGGAAATTATTTTGTACCGTACTATTCTATAGCATATGATAAAACAGTAGTAAATCCTTAATACTTTAAAATATGTTTGAATTTTGTAGTCTGCAATTTTTCAATTGAGATTACAAGTCCTTACTAGATTAGTATGGATCTACCAAAGAGAGGAACTCGGAAACACAAGTTCGTGATCCGAACGATCCTCTAAAATTATGAATGATATTGTTGACAATCAAAACTTGTAGGCTCAAATTATTGAAAACTTCAGTAAACCTACATCACTTTTTTAAAGCATACATGTACAGTACACGTACAAGTAAGAAAATGAAAACTCTACATCTTGTAATAATTTTAATGGCAGCCGGTGTTTTGATCATGTCATCTCTTCAAAATGTCCAAGCAATTCCATACATGTCTCCACAAGATCTTTACAAGCAAAGTGACATGGTGTTCTACGGACAGGTCATTTCAAAACAAACAGGACCTGGACCTGATTACTATTATTATCAAGTCAAGGTTGACACATATTTTAAAAATCCACAAAACTCTGATTCTGTAACCGTTGCAGGTCACAAGCCTAGCGATGCACGTGCTGGATATCCTCAATTTGAAATTGGAGACAAAGCCATATTTTACATAAGTAAGCTCGAAGGAATCAATACAATTTCACCATTCTCAACAAAGGCGGGCGAGGCTTGCGATATTCATGCTTTTCTAGGTCCTGCACCAATTCAAGGAGAGCCGATAGCTAGAAACCCTGGTGTTCCACTGGCTCTGCTAGATGAAAATGGATCAATGGTTGGATTATCTCTGACAAATCATCCTGTCTTTCTCACATATGATATTGTAAACAACTATCCATTTTCTAAGAATTTTACTCTTGAAGCTTTTGTAAAAGATCAAAATGATACTTCTATTACATTTTATAAAAAACAGGTACTCGAATTGGGCGCCTGTGAGTCTACCGGTGATGCTTTGAAATGGAGCTTTGTCCCTACCAAGAGTGGGACTTATTCTCTAAATGTGAATATTGATGGACAATTTAGGCTTGGGTATGGATTTCAAGTGACAGATGCTCATTTATCTAGCAATCCAAATTTACAAGTTGTATCTTCACCACTACAACAATTCAAATCCGGAATTGCAGCTAATGATGTAAAATGTGAACAAGGTCTTCAACTTGTTATCCGCGCAGAAGATAGTTCTCCTGCATGTGTAAAATCACAAACAGCACAGAAACTAGTTGAGCGTGGATGGGGAATGATATCTACTTTGGCACTTACAAATAATACGTCAGAAAATAATTGCGGACAATTCTACACTGTACCAGAAAATAGATCTAATTCCAATGAAATACCTGTACTCATACTAAAACAAAATTCCACTGGATGTGCCAAGATTACATTTACAGAAAATTCTCTGTTTAACAATACAAATGATTGTATGGGTTGTAACTCCCAACTAGTAAAAATCGCAGAGATTATACGCATAGGAAAATACAACTATGCCACAGGTGGTAGCTCCTATGGGATATCATCTTCCGTTGATGATACACGTATGTTCAAAATCACATCTATTCCAGATGTAGTTGATATTTCAAAATATCCAGTTGGCTCAAATTTCACTGCAATATTTATCATAAAACCACTAGCAAACGCAACTGGATTTTATGATTATTCTATTGAAAAGATGCCGTGCAATGACTATCCACTAGCAGTAGGTTACAATTACGATCAAGTAAATTCATCTGATTTCTCAAAAGCACTGGGTCTTATGCAAAACCATTCTTGTCTTCGTGGTGGGCTTTATGGAATCTCTTCAGTACAAGTATCTGGAATGAGTTATGTCCAAATGAAACTTGACTAGAAGAATTCTACACCAGTTTTTTAAACTATGTCTGTCCAGTACGAATACCAGATGAAAACTCTACATTATTCCATAATTGCAATATTTGTTTTTAGTACATCAATAATTGTCATGACTGATGCTTTTGCACAAAATGACACTTCCACACATCCTCCTCTAAATGACCTTGGCGATGGCAATATTTTCTTCATGGTAGCCAAGGGCCCTTTTCTACCAGGACAACTTGTTGAAATTAACGGCAATCTTATCACAGTAAATTCTATACAAATTGTACTAGATGATCCTCATGGGAAAATAGTGACTTCAAAAACTACGTTTAGTGACAGAGATGGGTATTTTACTTCAGAGTTGAAGATTCCAGCTAATGCAACTGCAGGAATTTGGAAGATTGTTGGAACCAGTGGAATTTATCACAAAGAATTGAATTTCACGATTGCTGGAAATTCTGATACTGTGACATGTTATGCCGGAAATCTTTGTTCAACACCCATTGCAAACACTACTGTTCAATATGGTCCAAGACTTGTAGCATCAACTGTGATAAACTCTCCGCTACAACAATTCAAATCAGGAATATCCGGATATGATATAAAATGCAATCAAGGATTCCAATTAATTTTCAAAGCAGAGAATGGTTCACCGGCATGTGTAAAACCTGATAGTGGTAACAAACTAATTGCTCTAGGTTGGGCAGTTGCAGCTTTTAGTCATTCGACTAGTGTAGAACCATTTGATACTCTTAAAATGAATGTCATTGGTACTGACCTTTCGTTTAATTATACTATTTTAGGAGGTCAGTTGGAAAATGCTATAGCTGACATACAAAACGAATCTCTTGATTTGTCACTAAAAACAACAGAAAACGGTACATTGATTGTTATTTTACCAAGAGGACTGATTGACTCTAAGATACATGAGCAAGACAGTCCGTTCATAATTATGGAAGATGGAAGAGAAGTGAAGTATCAACAAACAGATAGTACAATTACAAATAGAATGCTACTTATTCCATTTCAATATGGTGTATCAAAACTTGAGATAATTGCGCCTGAGCCTATACGATAAAAAATGAAAACTCTACACTTTTCAATAATTGTAATACTGATCTTTTCCACATCATTGTATCTAAAACCCATTCAGGCAGAATCTAGTGATCCAGTACAAATTCTCAATGTGCAAGTACAGCCAAACATAATCCGAGTCAACAACACATTCTCGCTCACTATGACAATTCTTAACAATTCTACATTTCCAATATATCTTACAAGTGGTTCATGTACTCCTGCATTCTCTGTCATGTTTGACACTCATGTAACACAAGTTTACCCAAACATAGCATGCACTACAGAGGCCATATTGCAAAAAGTAGATCCACAAAGTGAGGTAACAGTATCAAATGCAAACAAGCTAGGAGTAATTTATCAAGCAGTACAACCGGGAACAGCAACTGTAAACATTACGCTTCCCTATTATACAAAAAACCAGACTGCCACAGATTATTCCAATATTTACTATAACACTTCAAAATCAATCCTGTTTACAATATATGACAACGATACAAATTCACCGGTAATAACCAAAGAAGAATTGAACAAAAAATTAGATGCCGCAAGAGAAAAAATATCCAACATCATGATGAATAATACTACAGACATTCCATTCAACATGGTGGGCATAAACATAGTAAATTCGACATTGGAAGTGGGAATTGATAGTACAAAAGCTACATTATCTGCAGAGCAGTATAAAGAAAAGATCAAAGAAATTGTTGGTGATCTTCCGATCACTCTAGTAATAGGCCATATTCAACTTCTTGGCAATAGTACATCAGAACAGAAGGATTCTTCTACCTCATTTGTTATGTCTCCACTAAAGCAATTCAAATCAGGAATTGCGGCAGATAATGTCACGTGTAACCAAGGTCTCAAACTAATTTTCAAGGCAGAAAATTACTATCCTGCATGTGTAAAGTCTGATACTTCACAGATATTGATTAAGAGAGGATGGGGCATTGAAGCGATTATTGCTCATCCTGGACCTGCTAAATCTATTCCATAAGAAATGAAAACTCTACATCTTTCAATAATCATAATATTTCTAATTGGTTTGATTAGTATTCATAGTGTTAATGGAGTTCTTGTCGATAATACTTTCATAGGCAGTTATGTTGTCAAGGATAATCTTGCGTTAATTAATAATCAAACATATTATATTTCAAAACCATACGACTCTTACGATTCAAATCAAACAATAATTTTTCACAATGTAGTTTTTGCCATGCCTACAGCATATACGTCTCCTCCTGACCCGAGTGGTATTGTCTTCAGTCTAGTAAAGTTTCCAGACGGGTCTACTGAAAAGTTGGGTGTTGGGGTTCCATTATCTTACCCATTGACTGCATTAAGTACACATACCAGCCCTCAAGCCGCATTTACAAGATTCATGAATAATACTTTTGTATTTTTAGTCAGTCACGATTTAGAATTTTCGTCTCCGTTAAAGCAATTCAAATCAGGAATTAAAGCAGGTGATATAAAATGTAACAATGGTTTATCGCTTGTAGTCAAAGCAGAAGATAATTCTCCTGCATGCATAACACCGCAAACAGCACAGAAACTCACTGAAGGAGGTTGGGCACTTACCAGATTGACCATAAATGGACTAAAAGAAACCTATGGCGTAGGAGAAAAAATTGATTTTATGATTGACTTTCAAGGACTATTGCATTATTGTGATTATCCTCATGTGTCAGTCCTTGATTCAAATCAGAATATAGTGTGGAAAAGTCAAGATGTGAACAGCATGTGTGTTTCTGCACCTTTCAGTCCTCTGCCATATGTTAGTCAAAGATTCGATCTAAATTCTGGATATGGTGGTCCAATTGTGATAAACAAAACAGGAAATTACATTATGAAAGTTTCTCTCTATAGTAGCAGTGTTGAAAAAGGATTTACTGTTAAATGAAAATGAAAACTCTACAATATTCCTTAACTATTGCAACTCTCATTTTGTATTCTTTTTTACTTTCTATCAATGAAAAAAATTGCAATACTAATTGCTAGAACAACCATGCCGCTAAGACCAATTATTGGCAGAATAGGATTAATTGTGAACAGAATATAGTCAAAACCTTCCATTGGACGCATGGTAGGAGGCAGACTTGGAATACTCCACCACATGTATGCAATAACTCTCAAAAGAGAAAAACTAGTAATTGACAGACAAGCTCCGATTATCAAAAAGATGTAACTGCGTTTCACAACGTCATTACTTGAATCATGATCTTAAACTCTTTCCAACAAATCATAATCTTTACGACAAACCACGTAATGTTTAACTTGTAACAGAGGCAACTCAAAACATGAATCCTAATGTATGTTCATGCATATGCGGTTGTAAGAACAAACTTGAGGCTATTGATCTGGGTGCAAATGCTCTTTTATCTTCTGTCGGTTTGGAGATTCCGCCTCACTCAAGACCATTGTGTGATACATGCATTGAAGAAAAACACGATCTAATCATATTCTGTGGCAAGTGTGGCAAACAATCCTCACTAAATGACAATTTCTGTTCCAAATGTGGAAATAAATTAGAGAAATTTTCAGATCCCGAGTTCTAAAGTTTTACAATGTACTACATTTCTCCTTTTTTGTAAAGGGTAAACCATTTTCATTGATTGTTGATACACTTGAACTTTAGTGCAAAATCTACAGCACTTTTTTAAACCCTAATAGTACCGTACAAGTAAATGAAAACTCTACATCTTTCAATAATCATTCTTTTGACAGCTGGATTACTAGCATTTACAACAAACTCTGTTTATGCCCCTTGTCTTGTTGGAGTTACAGATTGTGGTCCTCCACCCGGAGTGACTGTGAGTACATGGACAGACAGTCAATTTTATGAAAAAAATGACACCATTGATCTTAAAGGAAAACTCTACGTAGAAAATTACACAAATCCAATTCAGGTACAGATCATCAATCCTACAAACATGACAGTGCAGACCCTTGAGACATTTGTAAACAATAATGTGTTTTCTATAAAGATCAATGCCAACTTTAATGACAGCGGAATGTACCAGATTATAACATGTGTTAAGAGCTGGTGCGACAGGTCATACTTCAAGTACACTGCAGAGCCGTACCATCTGTCTTTTAATGGCGGGAACTATCTTATCTGGTACAAGAGCATTGCGGATCTTCAAAAAATTGACGTAGATGTAGGAGCACAGGCATTGCGGGTTCACATATCCGGTGCTACCGCTGAAGGTCTGCAGTTTGTAATAACTCTTCCAAGGGATTTGATAGACTTTCAATCTGCAAGAGGAGACCAAAATTTCACGGTTCTCGTAGGTGCACAGCAGCCTGACAAGTACATGCAGCCAGCAAGCTTCAAAGAAATAGCAACAAACAGTCTCTCAAGGACGCTTGCAATAGACATACCATACAAACCGATATCAGACGAGCAAGGCATATGGGATTTCAAGATTACAGGTTCGGATGTCTTGTCCGGACCTTCAGTTTTTTCAGATCCTCCATTGAAGCAATTCAAGTCAGGAATTAAAGCACAAGATGTGAAATGTAATACGGGTTTTGAACTTGTAATAAAATCAACAGATGGTTCTCCTGCATGTGTAAAGCCTGACACTGCATCAAAACTTGTTGAACTCGGATGGGCAAAAGAAATTGTTTCTACGCCCGTCAATATAATATCAAATATGAAACCAGTAATTCAAAATTACACTGGATATCAATCAAAAATAATTCCAGGACCTCTTATTCTATCTTCATGTGGTGGAGGTGGATACCATTCTTCTTCTAACATCCTCAACAGCACCGGATTTCATGTATTTTATAATATAACAAATTCTGGTACTGGATTTGATGATGATTATGTTATTGAACCAGGACATGCTGGCACCATTACATATGTAATTAATGCTGGCTCTTCACCAACACCTTACATGACAAATTCATACTTTCAAAAAGAACTTGACATAACAAACTATGATATTTTTTATCATTATGTAACAGATTATGAAGAACTATTACACAATCCCAGTGTCACTATACACAATGGTGACTATGAGTCTTGTTTTAAAAGGCCAAATGGTTCATGTGCAGGCCTGAGCGGTCCAATAACTGGTCCTATACAAGCATCTGTAGTTGATCATCCAGGAGTGAATGTATCATTTGATCCTGCATCTGAATTATTACAGTATAATGACACTTCACAAGGAAAATCATCCCAAATTATAACAATGACGGTATCTGTAGACTATAATGCTCCGCAAGGGACATACTGGGTTGTACTTTCTCCAGAGGAATGCAAGGGCGGAAAAATATTTCATTTGACCATAGGTAATGAACAATATCGTGAGTTGAGTAGATGAAAACTCTACCTTTTTTACTTACTGCACCTATCTTGATTATTTTTCTAGGCTTTGGACTACAACCAGCTCACGCAGACGATGCAAATGGTGTATCTATTCAAAATATCAAAGTGCAACCGTCTTCGGTAAAAGTTGGCGATACATTTACCATCACTGCAACACTTGTCAATAATTCCACAGATTCTATAGGCGTGAGTGATGTGGGAAGTAATGATTGTCAAGGACCGTTTTTTACAATAAAGTTTGATGATCATGTCAAGGTTGTTGAGAAAGAAATAGCATGCAGTTATGTTGCTCTTGAGGAAAGATTAGATCCTGATAAAAAATACACCGGAACTAGTCCAGGTCTTTCTTTTACTTACGTTGCAACAGAATCTGGAACTGCAAATGCTACTGTAACATTTCCATATGGGGTAAAAAATCAAACAGACCCTAGCCAGTCAGTAATTGAACAGGCTGTTTCAAAATCATTTCAGTTTTTCATTCATGATGCCAATTATGATAGTTCAGGTCCTCCAATACCAACACCTGGCACAATTTTACCACTACAACAATTCAGATCAGGAATTATTGCAACAGATGTTACATGCAGACAAGAATTTCAATTAGCCTTCAAAAAAGAAGACAGTTCACCTGCATGTGTTCTTCCAGATGATTTGGCAAATCTTGTCATGAGGGACTGGACTGTAAACCCGTTATCTAACATTCTTGATGCAGGATATTACACACAAGAGCAACAAAACAAGTTATTTTATGATATAATGAATCTCCCACAGCTAAGGCAGTGGTCAGAAACTGGCTGGCGATTCACTGGAGGGAATTCTATCGGAGACGATACGTACAATGTGCATTTTTCTCAGCTGGGACTTTATCTTCCTCCCAATTCCGGAAATCCAAAGGTAACCTGTGATAAAGGGTGGTATGCATCTGTTGCAATAGATACAAGAAAACTTGTAATACTAAATGCAAGTTATCCATCAGGCAGTGACTGTGGCAATTTGGGAAGTGCAACCCTTACTCCTCCACACCAAATATCATGTGATCAAAACTGTAAAAGTAACCAAGAATCAAGTGGAATGCTCTGTTACCAGGTAGATCCTGACGGTAACAATTATTGTATACCTAAAGAAAACAACATGACGCAGATTCTAATCCCTCCTGCAATGACTGTATTTGGACGACATGTCACTCCACAAGAAGTGACAGTGCAGATTGGTGTCAACAATACGGTACAATGGACCAACGCAGATGACTCGATGTATGATATAGTAGGTGACAAACAACAGTTTCGTTCTGGTATGATAATGACAAATAGCACTTGGATTCACACATTTGATGAATCTGGAGTTTTTGGGTATCATGGAGAGCCTGCACCCTGGTTAAGAGGTCAGGTTACAGTATTGCCTGCTAACAACCAAACAAATTCAACTAGAGATTAGAAAATGAAAACTTTACATCTTTCAATAATTGTGAGTCTCTGCATTGGCGTAGCTGTTGCACTGGGTATTTTTGCAGGAGATGCAATACGGGCATCAAATGTTTTCCAGTCTGAACCTATAGAAAAAACCATACGAAATCCAAATACCGTATACTGGAACGAAGGTGGAATGAAACACACTTACGTAGTGGGACAAAAAATTGATTTTACCATTGAATTACATGGTTACGGTTCAAGCTGTCCACGACCTGACTATGCAATAAAAAACCAAGACGGAGTTATTGTCTGGCATAGTCATCCGTATGTAGGCTTGTGTAATCCTCAGATTGGGGAATTTGATAAAAAAATCCAGTTTGCAGACTATAATCCACCTTTAATCAATGAGACTGGTTTGTATTGGTTAATGGGAACCTATGAAAACCAAACAGGAAGATCTCCAGTTCTTGTAACATTGAAACCATGGGAAATTTCGGATACTTCTCCATTGGACATATGCAATCAGGTTCCAAATCTTTGTCATGTTGAAACACTTGAGGTGGATAACCAAACCTCTCAATATGTTGAAGTTCCTTTGTTGGAAGATCAAGTAGTTCCAATCAAACTTGGTGGAGTGACATTATATGCAAATGGTGCACAAGACACTCAAATAGATGGAATTGATTGCAGTAAATTTAGTCCAAAAGAAATCAATATCACATTTGGCCATCATTCTCCTTACGTAACATATGACGGATACTTTGTGGTAAACGGGACAAAACATTTTGCTGCTATTTTGCCTAATGGTACTACAAGTATTCTCAAAGTCTGCTGGCCTGCTTCAAACATGAAACCCCTTATCAATATTAGTGAAGACACCGGTTCTGGTGGAACTCCGATTTATCGGGGCTACCAAATGGAATGGTTTGATGAGAATAAAACTATCGGCATAATGTTACATGACTATTCTCAATCCGGAAATGATTATTACAATAAATATCTGGTAAAACTTGACAACAAGGAACTTGCTGGATTTGCTGCCAAAACTTACAACTTGAAACAAGTTCATTACTATGACAGTTCCAATCTAAATCCCAAAGTTTCATTGTATGATTATTCGTATGAAGGCATAGACAAAGACGGTCTAGTATCAATTTACAACCAGACTTTTTATCAAACTACACTAGACAACGACATTTACAAATTGAAAGGTGCATCCATGCAATTTCATAATGTTACATTTTCTTTTCCTGAAGGTACCCTGATTACGCCAGGTGGTGCTTTTGTAAATCTTGATGTAAAGTTCCAAGATGGTTTTGAAGAGATCTATGGCGGAACTATGTCAAGTCCAGACGGTTCAAGCATCATGGTGGGAGGAATTTCAATTCCTACACAATATGGTCCTCATTTAGCTGTAAACTCTATTACAGTTCTTGGGAATCATACGATGCCACAGGCAGGTCTTACGATATATCATGACAAAATCAAGCTACTCGTAAGCACCAATCAAATGTTGACTGAAAATAATGAGACAGTAAACAGGATAACAAAGATTGTTCCACCATGTGTATCTGAGATACCTCATCAGTATGCAATAGCGGGACCTCGTGGAGACTCACTGTGCCCTGTTATGAATTTTGAAGCCTCTGAGAAAATTCTCAATGCCACTGGATTTTATGGCATTTACAACTATGCATCTTATCCTGGAACACTAAATTATGTACTAGAACCCGGGCATAATGGTACTATCGAGTTTCTAATCTCGGTAAATATGGTTCATAATTTTGGGAACATTACATATTCCAATCAAATCAACATCACAAACGATGCGGTATTCATGCATGATGCAGGAATGAATAATCATCCCGGTGTGGATGTTTTGGTTGAGCCAAAATCAGAGACGATTGAAGATAACGGTTCCGCACTTGTTACCATGACATTTTCTGCATCCAAAGATGCATTACCGGGCATTTACTGGGTGACTCTTCCTCCAGAGTTCTGTGCAGGAGGAAAAATGATCATTCTTACAGTTACTGATTGTGAAAAATAAGAAATGAAAACTCTACACCTTTCAATTATTATGATTCTCTTTGTTGCGGGAACTGGTATTGTATTTGCACAATCAAATAATACACAAATACAAAACGGAGTATCACCTACAAATTCTACATGTACTGATAACATAATTCAAAACATAAAGACAAAATATGCATCATTTGATGAAGAGCGAGCTAAAACAGAAGCTGTCAACTATGATGCGTTCAAGTCTGAAGTCAAAAATGACCAGTACATCTTTAGGGCTGTATCACAAGAATGGGCAAACGATCAAGTAAAATGTGATGTTACATTCAAAACCGTTCTGGTGCTATTCGTTGTAACTGATTCTTCAGGAAAGGATCGAGATGTTACTGTACTAATCAATCCTGTGTCATACAAACCTCAGGGTGTTGATGTGAAATATGACGTACCAACTCATGGTGGTGTTATCCAAAACTCTAGAGGATATGGGATGGCAGAAAATTATACTGAAACAACATCAAAAATTACCCCTGCTCCTCAATACCCTATCTGGAATTATCCCGTTGATGGACAGGTTACCTCAGTTGACATGTCAAAAGACGGTACCCTTGTTGTTGCAGGAACAAAATCTGGCACCGAACATGGAATTATCTATTTTCTTGCTAAAAATGATACCCTTCTCTGGAGTCATACTTTTGATAGAGACATTTGCTGTGTTGCCATGTCAGCAGACGGCTCACGTGTTCTGGTTGGCGGATATCAGCTTGTAGGTGGAGGAGGGGGAATTTATGGGGCAGCTCAGAGTTATGAAAATGGGCAGATTTACTATTTTAATAATAATGGTACGCTTCTTTGGAGTTATGATTTCGGAGTCTCTCCTGTAATGTCTATTGCCATGTCTCTAGATGGTTCTCTTATAGGTGCTGACACGGATGATAAAATTCTTTATTTTGACGAGCATGGGCAAGTTTTACCGAATCATTCCAATGGTAACATAGTATGGAATCATACGGGTCCTTCCAATCTGGAAAAATATTCACAAAATAATACCTACACAGTACATGGTGAATGGGCTTATTCTGGACATACTGTCAAGTTTTTTGATAAGGGTGGAAATCTTTTGTGGTACTATGATGCAAATACCCCATCTTCTGTAGCAATATCATCAAGTGGTGATTATGTTGCGGTTGGAACAGGTTCATTGCAAGATTTGAACCATGTATATTTTTTTAATGGAGCCTCAGAAATTAACTCACAATCATTGCAATCTCAACTAAACCAATCTCAGATACAAGTTGATAATGCGGTACTGAAACAAAGAAATCAAGATCAACAAAGTCAAGCTCTTATCATGCTTGAAATTGGAATTCCGATATTTGTAATTATATCTGCACTTCTGTTTTGGTTTACAAGAATTAGAAAATGAAAACTCTACATCTTTCAATACTGACAATTTCGATATCATTCTTATTGATTATATTCTTGCATCCAATTCAAGCCCAGAGTATTCCAATCGACCAGAAAAATGCAACTTTAATACTGAATTTTACTTCTGAATTTGATGGATATGACGGAGGTTCAGTTGCGTTCAGTCATAATGATGATATGTTTGTTTATCCAACCATACTAAAAAATCCAAAGTTTGGGAATTGGACATCTCAGTTATGGTTGCATTATTTGAAAAACGATACAAGCAAATTCATAGGTTTTAACGGTTCTTTGAGTAGTGGGTTTTACGAGTCATTTATTGGAGAACCTAGGTTTAGTTCAGATGATAAGAAATTATTGTTTGTGGGTGGTAGTTGTGACGGGAATCAATCTCATACAACTTTTTACATAATAAACCTACAGAGTCAGCGTTTACAATGCAATAATCTGACAAATGTTGTTAGTGCAGATTGGATGCCAGATGGTTCTATTGTGTTAGCACAAAATAATGAGCAAAACGATACCATATCGATTTATCAGAACGGTACAGAAAAATTATTATATATAAAACGAATCACGCCACCAGACAGATCCCTGAATTCATCACATATTTCATCTATCAAAGCAAATCATGATGGAACAAAAATTGCATTGTGGTATTCTATTCTACTATATCAAGAAACACAAATTCTCGATGTGAATGAGGGAAAAATCATAGACACATTTGCTGGTGGTCATCCAAGATGGAGTCAGGATGATAAGATGTTGTTGTATTCTATTCCAACAAACGCAGGATACTATGGTAATGGCCCATTAAAGAGTAGGACATACGTGAATTTACTGGATGTCAACAGTAACAAAACAACCAATATCGATACTGTTTCCATGGGAATAAATGATCTGGTATTATCAAGCGATTCCAGAACTGTATTTTATGTGATGAAAATTCCATATCCTTATGATTTCTTGAATTTCACATCTGGAATATACAAAATTGAATTGAATCATGATGTTGATAGCCAATCTACATTAACTCATATAGAATCACCACTGCAACAACAATTAGATGCATATTCTACACAAAAAGAAAAACATGCAGAAGAAGAAAAACAAGCTAAAGACATAAGTGATGCCATCATTTTGGCAGAGGTGGGAATACCAATAACTACTGGAATTTCAGTAGGCGTGTTATTGTTTTCTAGGAAGAGAAAATGAAAACTCTACACCTTGCAATAATTACCATTTCAGTTATCTTAACTTACACTAGTGCATATGCTTATAATTCAACATCAACAGATTATGGAAATCTTTCTTATCTAAATCAAAACCAGTCTACACCAAAAATAATCTCAAATGGTCCAATACCTACTCCGCTTGACATACAAAAGAGAATGTTTGATTGGTGTCAAGCGCCTCGCAACGACATGGGTGAGATTGATCCCAAGATATCCCAATTTGTCCTTGAAAATAATCCCAAAGTGCTTGACA
>Ga0307372_10008656_pt1 | contig 14232 bp, 9 predicted proteins | sample OX1MG_FD_202533 | JGI IMG/M metagenome (GOLD analysis project Ga0307372, IMG submission 202533) | Soil microbial communities from Risofladan, Vaasa, Finland - OX-1 | ecosystem: Environmental > Terrestrial > Soil > Coastal area > Acid sulfate soil | place: Finland: Risofladan, Vaasa | collected...
CGTGCCGAGCATCGTCCAGAGGACCAATACGAGGGCGGGCTCAACCAGTCATTGCAACGAGCTCGGCGAGCTTCTCTGATGGTTTCATGAATCCGAGCGTCTCGCGGGGACGGTTGTTGAGTCTGGCGGCGAAGCGGGCGAGGTCCTCCGCGCTGTGGAGGGATAGGTCGGTTCCTTTCGGCATGTACTGACGGAGGAGCCCGTTCGTGTTCTCGTTCGATCCTCGCAGCCACGGGCTGTGCGGATCGCAGAAGTAGACCTGGACGCCGGTCGAGACGGTGAAGGCAGCGTGGGCCGACAGCTCCTTGCCCTGGTCCCAGGTGATCGAGCGGACGAGCTCTGCGGGGAGGGTGGCGATCGCCTGTCGCATCGCCTCGTTGACCTTCTCTGCCTCGCGGCCATCGGGAAGGTGGAGCAGCAGCAAGAAGCGGGTCGTGCGCTCGACGAGGGTCCCGACGGCGGAGCGGCCGCCCTTGCCGATGATGAGATCGCCCTCCCAGTGGCCGGGAACCGCCCGGTCGGCGACCTCGGCAGGACGCTCGGAGATCATCACCATGTTCGGGATGTGCCCGCGGCGCTCGACCCGCCCCTGCGGGCGGCGCTGCGCTCTCCCGGTCCGCAGGCACCGGGAGAGCTCCCGGCGCAGCTCACCACGGCCTTGGACGAAGAGGGACTGGTAGATCGTCTCGTGGCTCACCCACATGGTCGGATCGTCTGGGAACTCGATCCGGAGACGTCGGGCGATCTCCTCGGGCGACCACCACTCCTCGAGCCACACCGTGACCTGCGCGCACAGCGGGCCACCGGCGAGCTTCGGGGTCTTCGGACGACGGGCGCGTTCATACGCTCCATGGTGCGCCCTCACGGCCCGGTAGTGGGAACGTCCGCCGTTCGCCTTCACCTCACGAGCGATGGTCGACGGCGCCCGGCCGAGCTGACGGGCGATCGCGCGGAGAGGCTCACCGGCTGACAGCCCACGGCTGATCTCCTCACGATCCGCGAGCGACAGGCGCAGTGAGCCCGGTGACCACATGATCTGGCGGGACTCCCGCTTGGCGGGACCGCGTACGACGGACTTCACGGTCGAGCGAGAACAGCCGATCTCCGCCGCGATCTCCCGGATTGTCCTTCCTTCTCGTCGGAGCCTTCGCGCGTGTTCACGTTGCTGCAACGTCAGGTGCGGTGCCAAGGGAACCTCCCGGTCGAGTCAACTCACAGTCGTTGACTCGCCGAGCTGTTGCGCGGATCCCTTGAGCCCGCCGTCGGCGATCCCGCCGCGGCGCTACTTCGTGAAGTACCAGTTCTCCGGGTTCAGGTTCAGCATCGGGTTCGCCGCCGCGACGCCGGCCAGGCTCTTCTGGACCTCGTTCAGCTGGTAGGCCTCGTTCGGCTGCCACGCGAACGGGAGCTGCTTGGCGAGGTAGTTCTGCCAGGTGTACAGCGTCGTGAGGCCGGCCTTGGTGTTCGTCGCCCGGATGAGCGAGTCGTTGGTCGGGTCCGAGTAGCTGCCCACGTTCGAGCCGGCACCGGTCTGGAAGATCAGCTCACCGGTCGGGTAGTAGTCCGGTGCGTAGATCCAGCCTCCGCCCCAGAACGCCAGCTCCCAGGTGCACGAGGCGCCCGAGCAGGGCGTCGCGTTGCCGATGACGGTGTTGAAGGTCGCCGTCGACAGGTTGACCTTGATCCCGACCTGCGCCCAGGACGAGGCCTCCGCGTTCATCAGCGACGTGAGGGTCGCGTCGCCACTGCGGTACTGGAGGTTGAACACCAGCTGCGTCCCCTTCGGGATGCCGCCGGTGCAGCCCGACGCCCGCCCGCAGGTCGTGACGCCGCCGGGCTTCACGTCCCAGCCGTTCGAGGTGAGGAGCTGCTTCGCCTTGGACACGTTGTACGGATACGGGTTCTTCTGCTCGAACGGGGTGGCGAAGAGGCTCTTCGGCGTCGTCGGCACGGGCCCGTAGGTGGGCGAGGCGTAGCCCTTGTACAGCTTCTTGATGTAGAGGTTCTGGTCGATCAGGCTCTGGAACGTCTGGCGGACGTAGAGCTGGTGGAGGATCTTGCCCGTCATCCCGTTGTTCCCCGTGGAGTTGAAGTTGTAGGGGAAGTAGTTGATGCTCCAGCTGTACCACGGGACGAGGTTGAAGTTGCCGAGCCGCGGGTTGTTCGGCCCGGCCACCGTCGTGCTCTTCGCCGGCGAGGTGATGTCCTCGAAAGGCATGTAGCCGAAGCTGAGCTTGCCGCCGACGAGAGCGTTGAACTCCGCCGAGTTCGAGGTGAACGGCTCCTCGACGAACTGCGACAGCGTCGGCTTCGTCGGGCCGGAGTACTTCGGGTTCGGCTTCATCGCGGCGTAGCCGGAGGAGTTGAACGAGGTGAGGTGCCAGGGCCCGTCGACGACCTGCCACAGCGGGTTCGTGGCGTAGGTCGCCTGGGCGTTGTTCGCCGCCTTCGGGTTGGCCGGGTTGAAGCCCGACGACTTCGACAAGAAGTCGAAGACCGCGACGCACGAGCGCGCCGCCGGGGTCACCGGGGCGTTCGTCTTGCCGGCGGTGCGCACCGCGGTGAACGACGAGGTGCCACAGAGCTGCGAGCCCGCCTTCTGGCCCGTCGCCGAGACGTCCCAGGCCATCGGGAGCGGCGTGATCTGCGCGACCTCGTTGTAGGTGAACCAGTAGGAGTTGACGGGGCCGTTCAAGGTGAACGTCAGCGACGTCGGGCTGTTGATCGTGACGTTCGTCACGTCGTCGGGGAAGGCGCCGGCGGAGTAGCCCGCCCAGTTCTGCTTCTCGGCCTTCTCCATGTTCACCCAGAACAGGACGTCTTGAGCCGTGACCGTCTCGCCGTTCGACCACTTGTACGGCTTCAGCGTGACGTGCACGACCCGGCTGCCGTTCGTGTAGGTCGGCGGGTTGGCGAGCGAGAGCGCGGTGTTGAGGACCGGCTGCGTGTCGGTGCCGAACCAGTAGAGGGGGCGGAACATCAGGTACTGGAACTGCGTGATGTTGTTGATGCTGAAGAACTGGATCGGCATGAACGGGAAGATGTAGTTGGGGCTGGCACCGGGCGGTTCGGCGAAGTACGCCGTGCCGCCCTTCACCTTCGCCGCGTGCGTTGTCGCATGCGACTTCGCGGATGCGAAGCTCACCGCGGAGGTGGCCGCGAGGCCGACCATCACAGATCCGGCCGCCACCACCGCCGCTGTCGCCGACAGCAGCGCGTGACGCTTTCGGGCACGTCCCATCTCTAGCCTCCTGACGTCTGCCGCCTCGCAGGAGTTCTCCCTCTGCTTCGGCCGCAACCCGGCCTCACGACACTGTGAGGAGCCTGGGGATGGCAATTAACGTAGCGCGTTCGTAATGTTCTGTACATAGCGCAGCGGACGCGCCACGTAGTGCGGCGGTCCCGGGGCACCGCGCGGCGCACGCTTGCGCCGGCCGGTGCCGGCGGCGGATCTCCGGCCGGATCAGCCGGAGAAATACCAGCTCTCCGGGGTGATGGTCAGCAGCGGGCTCTGCGGCACGACGCCCGCGAGGTGCTGCTGGACCTCGGTCAGCGAGTACGCCGCGCTCGGCTGCCACACCACCGGAAGCTGCACGGCGAGGTAGTTCTGCCAGTTCGCCAGGGTGGTGTGCTTGGGGTCCGGGGAGAACACCGTCGAGCGGATGAGCTGATCGTTGCGGGCGCTCAGGTAGCTGCCGACGTTCGAGGTGGCCGACGACAGGAAGGTCTCCTCGCCGGTCGGGTAGTAGTCCGGCGCGTACGTCCAGCCCTCGCCCCAGTCCTCCAGCTCCCAGGTGCACGAGCTGCCCGAGCAGGCCGTGGCGTCGCCGAGGACGGTGTCGAAGCTCGCCGCCGTCAGGTTGACGCGGATGCCCGCCAGCGACCAGGCGCGCTGCTCGGTCTGGGCCTCCCTGGCGGCGCCCGGGCCCGAGTCCACGTACTCCATCGCGAACGCGAGGGGCGTGCCCGCGGGCACGTGGCACTCCTTTGCGTTCGCGCAGGTCGTGATCCCCCCGGGCACGACGTTCCAGCCGTGCGCGCGGAGGAGCCGGACGGCCTTGGCCGGGTCGTAGGGGTAGGGGTTCTTCTTCACGGTGCTCGTCGCCAGCTGGTTCGCCGGAACGACCGGCACCGGGCCGTAGGTCGGCACGCCGTAGCCGTCGTCGACGCTCTTGATGATGCCGGACTGGTCGACGAGCGACTGGAAGGCCTGGCGGAAGTAGAGCTGGCTGAAGATCGACCCCGCGTACCCACCGTCGGCCTTCGAGTTGAAGTTGTAGGGGAAGTAGTTGATGCCCCAGCTGTAGAGGGGGACGAGCTTGTAGCGCGCCGCGAGACGCGGGTTGTTCGGGCCGGCCACCTGGGCGCTCCTCGCCGGCGAGGTGACGTCCTGCGCCGGCAGGTAGCCGACGGTGACCTTGCCGGCCACGAGGGCCTGGAACTCCGCCTTCGCCGAGGTGAAGGGCTGCTCGACGAACTTCGTCAGGGTCGGCTTCACCGGGCCCGTGTAGCGGGGGTTGGGGCGGAACACGGCGAGGCCGTCCGCCGTGAAGCTGACGAGGTGCCATGGCCCGTCGACGACCTGCCACAGCGGGTTCGTCGCGTACGTCGCGAGGGCGGCGCTCGACTCCTTCGCCGCGACCGGGTCGTAGCCGGCCTGCTCGGACAGGTGGGTGAACACCTCGGCGCACGACTTCGCCGCCGCCGACGCCGGCGAGCCCTTCGAGGTGAGCGTCACCGACGAGTACGCGGCCGAGGCGCACGACGCCGTGCCCTTCGGCTGCCCGGTCGCCGAGATGTCCCAGGCCAGGGGTAGCGGGGTGATCTGGGACAGCTCGTCGGAGGTGAACCATTCGGGGTTGACGCGACCCGTCAGGGTGATCACCACGGTGGAGGCGTCGGGGGCCCGGACCGACTGGATGTCGTCGGGCATGGCGCCGGGGACGTAGCCCCCCCAGTTCTGCTTCTCGACCTTCAGCATGTTCAGCCAGAACATGACGTCGGCGGCTTGGACCGGCTCGCCGTCCGACCACGCTTCGTGGCGGAGTTCGATCGTCACCCGGGTGTCCCCGCCCGAGTACGCCGGCGGGCTCGCGAGCGAGAGGGAGGGGTCGAGCACCGGCTGGCCGGCGGCGCCGAACCAGTAGAGCGGGCGGAACATCAGGTACTGGAACTGGGCCGTGTTGTTCTGGCTGTAGAAGGCCGAGCCCTCGAACGGGAAGATGTAGTCCGGCGGCGTCCCGACCGCCTCGGCGAAGGTCGCCGTGCCGCCGGGCAGCCGTGCGGCCGGCTGGGGGCCGCCGGCGGGACGCGTCGCGGCGGCTCCGGCCCAGCCCGTGCCGGCGGCCAGCGACGCGAGGAGCGCCGCGGTGGAGACGGCCAGCGACGCGCGCCGCCGGGACCTGCGGCGCAGAGCTGCTCCGATGTCGGTTTGAGAGGTCAACGGCCCACCGGGTCGACAGAGACACGCTGGCGGGAGCGGTCGACACGGCGGCCCCCCGACGCGCCAGTGTCCGAAACCGTAGCGCGTTCGTAACTTGGAGCTGGCCCCCCAGCCCCCGTGCGGGGCACCCCTCAGCTCGGGGCGAGCGTCTCGGCGAGCGCCGCCGCGGCGGCACCCGGATCGGGCGCGCGGGTCACCGAGCGGCCCACGACGAGCAGGCCGGCACCCGCGGCGAGGGCCTCGGCGGGGGTCGCGACCCTCGCCTGGTCGTCGTGGGGCGCGCCCGGCGGGCGCGTGCCGGGCACGACGGCGAGCAGGCCCGGCGCGACCCGGCGCACCAGGGCCAGGTCGGTCGCGGCACAGACCACCCCCCCGCAGCCGGCCACCACCGTGAGCCGCGCCCGCTCCTCGAGCACGGTCGGCGCCGCCCGCGGGTCGCTCGTCAACACGCTCACCCCGAGTGCCATCGGCGTGCGCGCTGCCCCGGCGTCGGCGCCGCCCTGCGCGAGCCCCTCGACCGCGGCGCGCACCATGGCGCCGCCACCGGCCGTGTGCACCGTCACGTAGGCCGGCGCCAGCCGCCCGAGCACCCGCGCGCTGCGCCCGACGGTCGTCGGGATGTCGTGGAGCTTGACGTCGACGAAGACGTCGAAGCCGTCGGCCCGGAGCAGCTCGACGGCGCGGGGCCCGGCGGCGGCGTAGAGCTCGAGGCCGACCTTGGCGACGCGGAAGTACGGGGCCAGCCGCCGGGCGAGGGCGCGCGCCTCGTCGAGGTCGTCGAGGTCGAGGGCTAGGGCGAGCACGTCGCGCGCCGGGTGGCCCGACGGGTGCGGGGCGGCGCTCATCGGGCCCGGCCGGTGGTCGGGGCCGGCGGGTCGGCGACGGGGGCGGGCTCGCCTCCCGCCCGGGCTCCGCGCCCGTGCGCCGCGGCGACGAGCTCGCGGGCGGCACCGACGCCGTGGCGGACACACCACCGCTCCAGCTCGTCGAGGATCCTGAGGGGCGCCCGCGGGTCGGCGAACGTCGCCGTCCCCACCTGGACCGCATCGGCGCCGGCGAGGAGCAGCTCGACGGCGTCGGCGCCCCGGCTCACCCCGCCGACGCCGACGATCGGGGCGTCGGGGAAGGCCCGCCGGCAGTCGTGCACGGCCCGGACGGCCACCGGGTGGAGCGCCGCGCCGGAGAGCCCGCCGCCCGCTCCGAGCGCCGGGCGGCGGCCCTCCAGGTCGATCGCCATGCCGGACAGGGTGTTCACGAGCGTCAGCGCTTCGGCTCCCGCACCGAGCGCCGCGCCGGCGATCTCGGTGATGTCGGCGACGTTCGGCGAGAGCTTCGCCCAGCGCGGCCGCCGGCACGCCGCCGCCGCGTCGACGGCCTCGGCCGTCGCGCTCGGCGAATGGGCGAACATCTTGCTGCGGTCCTCAACGTTCGGGCAGGAGACGTTGACCTCGACCGCGACGACACAGGCCGGGGCCGCGGCGAGCAGCGCGGCCGCACGGGCGAAATCCTCGACCGTCCGCCCCCAGATGCTCGCGACGACGACGGCGCCGGTCGCCTCGAGCCTCGGCGCGTCGTGCTCGAGCCACGCGGCGACGCCGGGGCCCTGCAGCCCGACGCCGTTCAGCATCCCGCCTGCCACCGGCCGCACCCGGGGCGGCGGGTTGCCGGGCCACGGATCGACCGCGAGGGACTTCACGACGACGGCGCCGAGGCGACGCAGGTCGAAGAACGGGGCGAGCTCGGCCCCGTGGCCGCTCGTGCCCGACGCGGTCATCACGGGGCTCGCCAGCCGGAGCGAGCCGACCCGGGCGCTCAGGTCGACGGCCACCACGCGCCCTCGTGGTGCTCCTGGAGGCTCTTCACGCTCAACCCGAGGCGCGCCCAGTCAGCGATGCCCGCCGCGGCGGCGCGCGCCGCCGCCACGGTCGTGGCGATCGTGACGCCGTTCGCCGAGGCGGCGCGGCGGATGTACGCGCCGTCGGCTCGCGGCCCGCGGCCTCGCGGCGTGTTCACCACGAACTGCACCTTGCCGCTCGCGATGAGCTCGACGGCATCGGCGGCCGGTGCGGCCGCCTGCGCCTCGCTCAGCTTGGCGACGCGCACGTCGACGGGGACGCCGTGGTGCTCCAGGTACGCGGCCGTCCCCTCGGTCGCGGCGATCGTGAAGCCGAGGTCCACGAAGGCGCGCGCCGCGAGCACGCCCGCCGCCTTGTCGCGATCCGCCAGGGAGAAGAAGACCGCTCCGGCCTGGGGCAGGCGGTTGCCCGCCGCGATCTGGGACTTGGCGAAGGCCAGACCGAAGGTGTCCGCGATCCCCATCACCTCGCCGGTCGAACGCATCTCCGGGCCGAGCAGCGCGTCGACGTCGGGGAAGCGGTCGAAGGGGAGCACGGCCTCCTTGACGCTCACGTGGCCGGGCCGGTCCGGGCCTGGGGCCCGCAGCAGCCCCTCGTGGCGCAGGTCCGCCAGGGTCGCGCCGACCATGACGCGCGCGGCGATCTTGGCGAGGGGGACGCCCGTCGCCTTGGCGACGAAGGGGACGGTTCGCGAGGCCCGCGGGTTCGCCTCGATCACGAACACCTGACCCTGCTTCACCGCGTACTGCACGTTGATCGGGCCCCGCACCTCGAGGGCGTCGGCGATCGCACGCGTGTAGCCCTCGAGGACGGCGATCGTCGCGGCGTCGAGCGTCGGCGGCGGGATGACGCAGGCCGAGTCGCCAGAGTGCACCCCCGCCTCCTCGACGTGCTCCATGACCCCGCCGATCAGCACCTCGCCGGCACCGTCGCGGATCGCGTCGACGTCCACCTCGATGGCGTCCTCGAGGAAGCGGTCGACCAGCACAGGCCGCTCCGCCGAGAGCCCCCCCTCGCGGCCGAGGGAGCCCGCGCCGCCGCCCGCGCCGGCGGCCGGGGCGTCGAAGCCGGCGAGCGCCGCCATGGCGCGCTCGAGCCCCTCGTCGTCGTAGACGATCTCCATCGCGCGCCCGCCGAGGACGTAGCTCGGGCGGACGAGGGCCGGGTAGCCGATCCGGTCGACGACGGCGCGCGCCTCGTCGAGGCTGCGGACCGTGCCGCCCGCGGGCTGGGGGATCTCGAGCCGGGCGCACAGCGCGCTCCAGCGCTCCCGGTCCTCGGCGAGGTCGATCGCCGCGGCGCTCGTGCCGAGGACGAGCTCGGCGGGGAGGCGCCCGGCGAGCTTCAGCGGCGTCTGGCCCCCGAGGCCGACGATCACGCCCGCCACGCCGCCGCCGCCCGCCCGCTGCTCGGCGTCGACGACCGCGAGCACGTCCTCCTCGGTGATCGGCTCGAAGTACAGGCGGTCGGAGGTGTCATAGTCGGTCGAGACGGTCTCGGGGTTGCAGTTCACCATGACCGTCTCGAAGCCCGCCTCGCGAAGCGCCATGCTCGCGTGCACGCAGCAGTAGTCGAACTCGATGCCCTGGCCGATGCGGTTCGGCCCCGAGCCGAGGATCACGACCCGCGGCAGGCGGCCCGGCCGCACCTCGTCCTCGTCCTCGTAGGTGGAGTAGTAGTAGGGCGTCTCCGCCGCGAACTCGGCGCCGCAGGTGTCCACCGTCTTGAAGGTCACCGCCGCACCCGCCCCGAGCCGCGCCGCCCGGACGTCCTCCTCCGGCAGGCCGAGACGCCAGGCCAGCTGCGCGTCGGAGAAGCCGAGCCGCTTCAGCCGTCGCCAGTCCGCCCGGGCGAGCCGGTCGACGGGCACGGCCGGCGGGCCTTCCCCGCCGGCCAGCTCGTCGAGCCAGCGGCGCGCCCCGACGATCTCCTGCAGCTGGTCGAGGAACCACGGGTCGATGCCGGTCGAGGCGGCGACCTGTTCGACGGAGGTTCCGCGACGCAGCACCGCCTCGACCTGGAAGAGGCGCTGGGGGGTCGGCAGGGCCGCCTGGCGCAGCAGCTCGTCGGTCGGCACGGTCGCGTAGGTGGCCTCGGCGGGGTCGCAGTTGAGCCCGAGCCGGCCCTGCTCGAGGCCGCGCAGCGCCTTCTGCAGCGACTCGGGGAAGGTCCGGCCGATCGCCATGACCTCGCCGACGGACTGCATCCGGGTGCCGAGGCGGTCCGGCGCCCCGGGCAGCTTCTCGAAGGCCCAGCGCGGCACCTTGGTCACGACGTAGTCGATGGTCGGCTCGAAGCTCGCCGGGGTGGCCTGGGTGATGTCGTTCGGGATCTCGTCGAGCGTGTAGCCGACCGCGAGGCGGGCGGCGATCTTGGCGATCGGGAAGCCGGTCGCCTTGGAGGCGAGCGCGGAGGAGCGCGAGACGCGCGGGTTCATCTCGATGACGAGCCGCTCCCCCGTGTGCGGTTCCACGGCGAACTGGATGTTCGAGCCACCGGTCTCGACGCCGACGCGCCGGATGCAGGCGAAGGCGGCGTCGCGCATCTCCTGGTACTCGACGTCCGAGAGCGTCTGGGCCGGGGCGACCGTGATCGAGTCGCCGGTGTGCACGCCCATCGGGTCGAGGTTCTCGATCGAGCACACGACCACGCAGTTGTCGACGCGGTCGCGCATCACCTCGAGCTCGAACTCCTTCCAGCCGGCGATCGAGCGCTCGACGAGGATCTCCGAGACGGGGCTGGCGGCGAGCCCGGCAGCGGCCAGGCGGCGCAGCTCGTCCCGGTCGGCGGCGATGCCGGTGCCGGCGCCGCCGAGGATGAACGACGGGCGCACCATGATCGGGAAGCCGATCTGCTCGCCGATGGCGAGGGCCTCGTCGAGGTCGTGCGCGAAGCCCGAGTCCGGGCTCTCCAGACCGATCTCGGTCATCGCCTTCTTGAACAGGTCGCGGTCCTCTGCCGTGCGGATCGCCTCCGTCTTCGCCCCGATGAGCTCCACCCGGTGCTCGTCGAGCACGCCTCGCGCCGAGAGCTCCATCGCCAGGTTGAGCGCGGTCTGGCCGCCCATGGTGGGCAGGAGCGCGTCCGGGCGCTCCCGGGCGATGATCGCGGCCAGCACGTCCGCGTCGAGGGGCTCGACGTAGGTACGGTCCGCGGTGTCGGGGTCGGTCATGATCGTCGCCGGGTTCGAGTTGGCGAGGATCACCCGGTAGCCCTCCTCGCGCAGCACCCGGCACGCTTGGGTCCCCGAGTAGTCGAACTCGCACGCCTGACCGATGACGATCGGGCCCGAGCCGATCACGAGGATCGACGAGATGTCCTCACGCCGTCCCATCAGGCAGCGCTCTCCCTCAACTCCGGGCCTCCATCAACCGGCGGAACTCCTCGAACAGGTAGCGGGCGTCGTGGGGGCCGGGACCGGCCTCGGGGTGGTACTGCACGCCGAAGGCCGGGACCGAGCGGCAGGCGAGGCCCTCGATCACCCCGTCGTTCAGGCTGACGTGGGTGACGTCGGCCTCCTCGAGGGTGCCCTCCGCGACGGCATAGCCGTGGTTCTGGCTCGTCACCTCCACCCTGGCGGTGGCGATCCGCCGCACGGGGTGGTTCCCCCCGTGGTGGCCGAAGCGGAGCTTGAACGTCTTCGCCCCGAGGGCGGCGCCGAGGAGCTGGTGACCGAGGCAGATCCCGAAGACGGGCACCCGGCCGAGCAGCCCGCCGACGGTGCCGACGAGGTGGGCGAGCGCGGCCGGGTCGCCCGGCCCGTTCGAGAGGAAGACGCCGTCCGGCCGGCGCTCCAGCACCTCCTCGGCGGGCGTCGACGCCGGCACCACCTCGACGGAAGCCATCCCCGTGAGGTGGCGCAGGATCGTGCGCTTCAGCCCGAAATCGTACGCCACGACCCGCAGCGGGCCGCCCGGCACGGTGTAGGGGCGGTCGACGGTGACCTCGCCGACGAGGTCGACGCCCTCGGTGCCCGGCTCGGCCCGCGCCGCGGCGAGGAGCTCGTGCTCGCCCGCCGTGCCGAGGGCGCACGGCATCGAGCCCGCCTCGCGCACGTGGCGGGTCAGCCGGCGGGTGTCGACACCGGTCAGGCCGCCGATGCCGTGACGCGTGAGGAAGCTCTCCAGGTCCCCCTCGGCGCGCCAGCTGCTCGGCCGCCGGGCGAGGTCACGCACGACGATGCCCCGGCAGAAGGGCCGCCGGCTCTCGTCGTCCTCGGGCGTCACGCCGTAGTTGCCGATGTGGGGGTACGTGAAGGCGACCACCTGCCCGGCGTAGGAGGGGTCGGTGATCACCTCCTGGTAGCCCGACATGACGGTGTTGAAGACGAGCTCGCCGGTCGCGACGAGCACCGTCCCGTCGGCGAGCGCGCCGACGGCCTCGCCCTCGAAGACCGCGCCGTCGGCCAGCACGAGGAGCCCCGGCGGCCGCGTCATCGCTGCGCCTCCCCGCCGAGGACGACCGGCTCGCCGGCGAGCAGGGTGTGCCGGACGCGGCCGGTGAGCTCGCGTCCGGCGTAGGGGGAGTTCCTGCTCCGGCTCGCCCCGGCGGCGGGGTCGACGACCCAGCGCGCCGCTGGGTCGAACACGCACAGGTGGGCCCGGGCGCCGGGCGCGACCGGGCCGCCGTGGCCCCCGGTGACGTCGAGCGCCGCGATGCGCGCCGGACGCCACGACATCAGGGCGAAGAGCTCGATGGCGGTGCATCGCGGGCCGCCGCCGCCGTCCCCGCCCGGCCGGCCGAGCGCGCCGTAGACCACCGCGAGCGCCGTCTCGAGCCCGAGCATGCCCGGGGGGGCGCTCTCGAACGGCTCCTCCTTCGCCTCGACCGGGTGCGGCGCGTGGTCGGTGGCGATCGCGTCGATGACCCCGTCGGTGAGCGCCCCGCGCACCGCCGCCACGTCGGCGGCGGTGCGCAACGGCGGGTTCACCTTGAACACCGGGTCGTAGGACGCCACGCTCTCCTCGGTGAGGCTCAGATGGTGGGGCGTCGCCTCGGCGGTGACCGCCAGCCCCTCCGACCTGGCGGCGCGGAGCAGCGCGACGGAGCCCACCGTCGACAGGTGCAGGAAGTGCATCGGCGAGCCGGTGAGCCGGACGAGCCCGAGGTCCCGCGCGAGCATCGCCTCCTCGGCGAGCGCCGGCTGGCCGGGGATCCCGAGGCGGCTCGACCATGCCCCCTCGTTCATGTGGCCGCCCGAGGCGAGCGCCTCGTCCTCGCAGTGCTCGGCCAGGACGACGCCGAGGCTCCCGGCGTACTCGAGCGCCCGCCGCATCAGCCGGGCGTCCTGCACGCCCCGGCCGTCGTCGGTGAAGAGGCGGACGCCGAGGGCGGCCATCTCGGCGAACGGCGCCAGCCGCTCGCCCGCCCGCCCGACCGTGATCGCGCCGGCAAGCGCGACGTCGGCGCAGGCGCCCGTGCCGAGCGCGAGGACGTCGCGGACGATCGCGGCGTTGTCGATCGCCGGATCGGTGTTGGGCATGGCGACGACGGCGGTGTAGCCGCCGAGGGCGGCGGCGCGCGCCCCGCTCTCGACGGTCTCTGCGGCCTCGCCGCCGGGCTCCCGCAAGTGCGTGTGGAGATCGACGAGGCCGGGGGCGACCAGGCAGCCGCCGGCGTCGAGCACGGTCGCCCCCCGGGGCGGCTCGATCGCCGGGGCGACCTCGACGATCCTCGCGTCCTCGACCAGCACGTCGGCGCGGCGCTCGCCGGTCTCGTCGACCACGGTCCCGCCCCGCACGCAGACGGTGCGGCTCATCGTGGCGCCTCCGCCGCGCCGTCCCCGCCCGGCGCGGCGCCGAGCAGCAGGAAGAGGACGGCCATGCGCACCGGCACGCCGTTGTGGACCTGGCGGGTGACGAGCGCGCCGGAGCGGGCGAGGACCTCGGCGTCGATCTCCACGCCCCGGTTCATCGGCCCCGGATGCATGACGAGGGTGTCCTCGGCGAGGAGCGCGGCGCGCTCGCGGCTCAGGCCGAACCGGGCCGCGTACTCGCGAAGCGAGGGGACGAAGCTGCCCTGCATGCGCTCGGACTGCATCCGCAGGAGGTAGACGACGTCGGTCTCGGCGAGGACGGGGTCGAGCTCGCCCGAGACCACCGCGGGCCAGCCCTCGAGCGAGGGCGGCAGCAGCGTCGCCGGGGCGACGAGGGTGACCTCGGCGCCGAGCGCTGAGAGGGCGAGCACGTTCGAGCGTGCGACCCTGCTGTGGCGGACGTCGCCGACGATCGCGACGCGCAGGCCGGCGAAGTCGTCGGGCGCGTCGCCGCCCCGGCGCCGCGCCAGCGCCTCCCGGATGGTGTAGCAGTCGAGCAGCGCCTGGGTGGGGTGCTCGTGCTGGCCGTCGCCGGCGTTGACGACCGAGGCCCCGACCCAGCCGGCGACCCGGTGGGGCGCGCCGGCCGAGGCGTGCCGGACCACCATCGCGTCCACGCCCATCGCGTCGATCGTCTCGACGGTGTCGCGCAGGGACTCCCCCTTCGAAAGCGAAGAGGTCGAGGCGGTAAAGGTCATGGTGTCGGCCGACAGGCGCTTCGCCGCGGCCTCGAAGGAGAGCCGGGTGCGCGTCGAGCTCTCGAAGAACAGTGTCGCGACGGTCCGGCCGCGAAGCGCCGGCACCTTCGGGATGTCCCGCTCGGAGACCTCGGCGAAGGAGTCGGCCAGGTGCAGCACCTCGAGGATTCCGCCGCGGCCGAGGTCGGCGACGGAGAGCAGGTGCCGACGGGGCGGGGACGCGGGCCGGGAGCCGGGCGAGGCCTCACCGGGCGCGGCCGTCGCCGGGGGCGCGCTGGGAGCCGGGCGGACCGGCACGGCGCCGCGCGCCGCGCCCGTCGTCGCAGACGGCGTCATCGCGGCCCCAGATCGCCGATGAGGACGCCGTCCTCGCTCACCTCGACCGCCTCGTCCCGGCGGGTGGGCAGGTTCTTCCCGACG
>Ga0307372_10008657_pt1 | contig 14232 bp, 10 predicted proteins | sample OX1MG_FD_202533 | JGI IMG/M metagenome (GOLD analysis project Ga0307372, IMG submission 202533) | Soil microbial communities from Risofladan, Vaasa, Finland - OX-1 | ecosystem: Environmental > Terrestrial > Soil > Coastal area > Acid sulfate soil | place: Finland: Risofladan, Vaasa | collected...
GTCCGTGGTCGAGCTGTCGCCCCAGACCACCTCGCTCACCTCGTATGCCGCCGCGTCCCTCCGGTACCGGGCCGGTGAGGCCACTGGTCTGGCCGCGGCGGTGGCGGCCGACGGCGCTCCCGCTCCCGAGGGCGTGGACCCCGCCGGGCTGGCCCAGGCCCGTCGGCTGGTCGCGGCCGAGAACGTGGTGGTCGTGGTGGGCCGACCGTCGCTGGCCGAAGACGCCGCCCTGGTGGCCGAGGCGGCCCAGACCCTGGCCGCCGCACTGCCCCGGGCCCGGTTCCTGCCCGCGCTGCGCCGGGGCAACGTCAACGGCGCCCTGGACATGGGGCTGGCCCCCGGTCTGCTCCCGGGACGGACCACCCTGGAGGCGGGCCGTGAGTGGTTCGCCCAGGCGTGGGGAGCAGTACCGTCCGAGCGCGGGCTCGACACCGCGGGCATGCTCGGTGCCGCCGAGGCCGGTCACCTCGGGGCCCTGGTCCTGTTGGGGGCCGATCCCCGCACCGACTTCCCCGACCGGGGCCTGGCCCAACGGGCCCTCGACAACATCGACTTCATCGTGTCCATCGCCACCTCCCCGGACGCCTCGACGGCCCATGCCGACGTGGTGTTGCCGGTGGCCGCTGATCACGAGCGACCGGGCACCACCACCAACATCGAGGGACGGATCAGCCGGGTGGGCCAGAAGCTGGTTGCTCCCGGCCAGGCCTGGGCCGACTGGGTGATCGCGGCCGAGCTGGCCGCCCACCTCGACGGGGACCTGGGCCTCGGCTCGCTGTCCGAGGTGTGGGACGAGATCGAACGGCTGGCTCCGGCCTACCGCGGCATCACCGGGACCGTCCTCGAAGTGGCTGCCTCGGTGGACGGCATCGTGGCCCCCATGACGGCCACACCGGTCGAGCTCTCCCGCCGCCCGCCGGCCGCCCCGCTCGACCCCATCGCCGTCCCCGGCGTGGAGTCGGTGGAGCGTCAGGGTGCACCGCCCCGGGCCGGCTTCGCCGAGTTTCCGACGGCCGATACCGCCGCCGGCCAGCGGGCGGCCAACGGCAACGGCGCGTCGGCTCGTCCGGCGCTGATCAGCGGACCCGTGGAGCTCGCCACCCCCCACGTGCCCGTCACCGACAGCTATTCCCATCGGCTGGTGGCCGGTCGCCGCCTGTACGACCACGGCGCGGCGGTGTCGTCCATACCGTCTTTGGCCGGCCTGGTGGGTGCCTCGCCCCTCCGGGCCAACCCCCACGATCTCGACGACCTCGGCGTGGGCGCCGGTGGTCGCGTCCGGGTCCGGACCGCTCGAGCCTCGGCCGTGGTCGAGGTGGCGCCCGATCCGGCCCTGCCCCGACGGGTGGTGGCCGTCGACTTCAACGTGCCCCTGGGCGATGGGACGGCCGGTGACCTGATCGACTCGTCACTGCCGGTCACCGAGCTGCGGATGGAGACGCCATGAACCCCACCGTCCACGCCGTCACGCCCTTCATCGCCACCGACCCTCTCTTCCCGGCCAGTGGCAACGTGGGGCTGGCCATCTTCCTGATCGTCCTCATCAAGGTGGTGGTGGTCTTCGCCGCCCTCATGGTGGCGGTGATGTTGATGATCTGGTTCGAGCGCAAGGTCATCTCGGACATGCAGAGCCGCATCGGCCCCAACCGGGCCGGTCCCTTCGGCATGCTGCAGACCCTGGCCGACGGGATCAAGCTGTTCTTCAAGGAGGACCTGGTCCCCGACAAGTCCGACCGCTTCGTCTTCAAGCTGGCGCCCTACCTGGTCATCCTCCCGGCCTTTTTGAGCTTCGCCATCGTGCCCATCGGGGGCCAGGTCACCGTGGCCGGCCACACCTTCGACCTGCAGCTGGCCGACCCGCCCATGGGCATCCTGTGGCTGTTGGCCATGTCGTCGATCAGCGTCTACGGGATCATGCTGGCCGGCTGGTCCTCGGGCTCCAAGTACCCGCTGCTCGGCTCGGTGCGGGCGTCGGCCCAGATGATCTCCTACGAGGCGGCCATGGGCATGACCGTGGTCACGGTGGTCCTCATCACCGGCGCCCTCTCCACCCGCACCATCGTCGACGCCCAGGCCCAGCACCTGTGGCAATGGAACGCCATCCGCCTGGGGGTCATCCCCTTCCTCATCTTCCTGGTGGCGGTCACCGCCGAGACCAACCGGCCCCCCTTCGACCTGACCGAGGCCGACTCCGAGCTGGTGGGCGGGTTCAACACCGAGTACTCGTCGATCCGCTTCGCCCTCTTCTACCTGGCCGAGTTCATGAACACCATCACCATGTCGGCCGTGGTCGTGACCCTCTTCTTCGGTGGTCCCGACGGGCCCATTCCCCACATCCCCCACACCCAGTGGCTCTGGCCCATCCTGTGGTTCCTGGCCAAGACCATCGCCTTCCTGTTCCTCTACGTGTGGCTGCGGGCGGCGCTACCCCGCATGCGCTACGACCAGCTGATGGACCTGGGCTGGAAGCGCCTCATCCCGCTGTCGCTGGCCTGGCTGATGATGGTGGCCGGGTTCATGATCGCGGCCTGGTGGGGGGTGGGCATCACCCTGGCCGTGATCGTGTGCGCCGTGCTCATCAAGCGGGCCTTCTCGGTGGGCGACACTCGGCAGGAGGACGTGCCGATCATCCCGCCCGTGGGCCGGCGGCTGTGGAACCGACCGGAGCTGGTCCCCCTCCCACCCGAGCCGAGTGAGGACTGATGGCCAGCCCCGAACCCCCTCGCCAGCGACAGAACTTCCTGGGCGGCTTCAAGCTGACCCTCGAGCACCTGGGGCGCTTGCCCGTCACCCGGCAGTACCCCGAGGAGAAGCGGCCCAAGCAGCCGCGCCAGCATGGGCGCCACGTGCTCAATCGGTACGAGGACGGGATGGAGAAGTGCATCGGGTGCGAGTTGTGCGCCGGGGTGTGCCCGGCCGACTGCATCTACGTGCGCGGCCAGGACAACCCGCCCGACGACCCGGTCTCGCCCGGTGAGCGCTACGGCTTCATCTACGAGATCAACTTCCTCCGGTGCATCCACTGCGACATGTGCGTGGAAGCGTGTCCCACCGAGGCCATCACCGAGTCCAAGATGTTCGAGTTCTCCTTCACCAACCGGTCCGACGCCATCTACACCAAAGCGGAGCTCTTGGTCGATGACGACGGGATGCCCCAGAAGCTGCCGTGGGAGGACTGGCGGGAGGGCGACGACCTCTATACCTCGGGGTGGATGCGGGCCACATCCCCCTCGGGCAGTGCCGCCTACGAGGGCGAGGTGCAATGGTCGGGGGACCTCGGGTACGGGGTGCGCTCGCCCGAAGGGGGCCAGAGCGGCAAGCGGGACGACACCACCACCGGATCCAAGCCCTTGCGGGAAACGCTCGAGCGCCATCTGCAGACCAGCGATCTGCCGGCGGCCAAGCGCGGCCCGCGCGGCGCCATCGGCCGGATGATGGAGAAGGCCGAGCGGTTCTCGCCCAGCGCCAGCCGCAAGCACAAGGCCAAAGCCGACGCCGACTACAGCAAGGCCCTCTCGGCCGGGAACAGCGACCGGGGCAAGACGGCGCGTGCCGTGGCCGACACCCTCCCGACCGATCCTGCCACCGCCGCTGCCACCACCACCGCCGCTGCCGATGCCGCCCCCGCCCCCGCCCCCGCCCAGGCCGACGGCGCCCCCGACGGGGGTGGTCGGTGATGCTCAACCTCCTGAACGGGGTGATCATCGCCCCGCTGGCCGCCACCCACGCGTCGTGGTCGGACATCGGCACGTTCGCCGTGGCCGCAGCCGTCGTGCTGGCCGGGGCCATCGGGGTTGTCATCGCCCGCAACCCGGTCCACGCCGCCTTGATGCTGGTCATGACCCTGTTCGGGATCGCGGTGCTCTTCGTGCTTCAGCGGGCCGACTTCCTGGCCGCGGTGCAGGTGATCGTGTACGCCGGTGCCATCGTCGTGCTGTTCTTGTTCGTCATCATGTTCTTGGGCGTGGACAAGACCGAGAGCGTGAGGGCCGAGCCCTTGCGCGGCCAGCGCCCCCTGGCTGCCGGGCTGGTGGCCCTGGGCCTGGCCGGCGTGCTCATCTTGGGCCTGGTCTCCCACTGGACCACGGGCAAGGCCTCGGTGGCCGGCGCCGCCAACGGTCCCGGCAGCAACGTGTTCAAGCTGGGTCGGTCGGTGTTCACCACCTACCTGTTCCCCTTCGAAATCACGTCGGCCTTGTTGGTGATCGCCGTGGTGGGTGCGGTGGTCCTGGCTCGCCGGCCCCCGTCCACGGGAAGCGACGGGCCCGACGCCATCGGTGCCACCGATACGGCCGGCGCCACCGGGGCCATCGATGCCACGGGCGAGACCCTGGATGCGGCGGGCGACATCACCGACCCGACTACCGAGACCATCGACGAGGAGGTGGCACCGTGACCATCGCCGGGGCCTGGTACCTGGGACTGGCAGCCGTACTGTTCTCGATCGGGGCCCTCGGGCTGCTGATCCGACGCAACGTGCTGGTCATGTTCATGTGCGTGGAGCTGATGCTCAACGCCGCCAACCTCACCTTTGTCACCTTCGCCCGCATGATGAACGACATCGGCGGTCAGGTCCTGGTCTTCTTCGTGCTGGTGGTGGCCGCCGCCGAGGTGGTCGTCGGGCTGGGCATCGTGGTAGCCATCTTCCGCCGCCGGGCCAACGCCACGGCGGACGACCTCCACCTGATGAAGGGCTGAGCGGCCCATGGCCCACCTCACGTACCTCATCGTCTTGCTGCCCCTGGTCGGGTTTGCCGTCCAGGTCCTGCTCGGGCGCAGGCTCGGCGACCCCCAAGCCGGCGTGGTGGCCACCATCTTCGTGGCCGCCTCGTTCGTCGTCTCCGTCATGGTGTTCTTCGGGCTCTTGCACATCCAGGCCCCGGTGCGGTCGTACACCCAGACGCTCTACACCTTTCTTCCCGTCGGCGGCCTCCACGTCAACGCGGCCTTCACCGTCGACCCGCTGTCGATGACCATGGTGCTGTTCATCACCGGCATCAGCACGCTCATCCACCTGTACTCCATCTCCTACATGAAGGGCGACCGGGACTATCCCAAGTTCTTCTTGTACATGAACCTGTTCGTCGCCTCGATGCTGATCCTGGTGCTGGGCAGCAACATGCTGGTCACCTTCGTCGGCTGGGAGGGGGTCGGGGCGTGCTCGTACTGGCTGATCTCGTTCTGGTTCACCCGGGACTCGGCCGCCAGCGCCGGCAAGAAGGCCTTCATCTACAACCGGATCGGCGACGTCGGGTTCCTCCTGGCCATCTTCCTGACCTTCGACAGGGTGCACTCACTCGAATACTCCACCGTGTTCGCCCACATCGGCTCGATCGGTTCGGCCAACATCACCGCCATCTGCCTGCTGTTGCTGGTGGGCGTGGTCGGCAAGTCGGCCCAGATACCGCTGTTCCCGTGGCTGGCCGACGCCATGGAGGGCCCGACGCCGGTGTCGGCGCTCATCCACGCCGCGACCATGGTGACCGCCGGGGTGTACCTGCTCTGCCGGGTGAACCCGCTCCTCCACGCCTCGCCCGACGCCGCTCTCACCGTGGCCATCGTGGGAGCGGCGACCGCTTTCGTGGCGGCAACCATCGCCTGTGCCCAGAACGACATCAAGAAGGTGCTGGCCTACTCGACGGTGTCCCAGCTCGGCTACATGTTCCTGGCCATCGGCTGTGGTGCCTACACCGCGGCCATCTTCTTGATGGTGGTGCACGCCTTCTTCAAGGGCCTGCTCTTCCTCGGTGCCGGCTCGGCCATCCACGGGCTCCACGACGAGCAGGACCTCAAGCGGATGGGCAACCTCCGCGCCTACATGCCCCTCACCTTCATCACCTTCGCCGTCGGCTGGCTGGCCATCGCCGCGGTCCCCCCGCTGTCGGGCTTCTGGGCCAAGGGGTCGGTGCTGGAGAACGCCTGGGCCGCCCATCCCGCCCTGTGGGCCGTCGGGATCGTGACCGCGGCCCTGACTGCGTACTACATGAGCCGGCTGACCGGACTGGCCTTCTTCGGAGGCGACCGCTGGCCCGAGGTGGCCGCCCACCCGACCACCGGTGGGCCCGTCGCCCACCATGCCGAAGGAGCGATCCCCGAGCCCCACGAGTCGGGCTGGATCATGACCGTGCCCCTGTTCATCTTGGCCTTCTTCGCCGCTGTGGGCGGGCTGATGGCCACCTCCAACGTCCACTTCTCGCTGTCCAACTGGGTCGACCCGGTGTTCGGGGGGAACCTCTACGACGACCACCTGAGCAGCGCGGCGGTCTGGGCGCTCGGTACCGTGGACGGGGCCATCGCCGTGGTCGCCGTGTTCATCGGCCTCCGGCTGTGGAGCACCCGGGCCGACCGCCCGGCCCTCGAGGCCGACTTCCTCGGCCGGTCCTGGTACATCGACGAGGTCTACGACACCGTCCTCGGCCGCCCGTCGGAACGCCTGGCCGCCTTCTGCGCCGACGTGATCGACCCCAAGGTGATCGACGGCGCCGTCAACGGGGTGGCCACCGTCGTCCGCCGTTCCGGCGCACTGGCCCGGCGGACCCAGACCGGGTACGTGCGCAACTACCTGCTGGGCATCGTGCTCGGCACCGTGCTCGTCCTGGCCTTCGCCCTGACCCGCCTGTGGTGGTCCTGATGCCGGCGCCTGCCTTCCCGTTCCTCACCGTACTGGTGCTGGTGCCGGCCGTCGGCGCCGCCGTGGTGGTCCTGGTGCCCCGCCAGGCCGTCAACCGGTGGTTCCACGAGATCGTCGGCGCCACCGTGGCGCTGGCCACCCTGGTGGTGGCCGTCATCATCGCGTTCCGGTTCAAGACGGGGGACGGCGGTTACCAGATGGTCTCCGATCACGTGTGGGCCAAGCAGTTGGGCATCCACTGGTCACTGGGGATCGACGGCATCTCGCTGTTCCTGGTGGTGATGACCGCCCTGTTGTTCCCACTGGCCGTGCTCGGGGCCAGGGCCCGGCGGGACCCGCGCTCGTTCGTGGCCTGGGTCCTCCTCCTCGAGGCGGCCTGCCTCGGAAGCTTCGTCTCCCTCGACCTCGTCCTCTTCTTCCTGTTCTTCGAGCTGACCCTGGTGCCGGCGTACTTCCTGATCGGCACCTGGGGCTATGCCCGGCGCGGCTACGCCGCCATCAAGTTCTTCATCTACACCTTCGCGGGATCGGCCTTCCTCCTGGTCGGCATCCTGGCCGTGGCCTTCATCCACCAGTCCCAGACCGGCGTGCTGACCTTCGAGCTCCCCGCACTGATGCGGACCCACCTGTCCGGGGTGGAGGGGGTCCTGCTCTTCATCGCCTTCACCGCCGCGTTCGCGGTCAAGGCCCCGGTCTTCCCCTTCCACACCTGGTCGCCCGATGCCTATGCCGAGGCACCGACCGCGGCATCGGTGCTGCTGGCCGCGGTGATGGCCAAGCTCGGGACCTACGGGATCATCCGCTTCGACCTGAACCTCTTCCCCCAGGCCACCCGCACCCTGGCCCCGTGGCTGTTGACCCTGGCGGTCGTGGGCATCGTCTACGGGGCCGTGGTGGCCTGCGGCCAACGCGACCTGAAGCGCCTGTTGGCCTACTCCTCCCTGGCCCAGATCGGCTTCATCGTGCTCGGGACCTTCGCCCTCAACAGTCAGGGGCTGAGCGGTGGAGTCCTCCAGATGGTCAACCACGGGCTGATCATCGCCACCCTGTTCATCCTGGTCGGATGGATCTACGAACGGCGGAGGACCTGGCAGGTGTCCACCCTCAAAGGATTGCAGTCGCCGGCCCCGGTGCTGGCCGGGGTGTTCACGGTGGCCATGATGGCCTCCATCGGCGTGCCCGGCCTCAACGGGTTCGTGGGCGAGTTCCTGGTGCTGATCGGGACCTTCGTGGCCCACCGGTGGTGGGCGGTGGCGGCCACCGCCGGGGTGATCGTGGCCGCCATCTACCTGCTGTGGGCCTACCAGCAGGGTTTCCACGGGGAGCCGACTGAAGCGGACGCCAAGACCCGGGACCTGGGGTGGAACGAGCGACTGGTCGTCGCCCCCCTGGTCATCCTCATCGTGGCCCTGGGCGTGTTCCCCAAGCCGGTACTCGACCGGATCAACCCGTCGGTCAACCAGCTGGTCATCCACGTCGACCAGGTGACCCACACCCGGATCCCCGCCGGTCTCGATCCCGGATCGGTGTCGGCGCCTGTCACCCGCCGTCCTCCCGGTGCCGCCCTGGCCCTCCCCACCCGTCCCGCGGGGCGGGCGGTGGTCCTCACCGGGTCGACGGGAGGTGCCCCCTGATGCTCACCCTCGCCGCCGCGTCCCCGTCCATCCACGTGCCCCACGTCGACTATCTGAGCATCCTGCCCATGCTGATCATGATGGGCGGGGCGCTGGCCCTGATGGTGGCGTCCTCGTTGTTCCGCCGGATCCTGACCGTGGGCGCCGGGACGGTGACGGCCTGCGCCGTGTCGGTGGCCGCGCTGGTGGCGGGTCTGTTCCAATGGGACCAGGTCAGTACCCACGGCGCCCAGGTGACGGTGGCCGGTGCCATCGCCTTCGACGGATTCGACGTGTTCATCCAGATCACCGTGGCCATTGCCGTCCTGCTCAGCGCCCTGATCGGGGACGGGTACCTCCGGCGCGAGGGAGTGGAGGGACCCGAGTTCCACGTGCTGGCCATGCTGTCCGCGTCCGGGGCGATGATGATGGGAGCGGCCAACGACCTCATCGTGATCTTCCTCGGCCTGGAGATCCTTTCCATCGCCCTCTACGTGTTGGCCGCCTTCAACCACAGGCGGGCCGAGTCGGGCGAGGCCGCCCTCAAGTACTTCGTGCTCGGGGCGTTCTCCTCTGCGGTGTTCGTCTACGGCATCGCCCTCACCTATGGGGCCACGGGCTCGAGCAACCTGCCCCAGATCGCCGACTACCTGTCACGGAACGTGATCGCCTCCAACGGCGTGCTGCTCGGCGGACTGGCGCTGCTGCTGGTCGGATTCGGCTTCAAGATCGCCGCCGTGCCCTTCCACATGTGGTCACCCGACGTCTATCAGGGAGCGCCCTCACCGGTGACCGGATTCATGGCCGCGGTGGCCAAGGCCGGGGCGTTCGCCGCGCTGCTCCGGGTGTTCGTCTCCTCGTTCGGCACGGTGCGGACCGACTGGCAGCCGATCATCTGGGGGCTGGCCATCCTCAGCCTGCTGGTGGGGGCGGGGGTGGCCCTGGTGCAACAGGACGTGAAGCGGATGCTGGCCTACTCGTCCATCAACCATGCCGGGTTCATCCTCCTCGGCGTGGAGGCGGCCACCACCCGGGGCGTGGAGGCGTCGCTCTACTACCTCTTCACCTATATGTTCATGGTCATCGGCTCGTTCGGCGTGATCACCGTGATGGCCAGGGAGGGGGACACCGGTCATCAGATCTCCGACTACCGGGGGCTGGCCCGGCGACAGCCGCTGCTGGCCATGGCCTTCGCCGTGTTCCTGCTCGGACAGGCCGGCGTGCCCTTCACCACCGGGTTCTGGGCCAAATTCGAAGTGGTGGAGGCGTCGGTGGCCAGCCACGCCTATGTGTTGGCGGCCATTGCCATGTCGTCGGCGGCCATTGCCGCCTTCTTCTACCTGCGGGTGGTGGTCACCATGTTCTCGCCCGACGGCCTGGTCGGCGACCTGGTCGGCGATGGCGTCGGCTCGGGCGGCGTGGAGACGGCGGGCCCCGGACCGACCGACCCGGTCCCGGGAGACCCGGGGGCGACCGCCCCGGTGTCCAGTCTCGAGGTGCTCACCGAGGTCCCCCCATCCGAGTCGGTGACCGACCGGGGCGTGGTGCCGGTTCCCGCGCTGACCCGGGTGGCCATCGGCCTGTCGGTGGCGTTCACCGTGGTGTTCGGGATCTTCCCCGGGCCGATCCTCGACTTCGCCCACCAGGCCACCCTGCTCTTCACCTGAGCTGCGGCACGAGTGCCACAGGGCCGACCGGTGGACAGGGATCACGCCGGGCTGTGTGCCCCATCGACTTCGCGGCGTCCGCCTTCCCGGCGTCCGCGCAGCCGCCGACGTTCCCGGGTACTGTCGTCCGAGCGGGCACCCGTCGCTCGCCGAGGGCAAGGAGTGAGTCAGGGATGGCCGATGCCGTAGGACGACCCAGCCAGGACCCCCCGGGCACCGCCCCGGGCAAAAAGCGCGAGCCACGTGAGATCGTCCGGATCGTGGTGGCGGTCGTCGGTTTGATCCTGCTCGTCGCCTTCGTGCTCGACAACAGCCAGACCGTCAAGGTGGGATTCGTGTTCCACAGCGCCCAGCTCAGCCTGATCTGGGTGCTTCTGATCGCCGCCGTCCTCGGCGCCCTCGTCGATCGCCTGGTCATCCTCCTGGGCCAGCGTCGCCGAAGCCGGGCTGCATCGAAGCGCTAGCCCGTCCGGGCCGCCGGGCCGGGCCAGGACCGCGGCCGACGGTCGCGACCATGAGGGTTATCCTGACCGCGATGCCACCCCGGGCCGCCCGCCGCAGATCTTCGCATCGAGCCGGCCACGACTCCCGGGCCACCTCCACGGGAGCGGTCGGTCTCATTGCGCCGGAAGGAGGACCGGGCCCGGAGGACGGCGCGGCCGACGACTCATCGGGGCGATCGCGGCAATCGCGGCGAAAGACGGTGGCAAACCAGTTCGAGCGCCTGATCGCCGCCATCCGCACCGGCGACGAGGCGATGGTCGAGAGCACCATTCGGACTCTCAGCTTGCGGAGCCGTTGGTTGGCGCCGTTGGCCATGGCGGTGGGGGCCTTCTCGATGCTCTTCCAAGGGGTGAAGCTGCTGTTCACCAATTGGCGGCTCACGCTGGTCCAGATACTGCCGGCCATGTGGATCTGGGCGGCCATGCTCGACCTCAAGGTCCACGTGTTCCACGGCAAGGAGTTCCACGTGCTGCGCGGGCCGTTGTTGATCCCCGTCGTGCTGGCCATCGCCTCGATCACCGCAGCGGCCTTCTTCCTCAACGCGGTCTTCGCCTTCGCCATCTCAAAGCCGGGAGCACCGGAGATCCGCCCGGCGTTCGCCGAGGCGCGGGCCCACAGAACGACGGTGCTGGGCTGGGGATTCGCCATCGGCCTGGCCCTCGGGTTCTCGACGATGGTCGTCCAGCGGTGGGGGATTCGCTGGTTCGGGCTCTCCCTGGGCATCGTGGTCGGCGTGATGATGGTCACCTATGTCCTGATCCCCTCGCGGCTCCTCGGAGTCAAGTCGAGCCGATCACGTCGGGACAAGCTCACCGCCTCGGCCATCGGCGGTGCAGTCGGCGCCGCAGTGTGCTCACCGCCGTACTTCCTCGGACGGGTCGCGATTCTGATGCTCGGTTCGCATACGTTCCGGATCCTCGCCGTGGTCCTGCTGGCCGTCGCCATCGTCCTGCAGACCGGTGCCACCAGCGCGGTCAAGGCCATCAAGTTGAGCGCCAAGCTGGCCGTCGGCCCGGCCCCGGCCCAAGAGGCCGCGGGTATGGCCGAACCTGAACTCTGAGTGGGGGCCGGGACTGAAGGTTTCCGTCGTGGGGCCGCGTCGGTCCCCTTGCTGTAACCCGGCCCGATGGTCGACGCCGATCGGGTGGGACCGTGCTCCAACCTGCACCCGTTGGAGAAGCGCTCGGGCGGCCCGGTGGCCGTAGTGGAATGATGGTTCCATGAGACAGGCTTCCGCTGCCGAGCGCGCGTCGTTCGGACGAGAGGCCCGGGCCCGTGTGCCCCGATCGAGCCACGGCGATTGGGAGCCTCGACCCGGTCGCACCGATCCTCTCGAGATCCTGGCCCTGCAGGCCACCACCCGGGTGTCCGAGCTCGTCCCCATCCGCTACGGTCGGATGGCCGACTCCGCCTTCGCCTTCTTCCGGGGAGCCGCCGCGGTGATGGCCGCCGACCTGGCCCAGGAGAAGCAGAGCGGCCTCGACGTCCAACTCTGCGGAGATGCCCATCTCTCCAACTTCGGGGGTTTCGCCTCACCTGAAAGGGACCTGATCTTCGACGTCAACGACTTCGACGAGACGATCCCCGGTCCCTTCGAGTGGGACCTGAAGCGCCTGGCCGCCAGCCTCGAGATCGCCGCCCGGAGCCGCGAGTTCGACGAGCAGGTGTGCTCGTCGATCGTCGCCCAGGCCTCGCGTTCGTACCGGACGGCCACACGGGAGTTCGCCGACATGCGCGACCTCGAGGTCTGGTACTCCCGACTCGACACAGCCACCCTTGTGGCCCGCTGGGGCGACCAGGCCGGCCGCAAGGTGACCGAGGCCTTCCGGCGTAGGATGGCCAAGGCGCAGTCCAAAGACCACCTCGCCGCCCTGGCCAAGCTGACGGTCGAGCGCGACGGCCAGCTCAGATTCGTCAACAACCCGCCCCTGATGGTGCCGGCCGAGGACGTCTTCACCGACCTGCGTTCGAACCGGACTCTGCGGAACCTCTTCGACGCCCTCTCCAATTACAGGCAGTCCCTGTCGGTGGACCGCCAGCGGCTACTCGAGCGCTACGAATTCGTCGACCTGGCTCGCAAGGTGGTCGGCGTCGGAAGCGTCGGCACCCGGTGCTGGGTGGCGCTGTTCACCGGGCGCGACCACGGAGATCCGCTCTTCCTGCAGATCAAGGAAGCCGAGGCCGCCGTCGGCGAGCCCTTTCTGGCCAAGAGCCAGTTCCCCAACCAGGGCCAGCGGGTGGTCGAGGGGCAGCGGGTCATGCAGGGCGCCAGCGACATCTTCCTCGGCTGGGACCGTTTCGAAGGTGACGACGGCATCACCCGGGACTTCTACATTCGCCAGCTCTGGGACTGGAAGGCATCGGCGGCGGTCGATCAGATGTCGCCCGACCTCCTCGGGATCTATGCCCAGATATGCGGGTGGACCCTGGCCCGCGCCCATGCCCGCTCGGGGGATGCCATCGCCCTCGGCGCCTACCTCGGCGGCAGCGACCGGTTCGACCGGGCCATGTGCCGGTTCGCCAGGTCGTACGCCGACCAGAACCAACTCGACTTCGAAGCCCTGACCCTGGCCATCGCCAGTGGTCGGGTCCACGCGGCCAGCGGCGTATGACCGGGGCCCGAGCCGTTCCGGTGGGGGGGACCCGGTCGCACCGGGTGCTCCGGGAGACGATCGGTCCCCGTCGACCATTCACCACTGAACCCACCGACCACCGAGATGAGGATGAAGCATGCCCCTGCACAAGCGCCAGTCCGTCCGTGACGAGCTGTTCGAATCGGTGTACGCAGGCCAGGACCTGCTGACCAACCTTCCGTCGCACCGCTTCCCCGCCGACCAGATGCGCCCCGAGGACGCCTTCCAGGCCATCTCCGATGAGCTGTTGTTGGACGGCAACGCCCGACAGAACCTGGCCACCTTCTGTCAGACCTGGGAGGAGCCCGAGGTCCACCAGCTCATGGATCTCTCGATCAACAAGAACATGATCGACAAGGACGAGTACCCCCAGACCGCCGAGATCGAACGGCGTTGTGTGCAGATGCTGGCTGATCTGTGGAACGCACCCGAGGACGGCGCGGCCGTGGGCTGTTCGGCCATCGGCTCGTCGGAGGCGTGCATGCTCGGCGGTATGGCGGCCAAGTGGCGGTGGCGGGAGAAGCGCCGAGCGGAGGGCAAGCCCACCGACCGGCCGAACATGGTGTGCGGCCCCGTACAGGTGGTGTGGCACAAGTTCGCCAGGTACTGGGATGTCGAGATGCGGGAGATCCCGATGTCGCCCGGTCGGTACTGCATGGACGTCGAACAGATGCTCCAACAGGTCGACGAGAACACCATCGCCGTCGTCCCGACCTTCGGGGTGACCTACACCGGCTCCTACGAGCCTGTCCTCGAGCTCTCCCAGGCTCTGGACAGGCTGGAAGCGGACACCGGTCTCGACGTCGACATCCACGTCGACGGGGCCAGCGGCGCCTTTCTGGCTCCGTTCTGCGCCCCTGACATCCTGTGGGACTTCCGGATCCCCCGGGTCAAGTCGATCAGCACCTCCGGGCACAAGTTCGGGCTGGCCCCCCTCGGCGTGGGGTGGGCGCTGTGGCGTGACGCCGCGGAACTGCCGGACGATCTGATCTTCCACGTCACCTACCTGGGCGGAGACATGCCCGTCTTCCAGATCAACTTCTCCCGGCCGGCCGGTCAGATCGTGGCCCAGTACTACAACTTCGTCCGGCTCGGGAAGCATGGCTACCGTGACATCCATGACGCGTGCTACGCCACGGGCAAGTTCCTGGCCGAGGAGATCGTGAAGCTCGGGCCGTTCGAGC
>Ga0307372_10008659_pt1 | contig 14231 bp, 13 predicted proteins | sample OX1MG_FD_202533 | JGI IMG/M metagenome (GOLD analysis project Ga0307372, IMG submission 202533) | Soil microbial communities from Risofladan, Vaasa, Finland - OX-1 | ecosystem: Environmental > Terrestrial > Soil > Coastal area > Acid sulfate soil | place: Finland: Risofladan, Vaasa | collected...
ATCAACCGCATGAATCCTGTATCAGGCAAACAGAAGAATGGCGTCCCGAGACCGATTTCTGTCACCCAAGGAGTTCGGAGCGCTGATCGCTGATCTGCGCCTGGCGCCGACGATCTTCCAAGATCGTCTGCTCGAGTTTTTCGAGCGTCAGCGCATCGTCGTGCCGGTCGTGCGGGTACGCTGGCCAGATTCCTTGGTCTTAGAGGGTCGCGACGCTGTTGCCGATCCGGCTCCGACACAGGCTGAACGGGACGCTACCCAGGCATTGAGCGACGCGCTGCGCCTCCGGCGTCGTTTCGACGCCGATCCTGAGCTGATCCATCCGTTCGATCTTGGAGCACAACCCATGCCGAACACGCGATCGCTGATCTCGATGGCCGCGCGATACAAATTCGCGAGTTCAGCATTAATCGTCAACGTTTCGTCTGCGATGGCAATCACGCAGCGCGCACCCTCAAGCTGCGATTTTCGTCGAGCGCGACAGCGATGCCAATGAGCGCCGCAATTCTGAGAGGATCGTCCTCGTGCGCGGTCGCGTCGAGGATTCCGCCAAAAGGATGATGCTCAGCTTTTTCAAGCGCCTCGGCCGCGATTTTGACGCGACCCGCGCCAATATGTACCGCCGCGGCCAGCGCGAGCGACCCGTCACCCTCTGCGGCGAGGTCGTCTATCACTTCCGCATGATAACCGAGGCGCCGCACCTCCTCGGCCAGCACTCCGGACGTGAACAGGAAGGCGCCACTCTTAGTGCACGTCGCCTTGGCGAGGTCGGCAAGTCGCGCCACGGTGCCGTTGAAAAGTGCTGGCCTCAACGGCATCACGTCGCAGTCGAGGATTAGCAAAGGACTGCCACCAACCCGGCTTCGCGCGAAATAGACTACCGCGCCATCGCCGCGCTGGCCCGCCACAAGGACGCCGAACACCACATCGCAGCGGACCGGCATCGGCGCCGGCGCACCCTCCATTAATAATGCCTCCTGCCGCCACAAGGCCGGCGAGGCGGCAAACGCGAGTAACAGTGAACCAGCGACGCAGTTCACTACGTCATCGTGCGAACCCGGCGCGTGGTCGATACTATCTTTGCCACCGCGCGCGGTGCGGCGCTCCAATCCTGTGAGTTCGGTTGCGAGGCGGGGCAGATCGAGGAGTTCAACACGACCACTGTTCAAGAGCGGCAAGAGATCGCGATAAAGGTCACTCTTCGGCCTTGCGGACGGGACGTACTCGATTCCGTGGACGCGGAAGCGCTCTCGCGGCCACTCGCCGGCGTATCGATCGCCGGTGACTTCTCTGACGCCATAGCTCTTGAGCATCTCTGAAAGTTCCTGAACCGCAGCGTCCGGCGAGAACGGGGGCCGGCATTCACGCACCGCGTCGAGGATGGCACGGCCGTCCCCATCACGATGTGCAATTCCGAGCGTGAAGCTGTCCGATGATCCGCCCGACGGGTCGGTGAATGCGATATAGCTGACGCCCCTCGTCGGCGGCAATTCGGTACGGCCAGGCAAGGTCACGGCATCGATAATCTCGCGCGTGACAAACGATTCAACGTCGGTGCGAAATTGCGCGAGATATTCGGCGCTCGCCGCTGCAGCGTCGCGTTCCATTGCGCGATCAACAACGGACTGCGGCAAGCTCGGGTTGAACTCGCGGCTTGCTCCCTGAGCCACCAGAATCAACGGGTCGCCGGCTGCGCCGTAGTGCCGCCGGTGTGTCTCCCACAGCACACCGCGACGCGCGTAGGGTGACGAGGCGATAATGAGCGGACCACCCGTGGTCGCTAGACCAGGGCGCACCGCGTTGAGGATTTCCGTGTCGGCGTTCGCACTAAATTCATCGCTGAACCAAAACGCCGCTTCATCCGCGATCACTGCAATGTATGTCGGCCCGCGCAATCGGCGAAACGAAGCGGATCGAACCTCGATGGTGATGCCATTGGTAAGTTCGAGCGCGTCTGCGGTTCGATTTTCGATGAGTTGCGACAAAATCGGCGAGGCTTGAAAGGCCGCCGTCGCATAATTGAGTGTAATAGCCGCCTGCCGCTGGTCTGGCGCAATGCAAAGCAGTACACCTCGCTCTCCGGGTGCGAGATCGTGACCGCACAAGCCGCCGATATACGCCGCGAGCGTCGCCATTGCTCGGCTTTTGCCGCCACGCCGTCCGACGACTGCGGCAAACTCCTCGACACGCTGCAAGGGTTCACCCTCACGGCCAGTCAACGCTGTAAAAAGCTCGCGCTCGACATTGGTCAACGCCTCGCCCATTGCGGCAATCAAAAGCACGCGCCAAGCGCGCCAGCTTTTAGCGGCGAGAACCTTGCCGAGGAGTTTCGGATCCGCGAGCGCTTTCCGAATTGTCGTCGTCGGCTTCATTCGGGCGATTCATCAGCAGCGATGCTCGCAATGTATTCCGCAACGGAAGGCGTTACGTTTCGCGCCACCCGCTTCAAGCCGAGGCGCTGAAACGCCCGGCCGATGCGGTCGGTGAGTTGTCCGTATGCTTCGAGATCGATCGCCGTGCCCGCAACGCCGTGAGCCTCAATCTTCTCGCACTCGACCGCGAGCATGGCGCAGCGACGGGCAAGCTGTCGTTGGCCCTCACTGAGATGATCGGCCCCGCCCAGGTCAGACACGATCTCGCCAAGTACGTCGCGGAACCGGCGCGCCTCTCGGCTGCGACCATCGATGCCGTCGAGGATCGCCGAACCGTTAGAAATTCGGCTACGAGCGGCCGGCGGCATAGGGGCGACAGGTGCGCTATCCGCGGACGATTTCTGGGGCGCTCTCGGCATTCGCGTTGCCATATTGTTGCCAGAAGGTATTCATGCGGGAGCAATTGCATAAGGAAGCCCAATAATTCAAGCGATTTTTCGATTACGGCTCACCCGGTGCTGAGCCGGTTGCTCGCCCCATAGACCCCTCCCCTGCGGCATCGAAAAAAGACTGCTGTGCAATCATGTACGGGCAGTAATCACCATTCATCGTGGCGAGTTGCGTACTACGGCACATGTCCTCACCACGGCGCATTTTCCCTCTTAGTCATGGGAAAACGCCCAGTCCCTCGTATAGCAAGTGCGCCGTGGTGTGCCGTGCGCCGTGGTCTTTGCTTCCCTGTTCTCATGTCAACGCCGCGCCGTTTGCACCAATGATAGAAATACTTGGCAGCGCACGACGGGCACAGCCACATGGGATCGTTTTTGTCGTCCAGCAAAACGGCGATCGGTCGGCCATGATCGGGACATATCGGGTGCGCTAGGTTGGTCACGTTTTTGCCCACCAGCGATTGCCCTGCCAATCCTTCGGCAATCGACGCCACCCGAGCTGTTCTAAGGCAGTGGCAATGCGGCGCTGTTCTTGAGTTCCGATGCGCGCAGTTTCTATATGCAGGGCGTCGCGCGCGACTTGGCCGACCGTGACCCTGGTCTTGTCGTTGAGGTAGTTGGTGATGTTCTCCTCCCAGGCGTCGGCCTCGTATCGAGCTGCCTGCTCCGGCATGATGCACTCGCGCTCAAAGTCCTTATCTGGCCACCACCTCTTGCCCTCCCGATGGAGCACCACGGCTTCCGCAAAAAGCTGGTCGCGATCGCGCACCAATGCGTCGATGTCGATGGCTCCGACCTTGACCGGCCAGAAGCGCCGGCCACCCGTCTCGTCACGCAGATATGCTTCTCGATTGGTCGTGCCGATAAAGACGCACTGCCTAGGTTCAATGACTTCCTTACGACCGTAGCTCGGGCGGTAGCGTTCCGTCGTTCGCGTGATGAAGGCTTTGAGCAAGGCAGCTTCGGCCCTTCCCATCGCGTGCATTTCGGCGACTTCGATCAACCATTTTCCGTTTAGGTGCAGCGCAACGTCCTTTCCGGCGGTGACGTCTGGCAAATTATCGGAAAACCACGGGCCGCCGAGAACGCTGCACGCCGACGACTTCAAAGAACCCTGCGGACCTTCGAACACCAGCATATGATCTACCTTCGAGCCAGGCTCGAATATGCGGGCAACCATGGAAATCAGGAACATTTCGCCGATCTTCTTCGTGTATTCGTTCGCCTCGGCCCCGAAGTACACTGACAGGAAATTCGACAGGCGCAGCTTACGGTCCCAGACCAAAGCGCAGAGGTAATCGCGCACAGGGTGGAATGGGCACTCATGGGCGCGCACATCAACTGCCTGATGCATCACGTCCTTGCTGATCCGCTTTAAGCCAAGGCGCTGCAACCTCTCCTGCACCACACCCACGTCGACGTCGCGCACCGGTCTTGGCTTGAATGCGCTTTCGCCTTTCGGCGACTCCATCAACATCGCTGCGCGCAGCATCTCGTCATAGGCGAAAGCCTGCGGCATCACCGCCCGCAGCGCGATCAACACGTTTGCGAGGATCGGCAACGGACTCCCCGTTTGGCCAACCACACACTCGGCAAGCCAGGCCGTACTCATCTCACCCGCTCGATCAGGTTCTATGATCATGGCACCGAGTTCGGTGTTGCTGGTCATGGGTGACGCGCTCCCATGAATGCATTGCGCATGACGGCTTGCACAGTGTGGTCGCCGACGCTGTCGGAAAGGCCGGACCATGTCGCTGCGGAATAGGCCATGTCGATCGCGTCGATGAAGGAGATCAGGTCCAAGTTGACGCGCTCAGCTAGCTCGCGGCAGCGCTCCGCGAACAGTTCAAGTTGTCGCGATGTAAAATCGTCTGCCGCGCTCATTGCCGATCTCCCATTGCTGGGAGATCGGCCACAACGCCGGACGGGCCAGATGGGTCGTCGCGTAAACAGCGTATCGGCGCGCGCGTTTGACGGAAAAGTCTTTTCGAGGTAGCTCTGGGGTCGATCTGGTGCCCACCAAGATCCCCCCGAGGCTCAGGTTCGGTCACAGCCGACGTGGGCCTCGGCGCTTTTTGGACGAGCATTCACGCAGCATCCTTCGCATCGGAATTACGTTCCTCGATTTGCTTGTCGATGAAGGCATCGATCTCCGACTCAACCCAAAGATTTCGCGAGCCGATTTTCACTTGGCGGGGAAATTTTCCGGCGTTCATCAAGCGCCATAGGTGCGCTGCCGAAAAATGAATCCCTTTTTCCTTCAGGCCGTCGCGGTTGATTAGTCGTTGCATGGTCTCTCTCGCACGTGTTTGACGTCGCGAGACCTAGCGCGCATCGACTGATGGCTCAGGAGGGAAAAACTCAGTTTAGCGATTTTACCGGTGCGCTCAGGAGCTGCAATTCTTCACGGCCGCCTGTCGGCGAGCCTTCCGGCGCATCTTGAGTTGGGTGGTGATGCTGGCCGGTGACGGATGCTCGCCAGTGAGCAACGGCGCCACCGCCGCGATAAAGCGGGCGAGTGGCGCTCTGTAGGTAAGAACGAGTGCTGGATTCGCAGGCTTCATCGCGCGGGCAAAATCTACGCGCAGTGCGTCAGCCAGCCACTGCCACCCCGTGGCGCCGTAACTAGCGGGCGCAGTGATTAGCCCAGGCGAGTTCCCGACACGCCTGATGATGCTGCGAACGTCGTTGATCGCCTTGGCCCGCTCGCCCAGGGTATGCAGCACGTCCGCCGGCGCCGAGTCGCGAGCAGCGGCGTGGAGGTTCGCTATGTCCAGTTCCGCAATCTTGGAAACTATTTTGCTCAGCGACTCGAGCGCGACCAATGCCTTCCCTTGCAGCTCGCGGCGATGACGCAAAATTTCCTCATTTTGGAATACCCGTCTCCAATGTTCAAGAACGCGAGCCAACTCCTTTAACTCGGCGTCGGCCGGCATCCTCAGATGCCCGCGCAGCACATATTTTGCAAAACCGTCGCGCAGACTCTCCGCAGTTATTGGATCGACGGGCTGCCCGCGTGGTCTTCGCTTGCGCGTTGCACGCATCATCGCAGCGCCCGGACGCCCCGACGGGAGGACGACGTACCGGCTTGGCTCGCCATCATACCCTCGCCTTCGCCAACGCGACCCACGTTGCCGGGCGCCGGCAGCACAATGTCGCGCAACCTTCTCGCCCACAATTCAAGCGCGTGACGCTTCTCGGCTTCAAAAGAGTACTGGTCGTAGACCCGCCGCAAGCCTGGACGTGCGTGCGCAATGACGAGCTCAGCGACGTCCGGCGGAATCGGCAACGCCGACAAGCCGGTGCGCATGGTGCGCCGTATGTCGTGGATCACGAAAGGATCGAGTTTGATTTTCGTTCGCTCCTTGTCCTCATCCACATCCTTCTGCAACTCCTCGAGGATCGCCTCGTCTAGATTCGTCTTGGCTTTGGAAAATCCGTTGACCGGCTTTTCGCCGAACGTAAGCGAAAACAAATAATCGCCCTTTTTGAACCGGGGCAGGTCGTCGAGCACTGCAATTACGTCGTCGGTGAGCGGAACGACGTGCGGCGCATCAGCCTTCATGCGCTCAGCCGGTATCGTCCAAAGCTTGCGCTCCAGATCGAACTCGGACCACTGCGCTTGCGCGACCTCGCTCTTGCGCTGTCCCGTGAGTGTCAAAATTCGAAACAGCGGACCATAGGGATACGGCGTCGCTTCCGCCGCTCGCCACAGCGCCGCAAGTTCGGCGCCGGTCAGGACGCGTGTGCGAAGCGCCTTCGGACCGATGACGTCGCGCGGCTTCATCCGGTCGCACGGCGAGCGATCGAGCCCATAGACGCCACGCGCGATCGCCCAGTTGAACAGCCGACGGATATGCCCAAGCAGGTTGTGCGCTTGATAGGGCGAGCCGCGCGATACGGCCGCGTCGATTACGGCCATTACGTCATGCGCGGTTATGTCGGTTACTGGCCGGTCCTTCCAGCGGGCAATGAACTCCTTTTCGATGTCGCGCTTCGTCTCATGGCCCTTGCGCTGTTTCGGCCTCTCATGATCGGCGCCGATCACGGCGAGCCGGATGAACTCCTCGGCCACCAGGCGGAATGAATTGCCCCGCTTTCGCTGTTCTGCGACCCGCCGGCGCTCTTCGTCTTCGCGGGGGTCAGTTCCCTTGCGGAGCATTTCCAGCCAATCACGGGCCTTCCCGCGGGCCTTGTCGAGGGTCAGGGCACCGTATTCACCCAGGGCGCGGCGGGTCGGGTTCGGCTGTCCGGTCTTTGGATTCCTCGGGCTGCCGGGGAAGCGCGCCACCAGGATGAAGGTGCGCCGGCCAGTCTCAGTGACGCGCACACCGAACCCCGGGACAATGGCGTCCATCACGTCGTAGGTTTTGCCCTTTGGCGCAGGCTTGCGGGCAAGCGCTTTCAACCCGCGATCATTGAGGGTGCGCTTCGACATGGCGGTCTCCGTCTGGCAACATTGGCCGGAAACCCGGCCTCAAAAGCGCCCGAACAACCGGCGGCAAATTCTGGCAACAGGGAGGCAACAGACCGGGTGTAATCGGATGCAACGCCCTGTTGCCAGATGATACGCCGTGCAACGAAGGCCGCAAGTAAATATGGCGCTTTATGCAATGCGATGCACTAGTCTGCGACGCCAAGAAATGATACGATTTCTAACTGTTAACCGGTTGGTCGCTGGTTCGAATCCGGCCCGGGGAGCCAACGCTTGTTCTCTTCTGTTCACCACCGTCCACAGCCGTCGAAAAAACCGTTGCGCGACCAATGCTTTCGCTCGAGGGTCGTCCACGACTGTCCATGGCGGTTCGTGAGTAGCCAGAAAAAGTGTTGGTAGATTTGTTGGTAGATTTGTCGGCATCCGGCGCCGCGACGAAAGGGAGGTTCCCAATGAATTTCTAACCAGGGAGCCACCAATGGCACTGACAGACAAGACAATCCGTAACCTCAAACCTCAGCACAAGCCCGCCAGGAAGCCCTATAAGAAGAGCGACGGCGAAGGGCTTTACGTGCTGGTTACGCCGGAAGGTTCCAAGCTCTGGCACTTGGCGTACCGTTTCGCTCGCAAGCAAAAGACAATCGCGCTCGGCTCGTACCCAGTGGTTACGCTGGCGATGGCGCGCGAAGCCAGAAACGAGGCCCGGCGTCTGCTCGCCCTGGGCATCGATCCGTCCGAGAAACGCAAAGCCGACAAACGTGCCGCTGCCGCGGCACGGACGTTCGCCGAGGTCGCGGACGAGTGGTTCGACACCAAACGCGAGTCCGAGGGGAAATCAGAGGCGACCCTCAAGCGCGATCGCTGGCTCAAGCGCGAGCTGAAGGCCGAGATCGGGCACCGCCCAATCGGCGAAATCGAACCACCTGAGTTGCTGCGCGCCCTGAAAAAGGTGGAAGCTCGCAAGCATTACGAGACGAGTTCGCGGATGCGCACCCTCGCATCGCAGGTCTTCGGCTTCGGCATTGCGAACGGCTACTGCCTGCGCAATATGGCGGCCGATCTCAAAGACGCTCTTACGTCGCCACGGAGTAAACCACGCCCCGGCCTCACGGACCCTGTTGCCGTCGGAAAGCTGTGCCGTGCGATTGATTGTTACGTCGGTAAGGGAACGCCCGTCAGGTCGGCACTGCGTCTGCTCTCGCTCACCTGGGTCCGCCCAGGTGAAGTGGCAAAAGCGGAGTGGTCGGAGATTGATCTTGAGGACCGGGTTTGGACGATTCCAGCTGCCAAAATGAAGATGCGGCGCGATCATCACGTGCCGCTGTCGCGGCAGACGCTGGAGGTGTTAGCTGCACTGAAAGAAAGTAATGGCAATCGGCGATATGTTTTCGCTACTTACGACGACAAGCCTTTGTCTGGAAATACCTTCAATACCGCGCTACGGATCATGGGTTACGATACGCAGAGGGAGCATTGCGCGCACGGCTTCCGCACGACCGCATCAACTCTCTTGAACGAGGAACGCGGCGCTGACGGTAAGCCCGTGTGGCATCTGGATGTGATCGAATTGCAGCTTGCCCACGTCGATGCGGATGATGTTCGAGGGACTTACAACAGGGCACAATACTGGCCCGACCGCGTGCGGCTGATGCAGCATTGGGCCGATCGGCTGGACAAGCTGCGGCACGGCGGCCAAGTGGTTACGCTTTCCGGACGAGCTATGCGCCGCCTGGGGACCTTGGCCTGAGGACCTTGGTTGAAATTCAAAGCTGGCTGCGGCGCTCAAACGGCGCCGCCCTTTTTATCCATGGACCCTGACAGGGAATCCGAGAGAGCGTAGTGCCTTGCTTGTGCGATTGTTGCGCGGCGGGAAGCGGTCCGGCAGCGCCCAGCCGACAATCTCGCCAAGAGCGCTTACGCCTAAGTGGTCGATCTTCCACGGTCCGTCAGTCGTCGCATCCCAAAGTCTCGAAACCAGGTCGCCTTCCGCGCCTCCGTATAGAACGAAATGGATGACCTCAGGTATTGTTGCTCCGTTCGGAGCTCGCTGATTGAAAAGATAGTTCGCGAGTGCCGGCGTTTTCTCTTCCATCGGGTGAAGAGAACCTTCGGTTAAGTTCAGGACTCTATTCGCGACGCGGCGGCCGTGGTCCTGTATGGACCAAACCCGCTGACAGATCGCACTGAAGTCCTCCCGCGACATATTCCGAACGTTTTCTTCGGAAAGCCTTTCCCGGAGAAATGGTGCCCACTCGAATAGCATTCGACTTTCACCTTTTGGCGCGCTCGGAAGACTACGCCACCAAATTGCCGTCTCAGTGAAAGCTCTTTCCGGATTGTTCTTGTTCAATTCGTACTGCTCGGCAAAATAGCTTTTGCGATCATCCGCCCCGATAACGTGGGTGTAGTAGTGAGCATGGAGAAATTGATCGGCTTGCGCGCCGTGCGGGACATCCGAAGGAATCCAAGGAGGCCTCCCACCGTCCTCAGAGATTCTTGCTCCGATCATTCGCAGCGTTTGCAGCGTGTTGAACCATTCCTCCATGAACGCCTCCTTTCGGCGGCTCATGGCGTTCGGCCTGTTGACGTTGACCAGGCCGCCCCACTGCTTGATGCCTGGATTCCGAAGGAGTGTCTTGCCTCGATCTCCATCCTGTTCGCGCAGACGCTGAAGTTCTCGCGCACGCTGTTCGAGAGAGTTGACTAATTCTTCCGTTATCGGCGACGACTCTTCATCGACGCGGCGGAAGAACGCCTGTAACTCGTCGTCCAGCGAGGTGCCTGTGATTTCGCCCTCGTCAAAGAAGCAGCCCGCCTCAATGTTATTGTGCCAAGCACGATCCGTTAGATTTGCCGATCCCACGTAGGCGCCGTATCCGTGCCACCAAATGACCTTGGCATGAAAGTGCGTTAGCAGCTTGCAGGTGTAATTGGCCGAGCGGCGAGCAAGAAATCCCTTCAACAACGGAAGGGCAACTGGAACACCGTCGTCAAATCGTCCCCAGAAACGAAGCGGAATATCATTTTCGATACACCACTCAAAGAGAGCGTCATACGAAGCATAGGCGACGGCGGCTTCGACAACATCAGTATCAGGAGCCGCATTCACGAGTATCTCACGGAGATATCGGCCATTGATGCCGTTCAGAATCAAACGCATTACGTCACCTGGCGCTTCTGTAGATCGCCCAGAAATTCCGCTTCCGGCCTCACTCCGCTGATCAAGAGTCGATCGCGTGCGCGGTCACCGCGACTTGAAGCAATTGCCCTCAGCGGCGCAGACCTCGTCAAATAGCTTCCACTAAGGAAGCTGACTTCGGATCATATCTAAAGCTCGAAATCGTTCCGGTTTTAATTTTTTCGACGGCCTCGTCGATCACGAAGCGCGGGACGAGGAACCATTCGCGCGGGATGACCGGGTTGCCGAACCTGTCCTTGATCTCAATGTCGAGCCGAGCCGAATCGAAGATGCGATGGATGAGGTTTTCGAGTTTGGTCCGGTTGATATTGACCAGCTTGTATGTCGCGACGACCTCCACGTCGGCCAGTAGGAAAGTCGGGTCGAGCTTGGCATTGGCAATTCGCGTCTGCACGTCGCCGCCGGTCACGCCAATCTTATGCAACACGCCGCGATAGTGCGCGATGGCCGAGTTATCCGACTTGCTGCGCAGCACGTAGATAGTGCCGCTGGCAAGGTCGCTGTCCTCGCTCTCACCGGCGAACAGCGGCCCGGCTGCGGGATCGGTGATCCGCCTTCCAGCCTCATCTTTATGAAGCGCGCGTTGCAGGGAGCGCATAAGCAGGTTGCCTTGCGTGCCATTGTCGAAGATCACCCGCAGGCGGGCATCCGTTCGCCCCTGCGCGTTGGAGAACATTTCCCCCATTTCTGCGACGTAAGCCATCTGTCCGCCGACGATGAAGCAAGCGCCAGGGCGAATTTCTGCCTTTAGCTCGAATGGCCGAGTTTGCCGGACATCGTCGGCGATCTCGCGTTTCACATTTTCAAAGAACGGCTTGAATTTGTCGAAGTCCTCGCACTTCTCGCGGTTGGCGATTTCCTCGGCCGCGCGCTTGTCGGCGGCGGTGCGCACATGGCGCAATTCAGTGATGTCGGATGGCCCCTCCACGCCTTCCAACTCGGCCAGCAACTCGTCATCGTCCATCGTTTCCACGGGTGCGGCCGGAGCCGTCGTCGCGCCAGCCAGGAGGCCCTGTCGGTCCAGCGGCGTGAGAAGCGAATGGCACTCCCCAAGCGCGCGCAGCCGATCGAGGCGGACCGCATACAGCCGCTCGAAGATGTCGCGGTTTTCCCCATGTTGCGGGGGGCGGCCGTGCGCTTCGGCAAACCGCTGGATTTCCCCAAAGCCGGCGATGATGCGTTCCTCTCGCACAGAACCTCCGCCCTTCCTCTCTTGCGGGGCGAAGTCGGCGAGTTCCGCAGCGAGCTCGTCAAGGTCGAGGTCAGTCATAACGCCCCTCTTTCTTGAAGCGCATGAAGGCGGTCGCGCCCTCAGCCATGCGCCGCTCCCAAGCGTCCTGCGAGTCGATGGACGGAAGCCGACCGCGTTCCTTCTTGAACCTGGCCGCGCGAACGCCCAGTTCCCGCGCTTCCTCCAGCGTTAGGCTGGTGCGCTTGGCGGCAATCGCAGCAGCGACCTGTTTCAGGCTGGCCTCGCTCATGGTCTTGGCGAGGATGGCATAGGCTTCGCCGAATGGGTTGATCCGGTCGATCAGGTCAATGTCGAGTTCGCGCACGTCCATAGCGAATTTGCGCACGCCGTCGATGAGGGCTGTGTTGACGCTCTGCTCGGCGGCGCCTCCGCCGCCCGCCCCATCTCCACCAACTGAGATCTGCTTGGCCTGCTGCGTGATGTTTAGGGCGGCGATGGCATGCTGGCGGACGGCCTCCTGATCTTCCTCGTCGAGTTCTGGATACTTGTCCTTGATGATCTTGCCCATGCGCACCTGGGTCAATTCCTCGGGGATCAGTTCCTCGTCGAACAACCCGCGCTCGATGGCCGTTTTGTCCTGCACGAACGCGGCAATGACCTCATTCAGATCCTCGGTACAGATACGCACGGCCTCCTTGCTCTTGGGCTCGGCAAGGCCCTTGATCTCGATGTGGAATTGCCCCGTCTGCTCATTGAAGCCGACGTTGGGCTTGCCGGCATCGTAGCCGCCCTCGCCGTAGTCGAAATTTTGGACCGGGCCGCTCTGCGGATTTTTCGGCGTGAAATTGAAGCGCGGCGCGAGTACCTGTTCCATCAAGAGACTGGCGGCGATGGCCTTCAACGTATCGTTGACGGCCTCCGTGACGGCGTCCTCGGACGCATCCGGCTCGGCGATGAGATTGGTGAAACGGGCGCGGGTCTTGCCCGGCGCGTCGCGGGTCGCGCGGCCGATGATCTGCACGATCTCGGTGAGGCTGGACCGATAGCCAACGGTTAGTGCGTGCTCGCACCAAATCCAGTCGAAGCCTTCCTTCGCCATCCCGAGCGCAATGATGATATCCACGTAGTCCCGCATGTTCTTCAGCGCGGGATCTTTCAACGCGGCCGAAACCTTGTCCCGCTTCGCTGGGTCGTCATCGACAAGATCGGCGATGCGCAGCACTCGGCCGTCTGGCCGCTTGACCAGCTGGAAGCCGGTGGCGGGGTCGGTCCCCTGCCACACGCCCAGGGCCTCGATGATGTGCTCCACCTCCTTGATCTTGTCCTTCGTGCTCTCGCGCGAATTGACGCTCGGGATGTGGACGATCGTTTTCTCGGCCGGGTCCAAGACGGTGAGGATATCGTCGGCATAGGGGCCGGAATAGAAGAAATAGCCGATGTCGAGCTGCTTGAGATATTCGTAACCGTTCAGCTGCTCATAGTAGGTGTAGGTGACGGTATCGAACTTCGCCTCGTCCTGCGGAGCTAGCACCGGCATGGCGTCGCCCCGGAAATAGGAGCCGGTCATGGCAACGATATGCACCTTGTCCCGGGCGATGAACGCGCCAAGGTGCTGTCCGAGCTTGCTGTCCGGGTCGGTGGAAACGTGGTGGAACTCGTCCACGGCGATCAGCCGTCCGTCGAACTTCTCCACGCCAAATTTCTCGACCGCGAAGCGAAACGTCGCGTGGGTGCAGACCAGCACCTTGTCGTCGCCGTCAAGAAACGCGCTGACGGAATTGACCTTCCCACCGTTGTCCGCGCCGGGCGCGTCACAGAGATTCCACTTCGGTTGGACTTTCCAGTCTGCCCAAAACCCGTACTCGGTCAGCGGCTCATCATGAAAGCTCGCGCCAATTGATTTTTCGGGCACGACAATGATGGCCTGCTTCAATCCCTGATTGGCGAGCTTGTTGAGCGCGATGAACATGAGCGCACGGCTCTTGCCGGATGCCGGCGGCGACTTGATGAGAAGATACTGCTCGCCGCGCCGTTCATAGGCGCGCTCCTGCATAGGGCGCATCCCGAGGGCGTTGGCTTTGGTGGAGCTGCCATTCCGGGCGTAGGAAACGGAGACGGACGGGACAGAGACCATAGCTTAAATCAGCTCCCCGAAACGTCTTCCTCCGGTCATCCTACTAACATTCGCCAGCCGATGCCCATAGACCAGCTCAAAATCGTCAAGCTCAACTGCGGTCAACAAAAACCGTTTGCCTTTCGGCTCGAAGACCAAAACCTTTCCATCATATACGCCGAAACCATGATCCTCGGGCATTGGTAGGGTCAACTTTTCCATGCCATTGTCATTCTCTCGATAATTTTTCGTGACGCTTGGACCCGTCTCAGTTTCGAAGGTTATTTCACCGATGCGGGTCGAGCTACTCGTGGGCTTCTTCAGGCCAAAAAAGCGTCGGAAGCCATTAGCAGGCTGTTGAAGAAGTTAAGTTTTTGAAGCTTGGCTTGATCTGGTTGGTTGGCGATGCTCTGGGTATTTCGGATTTAGCGATAGGCTCGTTCGATCAAGCGGCATTCTTCAGCAGTTTCG
>Ga0307372_10008660_pt1 | contig 14229 bp, 8 predicted proteins | sample OX1MG_FD_202533 | JGI IMG/M metagenome (GOLD analysis project Ga0307372, IMG submission 202533) | Soil microbial communities from Risofladan, Vaasa, Finland - OX-1 | ecosystem: Environmental > Terrestrial > Soil > Coastal area > Acid sulfate soil | place: Finland: Risofladan, Vaasa | collected...
ATCATCGGGCCATGCGCGAGGCGTTGCGGCTCGCCGATCGCGAGATGTCGCTGGCCCAGCAGTCGCGGATGCTCGACGCGACGCAGCGGGTGTTCCGCTACTGGCACGTGGCCCATCGCCCGTTCGCCATCACCGCTCTCGTCGCGGTGGTGATTCACGTGGCCGTCGTGGTCGCCGTGGGCGCGACCTGGTTCCGGTAGCGGACGGCGATGCTGCTCACGACGCTCGGCTTCTTCGCCCTGACCGCGTTGGCGATCTGGCTCCATCTGCGCACCACGGGCGTCGCGCACGCGCCGCCGTCGCGCGCGGGCGCGCCCTGTCCGCGCTGCAAGGCGCTCGTGCCGCCGGGCGCCACCTACTGTCCCAGTTGCGGTGTGCCGCAGCAGATCTTCGAGATGGTGCGGGCGCCGGTGTCCGCCGGCGCCGCGGATCCGGGGGGCGCGCCGAAAGCGCTGGTGCGCGCGGACATGTGCGTGGGCTGCGGCACGTGCGTGGCGTCGTGTCCGGAGCCCGGCGCGATCACGCTGCGCGGCAAGCTCGCCGTGGTGGACGACGCGCTGTGCCAGGGGCACGGGGAATGCGTGCGCGGCTGTCCGGTGGGCGCGATCCTCGTCACCACGGGCGCGGCGGTGAACCGGGTGACCGTGCCGCTGGTGGACGAGCATTTCGAGACCAACGTGCCGGGGCTGTACATCGTCGGCGAACTGGGCGGCCGCGGCCTGATCAAGAATGCCATCAACGAAGGCAAGATGGCAATCGAGCACGTGGCCCGCGCGCTGCCGCCCGGCGAGCGACGGTCCGACGGCCACGACGACGCGGTGGACGTGGCCATCGTCGGTTCCGGGCCGGCCGGGCTGAGCGCCGGGCTCGAAGCGCTCCGCTGCGGACTGAGCTACGTGGTGCTCGAGCAGGGCTCACTCTCCGACACGGTGCGCAAGTATCCGCGTCACAAGCTGCTGCTCGCCGAGCCGGTGCACGTGCCGCTGTACGGCGATCTCTGGGTGGCCGACGGGTCGAAGGAGACGCTGCTGAAAGTGTGGGAGACGATCGTGGCCAACACGGGGCTGGCCGTGCGCACGGGGGAGAAGGTGCAGCAGATCGTGCGCGACGGCGCCGTGTTCCGCGTGGAGACGACGCGCGGGTCACAGGCCGCGCGCCGGGTGGTGCTGGCCATGGGACGGCGCGGCAGCCCGCGCCGGCTCGGCGTGCCCGGCGAGGACCGCGACACCGTGTTCTACGACGTGGTCGAGATGGAGGCGTTCGCCGGGCGGCGCGTGCTCGTGGTGGGCGGCGGCGACAGTGCCGTGGAGACGGCGCTCGGCTTGGCCAACCAGGCGGGCACGGAGGTGCGGATCTCGTATCGCGGCGAGACGTTCGCGCGGATCGCCGACCGGAATCGCGCCAAGGTCGATCGCGCGATCGCCGCCGGGAAGGTGACGCCGCACTTCGGCAGTCACGTGCGCGAGATTCGCGAGGATGTGGTGGTCCTCGGGTCGGGCGAGGCGTCGATCATCCTGCCGAGCGACTTCGTCGTCATCCGCATCGGCGGGGACGCGCCGTACGCGTTCCTCGAGCGGCTGGGTGTGCGCATCGTCGAGAAGGACGTTCCGCTGCCTCCCCGGCAAGACCTGGCCGGATGAATGCGGACGCTTCTCCTGCTGTGCGGCGCCATGCTGCTGGGACTGGCCCCACGGGCGTCCGCCCAGATCTCGCCGGGCCCGCTCGCCCGGGTGCATCGGGACCTGGAGGGTCCGACGAACTGCGCCCAGTGCCACGGGCTGCACCGCGAACCGATGTCGCAGATGTGCCTCGCCTGTCATAAGGACGTGGCGTGGCTCATCAGCCAGGGCCGGGGGCTGCACGCCCGCGAGGTGACGGCGCAGAAGAAGGAATGCGCCAGCTGCCACCCGGACCACGCCGGCGTGAACTTCCAATTGATCGCCTGGCCGGGCGGATCCGAGGCAGGGTTCGACCACCGGCTGGCCGGCTGGGCGCTCGACGGCAAACACGCTCAGGCAAAGTGCGGGGACTGCCACACGGCCAAGTTCCGCGTGGGCCCGGCCGCGGCGCTGTCCAAGCGCCAGGGATCCGCCGGCTGGCTGGGGCTGGAGACGACGTGCGCGTCGTGCCATCGCGCCGACGACGTGCACCGGGGATCGCTGGGCGCGAGTTGCGAGCGCTGCCACGACACGCGCGGGTGGAAGCCGGCGCCGAAGTTCGATCACGGCCAGACCGACTATCCGTTGACGGGCCGACACGCCGACGTCGCGTGCGACAAGTGCCACCTCGCGCCGCGGCTCGGCATCGCCCCCGGTCCGGACGGCGTGCGGATCCCACGATTCAAGCCCATCGCGTTCGCGCAGTGCTCGTCCTGTCACGAGGATCCGCACCGGGGCAAGCTGTCGGGCCGGTGCGCGGACTGCCATGTGACGCGTGGTTGGGCGATCATCGACCGGGCGGAGTTCAATCACTCGGTCACGCGGTTCCCGCTCCTGGGCATGCACCGCGGCGTGTCGTGCACCGCGTGCCATCGCGCCAATCTCACGCTCAAGGATCCGCCGTTCGCCGCCTGCGCGTCGTGTCACGCCGACCCGCATGTCGGCGAGGCGACGCTGGGCGGCAAGCCGGTGGACTGCGCCGCGTGCCACCGCGTGGAGGGGTTCAGGCCGTCGACGTTCACCCTGGCGCAACACGCGGCGACCCGATATCCGCTCACCGGGCGGCACGCCCTGTTGCCGTGCTCGGCCTGCCACGCCAAGGTGGGCGGCACGGTGAGGCTCCGCCTACCGTTCGCGCACTGCGCGGACTGCCATGCCGATGCGCACGGGGGGCAGCTCGCCGGCCGGCCGGACCGAGGCAGCTGCGAGGGCTGCCACACGGACGCCGGATGGAAGCCCAGCACATTCTCGATCGCCGCGCACGCCAGGTTGCGGGTCCCGCTCGACGGGCGGCACGGGACCATCGCCTGCGCGGCGTGTCACGCGGCGGTCCGGCCCGGCCTCCCGCGACTCACGATGTCGCGGGCGTCGCTCGGCACGGCGCACGTAGTGCTGCGGGTGCCGGAGACCGCGTGCGCGGATTGCCACGTGGATCCGCACGCCGGCCGGTACGCGGCGGGCGGTGCGTTCCCGGTGCCGGGCGGCTGCCGGTCGTGCCACGACACGCGCCGCTTCCGTCCGTCGACGGTGGACGTGGCGATGCACGCGCGATTCTCGTTTGCCCTCGACGGAGCGCACCGCGCCGTCGCGTGCGTGGCGTGCCACGCCGAGATGCGCGCGCCGGAGGCCGCTTCGACCCTCGTGCTGGCGCCCCGGGGCGTGGCGTCGTTGCCGTTCACCCACACGCGGTCGACCACGTGCCGGTCGTGCCACGAGGGCGACAGTCCGCACGGGGCGCAGTTCGCGAGTCGCAAGGACGGCGGCGCGTGCGAGAGCTGCCACGGCACCGACTCGTTCGCGCCGGCGTCGCGGTTCGATCATGACCGCGATGCGTCGTTCCCGCTCGCCGGCGCCCACGCCAACGTGCCGTGCGCCGCGTGCCACAGGACAGAAACCACCGGCGCGGGCAAGGCCCGCGTCGTCTACCGGCCGCTCTCCGGAAGGTGCGAGAGCTGTCACGCCCGCCACGGGGCGACGAGGAGTACGCCATGAGACGGTCGTACCGAAGGCTGGCCGCGCTCGCGTTCGCGGTGTGGTCGCTGCCGGCCGCCGCGCGCGGCCAGGACAACCCGCACGGTCCCACGATCGGCGCGTGCAGCGCCTGCCATCGCCCCGACGGGTGGACGCCGGTGTCGATCAGCAAGACGTTCCGCCACGCGCCGGCGACCTTCCCGCTCGAAGGAGCGCACGCGCACACGCCGTGCACGGCGTGTCATCGCACGCTCGATTTCGCGAACACGCCCACCGCGTGCGCGTCCTGCCACACCGACGTGCATCACGGCGAATTCGGCACGCAGTGCGCGCGGTGCCACACGCCGCGCAGTTTCATCGACCCACCGGCCATGCGGCGGATGCACGAGACCACGCAGTTCCCGCTGCGCGGCATCCACGCCGTGGCGGCCTGTGAATCGTGCCACCTTCCGTCGCTGCCCGGCCGGAGCGCGTACGTGAATCGTCCCACGACATGCTTCGGATGCCACGCCGCGGAATACCGTCAGGCCAAAGCGCCGGACCACGTGGCGAGCGCATTCCCGCAGGACTGTTCGCAGTGCCACGGGCTGATGACGTGGCAGGGCGCCGGATTCAATCATGCGACCACGGGTTTCCCGCTCACCGGGGCGCACCTCGCGGTGGCCTGCGCCGGCTGTCACGGCGACGGCGTGTACCGGGGCAAACCCACGGCGTGCGTGTCGTGTCACCAGGCGGACTACGCGAAGACGTCGCGTCCGCCCCACGCCGCGGCGGGATTCCCGACCACGTGCGAGACGTGCCACAGCACCGCCAACTGGACGAGCGCGACGTTCGACCACAACGCCACCAAGTTCCCGCTCACGGGCGCGCATCTGGCGGTGGCCTGCAACGCGTGCCACGGCGACGGCGTGTACGCTGGCAAGCCGACCGCGTGCGTGTCGTGTCACCAGGCGGACTACGCGAAGACGTCGAGTCCGCCCCACGCCGCGGCGGGGTTCCCGACGACGTGCGAGCTCTGCCACAGCACCACCAACTGGACGAGCGCGACGTTCGACCACAACGCCACCAAGTTCCCGCTCACGGGGGCGCACGTGACTCTGGCCTGCAATGCCTGCCATGGCGATGGCGTGTACGCCGGCAAGCCGACCGCCTGCGTGTCGTGTCACCTCACGGACTACAACGGCACGAACAATCCGGCGCATGCCGCGGCGGGCTTTCCGCAGACGTGCGATCAGTGCCACACGACGACGACCTGGTCCGGCGCCACGTTCAACCACGACGGCTCGTTCTTCCCGATCTATTCGGGAACGCACCAGAACCGATGGACGCAATGCGCGGACTGTCATACGTCGCCGACCAACTTCGCCGTGTTCACCTGCACCGGCGCGTGCCATGCGCAGGCGACCACCGATTCGCACCATAGCGGCGTGTCCGGATACCGGTACGAGAGCAACGCCTGCTACGCGTGCCACCCGAGGGGGCAGGGCGGATGAGTCGCGTGCGCGGCGCAGCGCGCTGGCCGGGCCTGGGCGCCATCCTCGCCGGATGGCTCGGGCTCTGGAGCGGCGCACTCTCCGCCCAGGCCACGGGGGCGGCGCATCCGGGCGCCGCGCCCCCGCGGTGGGCGCACGTGAGCTACATCAGCGGACCGTCCGTGTACATCGACGCGGGCGCCAGGGACGGCTTGCGGCAGGGCAGCCGCCTCGACGTGGTGCGCGATACGGTGGTCATCGCCGAGCTGGCGGTGGAATACATCTCTTCGAGCAGCGCGGCGTGCACGATCGTGCGCAGCAGCGGGCCGCCTATCGCCGTGGGCGACTCGGTGCGGTTCACGCCGGTGCCGGTGCCGGTGCCGGTGCCGGTGCCGGTGCCGGTGCCGGTGCCGCCGGCCGCGGCCGCGCCGGCCTCGCCGCTCGCCGCCGCGTCCGCGCGCCCGTGGAGCGCCGGCAACGCGCTGCGCGGCCGCATCGGCGTGCGGTATCTGGTCGTGGATGCGGGTACCGGACCGGCCGGGATGATGACGCAGCCCGCGTTCGACGTGCGGCTCGACGGCATGCATCTGTCCGGCTCGTCGCTCGGGCTCGCCGTGGACGTCCGCGCGCAGCGGTCGATCCTCCCGCCGCCGGACAGCACGCACCCGGCGCCGACGTACCCGCTCAACGTCACGCACGTGTACAAGGCGGCGCTGATCTGGAACCCCGCCGGGTCGCCGGCCACGGCCACCGTCGGGCGGCAGTTCTCGTCCAGCAGCTCGTCGGTGGGCCTGTTCGACGGCGTCGGTCTGGACTACGCTCGACGCCGGTGGAGCGTCGGCGCGTTCGGCGGATTCGAGCCGAGCGTAGCGACGTTCGGCTTCTCCGATTCGACGCGCGAGTACGGCGCGTACGTGCAGTGGCACAACGCGTCGCTCGCGCTCCCGGTGTGGTCGCTGACCCTGGGCGGCGTGGGCGCGTACACCATGGGGCAGATCGACCGCGAATTCAGCTATCTGTCGGCCATGTATGCCGGCCCGCGGTTGACGCTCTACGCCACGCAGGAGCTGGACATCAACCGCGGATGGCGGGCCGTGCAGGAACATTCCACGACGACGCCCACGGCCACATTCGCCACCGCCCAGTACGCCGTGACCGACGCGGTGAGCCTGTACGGAGGCGTGGACAACCGCCGCAACGTTCGCCTCTATACCGACTATCTGAATCCCGAGGCGGCGTTCGACGCCAGCTTCCGGCAGGGCGTGTGGGCGGGCGCGTCGCTCAACATGCGCGGCCGATTCCGGGTGAGCGCCGACGAACGCACCTCGAGCGGAGGATTGGCGGGCACGGCGCAGTCGTACACCGGCGCGGCGAGTGTCATGCGCTTGACCCCGCTGCAACTCGGCGTCCATCTGCGCGCCACGCGCTACACGGGCCAGATGTCGAGCGGCACGCTGCAGTCGGCATCGGCCGAAGCGAACCCGTTCGATCTGGTGCACCTGGAACTCACCGGGGGCGTGCGCACGTCGGTCACGCCGATCATGGGCCCGGGCGCGTCGCGCGTGAATTGGGGCAGCTTCGACGCGGACTGGGGCATCGGCCCGTCGATCTACCTGTTGTTCTCGCTCTATCGGGAGTCGGGGCCCGGCCTGCACGACGGGCAGAGCTACCTGTCGATCAGCTACCGGTTCTGAACCCGGAACGCCTCACCGGCCCCGACGGCGCCGAGCGCGCGGAGCCGGGGCGCGCCGGCCGTGGTGTCGCGTTGCGCGACGAGTCGCGCCGCATCGCGCAGCGGCGGCGCGATCGTCACCAGGTAATTCACGGGCACGGCGCGCAGCAGTTGCGCGATCGACGCCGCGTTCATGGCCGTCGTGCGCGGCGTGACGTATTCCGCCGCCGTGAACGGCACGATCGGCACCGCGGTGCGGCCGGTGAACAGGTACACGAGCTGTTCGCCGTCCACGGCGACGACGTCGGACGGCGATGTGTTGGACGAGACCCAGCGCACGAGCGGCCCGATGGCGGCGGTGGCGTTGGCCGCGCCGCTGCGCCACGAGCGCGCGGCGTCGCTCCGCACTTCGGCGCGCGCCATGCCGAGCAGCAGCACCGCGGTGGCGGCGACGACCGCGCTCCGCGCCGCCCGCGCCGGCAGGCGGGCGCCCCAGGCGACCGCCGCGCCCATGCAGAGCACGATCAGCGGCCATACGGCATACAGAAAGCGCCATGGCGTGAACGGCCAGGCCAGCATCACGAGCAGATAGATCGCGACGAACGCGGCGGTGACCGGTGCGCGGCGCGCCATGCGCCACAGGCCCGCGACGAGCGCGGCCGCGGCGAGCAGCGCCGTGGCGTGCCGGACGACCGCGGCATCGGCCAGCGACCAGCGGTCGGCCAGCAACTCGCCCACCTCGCGCACGTTCGTCGTCACCGTGCTCACGACCCCGTGCACCCCGGTGGCGCGGAGGCCCGCCAGGAACCACCCCAGGTAGCTGCCGTAGCTGCCCTCGAGGCCAGGCGGGAGCGGCGTGGCGCGATGCCCCACCCAGAGCGACCAGGGTACGATGACGATCGCGGCGCCGGCCACGCAGAGCGCCGCGTCGCGCCAGCGCCGCCGCAGCGCGAGCAGCGCCACCATGGCGAGTTCGAACGCCAGCCCGTGCGTGCGCACCAGCGCCAGCGCGCCGGCCGCGAGGCCGACGGCGAGGGCGCGACGCCCTCCCGCCGGCGCGTCGTTCGACGGCGCGACGAGACGCTCGCCGGCGATGAGCGCCGGCAGCAGGCACGCGGCGAACAGCGGCTCGGAGAGCACGAGCCCCGAGAGCAGGAGCATGGGGAACGTGGCGGTGGCGATGAGCGCGGCCGCCGCCGCGGCCGCCGCGCCCCACCCCAGCACGCGGCGCGCGAATCGCTGCGTGTACCATGCCGCGATGCCCGTGAACACGGCGTTGGCGAACAGGAAGAGCATCACGTTGGCCGGAAAGCGCGGCACGATCCGCCAGAGCAGGGCGAGCACGAGGGGATAGCCCGGCGGATAGTGCGCGGCCACCGGCGCGCCGGGCAGGTGCAGAAAGCGGTAGCCCTGTCCCGTGGCGAGCGCCTTGGCGAGGATGACGTACACGCCGTCGTCGTGATACACGCCCACCGCGTACGGTCGCGCGGCCCAGAGCGCGATCGCGACGACGGCGAGTGCCACGATCGCGCTCAGCGCCCACTGCGTTCGTCCGGCCGGCCCTTGGAGGTCCTGTTCCAATACCAGTGATGTCGATGGGATGGGGAAACTCGACCGCGCGTGCCCAAGTATCGCGCGCGGCCGCGTGCCCAGCCACCGGACGCGCGCGGCTGCCGAAGCAAGTACACACTTGCTTGCTCGTGTTCAACCCGCTAGCCTGCGACGCCATGGACATTCGCGATCGAATACTCGAAGCCGCCGCGCGCGTCTACGCCCTGCACGGGTATCGCGGCGCCACCACGCGGCTCATCGCCAATGAAGCCGGGGTCAATGAGGTCACGCTGTTCCGCACCTTCGGCTCCAAGGACACGCTGTTCGAGGAGTTGGCCCGCGGCCAGGCCGAGGCCACCAGCGTGCCGCCGCTGCCCGCCAAGCCGGCGAACCCCGAGCGGGAACTCACCGAGTGGTGCCGCACGGTGCTGGACCATCTGACACAGCATCGCTCCTATCTCCGTAAGTCGATGAGCGAGCTGGAAGAGCGCCCGCTCGCCGCCGCGGCCGCCTGCAAGGGGCCCCACTGCGCGCGGGACGTGCTGGCCGAGTACGTGGAGACGCTGCGCGATCACAAACTGGCGCATCCGGAAGGGGAGACGGGCACGGCGATCTCGATGTTCATGTCGTCGTTGTTCGGCGACGCGATGTGCCGCGACGTGATGCCCGACGCGTTTCCGGAGCCGGCCGAGGAGGCGCCGGGCCGGTACGCGCGTTGCTTTCTGCGCGCCGTGGGCGTGCGCGTGAGCGCCGCGGCGCACGTCGACGCGACCGCGGCGTGATGCCGCGGCCCCATCACCTTTCAACACCCGGGACCATGCCACACCTCATCGCCAGGAGCGCGCACACCGTCGCGCTGATCGGCGTTCTCGCATTCGGCGCCGCGCCGTTGGCGGCGCAGGGCACGGTGAGCGGCCCGCGACGCCTGTCGCTCGACGACGCCATCCGGACCGCCGAGACGCAGAGCGCCACGATCGGGATCGCGCGCGCCGGCGTCACGCGCGCCGGTGGAGTGCTCGATCAGGCGCAGAGCCAGTTCCTGCCGCAGATCAACGCCTCGGCGGGCTACACGCGCACGTTGCGATCGCAGTTCTCGGGATTCAGTCTGGGCGCAGCGCCGGCGGATACGACGGGTCCGAAGACCGAATCGCTGTGCGCGCCGCACATCGCCAGCAGCGCCACCCCCGCCGAACGGCAGGCGGCGCTGGCCGCGGCGGTGACGTGCGCCTCGACGAGCAGCGGACTGTCGAGCTTCCAGAGCGTGGGGTTCGGCGCCGCCAATCAATACGTGCTGGGGCTGCAGCTCTCGCAGAACGTGTTCACCTGGGGCCGGCTCACCGGCCAGCGCACGGCCGCGCTCGCGGGACAGCGCGTGGCCAACATCGAACTCACGGCGCAGCGCGCGCAACTGGCGCTGGATGTGACGCAGGCGTACTACGACGCCGTGCTCGCCGGCCAGCTGGTGACGATCGCCGACTCCACGCTCGCGCAGACCAACGAACTGCTGCGGCAGACCACCGTGGCGCGGCAGGTGGGCAACGCGTCGGAGTTCGACCTGCTCAAGGCGCAGGTGACGCGCGACAACCAGGTGCCGCAGGTGCTGCAGGCCGAGACCAACCGTGACGTGGCGGTGCTCAAGCTCAAGCAGCTGCTCGCGCTCCCGCTGGACGACTCCCTGGAGCTGACGACGCCGATCGAGGACACGCCGGCGCCGGCGCTCACCGGGATCGCCACGGCCGGTACGCCCGACACGAGCGCGGTACGCCGGGCGGCGGTGCGCGAAGCCGCCGAGAACCTGCAGGCGCAGGAAGGGCTGCTCCAGGTGGCGCGCGCCGAGCGGTATCCGGCGTTGTCGCTCACGTCGGGCTACCAGCGGCTGTACTTCCCGCAGAACACCTTCCCGTCGTGGAGCGACTTCCGCGAGAACTGGACGGTGGGACTCTCGGCGTCGGTGTCGCTGTTCAGCGGCGGGCGCACGCACGGCGACGAACTGGTGGCGCAGGCGAGCGTGCAGCAGGCCCGGGCCCAACTGGACCAGACGCGGCAGTACGCGTCGCTCGACGCGCGCGTGGCGCTGAAGCAGTTGGCGCAGGCCGAGGCGGCGTGGCAGGCCAGCGCCGGCACGTCGGAACAGGCGCGGAAGGCGTACGCGATCGACGAGGTGCGTTACAAGGAAGGGATCTCGACGCAGACCGATCTGGCGCAATCGCGGCTCCTGCTGCAGCAGGCGGCGGCCAACCGTGCCCAGGCGGCGCGCAATCTGGCGGTGGCCCGCGTGCGGCTGGCGCTGCTGCGCGATCTGCCGCTGCAGCAGGGCGCGAGCGGCTCCGCCGCCGGCGCGACGACGCAGTCCACGTCGGGCGGCTCGGCGCCGTCGTCGGCCACGCAGACACAGACCACGACACCGACCACCGCCGGCACGGCGGGTCAATCCGGGGGCATGAACCAATGAACGTGAAGGTCCAGACCGCGCGCGCGGCGCGCGCGCTGCTCGCGGCGGCCGTCGTGCTCGGGGCGGCGGCGTGCAAGCGCGACGCCGCGGAGGCGGCGCCGGCCGATTCCGGGGTGACGATCGGCCCCGAGAACATCGCCGTCGTCGAGGCGCGCAAGATCCAGACCGGGCCGGCGATCTCGGGATCGCTCGACGCCGACCAGCAGGCCGTGGTGCGCGCCGAGGTGCAGGGCGCGGTGCTCGAGACGTACGCCGAACCGGGGCAGCGGGTGGCGCGGGGGGCGCTGCTCGCCCGCATCGACGACACGGCGATCCGCGCCCAGGCGTTGTCGGCGCAGTCGGCCGTGGGCACGGCGCAGAATGCCGACGACATCGCGCAACGCAATCTCCAGCGCAGCGAGGCGCTGATGAAGGTGGGCGCGATCGCGGACCGCGATCTCGAAGCGGCGCGCAACGCGGCGATGGCGGCGCAGACGCAGCTCGACAACGCCAGGGCGGTGTACGCCAACGCGCAGAAGACGCTCGACAAGACGCAGGTGCGGGCGCCGTTCGACGGCGTCGTGGCGGCGCGCAACGTGACCGGCGGCGACTTCGTCTCGCCGGGCGGCGCGATGTTCTCGGTGGTCAATCCGGCGACGATGCGGCTGGAGGCGTCGGTGCCGGCCGACCAGTTGGGCGACGTGCGGGTGGGCATGCCGGTGGCGTTCAGCGTGACGGGGTATCCGGGGCGCCAGTTCGTGGGACACATCACGCGCATCAACCCGATGGCCGATCCGACCACGCGGCAGGTGGCGATCCTGGCGCGCATTCCCAACGCCGGCAACTCGCTGGTGGCGGGCCTGTTCGCCGAAGGGCGGGTGGCGAGCGAGACGCACACGGCCCCCGTGGTGCCGATCTCGGCCGTGGACGAGCACGGAGTGCGCCCGTCGGTGATGGCGCTGCGCGGCGGCAGGGTGCGGCGCGTGGAGGTCCAGCTCGGCATCCGCGACGACGTGGCCGAGACGGTGGAGATCCAGAGCGGGCTGGCGGCGGGGGACACGATCCTCGTCGGGGCGGCACGGGGCCTCTCGCCGGATACGCCGGTGCGGGTGAACGCGCCGTCGGACGCGAAGCGATAGCGAGCGAGCCATGGTGATTTCCGATTTCGCGATCAAGCGGCCCCTGGTCACCGTCGTCACGATGCTGGCCCTGGTGGTGTTCGGCCTGTTCGCGCTGTTCAGGCTGAAGACCGACGAATTTCCCGACGTGGCGCCGCCCTACGTGACGGTGGGCATCCCGTATCCCGGGGCGTCGCCCGACGTGGTGGAGAAGCAGGTGCTGAAGCCGGTCGAGGACCAGATCTCGTCGATCAGCGGCGTGAAGCAGGTGACGGGCCAGGCGTACGACGGCTACGCGAGCGTGCTGATCGAGTTCTACTTCGGCAAGGATCTCAACGTCGCCACGCAGGAGACCCGCGACGCGATCTCGGCCATCCGTTCGGATCTGCCCGACGAGATGAAGGAGCCGGTGATCAAGAAGTTCAACGACACCGACCGGCCGATCGTGTCGCTGGCCCTGTCGTCCACGGTGCTGTCTCCGGCCGAGTTGACGCGGCTGGCCGACCCCGACATCACGCGCAAGCTGCGGTCCATTCCCGGCGTGGCCGACGTGGAGGTGTTCGGGAACGTGAACCGCGAGTTGACGGTGGAGGTGAGGCCGACGGCGCTGCAGGCGGCGGGGGTGAGCGTGGCCGAGGTGGTGACGGCGCTCCAACTGCAGAACCTCGCGGCGCCGGTGGGGCGCGTGATCGGCACGCTCTCCGAGCGCTCGATCCGCCTCAAGGGGCGCCTGGACACGCCGGCCGAGTTCGCGCAGCTGGTGGTGGCCGAGCGGAACGGGCAGCTCATCCGCCTGGGCGACGTGGCCAACGTCAAGGACGGCACGGCCGAGCCGCGCACGCTGGCGCTGTACAACGACCGCGAAGCGGTGGGCATCGACGTCAAGAAGGCCACGGGCTACAGCACCACCGACGTGAGCGACAAGATCCGCGCCGCCGTGCGCGAGATCGAGAAGACGCTGCCGCCGGGCACGACGATGGAGCTGGTGAAGGACTCGGGCGTCCGCGTGGACGCGGCGGTGCGCAACGTGGAGGAGGCGCTGGTGGAGGGCGCGCTCCTCACCGTGCTCGTGGTGTTCCTGTTCCTGAATTCGTGGCGGTCCACGGTGATCACGGGCCTGGCGCTGCCGGTCTCGGTGCTGGCGTCGTTCATCGCCGTCTGGGTGATGGGGTTCAAGCTCGAGACGATGTCGCTGCTCGGGCTCTCGCTGGCCATCGGCATATTGATCGACGACGCGATCGTGGTGCGCGAGAACATCGTGCGCCACGTGGAGATGGGAAAGGACCACTACTCCGCCGCGCACGACGGCACCGACGAGATCGGGCTCGCCGTGGCGGCGACCACGTTCTCGATCCTCGCCGTGTTCGTGCCGATCGGGTTCATGCCCGGCATCGGCGGCCAGTGGTTCAAGCCGTTCGCGCTCACCATCGCCTGCGCGGTGGCGGTGTCGCTGTTCGTGTCGTTCTCGCTCGACCCCATGCTCTCCGCCTACTGGGCCGATCCCCACAAGGAGCCGCACGAGCGCGTGTGGATCGGCCGGCAGCTGGTGAAGTTCAACCGCTGGTTCAACCGCCAGTCGGAGCGGTACAAGGGCGTGGTGGCGTGGGCGCTGGACCACCGGGTGGCGATGGTGGCGCTGGCGCTGGGGTCGCTGGTCCTGGCCATGGTGCTGCCCACCACGGGCGTCGTGGGCGTGGGGTTCATGCCCGAGGACGACCGCGCCGAGCTGACGGTGCACATCGAGACGCCGCCGGGTTCGAACCTCGAGTACACGCGGCTCAAGGCCGAGGAGACGGCCCGGTTCATCCGCGCCCATCCCGAGGTGAAGTACACGTACGCGACGCTCGGCACGCAGGCCACCGGCGAGGTGGACGCGGGCGACATCTACGTGAAGCTGGTGCCGCGCGCCGCGCGCTCGGTGAGCGTCACCCAGTTCGCCGCCATGGTGCGCAACGAGACCCAGCACGTGGCCGGCGTCACGCTGTCGGTGTTCACCGACGACTTCAGCGGCGGGCGCAAGCAGCTGCAGCTGCAATTGCGCGGCAACGATCTGGCGTCGCTCAACGCCGCCGCCGATACGGTGGAATCCATCGTCGAGCACGTGCCGGGCGCCGTGGACGTGGGGCTGTCCACCAAGGGAGAGAAGCCGGAGCTGAACATCGAACTCAATCGCGGCGTGGCCGGCGCGCTGGGCATCACCGTGGGACAGATCGCGCAGTCGCTGCGGCCGGCGTTCGCCGGGCTCAAGGCGGGCGACTGGATCGATCCGAGCGGCGAGCCGCGGGACGTCGAGGTACGGCTGGCGCCCGACGCCCGGCGTCGCGCCGCCGACCTGAGCCAGCTCCCGCTGGTGATC
>Ga0307372_10008662_pt1 | contig 14227 bp, 13 predicted proteins | sample OX1MG_FD_202533 | JGI IMG/M metagenome (GOLD analysis project Ga0307372, IMG submission 202533) | Soil microbial communities from Risofladan, Vaasa, Finland - OX-1 | ecosystem: Environmental > Terrestrial > Soil > Coastal area > Acid sulfate soil | place: Finland: Risofladan, Vaasa | collected...
TCGGCCGGGCTGCCGAGGACGCAACCGCGGGGGTCGATGTCGCGATCCTTCGGGCCGGTGGCGGCCTTGTCCTCGACCCGGCCGTGGCAGGATCGATTGCGAGGGATTCGCTGCTCGCCATGGACCCAGGGGCGGTGGTCGACTCGATAGCGGTCGGTTCGACGACGGTGACGGTCACCGCCCACGAGCGCGTCAACGCGGGCTTCGGCGAAATCCTCGGAGCCGGCGCAACTGTGCTGCGCGCCACCGCGACGGCGCAGGTTACGGCCGGCTACGCGAGCCCCAGCAGCCGGCTGCCGTTGCCGAAGAGGAGCTTGTCCATGATCGCCTGAGGCAGCTCCAGCGCGGCCAGCTCGTCGAGGCAGCGTTGGGGCTGGATGAACGGGTAGTCCGACCCGAAGAGGAACTGGTCCTGGAGGCGGGACCGGATCTCGCGGACCACTTCGGGCGGTATGTACCTCGGCGCCCAGCCGGAGGTGTCGATCCAGACGTTGGTCTTATGCATCGCCATCGCGAGCAGCTCGACGTGCCAGGGCCAGCCCATGTGGGCGGCGATGATGGTCAGCTTCGGGAAGGCAGCCGCCAGGGGGTCGAGGAGGATCGGCCGGCAGAGGTCGATCCGGATCCCTTGTCCTCCCGGCGTGCCGCCTCCGATGCCGCTGGTGCCCGTGTGGAAGATGCACGGAAAGCCCAGCTCCTCGCACTTGGCGAACACCGGCCAGAAGCGCTCGTCTGAGGGGTCGAAGGCCTGGATCGAGGGGTGGAACTTGCCGCCGACCAGCCCTAGCTCCGCGGCCTTCTCGAGCTCGGCCACTGCCCGCTCTCCCTTGTGAGGGTCGACGGAGGCGAAGCCGATGAAGACCTCCGGGTAGTCCTTCACCGCCTGTGCCACGAACTCGTTGGAGAGCCGCGGGCGGTGGGTCGCGGTCTCGGCATCCCACGCCAGCAGCACCGCCTTCAGGTCCATCTCCGAGTACTCCCGGGCCAGGCCCTCGAGGGAGTTCCGAGCCACTTTGGAGTGGAAATAGCGCTCGGCTGCCTCGACGTATCCTTCGAGGCTCACATCGAGCCACTCGGGCGTTGGCAGGTGGACGTGGAAGTCGATGGCCCTCACGGCTGTGATCATAGAGGGCGTGTTGGAGGCGACCCTTCTGGTCCTGGCGGGTGGCGCGGGCCGCCGGATGGGCCGGCCAAAGGCGCTCCTACCGGTTGGGAGGACCACCTTGGTGGCCTGGCAGGTGGATCGGCTCGGGCCACTCTTCGCTGAGGTGCTGGTGGCCGCCGCGGACGCCGCCCTCGTGCCGGCCGGGGCGCGCTTCGCGGCCGACCGGCACGGACCCTTCATGGGCCCCCTGGCCGGGATCGAGGGTGGCCTGGCCGCGGCATCCTACGACGCGGTGTTCGCCGTGGCCTGCGACATGCCGCGCGTCGACGCGGACCTTGCCCGAAGCCTGATCTCGCTCAGCGAGGGGTTTGACGCGGCCGTCCCGCGCCTGGACGGGCGACCAGAGCCAGCCTGCGCCTGCTACCGCAGGTCGGCGCTCGAGGTCGTTAGGCGGGAGCTTGACCTGCGGCACCTGAAGGCGGCCGATGCACTCGCCCAACTCCGCGTCGTCTGGCTCGAAGAGTCGGATCGAAGCCTATTCTGGAACATAAATACCCCAGAGGACTATCAAGTTTTCCTTTCGGAGATTTGACGCCCTGCGCCATAATCTGAATGGATTACCCAACCCGGTAGCGGAGATACGCGTTTGAAGATCGTCGTCACCGTGAAGCAGATACCGGATCCGAACGGGGTCCAAAGGCTAGGTACCGACAACCGCCTCGTGCGTGACGGCGAGGTCGTGCTCGACCCCGGCGACGAGTACGGGGTGGAGGCGGCGCTGCGGATCAAGGAGGCGGCCGGCGAGGGCGAGGTGGTGCTTGTATCGATGGGCCCCGCCAAGGCCGCGGATGCCATCCGAAAGGGCCTCAGCATGGGTGCCGACCGCGCCATCCATATCAGTGACGACGCCCTCGCCGGAGCCGATGCGCTCACCACCGCCCAGGTGCTGGCCGCCGCCATCAAGGGCGAGTCCGCCGACCTGGTCATCTGCGGCACGGAGTCGACGGACGGCTCGACCGGCATGGTGCCGCCGATGCTCGCCGAGCTGCTCGGTGTCCCCCAGCTGACCTTCGCGAAGAGTGTCGAGGCCGGTGGTGGCAAGGTCAAGATTCAGCGCCAGACCGAGGTCGGCTATGACGTCGTCGAAGCGGCCACCCCCGCCCTGCTGACGGTGACGGCCGCCGTGGGCGAGCCGCGCTACGCCTCCCTCAAGGGGATCATGGCGGCCCGCAGCAAGGAGGTCAAAAAGCTCGGTCTCGGCGACCTCGGGGTCAGCCGGGGAACCGCCGCGGAGGAGATTCTCGAGGTGGTCGACGCCGAGCAGCGGCAGGCGGGCGAGGTCTTCGAGGACGACGGCACCGCCGTCGATAAGATCCTGGCGCTGCTGGTCAAGGTGAAGGCGGTCTAGCGATGGCAAAGATCTGGATATACGCAGAACTCTCCGAAGGCAAGCTGGCCCCGATCTCGCTGGAGTTGCTGGCAAAGGCCCGCGCCCTGGGCGGGGAGGTCGAGGCGGTCGCCCTCGGTAAGGGAGCCGAGGCGGCTGCGACCATCCTCGGCAAGCACGGCGCCAAGAAGGTCTACGTCTGCGACGACTCCGTCTTCGATGAGTACGTCGCCCAGCCGGCCACCGACACCATGGAGGCGCTAGTCAAGGCCAACAGCCCCGACCTGCTGTTATTCGGGTTCTCGCTGGACTCGCGCGAGGTGGCAGGGCGCCTTTCCGCTCGCCTTGGGATCGGCCAGGTTTCGAGTGCGGTCGACGTCGAGGCGGGTGGCGGCGGCTTCACGGCCAGGGTGTCCTACTTCGGCGGTTCCAAGATCGCGAAGATGAAGGTCAACCAGAAGCCGGCGATAGTCCTTATCCGCCCGAAGTCGTTCGAGGCCGCGGAGGTGGGCGGTAGCGCAGAGGTCGAGCAGGTCAAGGCGACCGTCGGCGCGGACTCTAAGCGGGCTCACCGGTTGGAGCGGGTCGCCGAGAAGGGCGACAAGGTCAAGCTGGAGGACGCGGCCATCGTGGTCAGCGGCGGCCGCGGGATGCAGGGACCGGAGAACTTCCCCCTCCTGGAGGAGTTGGCAGACGCCCTCGGGGGCGCCGTCGGCGCCAGCCGGGCCGTGGTGGACGCAGGGTGGGTGCCGTACTCAATGCAGGTCGGCCAGACCGGCAAGGCAGTTCGACCCAACGTGTACATTGCCGCCGGGATCTCGGGGGCGATGCAGCACACGGTCGGGATGAAGGCCTCCAAGGTGATCATCGCGATCAACAAGGACGCTGAGGCGCCGATCCTGAAGATGGCCGATTTGGGCATCGTCGGCGACGCGCTCAAGATCCTTCCCAAGCTCACCGAGGCCGTGAAGGCCAAGAAGGGCGGGTAGCCGGAACCCGACGTCGGGTCGGCCAGGCTCGGGGAGACATTAGCCACGGAACGCAGCGAGGCCGAGCGGCTCAGCGTCAAGCGCTCGCGCCTTCGCGAGGAGCGCGACTTCGCGGTCGCCGACAACATCCGCGACCGTCTCTTCGAGGGCGGCTGGGAGGTGGCCGACACCCCCGTCGGAAGCACGTTAAGCGAACGCGCACTGCCTCCGGCGCCGCGGCGGTTGACGATACTCACCGTTCTCCACGGCTGGCCCGACGACGCTCAGCGCTGGCTCGACTCGATCCTCCGCCACCACGTGACCCACGATCTTGAGGTGCTGCTTGTCGTCAACTCGGGCGATCCCCTGCTGCTGGCCTGGACCGAGCGGGTGGAGAGCGAGCGGGTAAGGGTGCTGAAACTCGAGCCGGAAGGTTTCGGCGCGGCCGTCAATGCCGGGCTCAGGGTGGCGGCGGGCGAATACGTGATCCTCTTCGATCCCGGTACCGAGGCGACCGGCGACCTCGCCGGGCCGCTGCTGGAGACGTTGGCGAAGCCGGAGGTCGGCATCGCGGCCGCGTATGGCGTCCGTGGGGTCGGGACGGTCAAGCACTTCCACGACCATCCCGGACCGGAGGTGGACGCGGTGGAGGGCTACTGCATGGCCTTTCGGCGAGACGACGCCCTCGCCGTCGGCGGCTTCGACGAGAAGTTCCGCTTCTATCGGATCGCCGATTTCGAGTTCAGCTTTCGAATCCGGTCGACCGGCAAGCGGGCGATGGTCGTGGCCGGACTTCCGCTCCGCCGACACCAGCACCGGCTCTGGGAGGCGGAGAGCGAGGAACGGCGAGAGAAGCTCTCCAAGAAGAACTTCTATCGCTTCCTCGATCGCTGGGGGAAACGGACCGACCTGCTGGTCGACTGACCTTTCCTTAAACCGGGTTGCTTTGGCGACCGGCGGAAAATGGACCTCGCCCAATTGGCCAGCCCCCCTGGGAGCGTGGGCCGCGCAGTGGTGCGGGCGTTTGGGGTCTTACCTGTTGCCTGACGTGACGGGGCGTGCTTACTGGGTCTGGCCGTTGCCCACGACGTGGATCCAGGTGAGGCCGGTGTTGAGGCGGATCAGGTTCCCCGACGGGTCGGTGAAGTAGAGCGGTTGGGTGGTGTTCTGGTAGAAGTCCTGGCCGGCCGCGCCCATGTGCCAGGTGGCCTCGACCTGCTTTCCGTCGGACCAGATCTCCGCCGGGCCTTGGCCGTTCATCTGGTACCGGATCGACTGCGCGCCGCCGTTCACGTCCTCGACCCAGCCGGCGTTGCCGAAGGGCACGTGCATGACGATGACGTTCTTGACGCCGATCTGGCCGCCGCCCGCGGCGGCGTCGGTTCGGGGGGTGCCGTGGTCGAAAGGTCTGTAGCAGGAGCAGCCCCCGTCGTAGGAGTAGGTAACTCCCTGCAGGGGAATCGAGGGCGCGGCAGCGGGGGCGGCGCCGGGGATGTCGGCGTCGGGATGCTGGGGGTCTACCACGTAGTTGCCGCCGCCCATCCCCGCTGATTCGGAGCGCGCCCTGGTCATCCGGCTGGCGTCGGTGTAGAGGTTGTGGGGGGCCACGTTGGTGTTGACCCGGAAGAAGTGGTTGCCGGTGTCGTAGTCGTTGATGATGACCGGGATCCCGGGAGCTCCGTGCTTGCCCCAGAGCCAGCCCAGGGTGCCGTCGGAGGCGCCGCTACAGAGGGTGAGGGCCTTGAACGCCATCCCGAGGTAGGGGTTGATCATCCGGCAGCTCCGAACCGGGCCGATGGTGGAGGCTGGATTGTTGAAGTAGGTCAGCGTGAAGCGGCTGATGTTGTACTCGCTGATGTACTCGAAGACCATGTCGGCCGCCTGCAGTCCCGACTGCGGCCGGGCCAGGCCCGCGTTGTCGACGACTACCATCAGGGCCGGTTGGGTCTTGAAGCCGGTCGCTGGGATGCCGCTGCTGGAGTTGGCAGGCTCGATCCCGGCGGCCGCGGTGGTGAGGGGTGCGGTGTCGGTGGCGACGTCGCCATTGGCGGCGAGCGCGGTGCCGGCCACGCCGATCTGGTAGGTCTGGTACGGCAGGTAGGTGCGGTTGATCAGCACCGACTTGTGGTCGGCCGCCCAGGCGAACTGCGCCGCCGGCAGGGCCAGCCCGTTGACCGTCGGGGTGGCCGTCGCGGGTTGCATCGGGCCGGTGAAGGTGATGGTCACCGCGGCGAGGGGCGCGATGGTCGGCGTGGAGCCCGCCGTGATCGCGAGCGGCTTGCCGTCCACCAGGAAGCCGGCGATGCCGGCGTGAGGCTGGGTCTTGAACTTGGCCTGCCAGTTGCTGAGCGAGAGCGAGTGGTCGGAGCTGGAGACGTTCTTCAGCTGGACCGAGTAGGTCTGGGCTGGCTTCCAGCCCTTGAGGGGGGTGAGGGTGAGCTCAGTCCCCTTGGCGGCCAGCTTCAGGTCGGTCTTCGGGTTGATCGAGAGCCTGACGGATTTGAGGTCGATCTTGGCGTTGAAGGAGAGGACCACCGGCTCGTTGATCCGGACGTAGCCGGCCTTGGTCTTGGCGATGCTCGCTGAGATCGACTGGCCCCAGCACCCGGGCAGGAGCGTCGCGCCCAGCACGACGATCGCAAGGAGGGCAGGTCGAAGAAATCGCTTATTCAAAATCTGCCAGTGACTCTATCAACTTGGCGAAGACAATCCGGGAACCATGCGCGGTGTCAAAGTTAGAATTCGGCCAATGTCCGCTGACGGCCCGGTGACCCCGGCCACTGCCGCCGGCGAATTCGAGCAGAAGGTCGCCGACCTTCATCGCCGCAAGCAGAAGAACCTCGCCATGGGCGGCGCGGAGAAGGTCGACAAGCAGCACCAGCGGGGCAAGCTGACGGCCCGGGAGCGGATCGATCTCCTCTTCGACCGAGGAACCTTCGTCGAGTTCGGGCTGCTGGCGCACCAGCAGTCGATGCGGGGCAACGAGGTCGACCCGCCGGAGAAGACGCCCGCCGACGGCGTCGTCACCGGCCACGGGTTGGTGGAGGGCCGCCAGGTCTGGGTCATCGCCTACGACTTCACGGTCATGGCCGGTTCCATGGGAGCGGTCGGCGAGTCGTTCAAGACCACCCGCGTGCGTGAAATGGCGCTCCGCTACCGAAAGCCCATCGTCTGGCTGCTCGACTCGGCAGGCGCCCGCATCCAGGAAGCCGCCGGCTCGACCTTCGCGGGCAGCGGCGCGCTCTTCTACGACCAGGTCCAGATGTCGGGCGTGGTCCCGCAGGTGAGCGCGATGCTCGGGCCCTGCGCCGCCGGCACCGCCTACATCCCCGGGCTCAGCGACTTCGTGCCGATGGTGAAGGACACCAGCAGCATGTCGCTGGGCGGCGCCCGGCTGGTGAAGGCGGCCACCGGTGAGGACGTGACCGACCACGAGATGGGCGGCTCCCAGGTCCACTGCCATGAGTCGGGGGTGGGGGACAACGAGGTCGAGTCGGACGAGGAGTGCATCGCCCAGGTTCGGCGCTTCCTCTCCTATCTGCCCTCGAGCAACCTGGATCAGCCTCCCGTCCGGCCCACCGACGATCCCGCCGACCGTCCGGTGGAGGGCCTCGAGAGGCTGGTTCCGGCCAATCCCCGGGCTGCCTACGACGTCCGCAAGGTCATTCAGCGGATCGCCGACAACGACTCATGGTTCGAGCTCAAGCCGACCTGGGCCAAGAACCTGGTGATCGGCTTGGCGCGGATTGCCGGCCAGTCGATCGGGGTCGTCGCCAACCAGCCGATGTTCAAGGGCGGCATCCTCGACGTCGATGCCGCCGACAAGGCGGCTCGCTTCATCCGGATGTGCGACGCCTTCAACGTCCCCCTCCTCTACCTGATGGACGTCCCCGGCTTCCTGGTGGGATCGGGCGTCGAGAAGGAGGGGATCATCCGGCACGGCGCCAAGATGCTCTATGCCACCAGTGAGGCGACGGTCCCCAAGATCACGGTGGTCATGCGTAAGGCCTACGGTGCCGGCTACTTCGTCATGTGCGGCAAGGGCTACAACCCGGACCTGATAGTGGCCTGGCCGTTCGCCGAGATCAGCGTCATGGGGCCCGAGGGCGCGGTCAACATCATCTTCAACAAGGTCGTTGAAGCCTCCGACAACCCGGAGGAGACGCGCGCCCAGCTGGTGGCGCGGATCCGGGAGACGATCAGCCCTTACGTCGCCGCCGGCTGGGCGATGATCGACGACGTGATCGACCCCGTCGACACCCGGCGCGTCGTCGCCCAGGGCCTGGAGCAGGCGCGCGGCAAGAGGGTTGAGCGGCCCTGGCGCAAACACGGGAACATCCCGGTATGAGCGTTCCCGGGGTCGTCATCAGCTGCGCGCTCACCGGTGCGCTCACGACCCGGGCGCAATGCCCGGCGATCCCTTACACGCCGGCGGAGATCGGGGAGGAGGCCCGGCGGGCGGCCGAGGCCGGCGCGGCGATCGTCCACATCCACGCCCGCAACGACGATGGCACCCCGACCTGGTCGCCGGACACCTTCCGCCGGATCTTCGAAGAGGTCCGCTCCCGGACCGAGGTGATCGTCAACTTCTCGACCGGCTCGGTCGGCATCCCGGCCGCCGAACGGGTGGCGCACATCGGCGAACTGAGGCCCGAGATGGCCGCCCTCAACATGGGCTCGATGAACTACGCGATCTACTCCGAGAGGCGCAAGGAGTTCTATCACGACCTCGTCTTCGCCAACCCCTTCCACGACATCCGCTTCTTCCTGGAGGCGATGAACGGGGCCGGCGTCCGGCCCGAGATGGAGTGCTTCGATTCCGGCCACATCGGCAACACGCGCCCCCTGATCGACCTCGGGGTGCTCCGGCCGCCCTACCAGTTCAGCCTCGTGATGGGCGTCCTGGGCGGGATCCCGGCCGGCACCCGCAACCTGGTCCACCAGGTCGGCTCGCTTCCCGCCGATTCTCACTGGCAGGTGATCGGGATCGGCCTCGAGCAGTGGCGGCTGGCGGCGGCGGCCATCACCATGGGCGGGAACATCCGCGTCGGCCTGGAGGACAACTTCTACCTGGAGGCGGGCCGGATGGCCGGCAGCAACGGCGACCTGGTCGAGAAGGCGGCGCGGCTCTGCCGCGACCTCGGCCGGGAGGTGGCGTCCATCGGCGAGGCCCGGGAGATCCTCGGCCTGCCCACTCAAGCGAGGACGGTGCACGCGTGACTGAAATCAAGGCGGAATTGGTGGGAAATGTCTGGAAGATCGTCGCGTCCCCCGGTGACCAGGTCGAGGAGGATGACGTCCTCCTGATCCTGGAGTCGATGAAGATGGAGATCCCTGTGGTGGCCCCGCGGGCGGGGACGGTCGCCGAGATCAAGGTGAAGGAGACCGACGTGGTCAAAGAAGGCCAGGTCCTGGCCGTCCTCGAGTAGCCGTCGGCACCAGCCTTCCTCGCCGCCTCCGCCCCGTCGCCGAGCTGGTCCCAGCCGGTTGTTCGGTCGCCGACGTCGGGGCCGGCGACGGTCTCCTCGCCGCCTGGCTGGCGGCCCACGGCCGGCGCGTGATCGCCACCGAGAACAAGACCGGCCCGCTGGCGGTGGTCCGCGCCCTGCTCGATCCCCTCGGCGTCGAGTGCCGCCTCGGTGAGGGCCTCCAGCCGATCCGGCCCGGCGAGGTCGAGGCGGCCGTCATCGCCGGTATGGGGGGCGTCACCATCGCCCGCATCCTGGCGGGGTCCCCGGAGGTGGTCGGCCGGCTGCGGGCCCTGGTACTGCAGCCGGTCCAGCATGCCGAGGAACTCTTCGACGGCCTGTTCCAAGACGGCTACCGCGAGGCCGGGCGGACGGAGGTCGCGCAGGGGCCTCACCGCTACACGGCCCTGCTTTTGGTTCCGCCATAATCGACCGCGCCATGAGGCCGACCGAGACACTCCTCCAGTTCCAAAGGCTCGGCGACCGGGCTCGCACGTTGGGGGACGAGAAGACCCATCTCGAGGGCCGGCTGGCGACCGATCCCCGGGTCGATGCGGCGGAGGGGGCGAAGGCTGCGGCCCGGCGCGAGCGCGACGCACTCGTGCTCGATCTGAAGGAGATGGAGCTCGAGGTGGAGGGGCACCGGGCAAAGATGAAGGGTCATGAGCGGGAGCTGATGAGCGGCCGCATCCGGAGCCCGACCGACCTCACCCGCATGAGCGACGAGGTCGGCCACATGAAGACCCGACTGGCCGAGGAGGAGGACCGCGAGCTGGAGCTCATGACCTCCCTGGAGGCGGCTGAGGCCGGCCTCGCCGCCGCGACCGCCGAGCTCGAGGCGGCCGAGGCTTCACGAGCCGCGGCGGCGCCGGGTACCCGGGAGCGGCTGGCCGCGATCGAAGCCGAGCTTGGAACTCTCGAAGCCCAGCGGGCGGCGCTCTGGTCCGAGGTGCCGGCGCCCCTCCAGGCCGCCTACAACAGGATCAGCCGGATTGCCAACGCGGTCGTCGCCGAGGAGGGCGGCCAGTGCATGGGCTGCCGGGTGCAGCTGACGACCAACGAGCTCCAGCAACTCCGGCGCGGCGAGCGCTTCAACTGCCAGAACTGCAACCGGATCCTGGTCCTCAGCTGAGCCGGGTCCTGCGGGTCTACACGGACGGCGCCGCCCGCGGCAACCCCGGGCCGGCCGGTCTCGGCGTGGTGATCGAGGACGGAGAGGGGGTGCGACTGCGCGGCCTCTGCCGATACATCGGAACGGCCACCAACAACGTGGCCGAGTACCTGGCTCTGATCGAAGGGCTCACGGCGGCTAGCGAGTGGAAGCCGGAGCGGGTCGAGGTCTACCTCGACTCGAAGCTGGTGGTGGAACAAGTGGCTGGCCGCTACAAGGTCAAGAACGCTGCCCTGGCTCCCCTCCACGCTCGCGCCCAGCGACTCCTCGGTGCGCTGCCGAATCCATCCATCAGGCACGTACCGCGCGAGAAGAACAAGGGAGCGGACGCGCTCGCCAACCGTGCCATCGATGAGTGGAAGGGCGACCCGACCGCGACTCAGACGACGCGGAAATAGGACCTTCCGAGCTCGTCCTGGAGCGGCTTGCCGGGGCCGGTCACGCTGTAGACCCCCGCACCCAGTTGCGCGTCGACCTTCACCTGCGCGCTGGCGGTTTCACCTGGGGAGAGGAGGCGGACCAGGAACGGGCAGGGACGCGCTACCTTTGGGGTCTGCCAGACCGCGGTACCGGCCTCGCTGTCCACCTCGATCGCCTGAAAGCACCCGAAGGGGGAGGCGCAGGGGGCCGCAGAGGTGTTGGTCGCCGTCAGGGTCACCGTGATGGGGGCTCCCATCGAGTAACTGCGAGCGTCGGTGCTGATCTGCTCGGCGAGGTGGCCGCCCTGGCCGCAGTCCTGGCCGAGGCCGCCGACGTCGGCGGGCAGGGCCCCCGATCCGCCCGCGCTGACCGAGCCGCAGGCGGTCAGCAGCACCAGGGCCAGCAATGAGATCGCCTTGCGCATCAACAGGAAGAGTTAACGCCGCTGGGGCGGGCGGGTATCATCCCTGTTGAGTCGAGACGGACGGGCGACCGCCGGGCGCGCGAGCGCCGGGAGGAAAGTCCGGGCTCCAAAGAGCGGGGCGCTGGGTAACACCCAGTCGGGGCGACCCGAAGGAAAGTGCCACAGAAATTACACCGCCGTTCGGACAGGATCTCCGGAGCCTGGTTCGAAGGGCAAGGGTGAAATGGTGAGGTAAGAGCTCACCGGCGGCCGGGTGACCGGCCGGCCAGGCAAACCCCGCCCGGAGCAAGACCAAATAGGAGGGCGTCAAGGCTGCTCGTCCAGCCCTCGGGTTAGCGGTCGCTTGAGGCGCCGGGAGACCGGCGTCCTAGACAGATGGTCGCCGGGAGGCGCGAGAGCCTTCCACAGAACCCGGCTTACAGTCCGCTCTCGACTCACCTTCTCCCCTGATTGGGCGATTCGAGCCGCCGCGACTCATTGCGGTCCCTCAGGCGTTAGAGTTCACCAGCCACGCCACGGCCCTCCGCGAGGACCTGGTGCCGGTTGGTTCGATTAGAGGGAAGGGAGGCGTCTTGTCGTCTGAGGATTCAGACGGCCGCGGCTTGGGGTCCGAACCCGGGCCGGGGCCGATCGCGGTCGCAGCAGCGAGGCTGACGGTTCGCGCAATCCGCCGCTCCTGGCCGGCCCTGCTTGCGATCTCATTCCTCACCGTCGTGGCCGGCGGCGTGGCCGACATGGGAGCCGCCGAATTCGTCCGCCTCGCCCTGCCGGCCGAGTTCGCCTGGGTCCATCATTGGTTTCCAACCCGCCAATACTCCATCCTCGGCATCGAGACCGCCGCGGTCCGGACGGCCCTCGAGGGGGCCGCCTTCGCGCTGGGCTTCGGCGCCACCGCCGTAGTCACCGCCGCCGGGCTCGGCCGCGAGCGGCTCTCCGGCCTGCGGGCTCTGAGCCATTCGGGCACTCGCCTCCTGACCCTCACCGCGACCTACCTCGCCTACGGGGTGGCCGCCATCGCCCTCGCGGTCGTGAGTGTGCCTCTGCTGCTACTGGCCCCGATCGGGATACCGGTGGCGGTCGCCGGGATGGTGCTCTGGGTCATCCGCCCGGGGAGGCGGCCGCTGGCCCGCTGGATGATCACCCTCGGCCTGCCCTTCGGACTCCTCGTCGACTGGTCCGTGCTCTTCGCCCTCGCTCTGCCGGCGGTGGCGATTGATGGCGAGACACCGCTGAGCTCGCTGCGCGCCAGCCGGCGGCTGGTCGGAGGCCGCTGGCTGCAGGTCGCCCTGACGCTGTTCGGTACGGGGGTTACGGTCCTGGCCGTGACCCTCGGCATGGGGCTGCTGGTCTCCGCCGCCGCGGTCGTCGCCAGCACCCAGCAGCCAGGCTCACCGCCGGTTTGGGTCGGGGGCCTGTTCCTGGTCGTCTCGGTGGCGGTCTCGCAGGTGCCGGCCATTGCCCTGAGCGCCCTCTACCTACTGCTCCGCGACAATCCGAGTCTCGGCATCACGGCCGGCCAGCGTGTCGCCCCGCGGCTTCGGTCGGCGTTCGGTCTCGGTACGGCAACCTTCATGAGCAGGATCGGGCGTTCGGTCTCGCTCGCGACGCTGACCGCCGTGCTGGCGGCGACGCTCACTCCCGCCGCCGGGTTCACGGTCTTGGCCGCCGCGGCCCCGGCAGCCACCGCGTCGCCCGCGGCCCCGACCGCCTCGCCCACCTCGACACCGTCGCCGGCCGCGACCTCCAGCCCGTCGCCGAGCCCCACTCCAGCGCCGGCCCCGACACCGGCCGCCAAGCCTGCCGCGACCCCGAGGCCACCGGCGCCGGCGCCGCCGCCGAGGAGGTTCGCCGCCCTAAACCTGTCGGTCAGCAACCTGGGCGCGAGCGGTGCCGGCTCTCTGGCCGACGCCGTGAGCCAGGCGAATGGGGCGCCCGGCTCGACGATCACCTTCTCCGTCTCGGGAACTATCAACCTGGCGGCGACGCTGAACGTCACCGCGGCGACGACGATCGACGGCACCGGCCAGGCGGTGGTGATCAGCGGCGGTGACTCGGTGCCGGTGATGACCACCTCCTTCAACATGGTCACCGTCAGCAACCTCACCATCGCGCACGGCCATGCGACGGCCGGAAGCGGTCTCGCGGGCGGCTTCACCAGCGGCGGCGGCAGCAACACCTTCACCGACGTGACCTTCGACAGCAACAGCGGGGACACGGCGGGCGGCCTCTACAACCGCGGCTTGACGACGATCACCGACTCGACCTTCCACGCCAACTACGCCGGAGATGGCGGGGGCGCCCTCACCGTGGCGGAGAGCACGGTTGCCACGAACGACACCTTCGTCCTGAACACGGGCACCGGCCCCCTCCCGACCGGGGGAGCCATCTGGGTTACCGGGTCCCTGACCGGCAACGGCCTCACCGTGGTCGAGAGCACCGGCGGCGGGATCGACTACCAGAGCAGCTACGTGAGCCTGCAGAACAGCATGCTGGACGGCAACGGCAACGGCGACTGCTTCGGGTTCACCCTCGCCGTCAGCGTAGGCAATACCGACTCCGACCACAGCTGCGGCGGCGGCGGCCTCAACGGGCCGTCCGGCTTCGCGCAGAACCTGGCGTCACTCGGGGGTTCGACGCAGACGATCCAGCTACTCCCCGGCAGCCAGGCGATCGGCGCCGGCAACTCGGCCACCTGCCCGGCGACCGACCAGCGCGGCGTGGCCCGGCCGACCGGCGCGTGCGACTCCGGCGCGTACCAGTTCCAGCCCGACGTCAACGTTGCCTTTAATACCGACGCCGCGACCTACAACTTCAGCCAGAACGTGGTGATGACGGCAACGGTCACGCCGGTCTACGAAACCACCCCGCTGCAGCTGATCCAGTACAGCGACGTCACCTTCTACGACGGCGCCACCTTGCTCGGAGCAGCCAGCGGGTTCTCCAGCAACAACATTGCCGTCTTCGGCTACAGCGGCCTCGCCATCGGCCCCCACACGCTCACCGCCCATTACGCCGGGTTCACCCGCGGCTGGACGCCGACCGTCTCGGCGCCGGTGGCGATCACGGTCCTGGGCTCGCTGAGCACGATCACCGTCGGCTCGTCGCTGAACCCGTCCACCAACGGCCAGAGCGTCAACTTCACCGCCAACCTGACCTCGGCGCCGGCCGGCTCGGCGACGGGGACGATCAGCTTCCTGGACGGCGCCACCGTCCTCGCCGCCCCCCCGGTCGTGGGTGACACCGCGAGCTTCGCCACCAGCGCGCTGACGGTCGGCCACCATTCC
>Ga0307372_10008663_pt1 | contig 14226 bp, 17 predicted proteins | sample OX1MG_FD_202533 | JGI IMG/M metagenome (GOLD analysis project Ga0307372, IMG submission 202533) | Soil microbial communities from Risofladan, Vaasa, Finland - OX-1 | ecosystem: Environmental > Terrestrial > Soil > Coastal area > Acid sulfate soil | place: Finland: Risofladan, Vaasa | collected...
CCTTGGCTTAGCAGCATGATAGCATTAACGCGCTCTTCGTTTGTGGACCGCCGCCCTTTCCGTGCCATACATGTATCTTAGCACGGATTTTTCAGAACCTCCAGAAACTTACGTTCTCCTTAGTAGCGGGCGACTGCATCGATGGTGGCCAGTTCGCCGCGTTCAATCTGGGATACCCGGCCGGGAGAGATTCCCATGGCCTGGGAGAGTTGGGCCTGGGTGAGTCCGTGGCGCTTGCGTTCTCCGGCGAGCTGCTGGCCGCTTTGGCGGGCCATCGCTGCCTTTCGGTGCCGCTCGGCTTCCTCCTGGTCACCGGCACGCTCGACGCAGGCCGCGCGGTCCCATTTGGTGTAGCTGCTCATGCCCGTGTTTCCTTATTCCAGCCGTTCTTTCGGGCAGGTCTCGTATTGCTGCCCGGCGTGCGGATCATCTGGCATACCACCGGTTCCGTCTTCCGGACCTGCCGCCAGCGGTGAGGACAATCGCTGAACGCCGGGGCCGAGGACGAGCAGGATGCGGATCTCGCTAGCGCCGCCAGAACCAGGGCGCAGCTCCTATGAGTTCTTGATCTTCGAGGCCGTGATGGGTGCCGGCGGGCGGACGCCGGAGAGCGGGTCCCGGGCGGCTTGGCGCTCAGATCGCGTCCTCGGATAGGTCGGCTGGGCGTCGGTGTCCTGGAGGTTCTCAAGCCACGCGGAGACATCGCTGGTCAGGCAGATGTCCCGTTCACCCGCACCGGAACCATAGCAACGAAGGTAGCAGCGCAGTTAACCGCAGCCGCGCCGCGGGCGGGCGTGCCGCCAGGGCGGCCGTTTCGCGCCTGACGGGAAAGGGTGGGTGCCGTGCCGCCGCAACCTGCAGGCCTGTTCACGAGTCCGGGTGTTGGTGGAGACCGGTTGCTCGCGTGGGCGGAGCGCTCTGGGCGCCGCCCGGTCACGGGATCACGCCGTGGCGGGTGACCTGCGTTCCAGGCAGATGACCCTCACCTACGACCCGCAGTCAGGGACCCTGCAGGCAAACACCGCAGAAGCCGTGACAACCATCATCGGCCTCGCAAGCTAACACCCTGGGGGCTCCGCGCCCACGGACCGAAGAACGCCGGGAGATAAGGAGGAACGCAGGTAAGCGGGCTGATCGCCCGGCACGGGCGTAAGCCTGGGCTCGGGTGACGTTCTGTCATGCCCAGAAACGGGCATCTATGTACAAATAGTGTGTCCGAGGGGGGACTTGAACACACAGACCGGTGATATCTCCCCGGATCGGGGAAATCATGCCATTCACAGTACACCCTGTGGGCCGCCATTCCTGGTCTTCGGATGCCATCCTCATTCCGCCGCCCCCCTGCGGTTGAGCACGGCAGGCGGTGGGAAGAGGAGGCCTCAGCCGCGCCGAGCCACGTACGTTCCACAGTGTGCCGCTGGAACACCGGGAGGCGGTGAGGAGGCAGGGCGGTGACTCACCCGCGATGGCGGCCGGGTTTCTGCTATATCGCGTGAACGCGATATAGTGTTGGTGCGATACTGAGGCGGTGGGCAAGAACTGCTGGATCGTGGAGATCTCCCCGGAGGTCGAGAGCTGGTATGCCACGCTCAAGAGCAAGGACAAGGCGATGGCCGACCGGGCGTTCGACCGGCTCGCCGAACACGGGCCGGCGCTGCGGATGCCGCACGCCCGGCCGCTCGGCGGAGGCTTATCCGAACTGCGGTTCACCTGCGAGGGAACAGCCAGGCGTGTGACCTACTACATCGATACGCGGACGAAGGTCATCACGCTGACGACCTTCCGCAAGCAGCGGCAGAACGAGCGGCGGGAAGTGGCGCGGGCACGGCAGGCGATGCGGGCCAGCCAGCAGGCAGGAGGCAGTGATGGCTAATATCACCCTGGATGAGCTGCGCGCTAAGTACCCGCCGGAGGATCGGGAGGAATACGACCGGGCCTACGCCGCGGCGGACCTCGCCGGGCGGCTGGCCGAACTGGTCTACACTCTGCGCACCCGGGCGAGCCTGACCCAGACCGAACTGGCCCGGCGCATGGGCACCACCCAGTCCTCGATCGCCCGCATCGAGAGCGGCGGCAGCCTGCCCACCCTCGACATGCTCGCCCGCCTCGCCCACGCCACCGGCACCAGCCTGCGCATCGCCGCACCCGGCATCAGCGACATCGATCTCGGCGGGGCCGCCTGACCAAGCAGTCAGGGCCAGGCTGCTTACGAGGTGGTGCGCAATAGGCGTCGTGGCCAAGCTCACGCAGACCCGTAGTCAAGCGGCGGGACCGTGACCAGCATGGACCTGTGGGACCAAGATCGTCAATTGTTATTGTGCACCACGTCGTTATCGCCGGGAACAGGATAAGGAAACCGCGGCGCCCGCAGGATCTACAGGAATCCTGTGCCGCTCGGAAATAGGGATTCTGGCTTTGACCTTGGCCTTCTCCGGTTTCAGGCGGCTCGCTCGTATTCGTTGATCAGGCCGCTCAGGACCGGTTTTCGGTGGATCTGGCGGGTGCTGAGGTCTGCTGGCATGATGCCGGGAGCAGGGCCAGGGTCCGGGATGCGCTGGCCGGGGCCCTGATGGGGCCGGGCGGTGTTGTAATGCTCCTGGTACCCGGCCAGGACGGCACGCAGGTGCGCCTGGTTGAGGATCAGGGTCCGGTCGAGGAACTCGCGGCGCAGGGTGCCGGTCAGGCGCTCGCAGATCGCGTTGGACCACGCCGTCAACAGCACCTGATCCAGATGATCGGTACCGACGTGTGCGTGTGACGCACCGGTTCCACCCGCTGTCTGGCCGGGAGTTCGAGTTCGTTGCGCACCGCCATAACTGGGGTGAGGACCGGGTTCATCTGCATGACGAGAACGGTGAGCTGTTCTCGCTGCCGGCAGGGTGGACCGACGTGGCGGCCGCCGATCCGTTCGTGGTGATCGCGGATGGCCGGTGCCCGTTCACCACCGGCGGCCTGCTGGCTCTGGCCGGCCTAATCGACCGGGTGCGCTCTCAGCCGGGCAGCGACGAGGCCGTCAAGCTAATTACGCCGTGAACGTCAAGATGATTACGCCGGACGCATCTCCCGGTTCCACACCATCCGGCTGGGCCTGGTGCGCTAATACGGCTATCCGCCTGGCAAACTTCTGGATGCTGCGGCGTGTCATAGTGAGATGGTCACGTAATTTCGGCAAAATTCTCCTGACGACCGTATCGGCTGGGAGGCAGCATGGCCCCGCGAGGATCACCCGAGGACCCGAAGGTGACCGCGCTGCGCGAGTCGCGGTGCCTGAACCCGCACCCCGGGCAGGTCACCGACCAGGCTTTCCTGGCCGGGGAGTTCTTCGACGCCCGGGACTCGGTGCAGGTCAAGTACGAGATGGTGCGCCGCGTCAGCGTGGACGGCGCACCGGTCACCGCCACGGCCGCAGCGTTCGGGTACTCCCGGCCGTCGTACTACCAGGCCGCCGCCGCCCTGGCCGCCTCCGGCCTGGACGGGCTGGTGCCGGCGAAGCCCGGGCCCCGCAGCGGCCACAAGCTCACCGGGCAGATCCTCGCCTGGGCCGAGGAACAGCTGGCAGCCGATCCCGCCCTGAAAGCCGCCGGCCTGGCCGATCCCATCGCCGCGGAATTCGGGGTGCGCGTGCACCCCCGCTCCATCGAGCGAGCGCTGGCCCGCCGCCGGGAGCACTCCAAAAGCCGCTGACCCATCCGCCCGCGACCACCGGCTGGAGGACGGCCCGTCCCTGTCCCTGCGACCTTCACCTGGCCCCGCGGCTGCTGAACCAGGCCCGTCACCCCCGGGCCCGGATGCCGGCCAGGCCCGTGTTCCCGGCGGCGGGCTGGACGCCCGCTACGAGCAGCTGCGCCATGCTGCCCTGCACGCACGCGCGAGCGCGTTCCCGCTCGGGCTCGGCGTGCTGCTCGGTAAGGGCGTCACTGCCTGGCGGCGTGTCCTGGCCTGCCTGGCCCCGGCGGCCGCCCCGGACACGCCGGGAACAGCCAGCGGTGCCGTCGCCGCCCGCACGGCCCAGGAGCCCGCCATGCTCCCAGGTCCGGTGGCCGCCGAACTCGTCCACGTCCTGGCCGCCGTCGCCGTCGCGCTGGCCGGCACCTGACCCGCATCCCTGACCCCTTTTACCGATCCTGCCCCGCCCGGGGCAGGGAAGGAGCTCGCCCGTGCTCGCCGATACCGCGTCGTCGAAGGTGACCGCCGCCCACCTGTCCAGGGCGGCGCTGCTGTATGTCCGGCAGTCGAGCCTCAAGCAGGTCCTGCACAACACCGAGTCCGCCGTCCGCCAGTACGACCTGCGCGGCAAGGCGGTCGCGCTGGGCTGGGCCAGCGATCAGGTCACCGTGATCGACATCGACCAGGGCCAGTCCGGCGCCAGCGCCGCGGACCGGGAAGGCTTCCAGCAGCTGGTCGAGGAGGTGTCCCTGGGCCGGGCCGGGATCGTGCTGGGCCTGGAATGCTCCCGGCTGGCCCGCAACTCCGCCGACTGGCATCAGCTCCTCGAATTGTGCGGCATGACCGGCACCCTGATCTGCGACGAGGACGGCCTCTACGACCCCCGCAGCTTCAACGACCGGCTCCTCCTGGGCATGAAAGGGCAGATGTCCGAAGCTGAACTGCATTTCATCAGGGCCCGGCTTCGCGGCGGGATCGTGTCCAAGGCCCGCCGCGGCGAGCTGATCACCCCGCTGCCCGTCGGGCTGGCCTACGACGCCGCCGGGCATGTCATCCTCGACCCCGACAGCGCCGTCCGCGGCGCACTCGCGCACCTGTTCGCCACCTTCGCCGCGACCGGGTCAGCCGCCGCCTGCGTGAAAGCCTTCAACACCGCCGGCCTGTCCTTCCCCTGGCGGCACCGGATGGGGCCGCATAAGGGCCAGATCGACTGGAAGCCGCTAGCCCACCACGTCGTGCTGCGGATCCTGCACAACCCCCGCTATGCCGGCGCGTTCACCTTCGGCCGGCACCGCGACATCCGGCTCCCCGGCGGGAAGCTGTCGCGCACCGCGCTGCCCCGCCAGGAATGGATCGCCTTCATCCCCGGCGCACACCCCGGATACATCACCCTGGAGCAATACGACGCCAACCGCGCCCGCCTCACCCAGAACGCCGCCGCGCACGGCCGGGAGCGGGCCGCCGGACCGCCCAGCGAAGGCCCCGCGCTACTGCAGGGCATCATCATCTGCGGGACCTGCGGGCAGCGGATGACCGTCCGCTACCACCAGCGCCGCGGCCGCCTGCTCCCCACCTACGTCTGCCAGCGCGACGGCATCGAGCACGGCCACCGGATCTGCTAGGCCATCCCCGGCGCCGGACTCGACCAGCGGATCGGGCAGCTGCTCATCGACACCCTCACCCCACTGGCCATCGAGGCCGCCCTCACCGTCACCGCCGAGCTGGAACACCGCGCAGCCGAGGCGGACGCGCTGCGCGCCGCCCACGTCGAGCGCGCCCGCTACCACGCCGACCTGGCCCGCCGCCGCTACCTCGCCGTCGACCCCGCCAACCGGCTCGTCGCCGATACCCTCGAAGCCGACTGGAGCACCGCGTTGCGCGCCCTCACCCAGGCCCAGGACACCTGCGAGCAGGCCCGCAAAAACGACACCGGACAGCTCACCGACGCCCAGCAAGCCCGGATCGGGCAGCTGGCCACCGACCTGCCCGCGATCTGGAACGACCCCGCCACCCCCGCCCGCGAGCGCAAGCGCATCGCCCGGCTGCTGCTCACCGACGTCACCGTCACCCGGACCCGCACGACCATCACCGCGCACATCCGCCTGCCCGCTGGCCAGCACCACACCCTGACCACGCCGGTCCCGCCCACCGCCGCCCAGATGCGCAAGACACCCGCCGAAGCCGTCACCGCCATCGACGAGCTACTCGATCACCACACCCACGCCGAGATCGCCGGCATCCTCAACAACCGCGGCCTGACCAGCGGCGAAGGCCACCCCTTCCACCGGCTCACCGTCCGCAACATCCGCGACGACTACCACCTGCGCAGCCGCGAGCAGCGCCTCCGCGACGCCGGCCTGCTCACACTGCCCGAGACCGCCGCGCTGCTCGGCGTGTCCACCGGAACCGTCAAAGCCTGGCACCACGCCGGGCTCATCACCGGCCACCCCTACAACGACAAAGGCCAGTGCCTCTACCCGCCGCCCGGCCCCAACCCCCCGGCCCGCACGCAGGGACGCAAGCTCAGCAAGCGAGCCGCTCTCCTTACCGCTCCCGCCGACAGCACATGAACCCCCGGAACTGTCCGACCCCACCGCTACCGTCTCCACCAGGGACAACAACAAAACCCGCCTCACCGACCATGGCTTTCTTCACGTGGATACTGTCGCGCTGACCAGGCTGTACGTGCTGGTGTTCATTGAGCACCGCCGGTTGCACGTCGGCGGCGTCACCGCCCACCCGACGTGGGACTGGACGGTGCAGCAGGCCCGCAACCTGGCCCCCGACCTCGGCGAGCGGTCCGGGGACTTCCGTTTCCTGATCCGGGACCGCGGCTCGAACTTCACCCGCTCCTTTGACGCCGTCTTCCAGGCCACCGGCACCACCATCGTGCGCACGGCCGTGCAGGCGCCGCGGATGAAACCTCGGGCTGCATACTGCACCTCTTAACACCAGCAAGCGGCGTCGGCCCGGCCGGCCGCCGGCGGTCCGGAGCATCGCCCGGCTCACCATCCGCCTGGCGAAGGAAAACCCGCTCTGGGGCTACCGGCGTATTCACGGCGAGCTGGCCAAGCTCGGCGTTAGGGTCGCGGCCTCCACCATCTATGAGATCCTCCGCGCCGCGGGCACCGACCCGGCGCCGCGCCGGGACGGACCGGCCTGGCGGCAGTTCCTGCACGCGCAGGCCGCCGGGATCCTGGCGGCCGAGGGAGGGGGCCGGGACACGCAGCCGCCCGGCGCACGCCGCGACCACCGTGCCCAGACGCAGCGTGGAGATTGTTCTCTTCCTCGTCTCTCTTCCTTGTCGTGACTGTCGCGGAGCCAGGTAGTGGGCATGCCGTAGATGACCGGCGGAAAGCAGAGCGCCAGGACCGCCCACATGATGGCGACCGCGAGCTGCTGGTCAGCGGGCCGTGACCGTTCCCCCGCCCAGCCCGGCGTAGTGCTCGCAGTCGTCGTAGCCGAGCCCAGGGCATATGCCCGATGTTCGACGCACCTCATCGTGGCTACGAGCAGACTTGTGCGACGGAGCGGTTATCACTGAGGACGCCGCGTGCGGTGATCAGCCGGGGACGATCATTTCCTGCCGCGTCGCCGGCGGAGCCGGAGCGCAACGACCATGACAGCCGCGCCGAGAGGCAGGGCGGCCGAGTTGGGAATCACCCACCCTGATCCGCTCGCCGGGCTGGACGCAGAGCGTGGCCCGCGGAACAGGATGCGGAGCCGGCGCGCAGCTCAAGGCCGGTGGCGGTGATCACAGGGAGAACTCCGGGGAGGCGGCGTGGAGGGGACGGTCACGGAACCGGCGTGTCCTGCCTGGTGCCGACCTACTCTACCCTGACGTTAGGGCAGTGTTACGCAGCCGACCGCCTGCTGCTGCTCCTCCTCGCGGCGGCACCGGGTGGGCACGCTAAGCGTCGATGATGACCGGGATGACCGCCGGCTGGCGGCCGAATGTCTTGCGCGCCCAGGCCTGCGTTTCGCGGGCGATCAGCTGCTCCAGCCGCCCGGTGGCCGTGATGCCGTGCTCGGCGGCCCGGGCGAGGGCTTTCTCGATGACCGGGGTCAGCGATGACCGTGAGCACGCCCTCCTCGCCCAGTGTCCGCCGCTCGGCGAGCGAGGCCTCGGTGACCCGGCCGACCGTGTGGCCGTCGACGTAGACGTTGTGGACGTCCACCCTGCCGGTGATCGCGGCGCGCCTGCCGGCGAGGTCGACGGCGTCGCCGTTGGCGGCCACGAGCACCCGGCCGTGGTCAACTCCGGTGCTGACAGCGAGCCCGGCGTTGGCCCGCAGGTGACGGGCCTCGCCGTGCACGGGCAGCACCGCGGCGGGCTGGATGAGGTTGTAGCAGTAGACGAGTTCCCCGGCGCTGGCGTGCCCGGACACGTGCACCTTGGCGCTGCCCTTGTGCACGACGTTGGCGCCGAGGCTGGCCGGGCCGTTGATGACCCGGTAGATGGCGTTCTCGTTGCCCGGGATGAGTGAGCTGGCCAGCAGCACGGTGCCTCCCTCGCCCACGCTGATGGCGTGGGTGCCGGCGGCCATGCGGGACAGGGCGGCCATGGGCTCGCCCTGTGATCCGGTGCAGATCAGCGTCACCTCGCGGTCCGGGAGGCGGTCCGTGGCGCTGGCCTGGACGAGGAGGCCCTCGGGGATCCTGGGGTAGCCCATCTCGGCGGCCAGGCCCATGTTGCGGACCATGGACCGGCCGACGAAGGCGGCCTTGCGGCCGTGGGCGTGCGCGGCGTCGAGGACCTGCTGGATGCGGTGTACGTGGCTGGCGAAACTGGACACGATCACCCGGCGCGGGGTGTCGCGGAACACCGCTTCGATGGCGGGGGTCAGCTCGCGTTCGGCGGTGGTGAAGCCGGGGGCGTCGGCGTTGGTGGAATCGATCAGCAGCAGGTCGACACCCGCTTCGCCGAGCCGGGCGAAGCCGCGCAGGTCGGTCAGCCTCCCGTCCAGCGGGAACTGGTCCATCTTGAAGTCACCCGTGTGCAGCACCAGGCCGGCGGCGGTGCGGATCGCGATCGCGAGCCCGTCCGGGATGGAGTGGTTGACGGCGAGAAACTCCAGGCCGAACGGCCCGAGGCTGAGCTTCCCGCCCTCCCCGGCCTCGATCGTCACGGGCTTGATGCGATGCTCGGCCAGCTTGGCGGACACGAAGCTCAGGGTCAGCCGCGAGCCCACGACCGGGATATCGGGCCGCTCCCGCAGCAGATACGGCACGCCGCCGATGTGGTCTTCGTGGCCGTGGGTGAGCACGACCGCCACCACGTCAGGCAGCCGGTCCCGGATCGCGGCCCAGTCGGGCAGGATCAGGTCCACGCCGGGCTGGTGCTCCTCGGGGAACAGCACCCCGCAGTCCACGACGAGCAGCCGGCCCGCATGCTCGAAGACGGTCATGTTCCGGCCGATCTCGCCGAGGCCGCCCAGCGCGGTGACACGCAGGGCGCCCGGCGGAAGGGGCGGGGGGGAAGTCACGGGCCGGGCCGCAGAAGTCACACTCGTACATTACGTGAGAGTACGGTGTGGCCGGGACGTCGGCTCGTACACCGTGAGGATCACTGACCGCTGCGGATGAGTGGCGGCCTCCTCGGGGGTGATCACCTCCTCGTCCAGAAGTGACTGGACGAGGCTGTGATCACGGGTGAGCTGGCAGAGCGCGCCGCTGCGGAGCAGGTATGCGCGGGAGTCACCGATGTGGCACAGCGCCACCCGGGTACCGGACCAGAGCATCGCGGTGAGCGTGGCGCCCATGCCGGTCAGCGCGGGATCGGCGGCGCTCATGTCACGCAGGCGCGCGTTGGCGCTCGCGGCCGCCGCCGCGAGCGCCAACGGCAGGCCGCTGGGCGGCGCGGGCCCGTCAAGGGGAGCCGGCGCGGCGATGACCGCAGCGCTGGCGGTCCCGCCACCGGCGTGACCGCCCATTCTGTCCGCGACGGCGAGAAGGCAGGGGCCGGCGTAGGCAGAGTCCTCATTGCCCTTGCGGACCAGGCCGGCCTCAGAGCGGGCCGCGTAACGGAGGAAAGGTACCGCCTCAGGCATTGACGGGGACTTCTGGCAGGTGTGGCCATAGTTGCCGCAGGTGAGTGTACTTGCCCTCGGGCAGCCGCTGGAGAAGTGTGATCATCTCGGGGCGCCCCCGGCTGGCGATCACCGCCTCGACCAGGTCGCCGGGCGTGGCCGGGGGATGGTCGAAGGCAGCCGCCGTGTGGCGGGCGATCTCGCTTCGGGTGACCGGAAGCACATGTCCTCTTTTCTGCGCAGGTCTGTGACGTCACTGCCCGGGCGCCGGCCCTGACGTCGCCGGGGAGGGCGGTTGCGGCAGCCGGCCGCCCGGCCAGCCGGGGCACCCGGGGCCGGTAACGCACGCGCGGGCCGCCCGGCCCGGCCTGGAGCGGAGCGCGGAAGGACGAGACGCAGTGCCCGGATGCACATTACCCTCACGTTAGAGTAGAGTCAACGAATGCTGCCGTGAACGGTCACGGGGGCAGGATCTGCGTGTCTCCGCCGCTGTCGCCCGGACCGCGAGGCGTGGTCGCGGCGGGCCGGTAGCCGGGCGGGATGGGCTTGCCCTGGCTGGACCGGCCGAGCATGAGGGCATCGCAGTTGGCGCAGAGCAGAACCTGGTGCCAGCCGGTGATGGACAGCTGGGTGCCCCGGGAGTACTGGGTGAGCGGCTGGGCGCGCTCGTGAAGCTGATCGCCGCCGCAGGTGGCGCAGGCCCGCCTGGCCTCACGCCGCCATGAGGTGCCGCAGGTGCCGCAGGTGATCTGGATGCCCTCGTCCCTGCGCTGCCCGGTGAGGTCGTGGGCCTCTCCGCAGGCGGGACAGGCGATCTCGCGTGACATACCGTCCATTCCCTCGCTTATCGCCGGGGTGTCCCTGAGGCTGTGTGCCGACGCGGAACGGCGGCACAGGCCCCGCCCCGATGCCGTGATTACAGTCCCCGCGCCGGGAGGGCGCCGACACGGACTGAAGCTACTCTAACGTGACGGTAAATTGGGGCGCCGTCCCGGAAGATAAGCGGCGGTGGGTGACCGGCAGATGCGGATCGGCGAGGTGGGCCTGGTCACGCCGCCGGGGCGGACGCACGGCGGGTTCCGGCTGTGCCCCGGCGCTGATGCGGAGCGACTGCTCCTGGTCAGCCGGATAAAGCCGCTGAGTCCGGTTCTGGGCTGGGGACGGGTTCGCCGGATGACCGGGCGTGTCGCCGCCCGAACGCTACCCTGACGTCAGAGGAAGGTAGCGGTGTGGTGCACACCGCCGCGGGTTGGCGTGCGTGTGCCACCTGGGACGGCGGTCACGGGGGGAATTTATGGCTTATTCCTGGATTGTCGGGCATGCAGAGATGGATTCCTCTGTCAGCTCTGCGTTCGACTCCGGGCCGGCTGCGCACGCTGGGTTGCTGGAGGCGGCTCTGGCCGCCCGGGCCCGGCCAGAAGTGGTGTTCTTGCTGCATCAGCTGCCTGATCGCCGGTTCGGCTCCAGCCGTGCGGTCTGGCTGAGGTGCCTGTTGTGCCTGCTGAGGCCAGGCTGCCTGACAGCGATGTATGTGCAGATGCCACGGCGCCCGCCAGCCGGCGGCGGGCCAGGATAGCCGCGGCCTGCGGGCTGGCCCGCAGGCAGGACTGGCCTGCCCTGGCTGGTGCGGGGAGCATGGCGGTATCGTCGGCCGCCCGGGGCGGGACCTTGGCGCGAGCTGGTGACAGTCAGCTGGGTGCCCCGGGAGTGCTGGGTGAGTGCCTGTGGCCGCTGCCGGAGATCGCAGGTGAGGTGAGGTGTTCTCCCGATCGTGCGGGCTGCGCGCGGGCTCCGCGATGCCCGCAGGGGCTGGTGCGTCCCGCGGCACCGGGGGAGTGATCCGGCCCGGCGCCGCGGGGACGCTGGCGGGCGTGCGGAGCCGTGCGTGGTGGCTGCGCCCGCCGGTAGCCTACTTTAACGTCACGGTAGAGTGATGCTGATGCCCGGGAGGTGGGCGAGATGGTGGCTGGGGAGCGGATGCAGATCGGTGAGGTGGCGGAGCGGACCGGGCTGTCGCTGCGGACGATCCGTTATTACGGCGAGGTCGGGCTGGTCACGCCGTCGGGGCGGTCACGCGGCGGGTTCCGGTTGTACACCGGCGCCGATGTGGAGCGGCTGCTGCTGGTGAAGCGGATGAAGCCGCTGGAGTTCTCGCTGGAGGAGATGGCGGAGGACCTGCTGGGAGTCCTGGACCGGCTGCGGGAGGCGGGACCGGGGCAGCGGGCGGAGCTGCGTGACCGGGTGGCCATGTATGAGCAGGCGGCCATGGCGCGCTGCGCCGCGCTGCGGGAGCAGCTTGAGACAGCCGAGGACTTCGCCGCGCGGCTGCGCAGGGCGCAGGAGGTTCCGCGCGGGAGCGGGAGTGGGAGGGAGAAGAACCGTAGATGACGGCGGCTGGCACGGAAGAACGAACACAGGCCGGCGGGGTGCTCGCGGAGGCGGCGCGACGGCGGGCGTTCGCGGTGATCAGCCACCCGGACGCGGGGAAGTCGACGCTGACCGAGGCGCTGGCGCTGCACGCCTCAGCGATCAGCGAGGCCGGCGCGGTGCACGGCAAGGCCGGGCGGCGGGGGGTGACGTCGGACTGGATGGAGATGGAACGCGACCGGGGCATCTCGATCACCTCGGCGGTGCTGCGCTTCACCTACCAGGGCATGGTGCTGAACCTGCTGGACACTCCTGGCCACGCTGATTTCTCTGAGGACACCTACCGGGTGCTGGAGGCGGTGGACTGCGCGGTCATGCTGCTGGATTCGGCCAAGGGCCTGGAGCCGCAGACGCTGAAGCTGTTCGACGTGTGCCGTAACCGCAATATCCCGGTGATCACGTTCGTGAACAAGTGGGACCGGCCGGGCCGCGAGCCGCTGGAGCTGCTGGATGAGATCGAGCAGCAGATCCGGCTGCGCCCTACCCCGGTGAACTGGCCGGTCGGCATCGCGGGTGACTTCCGGGGGCTGATCGAGCGGGCCACCGGTGACTATACGGTGTTCACCCGCGCGCCGGGTGGTGCGGGCCGCGCCGCCGGGCAGGCCCTCACCCCCGCGCAGGCGGCCGCACGCGACGGCCATGCGTATGAGGTGGCGGGGGAGGAACTGGCGCTGCTGGCGGAGATCGGCGCGGATGTGGACCTGGCCTCGTTCCTGGCCGGTGAGTCAACGCCGGTGCTGTTCGGCGCCGCGCTGCCCAACTTCGGGGTGGCCCGGCTGCTGGATGCGCTGTGCGAGCTGGCGCCGCCGCCCGCACCGCGCCGCACCGCGGCGGGGGTGGAGCATCCGGTGGATGGTGGTTTCGCGGGCCTGGTGTTCAAGGTGCAGTCCGGGATGAACCCCGCGCACCGCGACCGGGTCGCGTTCGTGCGGGTGTGCGCCGGGCGTTTCGAGCGCGGCATGGTGCTCACACACGCCGCGACCGGTCGGCCGTTCGCCACCAAGTACGCCCAGGCCATGTTCGGCCGCGACCGCGTCACCCTGGATGTTGCCTACCCCGGCGATGTGGTCGGCCTGGTCAACGCGGCGTCGCTGCGGCCCGGAGACACGCTGCATGACGGCACGGCGGTGCAGTTCCCGCCGATCCAGGCGTTCGCCCCCGAGCACTTCGCGGTGGTGCGCTCTCGGGATGCCAGCAAGACCAAGCAGTTCCGCAAGGGGATCGACCAGCTCGACACCGAAGGCGCCATCCAGGTCCTGTCCTCTGACCTGCGCGGCGACCAGGCGCCTGTGCTCGCCGCGGTCGGCCCGCTGCAGTTCGACGTGGCCCTGCACCGGCTCGAACACGAATTCGCCGCTCCCGCCCAGCTGGACCATCTCGGCTACAGCCTGGCCCGGCGCACCGACGCTGATGGTGCCGCCAGGCTGGCGGGGCTGCGGGGCACCGAGGTTCTCACCCGCCGCCTCGACGGCGTGGCGCTCGCGTTGTTTGAGGACAAGTGGCGGCTGCGGGCGATCCAGCGGGATCACCCGGGGATCCTCCTGGAGCCGCTCCCCGCCGGCACACAGTGAAGTTTTCTCAGCAACTTTCACGTGAGCATCTTGTGCTCGAATAGGACCAGGACGAGTGCGGCGCGTGCGATGGGACCTATCTCGCTGGGGCTTGCGGTGACGTTCTGGAGGGTCTTCCAGCGCTGGGAAAGCAGCGCGAAGCCTCTTTCTCCCAGACATCTCGCCGAACTCAGCAGCATATTTCTGGTACGGGCGTTAATATCGAGTTCTTTCACGCCCTTCGGCTTCTTCGCCGGAGTATGAACCCCGTGACCTGCGCCTTCGTACCCGCAGTCGGCCAGCGCCGGCATTTTCCCCGTGTAATTCCGCAGCACCGCCAGCACCGTTTCCCGGGCCGCGGCCAGGTCATGGACATTCCCCGGCAGCACGCCCGAGACCTGCATCGGGAGGCCGCCGGGGTACATCAGGCCCCAGATCTCCGGCAAAGGCTGTGCGCGGGGAGTTAAAGGCCGGGTTCCGGGGTGAGCCGGTAGGTGACGGGGCGGGTGTCGCCGGGCATGACGGGCGGGTCGTTGCTGACCTGCTCGATGAGC
>Ga0307372_10008666_pt1 | contig 14224 bp, 11 predicted proteins | sample OX1MG_FD_202533 | JGI IMG/M metagenome (GOLD analysis project Ga0307372, IMG submission 202533) | Soil microbial communities from Risofladan, Vaasa, Finland - OX-1 | ecosystem: Environmental > Terrestrial > Soil > Coastal area > Acid sulfate soil | place: Finland: Risofladan, Vaasa | collected...
CCCAACGAGACGATTTGCTTTTCCGCACGCGCCTGATGAACCGGCTATATCCGCGCGTCGCGCCCGCTCCGTCGCTGCTTCGCTACTCGCCGGCGATGATCGCAATTCTGATTGTGGTCGCGTGCGGCAGCAGCGTAGCCGATATCGATCTGTGGGGGCATCTGCGCTTCGGTCTCGACACGCTCGCACGCGGATCGCTGATTGCGCGCGATCCCTATGCCTACTCGATTCGCGGGCTACCATGGATCAGGCACGAATGGCTCTCCGAGATCATCCTGGCCTGGATGTACGCGAAGCTCGGCGTGGTGGGACTCAAGCTGGTGCGTTTCGTGTGCGCTGCCGCGATGGTCATATTCCTTGCCGGAGCGGTGGCTGAGACTGGCGCGCGAATTCAGATCCAACTCGCCGTGTTGATTGCGGCGGCGATCGCGCTCAGCCCTGAGATGGAGTTCCGCCCGCAGCTATTCACGTACGCGATGCTGGCCGCGGTGATGTGGCTGCTCGCCCGTGAGATTTTTCATCCGCCGGCGCCGTTGTGGATCGCAATTCCGATGCTCGCGCTATGGAGCAACCTGCACGGCGGTTTCGTAACCGGGCTCGCCGCGCTGGGAATTTTCACAGCGCTAGCCGGCGTCGCCGATTTGCGCGCCGGACGCGGGTTCCGGCGTGGCATCCGGTTGAGCGCAGTGACAACCCTCGCGGCTGCGGCGACACTAGTTACTCCGTACGGAATTGGAACCTGGATTGCGGTGCTGCGCACGCTATCGCACCCGCCGATGATCAACGAAATCGTGGAATGGGCACCGCTGCCGGCCGCGATGATCGCCATATGGCACATGCCCGGGCTAGCGCTGCTGTTCGACGTAGTCGTGGTCGTGCTGTTCGCATCCTTCGCAATCGCGATCGGCGCGGCGCCGCGCGGCGAAGATTTTCCGCTGGTCGCGATCGCGACAGTGATGATCGTTGCCGCCATATCGGCGCTGCGCAATGTTCCGCTTGGGATCATCGGATGCGCCGCGCCATTGACCCGTCATCTTGGTCTCGCACTCGGCGCCATCTCAGAGACCGAGCCTAGCGCCGCTGATGCCCGGGCGCGGGTCCGAAGCAGCCCGCTGACTGAAGCGGTGCTGGCGACGCTGGCGCTTCTCCTTGCTTTCAAGATCGGCGTCTTTTCGCGCCAAATGGATATGGAGTTCACATTTCCGACCGGCGCAGTCGCGTTTCTGCGGCAGCATCAGTTGAGCGGAAATATTCTGTGCAAGTTCAGCTGGGATGATTACGTGCTTTACCATTGCTCGCCGGATAGTCATGTCTTTCTCGATACCCGCTACGAAATGATTTATCCGGACCGAATCGCGCTCGAATACGAGGACTTCTATCACGATCGCCCGGATGCCGCGCGAATTCTCGCTTCGTACCCGCACGACTATGTAATGCTTGACCCCGCCGCTCCCGCGAACGCATTGATGGCCTCGTCCAACGGCTGGAAGTTGATATATCGGGATAATCAGGCACTGCTCTATGCACGCGCAACGTCCCCGGCGGCGGCTTCGCCGGAGGTCCCGGTACTGGCGGTCGCACCGCCTTCGAGGTTCCCGTAAGCCCGAGGGGGGCAATTGAAAACACACTCACAGTCTGCGTCATGCGTCGCATCCGCGCCTCGCGTGGGAGCGGTGATTCGCTATTCTCCCGCGCTGGTGCTGATAGCGATCATGATAATGGACTCGGTTCGGGTCGCGGACCCCGACCTCTATGGACATCTTCGCTTCGGCCAGCAGATTCTGCAAACCGGCCATATCGCACGCTTCGATCCATACTCGTACTCCATTGCCGGATTGCGATGGACCAGCCACGAATGGCTATCCGAAGTAGTAATTGCATGGTTCTATGCGCATGGCGGAGTAATTGGGCTGAAGCTGATGAAGCTTGGCTGCTCCGCGGCGCTCGTCATGATCCTGTTCGCCGCGATGCGCGAGACCGGGGCTTCGCCGCTGACGCAGTCCGCAATCATGATTGCGGCCAGCATCAGGCTTTCGGCACAGATACAATTCCGGCCACAGATATTCACGTATTTATTGCTGGCCGCACTGCTGATGCTGCTTGCGCGCGACAACTTCCGCGGCCGCGCGATGCTGTGGGCCGCGGTGCCGTTTTTTGCGCTGTGGGCCAATCTGCACGGCGGCTTTGTGGTCGGCCTTGGAGTTATGGGGCTGTATGCGATCGTGCGTGGAGGACAGGAGATTGCGGCGGGGCGCGGCGTAGCGCGGTTTTTCCATCTGGCCGCAATTACCTCGGCGTGTATTGTGGCTACCTTGATCACCCCGTATGGAGCCGGAAGCTGGCTCAGCGTTCTACGTACGATAGGCAATCCCGCGATGCTCGGCGCGATCAACGAATGGCAGCCGCTCATCAGCGCCACGATTGCGGAATATCATGTCGCGCACCTGCCCTTTCTTTACGACATTTCGGTCTTCGGAATCTTTCTCGCAACCGGAGCTGCAATAGCAATTGCTCCTTCGGCCGACGATCTTCCGATGGTCGCTATTGCCGTCGCGCTAATCGCCGCTGCTTTCGTTCAAGTGCGCAACGTTCCGCTCGGGATGATGGCGGCAATGTTACCGCTCGCTCGGCACGCCACGCTCGCGCTCGACTCACGGAAGATATCGTTGCGCGCTGATGCCACGCCGCGGCGTGCGATTGGGCTTGCGGGGCAGGTGGCCGTTGCGTTGGCGGCGCTCGCGCTCGCGGCGGAAACGGGGCTGTTTTCCAGCACACTTGAATTGACCGAACCATATCCGGCGGGCGCGCTTGCGTTTATGAGCGCACACGGCCTTTCAGGCAATATGTTATGCGAATATTCATGGAACGATTATGTTATTTTTCACGAGTGGCCTCGCGACAAGGTATTTCTCGATAGCCGCTTTGAGATGGTCTATCCGCGAAAGATCATCGACGCGTACCTCGCCTTCGCGTTCGGACGCGCCGGCGCATTGCAGACTTTGGCTGGCTATCCGAATGACTTCGTTCTGATCGACCCTAAAACCATCGCGGCCGAGGTGATGGCGCGCGCTCCGGGCTGGACGCTCATCTATCGCGATCAGAACTCACTGCTTTACGCGCGCACCGAATCGGCAGCAGCCGGTTTGCCCGGGCTCCCAGTATCCGGCTCGGTACCTACCGGGGAGTTTCCGTGAGATGGGTGCCCGCGATGCCCACGCGCATTCGCTGCTTTACTACTCGCCGATGCTGGTGTTGGTGGCGATAGCTCTCGCTGACACCGTGCGGGTGTCCGATCCAGATTTGTGGGGACATATCACATTTGGCCGCGCGGTTTTGGCGCAGGGTCACCTTGTTCTTCGCGATCCTTATTCGTACTCTGCGCCGGGTTCTCCATGGCTCAATCACGAGTGGCTGACCGAAGTGATACAGGCATTTCTGTTCGACGCTTTCGGCGTGTTCGGACTCAATCTCTGGAAGCTGTTCCTTACCGCGGTGACTATAGTGTTTGTGGCTCTGGCCGAGGGCGAGACTGAAGCGCCATATCTTGCGCAGATTGCGGTACTACTGGTTGGGGCGGTTACGATCGCGCCAGAAATGCAGTTTCGGCCGCAGATGTTTACCTTCGCCCTGTTCGCGATCGTGCTCTTTCTCCTCGCACGAGATACATACCGGCGAGATGGCGCCGTGTGGATTGCGATTCCGATGTTGGCGCTGTGGGCCAACCTGCACGGCGGCTTCATCATGGGAGTTGCCGCGTTGGGAATCTATACAGTCGCATCGGGAGTGGTGAACTGTGTGCGCGGCCGCACCTTCAGGCGAGCTGGCGTTCTGGCGGCTATCACGGTCGCCGCAAGCGCCGGCACCCTTTTGACTCCGTATGGAGTCGGAACCTGGATCGCGGTCGGCCACGCGCTGCTCAATCCGTACACGCGCGTCGCGGTCGCGGACTGGCAGCCCTTTTTCCGCTCATTGGTTGCGGCGAGTCACGAGGGATTTTTGAGGACGCTCTACGAGGCGATGCCTCTGGGTCTTATGGCGGCATTGGCTATCGCTGTCGCAGTATCGCGTGATTTCGAAGACCTGCCGATGCTCGCGATCGCGACGGTCATGTGCGTTGCGGCGATCGTTGCGATAAGAAATATCCCGATCGCTGTGATTGCGATGGCTGCTCCGCTGGCTCGTCACGGTGCGATCGCGGCGGCGCGGCTGAATCCGACTTCGCGGTCCGAGACGATGCCCGAGGTGCGCGGTGCGAGTCTGATGAATCAGATTGTACTGGGAATTGCCGCGCTCGCGATGCTTATAGGGACGGGCTTTTTCTCGAGGCGGATGACGGCGCGCGAGCGTTATCCGGCCGGTGCGGTCGCTTTCATGCAGTCACACGGCCTACACGGAAATATTCTCGACAATTTCCTGTGGGGCGAATACCTAATCTGGCACTTGTCACCCCGCTCGAAGGTGTTTATCGACGGGCGTTACGACACTGTCTATCCACAAAACATTCTGCTCGCGTTCATGCTATTTCATTTCGACCAGCCGGGCGCCGATGCGATCCTTGCGCGATGGCCGCATGACTATGTGATGCTGCCGCCCGGCGATCTGGCTAATAACGTGATCGCGCGCCATCGCGAGTGGAAGCTCATCTATCGCGACGGCGACACGCTCCTTTACGCGCGCGCCGATTCGGCCGCCGCCGCGATGCCCGGAGTGCCTTTTGTGGGCGTAAATCCGCCGACCCGGTTTCCCTGATCGATTGCGCTATTGCCGCGGTTCGTCGTTCTCCATGTCATCCTGCATCTGCTCGGGCGCCTGCTCGATAATGGCGCCGGCGCCATTGAGGATCCGCAGGATCTGCATGCCTATCCGCCCGACCGAAACCTTGCGATTAGCCAAAACGATCACGCCAGTGCCGGTTTTTCTGACGAAACCGATATAGCTGAAGAAGCCGGGGGCCGCGCCGTTCTTCCAAATCACGGTCTTATCCGTCCCGCGCATCGAAAGCATCTGCCAGCCAAGTCCGACCGAGGTGCCCGCGCGGCCCCCGCGATGCCATCGCTTCTGCAGATCAGGCAGCAACGCGTCGAGCGGCGTTTTTGTCTGCCCCATGTTGAATGCGAGATAGCGCATCAGGTCGTCCATCGTCGAGCGCAAAGCCCCAGCGCCGTTAAAGGCGGGCCAGGTGACGTTGTCATGCGAACTCGGAAAGCCCTCGGAGCTATAGCCTTGCGCCTGCCGCGCCAGTTCCGCAGGGGTCAAATCGATGCGCGTGTCGATCATCCCAAGCGGCGCGCAAATCTCGCGTTCGACGAGGTTCTGGTAATCGTCGCCGCCCGCGCGCATCACCGCGTGCGCCAGCAGCGCAAATCCCCAGTTCGAGTACTCGAATCGCTCGCCCGGCGCGCGGGTGAGCCGGTATGCGCCCAGCCGCTGGTACATCGCAGCGGTATCAAGATGCCGAACGCCGTGAAGGTTCGGATCCTTTGGCAATCCGGAAGTGTGGGTGGCCAGATCGAGCAGGGTTATCTGGCGTCCGCCGAAGCGCGGAACGGTTACGCCGTCGGGCACATATTTTTGCAGCGGATCGTCATAGCGCAGCACGCCGCGCTGAACATAGAGCGCCAGCAGCATCGCGGTGAAAGTCTTGGTGATCGAGCCGATTTCCCATTCGGTCGTGGCCGTCGGCCGCGAACCGGAGCCAAGCGCCGTCTCACCGAAGGAGCGGATCATCCGATCGTTGCCGGATATGACACCGACCATGATCGCCGGCGCTTCGCCATGCGAGACGGGCGCCGAGGCGATTTCGTCGATTCGGGCGCGAGTTTCGGCGGCAATCTCGCCGCGGGCCGAAGCCACCGGAGCGAGCGCGATCCAGCCGATGAGCCCGAGCGTGAGAGTTAATGCGGCGGCGCGTGGAATTCGGGGCATACCAGAAGCTAGCGGGCAGGGTGCCGATGATGCAAAAGCGCGCACTGCGGCATCCATTTCGAGCCTGTGGAAAAGCGCGGGCAATGTGGTAGTAAGAAGGTTCGAGGCGCGTTCCCGCAACCGATGTGTGACGCGCGTTGCGCCGAAATCGCTCAATCAATCAAGGAGAGCCCGAATGAAAGCCGCCGTGTTTCATGGCCCCAAACAACCGCTCAGTATCGAGGATGTCGAGGTCGATAAGCCGCAGGATCGCGAAGTCCTGATTCGCACGGTCGCCAGCGGCGTATGCCATAGCGATCTGCACTTCGTCGATGGTCTGTACCCCTACATGGCGCCCGCTGTGCTCGGACATGAAGCCGCCGGAATCGTCGAGGAAGTCGGCCGCCAGGTCACTTACGTCAAGCCGGGCGATCATGTGATTGCCTGCCTGAGCGTTTTCTGCGGCATGTGCGAGCAGTGCATGTCGGGACATCCAAACCGATGCTCGAACAAGGCGGCCACGCAGCGCGACCCGAAAGACAAGCCGCGCCTGTCGCAGAAGGGCAAAACGATCCACCAGTTCCTTGACGTGTCGTCATATTGCGAGCGGATGCTCCTGCACGAGAACGCGATCGTCAAGATCAGCGACGACATCCCGCTCGACCGCGCCGCGCTGGTCGGATGCGGCGTCACCACCGGCGTCGGCGCCGTGCTCAACACCGCCAAGGTCGAGCCGGGCTCGACGGTGGCGGTGTTCGGATGCGGCGGCGTGGGACTCGCGGCAATTCAGGGCGCGCTGATTGCCGGTGCGCGCAAGATTATCGCGGTCGATATGTTCGAAGGGAAGCTCGCGATGGCGAAGCGGATGGGCGCGACCGACACCGTCGATGCGTCGAACAGCGACCCGATCGATGAAATCAAAAGGCTGACCGGCGGCGGCGTCGATTACGCCTTCGAGGCGATCGGACTCAAAAAGGCAGCCGAGCAGGCTTTCAATTCGCTCAAGGCGGGCGGCACCGCGACCGTGATCGGCATGATCCCGGTCGGGCAAAAGGTCGAGCTCGACGGCTACATGTTCCTGACCGAGCGCAAGCTGCAGGGCAGCAACATGGGCTCGAACCGCTTCCGGATCGATATGCCCCGCTATCTCGATTTCTACTTGCAGGGACGCCTCAAGCTCGACGAGATGATCAGCCGCCGCGGCAAGCTCGAGGATGTGAACGAAGCGTTCCGTGCGATGAAGGCAGGCGAGGTCGCGCGCACCGTCCTGATGTTCGAGTAACGCGCACGCCGACTACGACACCAGGAGCAGGAGTAAAATGAAAGCAGCCATATACCACGGTCCCGGCCAGGCGCTCACTATCGAGCAAGTCGAAATTGACAACCCGAAGGAACGCGAGGTTCTGGTCCGCACCGTCGCAAGCGGCGTGTGCCACAGCGACCTGCACTTCGTCGATGGACTCTACATGTGGCCCACGCCGGCGATTCTCGGCCACGAGGCGGCAGGCGTCGTCGAAAAAGTCGGCTCGCAGGTCACCTACCTCAAGCCCGGCGATCACGTGATCGCATGCCTGAGCGTTTTCTGCGGCTACTGCGAGGAATGCATGTCGGGCCATCCCAACCTGTGCTCGAACAAGGCTGCCACCCAGCGCGGCCCGAGCGACAAGCCGCGTCTGTCGCAGAAGGGCAAGATGGTCAATCAGTTCGCGGATCTTTCCGGATACGCCGAACAGATGCTGGTGCACGAGAACGCGCTGGTGAAGGTCGACAATGACCTGCCGCTTGATCGCGCCGCGCTCATCGGATGCGGCGTCATGACCGGCGTTGGCGCTGCGCTGAATACGGCGAAGGTCTCGCCGGGCTCGCAGGTCGCGGTGTTCGGAGCAGGCGGAGTGGGCCTTGCGATCATCCAGGGCGCGCGGGTTGCCGGTGCGCGGATGATCATCGCGGTCGATAAATTCAAGAGCAAGCTCGAACTCGCCAAGAAGCTCGGCGCAACGCACATGGTCGATGCGTCGGCGGGAAACCCGGTCGATCAGATTCGCGCGCTCACCGGCGACGGCGTCGATTACTCCTTCGAAGCGATCGGCCTCAAGGTCGCCGCCGAGCAAGCCTACGAGTCGCTCCGCGCCGGCGGTATCGCGACAATCGTCGGGATGGTGCCGCTCGGGCAGAAGGTCGACGTGGACGGCTTTTCGCTGCTGTTCGAGAAACGCATCCAGGGATGCTTCATGGGGTCGAACCGGTTCCGGATCGACATGCCGCGGATTATCGATCTCTATCGCCAGGGACGAATCGACCTTGACGATATGATCACGCGCCGTGGCAAGCTCGAGGATGTCAACGAGGCCTTCCGCGCGATGAAGGCCGGCGAAGTCGCGCGCACGGTGCTGATGTTCGACTGACGAACTCGCAATACGCAAACACCATGACAGAGCCGGCCGGATTTCCGGCCGGCTCTTTTTTTTGCCGCCGCGAACTTGACTGAAAGCATCCGCGCGCTCAATTTTCAATTATGAAGATATGCGCGCTCGATCATGTTCAGCTTGCGATGCCGCCCGGGCGCGAGTCCGACGCGCGCGCCTTTTATGCCGGCCTGCTCGAAATTCCCGAGTTGCCCAAACCACCGCATCTGGCCGCGCGGGGCGGATGCTGGTTCGAGCGTGGCGCGCTCAAGATTCACCTCGGCGTCGAAAAGGAATTCACGCCGGCGCGCAAAGCGCATCCCGCGCTCGTCGTCGAAGATCTGGCCGCGCTGGCGGGCATTTTACGCGGCGCCGGATGCCGTGTCGTGGAAGACGAACCGCTCGAGGGTTACGCCAGAATCTATGTCGATGATCCGTTCGGGAACCGAATCGAGCTGATGGAACCGCGCCGCTAGACCAGGCGCAGCGCCTTCATCGCGGCTTCGAGTTTCTCGCTCGCGGGCGCCGTCATCGGCACCAGCGGCAAGCGCAGCTCGTTCGCGCATTTGCCCATCAGCGCGAGTGCGTGTTTCAGCGGAATCGGATTGGTCTCGATAAACAGCGCGCGCAGCAGCGGCAGCATCCGATAGTGCAATTCGCGCGCGCGCTGGAAATCGCCGCCAAGCGCCGCGGCCGCAAGATCATGCATCTCGCGCGGGATCGCGTTCGAGGCCGTCGAGATAACGCCCTTCCCGCCCAGCGCCATGATCGGCAGCGTGAGCGCGTCGTCGCCCGAGAGAATCGTCAGGCGATCGCCGCATAGGCGCAGGATGTCCGACACCTGGTCCATCGAGCCGGAGGCTTCTTTGACTCCGACGACATTTTTGATTTCGGCCAGCCGCGCGAAGGTCTCGGGCGCGATGTTCGAGGCGGTGCGGCCGGGGATGTTGTAAACAATCAGCGGCAAATCGACGCTCGCCGCGATCAGTTTGTAATGCCTGAAAATCCCTTCCTGGGTCGGCTTGTTGTAGTAGGGCGAGATCAGCAGCGCACCGTCGGCGCCCATCGCGCGCGCCGACGCCGTCAGGTGAATCGCCTCCGCCGTCGCATTCGAGCCGGTACCCGCAATCACCGGCACGCGCTTGCGCGCCTGCTCGATCGTGATTTTGATCACTCGCTCATGCTCTTCATGCGTGAGCGTGGCCGACTCTCCGGTCGAGCCGCACGGCACCAAGGCGTCGATACCGCTTTGGATCTGCCATTCGACAAGATCACGCAGCGCGGGTTCGTCCACCGCGCCATCGCGAAACGGCGTGATCAGGGCAGTCAGCGCTCCGTTGAACATCTGCGGGTCCTCCGAGCCTAATCCTTGACTGGTATCATCTCGGCGGCGCCGAGATCGATCTCGCCTCTGAACACTTCGACCGCGTTTCCGGTCATGAAGACGCGATTCGCGCCGGCGCCGCTTTCACGCCATTCGATTTCAAGGTTGCCGCCGCGCAATTCGACTGTCGCCTTGCGTTCGGCGCGTCCGGTCAGCACCGCCGCGACCAGCGCGGCGCACGCGCCCGTGCCGCAGGCGAGAGTCTCGCCCGAGCCGCGCTCCCACACGCGCATCTTCAGATGCGTGCGCGAGAGCGGCAGAATAAATTCCGTGTTGACGCGGCGCGGAAAGAACGGATGCGCCTCGAACTGGCGCCCGAGCCGCGCAAAGTCCCACACGTCCATCTTGTGGATTGCGTCGTCGTTTACGAAGACCACGCAGTGCGGATTTCCCATCGACACGGCGGTGATCGTCTCGCGCCGGCCGCCGACCTCGAGCGGATAGCCGATGACTCGGCCATCGGCGGCAACGGGAATCTCGCGGCCCTCGAGAATCGGCTCGCCCATATCCACCGTGGCGCCGACGACAGCGTCCGCTTCGAAACGAAGCTCGATCGTCTTCAGCCCCGCGTCGGTTTCGACAACCATCGGATTCCTGCGCGCGATTCCACGTTCATAGGCAAGCCGCGCGACGCAGCGGATTCCGTTGCCGCACATGTCGCCGCGGCTGCCGTCGGCGTTGTACATCTCCATCCGCACATCGCCAACGCGCGACGGCGCGAGCATGATCAAGCCATCGCCGCCGATTCCGAAATGCCGATCGGATACGCGCACCGCGAGCGCCGCCGGATCGGCGGGACGCGCCTTCAGCGCAACGACGTAAACGTAGTCGTTGCCGCATCCGTGCATCTTGGTGAATTCGAGCGTCGCCATCGCCTAATCCTGGCGCGTCTTCAACTCGACGATCTTCTCGCCGCGAATCAGATCTTCGAAGCTCTCGCGCTCGCGAATCACGTGCGCGTCCGCGCCATCGACCAGCACCTCGGGCACCCGCGGACGGCTGTTGTAATTCGACGCCATCACGAAGCCGTATGCGCCCGCGCTCATAACCGCCAGCAGATCGCCGGCCGCGGGCTGCGGCATCTCGCGTTCGCGGGCAAAGAAATCTCCGCTCTCGCACACCGGCCCCACCACGTCGGCGACGATCAGCTTGCCGACGTGGCGCCGATCGACCTGCGTGATTGCGTGATACGCTTCATACAGGACCGGGCGAATCAGATCGTTCATCGCGCCGTCCACGATCACGAACCGCTTCACGTCGGTTTCCTTCATATACAACACGCGCGTTACCAGCACGCCCGCGTTGCCCACCAGCACCCGGCCCGGCTCGCTGATCAACTTGAGTCCGAGCCCGCGGATGGGCCCCAGCATCGCGGCCGCATACTCGGACGGCGGCGGCGGATTTTCCTGGTACGGGATGCCGAGTCCGCCGCCAATATCGAGATACTTGAGCGCCACGCCCGCCGCGCGCAGGTCGGTCACGATGCCCTTGACCTTGCCGGCGGCTTCGGCGAACGGAGCGGTATCGGTTATTTGCGATCCGATATGCGTGCTGAGCCCGACGATCTCGAGGTCTTTCAGGCCGCGCGCCTCGGCGTAGTATTCGCGCACCTGCGAAAGCGGCACGCCAAACTTGGAATCGCGATGCCCGGTCGAGATGTGGGGATGCGTTCCCGGATCAAGATCGGGATTGACGCGCAGACTGACCGGCGCGCGCAGCCGCATCCGTGCGGCAACCTCCGCGATGCGATGCAGCTCGGGGCGCGACTCGACGTTGATCATCAGGATGCCCGCCTCGAGCGCGGCGGTGATCTCCTCGCCGGTTTTGCCCACGCCGGAGAAGACGATCGTGCGCGGATCTGCGCCCGCACGAAGGCATCGCATCAACTCGCCAGCCGACACGATGTCGAACCCCGAACCCATCGAGGCGAAGAGCTTCAGAATACTCAGATTCGACAGCGCCTTCATCGCGTAACAAATCAGATGATCGGTGCCGGCAAACGCCTGGTCGAAAACGCGGAAATGGCGCCGCAGTGTGCGCGCGCTGTAAACGTAAAATGGAGTTCCGACGCGCTTTGCCAAATCGGCCAGCGCAACCTCTTCGGCAAATAGCTGATCGTTTTTGTACTCGAAGTAGTTCATCGCTCTTTTGCGGGAGTTGACGGCCGCCGCCGATGCTCAGACGGTGAACGTCGGTTTTACCACAGCCGCACGCGGCGAATAAACGCCCCGCAAGGCCACCGGCGCCAATTCTCCCGCATCGCGCTATCAGGGCAGCGGCGCGGGAGTCGGAACCACAAAATTCTCAGGATTTGGAGGCGGCGGCGGAATCGACCGCACTACCGTGACTTCATTCGACGGCTGGCTCTTGTAGCCGTCGATCGTCATCGCGATTATCTCGTAACTATAGCTCTGCCCGAGCACCGCACCCTTGTCGAGATAGGTGAACGTACGCTGCTGCTGAAAGCGCGTCTGATCGGTCACCTCGACCCGGCCGATTTCATGGTACGAACTCTGCCCCGACGATCGCATCACCATGAACAAGCCAAGATTGCGCATCGTGGCGCCGCCCTCGTAGCTGTCGGGACGTCCCCAGGTAAGTTTGATCGCGGGCTTTTCGGAGACCGCGTGCAGATCGAGGATCTTTTGCGGACGCGCGTACTGCGGAGGAATTGGCGGCGACTTGACGCCGCATCCCGCCCACCCCGCCGCCGCCGCAAAGGCGACGATGCTTGCGATGATATACGCGCGCATCCGATTGCTCATCGTTTCAACTCTCCGAGCCGCCGCTTGACGGTGCGCGGCGCGGGGCCGCCGGGAACGGTGCGCCGCGCCAATGAATTTTCGACACGCAATATCCCCGCCGCGTCGGCTTTGAACGCGGGCGAGTAGCGCCGCAGATCGCGATGCTGCAAACCCTCGAGCGTCGCGCCTGCCGCCGCGGTCTCGCGTACGATCCGCCCGACGATCTCGTGCGCTTCGCGAAACGCCACCCCGTGCTCGACCAGGTATTCCGCCAGGTCGGTCGCGAGCGCGAAACCTCCCGCCGCCGCGCGCATCGCGGCGCGGTCGAAGCGCAGCGCGGGCCACAGTTTCGCCATCAGCCGCGCAGCGGGCTTAATCGTGTCGAGCGCATCAAAGACGCGCTCCTTGTCTTCCTGCAGGTCGGAATTGTACGCGAGCGGAAGCCCCTTCAGAATCGTGAGCATCGCGACCAGGTCGCCAATCACGCGGCCAGTCTTGCCGCGAATCAGCTCAGCCAGATCGGGATTCTTCTTCTGCGGCATCATCGAGCTGCCGGTCGAGAACTCGTCCGGAATCGCGGCGAACCCGAACTCGCTCGAGGTCCAGAGAATTATCTCTTCGCTCATCCGCGACATATGAACCGCCAGCAGGGCCGCGGCGGACAGAAAATCGACCGCAAAGTCGCGATCCGAAACCGCATCGATGCTGTTGGCTGTGATTCGCGCGAACCCCAGCTCGCGCGCGACCATCGCGCGATCAATAGGCAGCGTGGTCGCGGCCAGTGCTCCCGCGCCCAGCGGCATCACATCGGTGCGCGAGAGAGCTTGCGTGAAGCGTTCGCGATCGCGCGTGAGCATCTCCACGTAAGCGAGCAAATGATGCGCCAGCGAGACCGGCTGGGCCCGCTGCAAGTGCGTATAGCCGGGCATGACGGTTTCGATGTGGCGCCGTGCAAGGCGGATGAGCGCGCTGCGCAACTCGGTGACGATCGCAATCACTTCGCGGAGTTCATCGCGCAGAAAAAGGCGGAAGTCGAGCGCCACCTGATCGTTGCGCGAACGCGCGGTGTGCAGCTTGCGCCCCGCGTCACCGATTTTCACGATCAGCCGGCGCTCAATCGCGAGATGGATATCTTCGTCGGCGATGGCAAATCGAAACCGTCCCGCGTCGATCTCGCGCTCGATTTCCTTGAGTCCGCGCTCGATCGCGCGCGCCTCTCCCGCCCGGATCAAACGCACCTTCGCAAGCATCCGCGCGTGCGCTATCGAGCCGCGGATATCGTGCCGGAACAGCCGCCGATCAAACGGTAACGAAGCGGTAAACGCCTCGACCTCAGGCAACCGTCCGCGCGCAAACCTCCCGCGGATGAGATTCGAGGCTGCGCGCGCGCGCGTCGGCGGCTTGGCTGTGAATTTCACCGTCGCGGCGATGCCTCCGCGGCGCCGTGCTGCGCAAGCCCGGTCATTCGGGATGGCGGGTGCGGCATAGGCATCCGCGCGCCGCGCAGCTCACGGTGCCGTCGGGATGAACGATATGCACGTCCGTTTTGTGCAGACATTTGGGGCAATGCCCCGAGCGGATTCGTGGCACCAACTTCGGCTGCGATTTCGGCGGCCGGAACTGGATGACCTTGCCCAAGTTTCACTTCTCCGCGCGGCCCTTTGCGCCCTCGCCGCGAACGCGCGCAAGCGCGCGCAAGCGAGTGCCCGCAAGCCGGATGAAGCCCTCGGCGTCAGACTGATCGTATCCCCCCGCCTCTTCAAAGCTCGCGATCGCGGGATCGTACA
>Ga0307372_10008668_pt1 | contig 14224 bp, 28 predicted proteins | sample OX1MG_FD_202533 | JGI IMG/M metagenome (GOLD analysis project Ga0307372, IMG submission 202533) | Soil microbial communities from Risofladan, Vaasa, Finland - OX-1 | ecosystem: Environmental > Terrestrial > Soil > Coastal area > Acid sulfate soil | place: Finland: Risofladan, Vaasa | collected...
GAAAGCCAGCTCGAGATGGACCGGCGCCTCATCACCGACCGCATCACGCTGATCAAGCGCGAGCTCGAGACCGTGCGCCGCACGCGGGCGCTGCATCGCAGCGCCCGCAGGCGCGTGCCTTATCCGGTGGTGGCGCTCGTCGGCTACACCAATGCCGGCAAGTCGACGCTGTTCAACCGTCTGACCGCGGCCGAGGTCACCGCCGCCGACATGTTGTTCGCGACGCTCGACCCGACCATGCGGCGGCTCGCGCTGCCCTCGGGACGCAGCGCGATCCTGTCTGACACGGTTGGCTTCATCTCCGACCTGCCGACGCAACTCGTTGCCGCCTTCCGCGCCACGCTTGAGGAGGTCACGGAGGCCGATCTCATCGTCCATGTCCGCGACATCCAGCATGCCGAGACCGAGGCACAGCGCGCCGACGTTCTTGCCGTGCTGGCCGAGTTGGGGGTGGGGGCGGGCACGGCGGTCGAGGACGGCTTGATCGAGGCGATCAACAAGATCGATCTCTTGACCGAGGAGCAGCGTGAGACGCTGCGCAACCAGATGCGGCGCAACCGCGATGCGGTGCCGCTGTCGGCGGCGACGGGCGAGGGATGCGAAGCGCTCGTCGCCCTCATCGACCGGCGCATCGAGGGCGAACGTCGCGCGGTGCGGATCGACGTGCCGCTCGCCGACGGTGCCGCGCTCGCCTTTCTCTATCGCCACGGCGAGGTGCTGCACCGCGCCGACGACGAGCGCGAGGCGCATGTCGAAGTACGCATGAGCGACGCCGATCTCGGCCGCTTCCGCCGCCGTCCCGCGCTCTGATGCCGCGCCACCGTCGATTGCCTCGCGCCGGGCTCTCGCCTAGGGTTGGCGGCGTTCTCTCGTTCGCGACGGTGGGCAGGCAATGAAGCTGGCGTTTCTGGGCTTGGGCGTGATGGGTGCGCCGATGGCGGGACATCTCGCCACGGCGGGACACGAGGTCACGGTCTACAACCGCACCGCTGAGAAGGCGGAGGCTTGGCTCAAGGATCATCGCGGCCGGCGCGGCGCGACGCCGGCGGCGGCGGCCGAGGGCGCGGCGATCGTCTTCATGTGCGTCGGCAATGACGACGACGTGCGCGCGGTTGCGATGGGTCGCGACGGCGCGCTCGCGGGCATGGCGGCGGGCGCGATCCTGGTCGATCACACCACCGTCTCGGCCGAATTGGCGCGCGAACTCGACGCGGCGGCGTCCGCGAAGGGCGCCGGGTTCCTCGACGCGCCGGTCTCGGGCGGGCAGGCGGGCGCGGTCAACGGCCGGCTCACCGTCATGGTGGGCGGCGCCGAGGCAGCCTTCCGCATCGCCGAGCCGGTCATGCGACACTATGGCCAGGCGGTCACGCTGATGGGACCCGCGGGCAGCGGCCAGCTCACCAAGATGGTCAACCAGATCCTCATCGCCGGGCTGGTCCAGGCGCTCTCCGAGGGGCTCAATTTCGCGGTCCGCGCCGGGCTCGATGCCGGCAAGGCCGCCGAGGTCATCGCCAAGGGCGCGGCACAGTCATGGCAACTCGAGAACCGCGCCCGCACGATGATCGACGGCAGGTTCGAATTCGGCTTCGCGATCGATTGGATGCGCAAGGATCTGGCGATCTGCCTGGCCGAGGCGCGGCGCCGCAATGCGCCGCTGCCGGTGACCGCGCTGGTCGATCAGTTCTATCAGCGCGTCCAAGAGCGCGGCGGCGGCCGCTGGGACACGTCGGCCCTCATTCACCTATTGGCGCAAGCCTGAGGCCTATTCCTCCGCCTTCGCCCGCTGCCATTCCGCCTCCATCGCATCGAGTCCTGCCTCGGCAGGGGAAATTCCCCTTTTGGCAAGGGCTTGCTCGATCCAGCGAAAGCGGCGTTCGAATTTCCGGCAGGCGCCGCGCAACGCTTGTTCGGGGTCGGTTCCGAGGCGGCGGGCCAGATTGACCACCGCGAACAGGAGATCGCCCAGTTCGTCGTCGATCCGCGCCGGAGCGGCATGGGCTTCGACCTCGTACCGCAATTCGGCGATTTCCTCGGCGATCTTGGCGAAGATCGGCGCCAATTCGGGCCAATCGAAGCCAACGCGGGCAGCACGGCGCTGCAGCTTCACCGCGCGCGTCAGCGCCGGAAGTCCCGAGCCGACGCCATCGAGCGCGCTCGCCGGCTGGCCGGCCGCCGCGGCCTTGGCGTCACGCTCGGCGGCCTTCTGCGTCTCCCAGGCGACCGTTTGCGCCATCGCGTCGGCCACCGTGGCGGTGCCGAAGACATGCGGATGGCGGCGCTCCATCTTGTCCGAAATGGCGCGCGCGACATCGTCGAAGGCAAAGCGTCCTTCTTCTTCGGCCAAGCGGGCGTGGAACACGACTTGAAGCAGCAGGTCGCCAAGCTCGTCGCACAACGACGCGGCATCGCCGGTCTCGGCCGCCTCGGCAACTTCATAGGCCTCTTCGATCGTATAGGGCGCGATGGTCGCGAAATTCTGCGCCACGTCCCACGGACAACCGGCGGCGGGATCGCGCAGCCGCGCCATGATCGCGAGAAGGCGGGAGATTTGCAGGTTTTCCGTCATGGGCGCGGCATCCATTTATCGCATAATGTATATTATGGGAAATGGCTGGTATGCGTTAATCGCATGGCAAGGGGCATTGTGGCAGAGATTGAAGGTTAAGGAAACGCCGAAAATGCCTGATTTCTCGCCCTTCATTGAGATGCTTCTCTTGCTTCCGGCCGAGGCCCTGCGCCGATCGGCTGACTATTACAGATCCATCGCGGACCGCCTCGAGTTTGAAGCGCGGCGGCGCGAGCCGCTCGATCCGCGCCATAAAGAGACCGCAGAACGGGTCCGAAAGGTAAACGCGGCGGCCGATGCGGCGGCACGCGCACTCGCCCGCGGCGAGCCGCGTGAGCGCGCGACGTGGGATGCCGCCGTCTTTCACCATATCGAACGCGACGCGATTGAGGTCATGCTACCGGCCGCGAGCCGGCGCCTGCGCCGCGCTCGAGACGCCGCCGCGGGCGAGCTCGCCCTGGCCGGCAAGCAGGATCACGAAATCGCCAGCGAACTACGGCGCCTTGGCTTCGCCGCTTCGGTCGCGACCGTCCGGCGCGTACTCCGCAAGGCCCGCGGGGATGGAAGTTTGGTTAACGGCCGTATCCCTTCAATCGACACCGCGAGGTAAGAACATGATCGCATGCTTCATCACCGCGGCGTGGTTAAGCTGCGCCAATGTCGTTGCGCCCGGCGCAGGCGTTTCGTGGTTTCATTCGCCGGCCGTGTCACGTTCTTTCATCGAGCGCATCCGGGCTCAATCCGTCCCGGTCGGACTACTCGATCCTATCAAAGCCGCGCTCGTGATGACCGCTGCGATCGCCAATCTCGCTCCCGCAGCACTCGCGACAGGAGACCAATCGGCCGGTGCCGAACGGGACCCCAAGCCAATGATCATTGACGCCATCGCTTTCGCTGGCGCAGGCATCACGTTCTTCGGTGGATGGGCCGCCTTTCAGGCCGGACGCCGCAGCGTCCGATCAGAACGCAAACAGGCCGCCAATAGGTTTGCCGCCGATCATCGAATAGAGCCGCGCGGCCCGCGGATCGGCGCCGTAGAGCCCGAGCCGCAGCGGGATGCCCATATGCGCGGCGACTGACCGAGCCGCGCGCACGAGCTGGCGCAGCTCGTGCGGCGAGCCGCGATTGAATGTCCAGCGGTCGGTCAGGAAGCGCGCCCCGCTCCATTCTTCGACCGCCAGCCGCAGGCCGACGCTCCCCGCAATCCCCCCTTCCCTGTCCGCCACGAGCGCGAGGGATCGCGCCACGCAATCGGCGATGATCGCCCGCGCCAGGTCAGGCCGCGGCGGCGATACCGGGATCTGCGCGAACGCCGCGAGCGCGGCGGCGAGGATAGGCTCTACATCAAGGGGACGGGCCGCCCGTATCAATGGGCGACGAACGCGAGGATCAGCACGAAAGCGCCGATGGCAAGCCAAGGGGCATAGGGCGACAGCGTGTCAACCACGCCCGAGGCCGCGCCCGAGCCGACGCCATAGCCGGCGCCGTAAGGGTCGCCAAGCGCGACGGATACGGCCGGGCCGGCGCCGGTCGCCCCGGCGCCGCCCGTCCCATTGAGCGCGTCGAGAAGCGCCTGCATCAGATTTTCCGCAACACCACGATAGCGGCGACGGCGAGGAACGCATAGAGCGCATACGCCCCCCACGAGCCCGACGACGTGCCCAACAGGCTCGACAGGCTCGACGGGCTCGATCCGCTCGGCATGCTCCACGAGCCCGCCAGGGTCGGGTCAAACACCGCGAAGGGATCGGTCCCGGCGACGCCGAATTGCGACGGGTCCGGCACGGTTGCCACCGCCGGCTGCGCATAGATCGTCCCGAAGTCGGGGACGCCCGGAATCAGCGATTGATTGGAACTTGACGGGTCCATGCTATCTCCGCCGACGCCGCTTCGCCACGCGATTGCGCTTCACGAAACGGCCGTCCTTCCGGCGCGGCGGCGTCCGCTTGCGACGGCGCGGCATCAGGGTGCCCCCGCCGGCTGCGCCGTTACGGGCGCGGTGCCGCCGTTCTGCGCCGTGACGGAAGCGCGCGCGGTCGCCGCGACGCCCGCCGCCTGCGCCGCGATGGTCGCGAGGTCGCTCGCCGCCTTCTCGACCTTGACAATGCCGCCCTCGCCATGGGCGATGTCGTTCCACATCGTTTCGCCGCTCGCGATCACATCGGGCAGATGCTGCGTGAGCAGGCCGAAGAAGCTCAAGATCGTGGCAAGCATGAGATTTCCCTTTCCATGCGCGTGAAGCGCTCAACGTCGTTTGCTTCGTGATCCTTCATGCGCTGCGCAGCGGCGCCGAGGCGAAACCAGATGCCAGCCAGGAGCGCAAGCTGGCCGCCACCAATGAGGTAATTGAGCGCGTTCATTGCACCGCGCCCGCAAGCCGCAACTGCCATTGGCGCCGGAACTCGGTCACGCGCGCGACGTAGCGCGGGTCGGGGTTGCCGCGCATGACGTTCCCGACACCCTCGTTGTAGCCGGCGATCACGCTCCCGACGGAATAGGCCGAGCGCGATTTGAGGTAGTCGGCGATCCAATTGAGTTGCGCGACGCCGAAGCGGATATTGGTCGCCGGATCGTAGAGCGCGTCCGGCGCGCCGGTAAATCCGCGGTCGCGCGCGGTCGGAACGTCGAGTTGCATGAGCCCGAAGCTTCCGCCGTTCCGGTCCGCCCGGAACGCGCGCGGTTCGAATGAGCTTTCTTCCTCGATCACGGCGAGGATCAGCGCCACGTCGTCGCCGGCAAAGTGTTGCCCGATATAGGCCGCAATCTGGTCCCGCGTCATCGTCCCCCCGCCACGTCGTCCGATTGCCAAGTGATCTCACCGCCGAGCATCGCGACGATGATTTCGAGCAGCCATTTCACGGCGCGGGCTTCCCGGCCGGCGCGGGCGCGGGCTTCGGCGCGCGCGCGGTGATCGTCGCCCCGGCCGCCGCGACGCCCGGCGGCATGGCACCATCGCTCCCCGGCGTGATCGTCACCGCCAACGTACCGTCGCCATGAAAGACCGTCACCGCGAGCGGGCCGCTTTCTCCCGCGGTGCGCGGCGGGAATTGCTGATGAGAACGCGCGATTTCGACCGCCATAGGATCACCGAATATCGTAAGTCATGAACGCCGCCATATTCGACGCGCTCGGATTGTAGACGTAGAGGCCCTGCCCGGCCGGCAGGAAGATTCCCGCCGGGAGAAGCGCCGTCGCGCCGCCGTTCGAGAAAAGCGGCGGGTTGCTCGTCTGGGAGGTCGGCGCCGCGGTGCCGGCGCACAGCACGCCGACGATGTTCGCCCCTTCCAGCGTCGCGGTGCGGATTACCACGCCATGCACGTTCAAGCCGGGCGCGATGATCGTGGTTGCGCCGGTCGGAATGGTAACCCCGGCATAGAAGCTCGTGCCGATTTCGCCCGCCTGGATCGGCGCCCCGGCGCCATCGAGCGGGAGCGCGTTGCTTCCCGGATTGGTGAGGAAGCTCCCCGCGCCATAGAGCCCGGCGACGAGCCGCACGGAAAGCCAGCCATCGCCACTCGTGAACGCCGCATGGCCGTTTTGGTCAATGATGGTCACATCGAGGCCGCCGGCCGCTTCCACGCGCGCGGTATTCCCACCCTCGACGATGGTCGCGTCGCTCGCGACGACGGTCGGCGGCGCGGTCGCCTCGACGCCATTGCCGTCCGCATCGTCGCTCACGATCACGGATGCGTAGATGCCCGGCTGCGCGCCCCACGATAGCCGGACGAAGTCAAATTTATTGGCCACGCGCACCGCGGTTCCAACACTAAATGGGATCGGGTCGCCCGGCGTCTTGCCGATTTGCACCGCGAGTTGCCCGGCGACGGGCGCGCCGCCCTGCAGCTCCTGAAACCCGCCATTGATCGAAACGAGCGAGGCCCCCTCATAACAGCCCGCAAGAACGACACGCGTGCCGAGTGCCGGAATGTCCAGCGTGCCGGCGGCCGTCATGAGGATGTTGAACACGCCATAATCGGGCCGATTGCGGATCGTCATGCTACGCCCTCAGCCCATGCGGAAGTTTGATGATGCCGGCCGCGAAGGCCACGCCGAGGATGGTTGCCGCCACCATGATCATGGTCGAAAGGCTCGGTCCCGACGCCACCTGCGCCGCGGCGACGCGCCCCAGCGCATCGTATTGCGCCGCCTGCACCGTTCCCGCAGTCGCGACAAGCTGGTTTGCCCCTTGCGCGCCCGCGAGCGCGTCGATTGCATTGGCAAGGTCCGCCGTGTCGATGTTCGTCGTCGGCGTGACGTTGACCGTCGTATTGTTCGCCGCCTGCGAGGTCGAAGTCGAGGAACTCGATCCGCCGAAGCACATTCATCGCCGCCGCCCGTTCGAGCCGCCCGGGATAAGCAGCAAAAGAAGCGCGCCGCCGATCACGAAAAACAGCATCGTCGGATTACTCGTGAGGGACGCCAGCGCCGACGATGCGGGCGCAGCGGCAGCCGCCTGCGACGCCGCCGCCGACGACAGCGGCAGCATGGTCGAAACAGTCGATTGGGCGGGCGGGTATGCGGCCGAGCTCGCGCCGGCAGGATACGAGGTCACGCCCGAAGAGCCGATTGCAAAAGTCGGATTGGCGTCGAGTGCAAGCGAGTTATTGCTTGCGCTCTGAAACGTCCCTTGCGCGTTGCCGCCGGTGAAAGTGAGGGGCAGCATCATTTGTGCAACAGGAGATAAGCGCCGACGGCGAGCGCGACGAGCAATAGAAGCGAGGCGCTCGAACTCGAACTCGTACCGAGAAGCGATGCGAGCGCCGATGGCGAGGTCGCGCCGGCCGCGCCCGGATAATAGCTGTTCACCGTGGCGAGGCCGGGACCGGCGGGATAGGGCGAGATCACGGGCGGGTTCTCCGCAGAGGGAATGTAGGTCGAAGGCGCGCCGATATTCACCATCGCGGTATTCGAGCCTTGCGACGTTGAACTTCCCGAGACATTGCCGCCGAGAAGCGAGCCGAAGAGCATGTCAGCGCCGCAGCACGAGCGCGAAGAGCAGGACGCCCGCGCCGATGAAGAAAAGCGTCGTCGTCGAGAACGACGTGCCGGCAATCGTCACGGTGCCGGGCACGGCCGTTGCCGGCGGGACGATCACGTCCGGCTGCGACGCCTGTTGGTTCGCAACATACGCCGTGGTCGCGCTCCCAAGCAGATTGCCGAACAGGCTATTGAGGTCCAGCCCGGTCGAGGGGTTGCCATTCGTGCCGACAACGGCGCCGCCCGACGAAATATCGGTTGGCGTCGTGCCGAGCGCGCTATCGAGTGCCGCCAAAGGGTCCAAGGGTCGCCCCTATATGTCGGACGGGCCGCGCCCCGGCTCGAAAGCTTCCGCGCGGCCCGCCTCTCCGCGGTATCTCAGGGTCCAACGGCGAGCGGGCGAACGCTTTCACGCTGAACGTAAAGCTGCGTCGTGCCGGCCACGTAGTTCTCATTGACCAAAAGCTGCAGGTTCGCATCGAGCGCGCCGGTCGGAATGCCGGTCGAAAGCTTGCCATCGTAGCGAAGATCGAACGGATATAGCCCGGTGATCTCGGTCGGAAATCCCGCCGGATCGGTCGGCTGGCCGTTCACCGCGTTGACGTTGAAATATTCGTCGCGCGCGCGCGCCTTGACGAAGTTCGCCTGGGAAATCTCGAAATACGTCCCGCCGGATTTCAATTTGAAGTCGCCCTGGAACGTCGTGCCGTTCAAGAGGCCGCTATCGTCGCCGGCATGAACGCCGCCCGTCACCGTGTCGAAATAGGCGTCCAGCGAAATCAGGTTGACGCCCGTCCGCTGGTCGATGTCGACCGTAAACTGGTTGTTCGCGCCCTGGATCGGAATGTTGATCTCGTCAAGCTGGCGCACGGCGAAGATGATCGGATTGCCGCGGCGATCCTTGGCCGGGACCTGTTCCATGTAGGCGCCTTCCACGTCGAGTTGAACGTTGGAAAGCGTGACGGTCGCGCCCGGCGTGCCGAACAGATCATTGAGACCGCCGAAGGTGACGTAAAGCTGCGCCGCGCGAATGCCGCGCAAATCGAGCCCGCAATCGTTCCGCTTGCGACCGCGAATGAGGTCGAAGTGCAGCGGCAGGGTGAGGTCCACATTCGTGGTCTGGTTCGCCGTCATGTTGATGGAATTTTCCATCCCATAAATCAGCGTGCCATGACGCTCCATCGTAAGCCGGCAGGCATAGAGCCAAGGCTGGATGTTCCACACCGTATCCTGGCCGTTAATCATGATCTCGATCCGCTTCAAAAGCTGGATCGTCTGCAGAAACTGCCCGAACTGCCGGCCGATTGGCGCGTTCGCGCCAGTCGTGATCGTGTAGCGCAAGCGAAGATAGAGGTCGGTCAGCACGGCGCCCACGTCGAGATTGAGCGGCTGGCGCCCGACGGTCTGCGCAAAGGTGCCGAGACGATCCACGAGCTTGAATTGATTGGTAATCAAGATACGGTCCTCTTTGTTCTCAAGGTCCGATTGCTGGTCAGGCTCGCTTGCTTGCTTAGGGCAAGTAGCTCTGAATTTTGGAGTACAGGAACAGCGCCACGAGCACCGTTGCCGCTGAAGTCAAGATGAGCTTGGCGTTCACGTGATGCTCACAGTGCCGAGAAATTTGTTGTAGACCCAAACGGCGACGACGAACGCGGCCGTCATGGTCACAACCCCCTTGATCGAGACGCCCATAAAGGCTCCTTGGGTCGCACCCTGCGATGCGCCCATGGAGCATGGAAATCAGAGCTTGGGGAAAGTTTGCGTTACGTTACGAAACGCAATTCAGGCGAAGGGCGCCTTTTTGACCGCCCAGCCTGCAGGGGACCAATCCAGCGCCTCATGCCCGGCGAAGTCCAGCCGCGGAATCGCCGCCGCCGCTTCGGGCTCGAAAATCATGGAACGGTAGAAGCGCAAATCATTGGGCTCGGTCGTATTGAAGATCACCGCGCGCGCAAGGTTCGCGGTGCAGTCCCGCGACACGCGCGCCGGGCGCTGGGAGCACGCAAAAACGCGCAGCCGGCGATGGCGCCCGCGCATCCACAGATCATACGCGTGCGGCGCGAGCCGGATCCCCTCCATGAACACGCCCGCCTCTTCCCATATCACGAGGCAATCGCCCGCGAGCCAAGCCGCCTCGTTAGCCCATTCCCATAGGTCAAGCCGGCGGTCGGCGATCCATGCGACGCGCCATGCCGGGCGCATAAGCGCGCGCACAAGGTCGGCGCGGTCGCGGATGATGTGAAAGCCGCGCGGCGGCGCCTCGCTATCGTCGGGCAGGCTCAGGAGCACGCGCGGAAACGACGCGGCGTGCGATAGCGCCAGCGTCGTTTTACCGCTCCCGCCGCGGCCAAGATACAGCCGATTGTCAGGCCGCGCGAGCGAGCCCTTCGTCATTCGCGGGCGCCTCCGCACGCTCGGCCGCGGCGCGCATCGCCGGCGAGGCTTGGCCCTTGCGCGCGTCGGCGATGATCCGCGGCATGAGGATTGCCACGAAGCACCCCACGAGGTCCAGGCCGGCCGCGACGCGCGCGTTGCCGAGGTACTGGTCAAGGTCCCACGCTTCGGCATTTTTGAGCAGGGCCGCCGTCAACGCCTCGCCCTCGTGCGGCGTCAGCGCGTCATAACCGATCTTGTGCAGCGCGAGGCTCGTCAACATCGACGCGCCCATGCACAGGCCGGGAAATTGCTCCACGGTGATCGCGGGCGCGGCCGGTTGCGGTGGTGCCGCCGCCGCGGCGTCCGCGGCCTTCATTGCGTCGGCGCGCGCGAGCATGTCACGAAGCGCGGCGCCCTCGTCTAGAACTCCCGGTCCCAAATGCTCTTGCGCGGCGTTGTCGTTTGCCGCTCCCCCGCCGCCTTGCGCTTCGGCGCCGGGTCGTTCCGGTTCGCGGGCTTCGGCAGCGGCGGGTTGTCGTTTGCCGGCGCCGGCGGCCGCCAGTTTTGCAGCCCGTCCGCCGGCTCCACGATTTCCTTGGCGTCCGCGTGCCATTCGATCACCTTTGCCATTACATTACGGGAAGCGCCCTCGCCCCGCGCGAGAACTTGCACGCCGCAGCCATCCCCGCCGCCATGCGTGCCGCAATTGAAATACACCCATCCTTTTTTGCTCGTCTTGACGACGGCCGGCTTGCCGCAAAAGGGGCAAAGCGCGATACCGAGGATCTTGAAGGGCGCGACTTTCATAAGATAACCCCGTCGATTTCGCCCGAGCGCAATACGCGCGCCGCGCGTGATCGTTCGAGCGCGTCAACGCGCGCCTCGTGATCTCGAATAAGCGCGCCGAAAGTGTCGGCGAGCTTCGCGATTTCGGTCGGCAATAGGAGCGCGCCGGCCGGTAGCTTCGCAACGCGCGCCACGCGTTCAAGCTGCGTGTTCAATTGGTCGACTAGCGCTCGCGACATCGATACCCTCTCCCCGCAAAAATTCAAGCGCGGCGCCCCAACCCTCCCCTTCCACGAGATCGAGCGTGCGCGCCCCAAGCCCGCGCCACATGAGTTGACGATAGGCGAGCGCCGGCAGGCTCCCGACAATCTCGCCGGGCGCATCGGCCGCCGCGTGCTCGTCGGTCGCCGCATCGTCGCGCAACCCCCTGGAATAGGTGACTTGGCGCGCGCCCTTAAAAGCTTCCGCGAAAGACGCGAATAGGCGCGCCGCCTCGCGATCCCCTTCCCCCGCGTCCGCGAGAAGCTGGAACGGTGACCGGCCGCCGCTACGCCCGAGCTTCATGTGACCGCGCGTGAGCTCTCGGTCGAAGTTCCCCTTTACGACGTAATCTGTTACAGCGTCGTAATGCGCTGCGCGCTCCCAGGACCATGCTAGGGGCGAGCATTCGCCAAAGCCGAGCCGCTTCACGGCGCGCGCCCACCGCTCCCACAGCCAAAGCCCGAAGGCTTCCGCCCCCGCCGTATCGCGCAAGAAAAACGCGGCATGAATATGCGGGTGCCACCCGTTGGCGCCATGCGTGACCTCAAGCGCCCGCGCCCATCCCGCGCACCCGGCGCGCGCGGCGGCGAGCTTCCACGATTTCCCGGCGATGACGCGCGACCATGCCTTGGTGACCGCCCAACGGAGTTCTTTCGCGCTTTGAAAGCGATGATGAGCGAGCGTTAAAGCGCCCATTTGCACCGCACCATTAGGAAACGCGCGCGCGTGCCGTTCGGCGATCTCGCGCACTTCCTTGCGCCGTGTCTCGGCCACGAGGCCGGCGCATACCGGGCACATCCACACGGAGCCACAGGTTTGAATGCCGGAAAAGCGCGCGTTGCCGTCCCTCAGCTTGACCGTAATGACAGGTTGCGTGCATCGGCGCCCGCACTTGCACACCGCCTCCCGCGGCAGAATACGAGCCGCGACGTACCGCAGCATCATCGCCCTGCCCCGCCCTTCCTGCCGGCGCGGTGAAAATCTGTTCCCCCTATTGTTGAAAATCTGTTCCCCCTATTGTCAAGGGATTGGGGCTTCATTCAGCGCGAGCCTCCGCCGGTAGGACGCCGAGTGTCACCGTCCCAAGTGTGGGACAATTGTTCCACGCCTGAATATCGGTCGCATAGGCGCCGAGAAAGGCCCCGTCCCCGTCAAACACGAGCCAATATTTCTTGTGCCGGCGCCGCGACGGGCGCGCAGGGACAGCCCTTGAAACGTAGCTCAAGCCGTCCCCCTGGCGGGCGGCATGCCCTCGGGACATCGCGTGTCGTCGGGTAATCGCGTGACGGCAACCTGATAAACGCCCGCCGTCTTGTTGGCCGCGATCAGAACAGCTTCCGAGCCGATATCCGGCGCGCCAAAGATGCGTAATAGCCGGATGATGAATTCGCATCCGATTGCGCACCATTCTTCTTCAGCCGTCATCAATCTCTCCCATAGCCTCGCGCGCCTTGCGTTCGAACCGCCGCGCGCATCGTGCGAAATATTTTGCAAGCTGGCGGCAATGTTCCTCGTCAACGCCGCCCTTACCGTTGAGACGGTATTGGGCCGCGCGCATGCACATCTCCGCTTCGCGCGCGTACCAAGCCGCCAGATGTTTCGGATCAGGCACGCGCGGCTTCGCCACTGGTCAAGCCCTTGCGCGCATCGCGGATCGCCTCCCGGAGAATGCGGTCGAACGCTTCCGCTTCCTCGATACTCACGAAAATTTGCTCGTCGAGGACCGTCACGCTAATGCGCGGCGGCGATTTGCCGACGGCATGACACCACGCCGCAGCGTCAAGGCCGCGCCTCACGCCGCCCTCCCCTGGTCGGGCTTGAACTCCCGGCCGTCCGGTCGCGGGCGCGACCATGTGACATCGAACGCGCCGCCCTCGCGCAAGAACGCCGACATGTTGAGCGGCCCGGCGAGTGACGGATCGTCGACCGTGATTGAAAGGAACTTCTCGCCGGCATGGGCGCCGCGCTCGATCACCTTTTCCCATGCGGCGCCGATCTCGACGAAATCGCCATGCGAGCCCTTCGCCTCGACGACGTATTTCGGCGAGTTGGGATCGCTCGATTGATGGCGCCCATTAGGCGCGAGCATTACGTCCGCCTTGAACGCGAGCGTCGCGATGACGCCGCGAAAGCCCCGCTCGTGCGGGACCAATCTGCCGTTGTTTGCCATGAGATCTCCTTCGCTGGTTCCGACGCGCGCTCCGCGCCGGGGCAGGGTCCTCGGGCTTCAAGGAGGGGCAGCAGGTTTTCACCGTGCCGCCCCGCCCTCCCCGAAGTCCGTCCGGCGTGACCCTGCCAAGAGCCGCCGGCCGGCGAATTCCGCGCGCTGTTCGGCCGGGACCGGAGAGATTGCAGGAAGCACGGGTCCAATTAGTCCGACCATCCCGGCCGCCCCAGCGAAGGGCACGGCACCACTGCGCCGCGCGCCTATCTGACTTACGGAAAGCCCGATGAAGCAATGGGAAAGAATTAGTCGCGGCTCTATTTGAGGCAGACGCGCAACGCGGGGATCAATTCGCGCGAAGGCGCGTATGATTGCGCGTCAAGCAAAATCGACGAAGTAGAAAAGGGTCAATCCAATGAGGTTAGAGATTTCACAAGGGATTGAGGGTCCGGCGCCCATCGGACCCTACCGCTTGCGGCAAGTCATGGTTAAGACGAATGGGGCACTCGGCCATCGCCGGCGAGCCGGGCGCCGCGTGTACTCCGAAGAAGAGAACGGCGAAGCAACATCAGGTCACAATAAAACGACCTGTGTATATTATGGGAAATCAACTCGGAGCCCATCATAGCCGGGCTCGACGCCCGCCGGCAATTCGCGGCGCAGCGTGTCGTAATCGAGGCTCTCGTCCATATGCGTGAGGATGGCGCGGCGCGGCCGGACGCGCGCGATCCACTCCAGTGTCTGCCCCAGATGGCTGTGCGTTCGGTGCAGGGTGCGGCGCATGCAGTCGACGATCCAGACCTCGATGCCGTCGAGCGTGGCGAAGGCGCTCTCGTCGAGCCGGATCACATCGGTCGAATAGGCGAAACCGCCAAAGCGAAAGCCCAGGGTCGGCACGAAGCCGTGATCCTGCTCGAACGGTATCACCGCGATCCCGGCCACCTCGAATGGCCCGGTCACGGCGATGGGCTCGAGCACGGGCTTGTAGAACCCGGTCACCCCCGGCCGCTGCGGCGTGAAGACATAGCCGAACCGGGCCCGGATATCGGCCAGCGTACGGGCATCGGCATAGACCGGGAGCGGCTTTCGAATCA
>Ga0307372_10008669_pt1 | contig 14224 bp, 13 predicted proteins | sample OX1MG_FD_202533 | JGI IMG/M metagenome (GOLD analysis project Ga0307372, IMG submission 202533) | Soil microbial communities from Risofladan, Vaasa, Finland - OX-1 | ecosystem: Environmental > Terrestrial > Soil > Coastal area > Acid sulfate soil | place: Finland: Risofladan, Vaasa | collected...
TGCGTGTTAAATTGCGGATTGAATGTATAGAAGCATTACATTCGGAAGCCCGGGTACTATGTCAAGGAATCCAATAGTGGGAACGGAGCGCAGCGCAATAATTACTGTAAGACTACTGCTATATTACCGTAATTTTTAATAGTTTGTAATGGAATGTAGGGTTCGATTCCGATCTTGCAAGAGAACGCCGAAGAAAATGGGGTCGCGACACGTTCCGAATCAAACATCTCTGCAATCGATGGCAACAGCAAATTGAAGAGAATATACTCGTGGGCAAGCAAGAACACATCAGAAACAAGGCAGCTCGATGATTTCAAGTACTATTGGTCAGACGCTATAACAAATTTACTTCATATCCTGGAGCTCTCCGAGGGCTCGATAATAGCGCTGGTTGGTCTTTCAGGAGTGGGCAAGAGCTCGGCCCAGATACAAGTCGCGAAAGCGTTGAACGCCGAGCTCTCCAAGGAAACGTCTCAAGATAGAGTCGTGCTAAAGGTTGTCCATTTCAAATGGCCCGGTTACCTTGAATCAAATTATGAAAGAATCCTGCAACTTTTGAAGATGCAAAATGTAACTGCTTCAGATCAGGAGATCATCAAAATCATAGCAGATAGACTCGCAACGAGCAGGAATTCGAGAGTTACTAGAAGGCGTCTGATGGAAGTCTTCGGAGGCAGACTGACCGAAAACGATCTGCTGAAAGACACTTTCCAGAGATCAGATATCGAAAAACTCCTAGCAAAGGGAATAGCGAAGGAACCACCAATCCAAGCGCGGGATGTTGCGGAGAAGCTTCTCGGTCCGAGTGACATGAAATCATTGAGCAAAGAGTTAGCAATTTCTTTGCTCTCTCAGTGTCACACGATCATGATCGACCTGAGGGACTATGGTTTGAGGGACAGCCGCGCCATGAACACCGACCTCTCAGACATCCAAAGACTGTGGCAGTTCATGAATGAGCACCTCTATCAAATCAAGCGCAGGCGGACGCCCAACATTGTCATCGTCCTGCAGAAGGAACTCTTAATGTCCGAGGAACAGACATCGGTTGTGAGCTACTTTCTCCGAAAGGCATCGCAGACCGTAGAATTACTTCCGTTAACGCCGGCCCAGATGATCCAGGTCTACCGCGGGGAATTCGGCGACCTCTATCCATTCGAACCTGACGCGCTTGCACTCCTCGCAAGATACAGCCGGGGAATCTTTCGGCGTTTTCTCAAGTACATCCAGCTATGCCTGGGCTGGAAACTTTCCCATGGAGACGAGCTCATAACAAGAAAAGTCGTCGGCGAGGTCGTAACCGAGGAAGAGATTACAGCGGACTGGGAAATGGAGATGCATCAGATATTCCCGCACGGGGGCAACTGGAATTATGCGGCCAAGGTCATGAACATCCTCTGTACACTTTCTGAGAAGGAGATTTATCCCACCCTGACGCAACTCGCGAAAGGCGTGGAATTTGTGAGCAGGTCAGATCTGTCCAGGATAATCACGAAACTGGAAGAGCGCGGCTACATCAGGAGAAACAAAACACCTGCTGGCAAGGTCATTTCGGTAAACTGGTAGAAAGCGCGTGTCTGCGACAAGGGTCATCGCCAATTATTCCTCAGTTTCTCGAGATTTCTTAGTATCTTCCTATGTTCCTCAAAGCCGACAGGCTGCCAGGCTCCGGAAGCTTCCTCACTTTCATGATTATAGTACGTGAATCTTTCTCCTCGATGCTCAGTAGGTCGCCTTCCTCAATCTCGTATCGGCATCTGACCTTTACTGGGATAGTTACCTGGCCCTTGCGTTTAACTTTGACAGTTTCCAACTTTGATTAAGTAGTACCAATGGAAAGTCGCAAAATAAGCATCCTCACGTTGTTTGAAGAGACTGTAAACTTTCAGGATGTTGATTTCCTTATCCCATCGTCGCCCGGATATTTTTCCCTACAGTTGGAAGATTCGGCCCAACTTCGCGGGCGATTCTTGAACTCCAATTGCCCTAAGACAAGCCCACATCAGTGCTTGGTTTGAGGCAATGACTGGCTTTCCGTAATCCTTCTCAAACACATCAACTACTTCGAGAGTCCTCAGGTTTGAGTTGTTTATCACTATTGCATCAACATCACTTTGATAGATTTCCTTCATCAGTCTGAATGCATCCTCAGGAGAAGCTGAACTGACAGCATGATGGTCAGCAAGGCCCAGCGTCCCTACTCGCCTAACCTCAAACCCGTTTCTCTCAAGGTGGTTCTTCACACTTGCAATCATGGAGCTCTGGTTTAGTGGCAGACCAATCGAGATGGTCTTCGCGCCGAGCTTCCTCAGGGCGCCAATAATCGCGTCTGAAGCCGTGAATGCAGGAATACCACCACATGCTTTTGACATGATCCCCGCAACAGCTGAGACGCCCCCAGAAGTATCAGCTGCAGCGCTTCCAGAACCGTGAGCCAATCCTATGACATCCACCCCAATGGTTTCAGGCGATCCGGCCAAGAGTTTAGAGCAACTTTCCAAGGATTGTACCATTCTTTCCCCAGCCTCCGGCGTTCCAGTTCCTGCGTATGGAATCCTCGCAAAGTGAACAGAGACTCCATCCGGAAGCATTTTGAAGGATTCCATCTCCACAACTCCGTTAGTAGAAGCCACTACTACGCCGATTCTTCCTCTCCAACCGTACAAATTGATAATCGGACAACCGAATTTACGGCGAAGTATTAAGGAATTCTTTGCGAGTGTAACTGTTTCAGTAATGACTGCTGAAAGTCGCGCTTAAACATCCTCTTGTAGTTTGAATATTGTAAACTTCCAGGATGTTGATTTCCTGATGCTCATTGTTGCCGCGGAATTTCTTCGAGTGAGCGTGCGATGCCAATGCCCGAGCCTCTTTGTTCTTCGAGTCTCGGAAATCACCCTCCTGCTTCTTCGCTAATCATTTTTAGTAGCGGGCAATAAGACGCTGTTCAATTTCTCCCTTGAACTGAGGATTTTCTTGGAGCTGATTCAAGCAATAACCAGGCGCCCAAGCTTAGGAGCGCTTTGACCTACTCTAGCCAGATGGTTTCAGGCAAACCTCTAAAATGAGGGTCGCCAGTCAAAACCTTGGCCTTGTTCAATCTTGCAGTAGCTAGGACGATCCCATCAAAGAGACTCGGAGTGTCAATGTTTTCTTTCTTCGCTTTCTCTTGAAGCTCGAGGTACGCCCTCCCGCTCCCAATTGCGGTGGCTTCATCAATGTGTGAAAGCTCTGAACTTTCGGAGATTGTTTGAAGCCTGCTACGAATGATTTGCTCTCTTGCTCCTTCGCGCAAATACTTTCTCGCTATTTCTGCCAAGGCCATCTCGGGCGTCACAACAAGCTCTGCATCCTGGATCTCTAGGAAGGCAGACTGTCCCTTCTTGCTTCCTAGAAAAATTTCAATCCAGGCATATGAATCAACAACGATCCTCACCGCGATCCTCCTCGCTGAATGGTTTAATCCTACCTCGATCTGCTCCAAATACCTGTTTAATGAGTTCCTTGCGATGTTGTCTCACAAGAAGATCCACTGTTTCATCCAAGGTGGATGTCTTGAGACTCCGTTGAAGAGAAGAGAGTTGCCTGGCTGTCTGCTTCGATACTTTGACAGTCGTCGATTCCATAATTGAATCTACTTCGGTATTCCGGTATATATGAATACCAACTTGGATTTCTCCATCACTTGCTCTTGCGAACAAGTTTTTTGAATTTCTAATCTCGTGAATTTTCCGGTGCTTCGCCGCAAATCATTTTTTAGCAAGGGACCATGAGACATTTTTCAAATTGTCACTTGAACTGGGGATTTTCCTCGCCGCGCTGGGAATTACGACCCTCGAGATGGTTGAAGCCGCAGCGGTGGGCTTGACCCTGTATGCAGATTCCAAGAGGGCGATGTCGTTTGTCGCCGTAGCACTGGGCTCCCTGGTAATTTTTGCGCCAACCTTCGTTGTCGGAGGTCTGCTGACGTACCTGCCGGTGAAGATCATTCGTATAGTCGGAGGAGTCTTGCTTCTCTACTTTGGGCTGCGACTCATAAAGAGCGCAAGAAGGACCGTTTTGAACCATCGAAACAAGAAAGTCTTCGTTGAGGAATTTACAAAGGGATTCGCGGCAACCGGTTTTTCAGTCGGAGCGATAGAAGCATTTGAAGCCTCCATTGTCCTGATTGGCCTCCTCCCAAACAGCTTCAATTCAACCGCGCTAGGATTCGCTGTGGGGATCGCTCTGGTCATAGTATCAACGTACGTGTTGAGAAATCACGTAAGGAGGCTAAAGCAGGCGCTGACGAAGGTATTCGTCTCGGCTCTCCTCTTGTCATTCGCCACATTCTGGATTGCGGAAATTTTCACCACCCCGAGCGACTTGTATCTTGTTCCGCTGTTTGTCATCTTCGCGGGGATCGTGTATGCAATAGCCAACAGAAAGAGTCCCCCAATTGTTACCGTCTCCGCATAGAAATTCAATCAAAAGACAAGTGCGCTTGGAAGTTTTTGAAAGTAAAGCTCGGTGCAAATTTGTAGCGCGCGGAATCCGAGGAGCTACCACGCTTCCAATCTCAGCTTTGGTATCCGAGCGAAATGTTTCCTGTTCCTGGTTACTAACGTCAAACCAGATTCAACCACAATCCCTGCAATCATTGCATCCCTGTAATCGATTAATTCACCACTTCGCGCTAGGTCTGCGAGTATTTCGCCGGCCCTTTCCGAAGATTGTAGAGTGAAGGGGACCACATCAAGTCTCTGGAGGAGCGCTCTAACCTTTTGGACATTCTCTGCTTTTCTGAGAGAGTGATTCGCTCCGTAGAAGATCTCGAAGGCGTTGGCAGTCGTGGTGGCGTTCCTCACTTCGTCGAGCTCCGATAGGACGTTTGCGGCACTATTTTCTCCCCGGAGAATCGCGACGAGAAGATCCGTGTCAAGGCATTTCAGCTTCGATCGCCTTCAATCTCTCTGTGGACTTGCGCCATCCCTTCGGGAGCTCCCTTCCGAATATGGCTTCCTTCTCCCCAGCGCTCATTTTCCAGCTTCCAAAACAGTCAGATATCTTACCACTGCTGCGAGCGAGACGAATAATGGCCTCCGTGAAGCTTTCGCCTTTCCTCCGCTCTCTTGAGAGGGCGTAGTAAGCTTCATCCGTTATGGAAATATTCTTGCTTCCCATGGTCATGTATGGGCACATATACATAGATAAGCTTTCTACCGGTGACTCATTAGTAATGAGAGTACTTCACCAAATTCTGATTCGGATATCCGTGCCTTCTCTAGTATCTCCTGTTTATGCTCGTCAATCTCGGATTGCGCAAAATTGATGGTAAGGAATTCGCACTTGTCAGAGAGATGAATGTTTCTGGATGCAGAGTCTTTGATGAGAGCGGCGATGATTCTGCTAGTGTCTACTACAAATCTCATCTACTGAACCTTTTGCTCATCTTGGACTTTATTTCATGACCGATGCGTTCGGCATCCCGCTCGTCTAGTTTGCTCTTGCTCAGTACCTTCTCCATGAACTCGACTTCATCGACCTTCTTTTCGAAGGCTTGGCGCGCAACATCGCTCCACTTGAGCTCCGTGTGACGTTTCATTTTCTTGTGCAATTCTTCGGGTATGGAGAGCGTCATGTTTGGCATTCTGTTATCCTGTGTAATATGTGGTGGCACATATTTAACGATTGTCTACATGTACGACTTTTCTCTCACCGCACTTGAAGGACAGACCGAACAGATCGGAGGTAAATGAATAACTTCCAAGAAGTCAGCGAAGCGCCAGTCCAGGGAATGAACTCTTGGTCATGGTCAAAAAAACTGCACGGCGCATTCCTTCAAGTTGAAGGAGCTCTGAACAGCTCGTTACAATTGTTCTCTCCAAAACAGAGCTCAATAAGCATTGAACCCCCAAAAATGACTCAGTTTCTTATTTGAACGAGCTAATCAGAGCTAGATTTACTAGTTTTCCCGGATTTCAATAGATGTTTTTGGAATTTTGCCGCCGAGATAATTCCGCTAATATTTGATTCCTCTTAAGAATCATTTTCCCGTAATTATTCCTAGTTCCTTCAGGAAGCATTAAAATTGGATTCATCGCTTGAGATCTTCTACGTTTCGACATGCGCGCGGTTTGCTCTGCCAGAAAAATATCTAGGGCAAAGTCTGAACAATAAGCTACTTTCGTGATTTCGAATGTCTTTGGAAACCTCGAGCAAGAAAAAGATCGAACTCTCAACTTACATGCCGATACCGCCGCCCCGAAACAAAGAGTTCTGGACAAAGTGGAAGATATCTCACATTAGACAGCTCGCGCAAACAGGCCATGCCACCAACGAATATCTCCTTCCCGATTCAGAACGTATGGGAAGAGCCCTGGATCAGGTGCGACTGAAACTATCTTCGAACGGCAAGCCCGATGACCTTTCCTCGATTAGTACGAGTGTACGATTTACAACCGGATCAGATTTGCGCCTGTCCGCTCCACTGTATTTGGGCGACATGTCGTTCGGAGCTCTCTCCGGCATCCCGAATATCGCAATCGCAAAAGCCGCTGAAGCGTCGGAAATAATGGCGGGCACCGGTGAAGGCGGAGTCCTGAACGAGGTCAAGGATTGCCAAAGAATAACCGTCCAGTGGGCGTCCGCCCGGTTTGGTGTTGACATTGCAAGTCTTTCGCTGGGTCAGGCAGTTGTGATAAAGATCGGCCAGGGTGCAAAGCCAGGGATCGGCGGACACTTGCCAGGAGTCAAGGTGACACAGCTCATATCGGAGGCGCGCAGGATCCCTGCCGGAAAGGACGCAATCTCCCCTGCACCGCACCATGACATTTATTCCATTGAAGATCTGGGACAGCGGATCTTGGCGCTAAAGGAAGCGACCGGAAAGCCCGTTTTGGTGAAGGTCGGCGCAACAAATTACACCCCATACATCGCTTCCGGGATCGCTCGCATGGGTGCGGCTGGGATCATCATCGACGGATCGGGAGCGGGAACTGGTGCGGCTCCGACGATCATAAAAAACAACGTCGGAATCCCGGTCGAATTCGCCACGGCATCGGTCGACAAGATCTTGAGACGTGAGGGCCTTCGCGACGGTTTCACAGTGATAGCAGCGGGAAAGGTGAGCTGTCCGGAAGACACTCTCAAATTAATGGCTCTGGGCGCGGACATTGTGAGCCTGGGAACCGGCGCTCTACTCGCTCTTGGCTGCCTAATGGTTCACAAGTGCCATCTCGGGGCATGCCCAGCGGTTCTGACGAACAAGATCAGCGAAAAGCAGCCAAAGATTCTCTCCCTGAACCAGTCCGTCATTTGGCTGACAAACTTGGTCCGCGGCTGGACTGAAGAGCTAAAGATTTTGCTCCACGAAATGGGACTTTCCGATGTAAACCAGCTCGTCGGGCGAAGAGAATTCTTATCCTATGATAAAACGATGAATTCGGAGACGATTGAAATTCTTGGTTTCGGCAACGATGGTTCGAGCGAATCAGACACGGCCGAGAAGCTTTCCTCGAACATCTGGACCACGGCAAGAGTTAACATGCTCCGAGAAATGGCCGGCACCACTGGAAAGTCGCCGGGCGAAGCAGAGATCTCGAGCATGGGAGCAATCTCTGCCCCGTTTGTGGAATCTCCAGCCAGAATCGCGGACTGGCTCGTGTCTGATGGCGCCCAGGTAACCAGACCGAGCATTGATCCTTACAGGGAGGAGATCGAGATCTTCTCGTACATTCCGAGAACCGGGATGCGTCTGGCAGCGCCTTTCTTCTTCACGCACCTTCCCAAGGATACGCCTCCCAGTGTCAAACGAGTATTCGCGAGAACTGCAGTTTCAATGGGCTTGCTATTTGATATCGGAGACCAATCGGACGATCGCTCTTCAAGGTATTATGAACGCGTGATCTCGAACAACGATTTGGGTGGAGTTAGGGCAATCAGGGCATCGGAGCTTGTGGATTATGGAGCGCTGCACTCAAAAACTATTTTTCTCAGGATTCCCTCTTCTACGCTCGCTCTCGATTGGATCAGCGCCAATACGAAGGAGCTGAACCAGTTTATCTCCGGAGTGCTTTTGGACGAGGACATTCCCGATTCTGATTCGCCACTGGAAATTTCAGTCGTAAAGCTCGACAAGATTCTAAAGCGCGAAGGAAGAAGGTCGGGCCTCGCAATTGCGGCTGAATCAAATTCAGTCAGAGGTGCTGATGACATCTTCAAACTTTTGGCTCTTGGGGCCGATCTTGTTGGATTCGGAAGAGCCGCTCTGACAGCCATTGGCTTCGAGGAGCTAGACAGGGAAGTGATCTTTGACGCTTCCAAATCTACAGTGCACCTTGAGAATTTTGTGCTGGGTCTCGAAAAGGAGATCAAGCTCTTGGCGGGAGCCGCCGGCATCAGCAGCGTCTCGTCCTCCCTTGTAGGAAATAGAGAGCTGTTGCGATCAATCAATCTAAGCCCAATCGTCCGAAAGGAAATCTCAGTGAAGCCGGCAGGCGGAGATTAGAATGGACGAGCAGAATTTCTGGCAGTACGATACAAGATTCGGCCAGCCGATAATAAAAGAGGGGTGCGGCGTGTTCGGAGTGATAAGGAAGCCAAACGCCCCAAAAATTTCGAACCTGACGGCGGTTGCCGCAATTTCGTGCATCAAGTACCGCGGGAGCGATCTGGGTGCCGGTTACGCTTCATTCGATGATTCCGGGAAAAACCAGTACAAGGTCATGGCATTTGTCAAAGATGAGAAAGTGGCCACATCTGTCTTGGAACAACTGTCCACACTTCTGGGCAAACCGAACTCCTATGAAGTAAAGACGCCCAAGGAATCGAAATCCCACTTTGGCATTCTGAGTGCGCGCTTCAACTACTCGGGCCATGAACTAGAACTAGAAAGAAAAATCGATAGCATCAATTCTACCCTGCTCCGCGAGCGAACAATCGATGGAAGGATTTTTTCTTACGGCAGATTCCTTAGCGTGTACAAGGAAGTGGGCTATCCCATGGATGTCGCCAGACTGTACGGCCTTGATCATGAAGTCGAAAAGGCTGACATGTGGATAGCACACACGCGCCAGCCCACGAACTCTCCTGGTTCTTCTCCAATTTGGTCGCATCCATTTGCGTCTCTTGACTGCGCGATCGTGCACAACGGCGACATCAGCTCGTTTGGCGCCAATATGGAGTTTCTGAGTTCTTACGGATACAAGAGCCACGTCGGAACCGATAGTGAAGTAATTTCAAAGCTCCTGTTTCACCTGACTCGCATTGAGGGTCTTTCTATCAAAGACGCCGCCACAATTCTGACAAACCCGTTTGAGGGGAACACGCCCTCCGGTGCGCAGGAACTCCTATCGAGTTTTAGGGGAGCTAAACTTGACGGCCCGTTTGCTGTTGTCGCAGGATACTGTGATGATTCCGACTTTTATCTCGTTGCGCTTACCGATAGATCGAAATTCAGACCGTTGATTCTCGGCGAGGACGAAAATTGCTACTACGTTGCGAGCGAGGAAAACCAGATCAGAAACATTTCAAAGAACGCCACGATATGGACTCCCGACCCCGGATCGTACTTTATAGCATCGCTAAAGAGGGGCTTGATCGAAAGTGGAACCACAAGAAAGGTCAGCACCCACAGCGACGCCTTTTCGGAAAAGACGTTTTCAAGCTCGGCGCGCGTACCTGAAATTGATGCAACCGGAATGGACTACCCAAGACTCAACCAGGAAATTCACGCAGCGTTCGAGAGAGGTGCGATGGGCATCAGGATATCAAACCTCAGCGGCCAGAGGTACCTTGGAATAGGGCTATCACCCAAACGCGAAGGCAACTACATTCCGTTCAAAGTGGAACTGTCCGGCTTACCGGGGAATTGCCTCGCCAATCTGAATAGCGGTGGGGTATTCGAAATCTTCGGAAACGTCGGTGACGATCTGGCGGACACAATGCATTCCGGGAAGATAATCGTTCATGGTAGCGCTCGCGACGTCGTAGCCCAAGCACTGCAGGGCGGAGACATTTTCGTTAGCGGCTCGGTCGGGAACAGGGCAGCAATACAGATGCGCGAATATCAAAGATTGAAACCATATCTAATAGTAGGCGAGTCAGCTGACGATTATCTTGGAGAATATATGGCCGGCGGAGTCGTTGCTGTTCTCAATCTCTCGGATGAGAAGAGACCCGTCGGGAATTTCGTTGGGACCGGAATGGTTGGAGGCGCCATATATGTCCGAGGAAAGATACAAGAATCGCAGCTCGGGCTCGTGCCAAAAAAAACTGACGTGTTGAATTATTTGAGGGCCGCGTTGCTAGACAGTGAGATTTCAAAAGAAGCATATGACAAGATAGTTTCGCTACGATTTCCGAGTGAGCGAAGTCTTCAAGGACTGGTACCCGACTCGATCCTGAAACGAATGCGCGTAATTTTCTTTCGAAACAAGTACACGAGGCCGTGCACGGTTGAATACAGGGAGCTGAACGAATCAGACAAGGAAGCGCTAAAAGAGAAACTTGACGAGTTCTTCCAAGTGTTTAAAATCCCCGAACAGCAAAGAAATGTCGTCTTGAGCTCGGAATACTCGATCATCCGTCCTCTCGAAGAAGAAATAGAGAGTCCGATTCCGCCGCAGGAACTTCCAATAGAGGAGTAAACCATGCCGGAAAGAACTGGCGACCTCTGGTGGCTATTCTCCAGGCAGACTGTGTGCGTCACCCAAAAGCAGAGTGTTTTCAATGGCGCAGTTCTGATGCAAAAGAGGAATTTCAGACACATTCCGGTCATCACTGATGATGGAAAGATTGCCGGTATTTTCTCTGTTCAGGACATTGTCGACTCTCTTGCTCTGGTGCTGGGTCATGAGACTGAGTCCAAGAAAATCATTGAATCTCTGGACATCCCAGTCCATAGAATCATGGCACTCCATCCAATCGTTGTTGAGAAAGGCGACGGATTGATAGACGTCGTGAAAAAACTAATCGCACACAACGTGGGAGCTCTGCCGGTTGTAGACGAAAAGGGAGTAGTTCAGGGGATAATCACACTGCGCGATGTCGTTGGTTTGCTCGGAACGGGGTCCGAGCCGTTGGGGGTTCAAGTCTCAGAAATAATGACGCGAAAAGTTACTACGATCGGGCCAGATGCCACCATGGCAGACGCGGTAAAGTTTATGTCAGATATGCGAATCAGAAGACTGCCTGTCGTTTCGGAGAACGGCAACGTCTTGGGAATGATCTCAAACAAGGATATGCTGAGGCTCGTCTCGAGGCTCCCCGCTGGAGAGTCGCCATTTGGGGAAAAGATCTCGCAACACATGACAAAAGAAGTCATCACTGCGGACCCAGAGGACGACGTCAGATTACTTGCCTCCAGGATGGTGATATTCAACATCGGCGGACTTGTTATCAATGGAGCTGACTCGCAAATCGCTGGCCTCGTGACAGAAAGAGATCTGGTAAAGCGCTTGGCAGAAGTAAGATCTGTGGACTTTTTGGTGGACTCGATGAAATTCGAGCTTGAGCTTCAAAACTAGTGTTATCCAAACCTTGAACTGCATTGACAAAAACTGATCTCGAATTATTTCAAGAGCTCGGACTGACCGGATGCAGGACGATAGATTCGTGCGAGAATGTACTACAATCATTACGGATGCGCCAGCTGGACATGCTAAAAATCGTATTATCGCGGCTGGCAAAGGAAGAGTGCTTTTCCTTTGAGATTGCGGATGGAGTCAGGAAAAATGACCTTCGAATGTTCGCAAGAGCAATTCTCCTATTGAACAACAATCGCTTGGAAAATGCTAATTAACACGGCGATGCAGGTTTCCAAGAACAAGGAATCTTGCATGCCTAAGGCGATCATTCTGATCAACGCGGACGTGGGTAAGGAAGCAGAAGTCTACTCCTCGGTCAAACAGATCACGGAGGTCGTCGAGGTGCACACTAGTTACGGTACATATGACATTATCGCAATTGTGAATGCTGACACAAACGAGAGGCTGAAGGAAATTATTACCAGCCGAATACGCTCGATACCTTCGATTCGCTCGACTCTGAGCATGCCAATTGTTGATTGATCAGAGTTTTCTTGCTACCTGCACGACTTGTTCCAGCTTTGAAATTTCCTTCGCAATAGCCCCTTTTTTGGGCTTGAATCCCACCGGTATGTGCTCGCTGGGGTTCATGTACTCGGCGTACCTGTGCCACAGTCCCGTGTAGAGTAAAGAGTTCATCCCGATCGAAGCTGCGCCAGCTACGTCTGCTTCAAAGAGATCGCCGACGTGCAGTGCTTCTTCAGGAGCTACTTCGAGTTGTTTCAAAGCTGATTCGAAGATCTCTCTCCTTGGTTTCAGGAAACCGACTTCAGAGGAAACAGTCAGGTGATCAAAGTAAGACGATATGCCGTACGAGCGAAACATTCGCCTGTACGTCTTTGATGACCGTGCTGCGTTTGATATGAGGCCGATTTTGATTGCCGGAAATTCCTTCTTGAGTTTCGCAAGAGCTGGTTTGACCTCCGGGTTCAGGTTTGGATATTTCTTATAGTAGCCGGAATTGGAGAGCGTTCTTCCGGCTTCGTAGTAAACGCGCTCTGCCTCAGAGCGTTCAAACTTCAGACCCAGAAGCTCGAAGAGCATCCTCCCGCGATCCTCCTGCGACAGATCCAGACCCTTCTTGTAGAGCTCGCGCGCCTTGACTGAAAGCTCTTCCATCGCGAGCCGTATCGAGTTGTAAGTAATCTTCTCCCTTGTCGAACCCTTCGTCCCCACGCGCCGCGTCAAGCGGTGGAAGTTGATAATTCTTCTTAATTTCCTGTACTCCTCGAGCTCTTTCGTATCCCATATCAGTGTGAGCCACATGTCGAATGTGACAGCTTTCAGAGTCAATGCAATACACTTCAATCCTTCCAGAGATAAAGTTGATGCAATTTTTTGAATAATCTTAAATTTCGTAGATTGATGTTTCTCGTCACAAATGGCACGCCAGAGGAAAGCCTACATGGTGGACATCGACGGAGTGGTTTGCGTGAAGCCCGATGTCATGTTGCTTGGTGAAAATAAGATAATTTCTCTGGCAGAACCTGGCGACGCGACTTTCGGCGTGACTGGTGTCAACATGATCGAAGAAAGATTCGAAAGAGAATATGACGGAGAATTGGTTCAGATCAAAGCGCAAGGAATGCTACCAATCGAAATGACACCTGAGCATCCACTTCTTGTCGTGACTTCGAAGACATCACGTTCGAAAGTGTTCTTTGACAGGCCGATTTGGAAGAGGGCGGCTGACGTTAAAGTCAAATTCGCGCTACGCGACGGAGATTATCTTTTGCTCCCCCGGATTAAGGGTAACATCGAGATAGATAGAATCGACCTGCGAGAATTTGTGACTCCCCATGGCGCAGATATATGCAAAGCGCAAAGTTTGCCACTTTCGCTTCCGCTCAATGATAAGACTGCTTGGCTTCTGGGACTGTACGTTGCTGAAGGGTGCGTGATAAGAGATTCTAGCAGAAACAATAGCCTAGCAAAGAACCAATTTTCCCTAGGAAGGACGGAACTTCCCCTTGTCGAACGGCTCGAACAAACAATTTCGGACCTCGGGTATACACCCTTGGTACGCTCACAAGGATCGGTGACGATGGTTCAGCTTCAGTCGAGAGTGCTTGCCAAAGCGATTTCGCATTACTGTGGAGTCGGAGCTTGCAATAAGACAGTCCCTGAAGTAATACTCTTACACAAGAATATCAGTCTCCTCGGTTCATTTTTGGAGGGTTATTTGAATGGAGATGGTTCAAGCATCCCTAATGGATTCGCTGCGATCACGGTGTCAAGGGTACTAGCATTGCAGCTCCAATTATTGTGTGCAAGGTTGGGAATACCGTTATGTATTTCGATGAAACAGACAGATGAATTTGGTTACATTCAAGGTAGAAGGGTGTCGCTTCATAACAAGTATAGAATGCAATCAATAGTTACGTCTGGGCCAAGGAGGAAGATGAAAATATTTCCTGACTATATCCTGTGCCCAGTTCGAAAAGTTGAGAGAGTGTCGTACGCGGGCAAAGTGTATAATGTGAGGACAACAGATAATACCTATCTCGCGTGCAATGCTGTCGTTCATAACTGCGAACACGTGCCAAACGAGTTTCCTGAGAAGATGAAGACCGCCTCGGAAATTTCAGGGGCTCGCGAGTGGGTCAATTCCAGGTACGAAAAAGGAAATTACATCTGTTTTTTCACTGCGAGGCTAG
>Ga0307372_10008672_pt1 | contig 14222 bp, 7 predicted proteins | sample OX1MG_FD_202533 | JGI IMG/M metagenome (GOLD analysis project Ga0307372, IMG submission 202533) | Soil microbial communities from Risofladan, Vaasa, Finland - OX-1 | ecosystem: Environmental > Terrestrial > Soil > Coastal area > Acid sulfate soil | place: Finland: Risofladan, Vaasa | collected...
AATACGAACAACAAGGCGAACAGCTTGCCACCAAAAGCTTTCACAATCGTTCCAACGCGATGGGTTTTCTGACCGGAGAGTTTCTCCCGGCTATCGGTGAACTAGAAGCTGAATACGGCGATCCGTCGGACGCAATAAAACTTCTGGAACCGCTTGTCGCCTTCTATCAGAAGGTACCGCAAAGTGAACTGACACTTCGAAGACGAGCTTTCGCTTCCGTTTTTCTGGGAGATGCGTACATGCGCGCCTCGCGTTCCGAAGAAGCGCTAGGCGCATACAGGCAAGCGGAGGCGATAGCGGAAAAATATAAGAGTCCCGAAGTTATGTGGGTTTACGGGCGGATTGGCGACGTGTACGAGAAGCAGGGGGATCTGGACGCCGCGCTTAGCTACGACCGGCGCGCGGCCGAAGTGATGGAACGATTCGGAGGTGGGCAGCAGATGCCAGAACTGCAGCTTTCCTCAAGAGAACTGGCTTGGGGTCTATACGAAAACCTGACGCGCGTAACACTCGAACTGTATGCGAAAGCTCCATCGGCTGAGTTGCTTGACCAAGCTTTCACGTACCACGAAGAAGGGAAGGCGCGCGCGCTTTTGGACCTCTTGAACGACGCGGGCGTTCGCGCTCGCGAGGGTGTCGATCCAGCGCTGGTTCGACAAGAAGACGCGGTGCGAGTAAAGATTTCGGCCCTCCAGAATGCGTTTTCCGATGCAACGGTCTCAGAGCTCAGAAAAGTGACTTTGCAAGACGCTCTGACTGAGCAAACGGCGGAGCTGCGCCAGGTTCACGAGAAAATCGCCGCAACAAATGCGAAATACGCGACCATGGAATCGCCAACACCCGTGCGAGTCTCCGATGTCCAGGCTTTGCTCGACGACGACACTGTGCTGCTGGAGTACGATCTCGGACCGTCGTTCTCAGGAGTCGGGGTTATAACGAACCGTAAGATCTGGATGTACCGGCTGCCGGCCCAAGAGGTGATCGACAAAACATTGGACCAATTCCTACCGACTCTTCGAGAACCGCTAATCGGAAGCTCGGAGATAAACACGCACGTGCAACTCGCAAAGCAACTCTATGCCAATCTCGTTGGTCCCGTCCGGGATCAAATCGAGGGCAAACACCACATTGTGGTCGTGCCAGATGCCGATCTGTTCTATTTGCCGTTCGAAGCCATCATCGATGCCGACGCGAAACTAGACGGGCCTGCGGATTCTCTTGCGTCTCAGCCCTATCTGGGCAAGAAGTACGACTTCAGCTACGCGCCGTCCGCTTCGGTCCTTGTCGCTCTGAAAGGCATCAGGCGCAATCCGAGCTCCGCTCAACGCCCTCTGTTAGCTTTCGGAGATCCAGCTTTTCAATCCACTCCGGCGCCGTCCCAACTCGCGCTCAGCACGCGCGGTGCTTATACAAAAATGGGTGTCGGTTTTGATCGCCTCCCTTATTCGGCCGAGGAAGTGCGCGCGATTCTAGCGGTCTATGGCATTAGCCCAGAATCGAGTTCTGTCTATCTTGGCAGCAATGCCACTAAGCGAGCGTTGTTGGGGCTCGACTTGAGCCAGTACCGTACCCTTCACTTCGCCACGCATGCCGTTATGGGCGATGAGGTTCGATGGATTAACCAGCCCGCTCTAATCTTTTCTCCAGATAGTACCGGCGCACCTGACAGTGACTTGCTAAAAATGTCCGAGATCTTCAATCTTCGCCTGAAGGCGGATCTTGTCGTGCTTTCGGCATGTGAGACCGCTCGCGGCAAGATGTCTCGCGGCGAAGGCATCGTCGGCCTGACGAGTGCGTTCCTCTTCGCGGGCAGCCGCTCTGTCGTAGCGAGCCTTTGGGAGGTGAGCGACGAGTCCACCAGTCTCTTCATGGAGTCCTTCTACAGAGGGCTCAAGAGCGGGCTCTCCAAGCCGGACGCATTGCGTCGGGCTCGCCTTGAGACGATGCGGAAGCAGATCAAAAGCGCAGTCACTGGCGAGCAGCAGTCTTTGGCATCCCCATTCTTCTGGGCCCCCTTTGTGCTGATCGGCGAATGGAATTGAACAATGACTCCATCGAGCTGTACCCTAAAAAAATTCTCACCTGTCTACTTTGCGTCACCGAATGGGCGCCCAAGAAGCTGAGTCGGAGCTTCATCGCCCTGGGGAAACGGCTCTTCTAGGGAATCTTGGACCCTATGCCATAAAGCGTTGGCTGGTAGCAGAATCTAACTGATCCCCCATGCGCTAACCATTGAGCGGCTAGTTTGTGGAGCGCGCCAAAAGCCATAGATTTCTGCTACGCTACGAAGTCCGGAAGGCACCCGGCGTCCGCGATGTCACGATGGAACTGAGGGCAGTATACTTCTAATCGCAGTCACCAATGGTCGATACCGCTATCTTTCTCGGGGCCGGAGCGTCGAAGGCAGAGGGCGCGCCTTTGCAGGGAGAACTGTTCCGGGAATATTTTTCTTCTGATCGTTTCAAGGAAAGCCGCGATTCAATGGACCGAGAGCTGGCGGACTTCTTCCTAAAGATGTTTCGGATTAACGTCGATCAAGGCGACATGTCAAAGATTAACTTTCCCACCTTTGAAGAAGTGCTCGGCCTCACTGATCTGGCTACCATGCGGAAGGAAGCCTTCAGGCATTTCGGCATCGAGAACAGGGCGCCGAGCAGCGACCGGTTGCGGTCCGTCGCCCGGTATCTGGTCTTTCTGGTTGCCAAGGTTCTGCATTTCAAGCTTCAGGATTCCGCGACGCTTCATCGCAAGCTTGTTACAGCGCTGCGAAATGAGAATGAGCTCGAGAACGTTGTTTTTGTTTCCACCAACTACGACATTCTTATCGACAACGCGCTCACCGAGCAGAATGCGAACGGCATAGATCTGGACTATGGCGTGGAGTTTCGCAATTTCGACCGGGTCGATGACTGGACACGTCCCCGGCTGGATAGCAGCGTGAAGCTCTTTAAGCCGCACGGTTCGCTAAACTGGCTATTCTGCCCGACATGCAATGAGATCGAAATCACACCCAAGGAAAAAGCAGTGGTAACCCGGCTTATATCGGTTGCCGATGCAGCGTGTTCGCACTGCGGGAGCGTGTATTCTCCGCTCATCGTGCCCCCTACCTTCTATAAGGACTTGAATAACGTTTTTCTCAGCTCGATCTGGAACCGGACGGATGTCGCGCTGCATAAGGTGAATCACGTCATCTTCTGCGGATACTCGTTCCCTGATGCAGACATACACATCAAATATCTGCTCAAGCGGGCTCAGACGAACCGCAATGGACCGCTCGAGGTCACAGTCATCAATCACTGCGCGGAAAAGAAGGAAGAGGACGCTCGACAAGAGGAAAAGCGCTACAAGCGGTTCCTGGGAGAAAGGGTGGACTATACGGCCATGTCTTTTGAGGACTTTGTTGCGGATCCGCTCACGGTGTTACGTCTGTAGCGAATAGCGATACAGCAAATTCGAGGGTTTTGATTTTCGACTTGCCCCACCAGTTCCGCCAAGCATTCGTCCAGCTACTCGCCGAGCCCAAAAAGTACGCATTGCGCAGTCATCGGATTCAGATGAAAGCCATGGGTTCGTAGAATCGGGCATGATTCTCAGCTCGACGAGCCCACCTGTGCTTCGAGCGAGACTTCTTGTTTCTTTTCGTTGCCCCGACGTTAGGCTATAAGCTTTATGACGCAATGTGACGCATCATGGCTTTATCTGAAATTGGAAAGTGCCTTCGCTTCCCAGCTGGAAGTGGCTGGCTATCGCTCCCAGCCTGGGCGCGATTTTTCATCGATATCGGCTTTACGGTCGCGAAAAGTGCCCGCGGAGCATCTCCGCGCGTTGTCGCGATTGTCACGCCGGCAAGGGCGTACGCAGCCGTTCTTTGCGCGACTGGAGTAGTTAGCGCCAAGGTGAGCGCTGCTGGGTCGTTGAGCCGGCAGGAACATTTCGACCATCTCAGGTCCTTGCCTCCTGGAACCACGGTCAACTTTCGGGAGACTCCGAACAGCCAGGTGAAGGGATGGCTGCAGGGCGCGCTCGATATCGGAGAGCAATCCTTCATCGTGATTCGATTGCAAGTGAAATCCAAAGGCGGTCTCACGTACCGAATCCCCACTGAGCAATCGCATAGGATAGAAGTCGCCGTGAAGCCTCTCGCATCGCTTCCAGCGCGTCCACACCCGAAAACATTTCGAGCCAATGCTCCGTTGCTAGAGTTTCTCCTCCGAAACGATGACCGCGACGAATTCTTGAGAAGAGTAGAACTCCAATGCGCGATCGTTGGAAAATACGCCCAGTTGAGAGAGGAAATTCTTGAGACCCGCTTTGCTGCGCAATGCGAAAGCCTTGCGGTTGGGCGACTTCAGGATCTCTTGCGTATTCGGCGCTTCTTGGAGAACGACGGAGGAGGTTACTTGTCGCAGGTCTACTCATACGGAACGCTAGACGAAACTCCAGACGATCTGCCACACGTCGCAATTTTCGATGGCTCGACCTCGTTCTTGAAGGGTCACGGCAAATGGCCGAACGCCCATCGCGTCGTCATTTTAGATCGAACGGACCGGCAACTGCCGGATGCGGCTGCTGAATTGAATCGAGCATATGCTAGCCGCGCCACTGACGTTGATACCTTCTGTCCGACAGAACCACCGGAAGAACTGGAATTCTTAATCTTCTAATGGATACTCCCAATCGTTCCTCTTTAGCGTTCGTTGACCGCATTTATCAGCTCTGCGCCACGCGCAAAATCACTTATCACTCGACCGATCACGATCTATTCAGAACATTCTGTCAGGCGCTTCACACATTGAATCGATTAGTCCGCGAAAATGGGACAGACGAGGCTTGGTCAAACTTCTTCCGTTCGCTTCTCCGGTACAGGTTCGACGTGTCGGCAGCACCACTACCCTTCAATAGCACTTACGTTGCACCTGAACATGCGCCGACGCTCCGCAGTTTCGCGTCCCGCGCCAAATACACTTATCCCCAGCACGCAAATTTGGTCGCTGAAGTCGTGGACGCCTTTTTCAAATTGTCCTCCTGCTCGGACAATCCTCTGCTATTAGCGCTTCGAGAATTGAATGAATTGGAACGAACGTTCGTGATCGTGCGAGAGAGGCGACTAGTCGAAGGTACTCAAGCGATGTTGAGCGCCCACGACTCGACTCGTGCGTTTGAAACGATTCCTGCGAGTGATGCCAGTAAGATTTCTATCTGCGACCGAATTATCATTTTGGGCGCCCCGCGCTGGTTTCCCGATCACATGTTTAGCGCCCCGCGTGCGCCTCAAATCGACGTCGTGTGTTTTCGGTGGAACCTGAAAGCGTGGCGTCCAACGCGAGTGCTGTTGGAGCGTTCGCATAGGAAGGGAAATGAGGAGAGAGTCGTCGAGCAGCAAGGAGAGTTAATTGACGAGCCATGGCCTGAGCCCGACTGGTCCAGCATCGTGAGAAGTGCCGCCCTCTCGCTCGGTCAGACCGAGGATTCTGACGCGCCAGAACTTGTTGACGCTCAGCTATTTGCCTTGCAGGATGACTACGCGGTTTTCTTAGAAGCGAAGGCGTCCGCCCTTGTTATCGATCTCGAGGAGGAAGAGGAAGCTCGGATTTGCCGTGTAGAAGCTAACGAAATCAAGCCAGGCGTGTTTTTGCTCCTGCGGACGGAGGGTGGAGGAGGAGACTATATCGTTTCGATGGCCGATCGACTTCTCGGAGCAAGGGCGATCGCCTGCCGCAGTCTGCAGAAGGATTGGAAGCGCGGCTTGCGAGCTGAAACAGCGCGTATGGGGATCCAACAAACTGTATCTCGCCTCATCGGATTTGGGGCTCAACGAGCGGATCATTCCAATCTTCGCAACTGGATGTCGGATAGATCCATTAGGACTCACGATAAGCGAGACTTTGTTGCCCTAATGCGGCTGATCGACCGCGAAGCGGAAGCAGATAAGATATGGCAAACTATGGGCGACATCGACGCAATGCATCGGCGTGCGGGCAAGATGATTCGAAGACGACTGATCGAACAGGTCAGGGACGCGGATCTTGAGAAACTTGAGAAAAGCGGGCGACTAGATTTCGTCTTGCCGGAGGCTGAGGGTGGTCGTCTTACCGCTTTCAGAGTGGAGGCCCGCGCGCCAACCATCGATTCTATCCCTGCTTCGCGATGTGCGCGCGTGTTCGGCCATGAAGATGAGGAGAGTAGTAGCTCTCGACGGGAGCTGATTTCCATTTAGTGACCGTGGGGGCACCATCGATGACGGACCACGCATCCAACAGGCTAAAGATAGTTGAACAGCTCAGACGTGAGTTAGTTGGTCCGGCGCCGGCGGGCGAGGCGATTGACGCCGACCAGGAAGTCATTGTTCAAACGACGACCGAGAGTTGGGGGCCTTGGCGTCAGGTCAACTCGGGCGAGGAAATCTTACTTCGCGACCCGCCGACGCGGCGATATGGCGTTGGTGTGCTTTTTCCGCAAGGAGTGCCGCTCGATACCCAGCTTTTGCCTGTTGGGCAGTTGCAGGCGGAGCCGGGCGAGTCTGATCCTCCGGCCGACTCGCCCGCAGTAGCGTCGTCAGCAGGAGTTATAGCGGACGCTAACTTGGACGGTATGGATGGACAGGAAACGGACGACCTGGATCTGACATTCGCGAACTCCTATCAACCGAGCACCTTTGGCGTTAGTTTTCTCGCCGAATTTGGTGACGATACACGACTCATATTGGAAGCAGGGGGAGGAAGATATGAGCCGCGCGACTTGACCGTCCGGGTGGGCGACACGCGCCAAACCCGTCGATCATGGTTGCGGCGTTCGGTCTGTCTACGCGCCGAATACGACTGGCAATCTCTGAATCAACAGTCTTTTCGGAAAGCGTTGCCTACCACGACTACGATCACGGGGGCTGAGGGACTCGACGTCAGAATTGAGGTGTTCACCCGCCCTCATGGGCCGCGGAAGAGACTGATCACGGCATGTTTAGTTAATCGGTGCGTGACCGACAAGGAAGACTCGGACTTAAATCCCTTTTGTCTCTTCCAAGCGCACATGACGGCCGTCCTATCAGATCCTGACGGCCGGAGCCGCATTCTACCTTATCCGGAGGCGACTTCGGAAGGTGACCTCGAAGAGTCGTCCATCAGACTGCTTTATCGGCACGTTCAAACCTTCGCCACCGGCCATGGATGCTCGGCAGACTGGGAGAAGAGCCGCGAAGAAGAGCGCGCGCACTCCGTGAGCGCTGAGTGTTTTCCAGTAACCGAAACCCCCTCGATTACTCCGGACGTTCTCAAGAGCGATGGGTCGTTACTCACTGTATCGATGGCAAGTCTCGCGGGTCTTATCGACGGAAATGACGGTTCAACCCAGCTTGAAGAAGTGGTTCGACTCTATGAGATTTGGATCGCTGATCAACGCGACAAGTCAACAGTCCTCGCGGAAGCTTACAGATCGACGGCAGTTAGACACCTACGCGAGTGCGAGCAAATGGCTGAACGCATGAGGGAAGGTTTGGCCTATTTGCGAAACGATCCGCAGGCGAAGAGAGCTTTTCAACTCGCAAACCACGCCTCTTTACTGCAGCAAACGGTTACACGAAGCGATTCGAGAGCGATCAGTTACGACCGGCAAAATCGCCAATTCTCCTTCGCCGAACCCCTTAGACCCGTAGATCCGCTGAATCCCCCAGAGGGTCGGGGCGCTTGGCGTGCTTTTCAGATCGGCTTCCTGCTGGCGGCGGTCAAATCAACTGCTGAGCCCGGCGCGCACGATCGAGAAACCGTCGAGTTGATTTGGTTTCCTACAGGCGGCGGCAAAACGGAAGCCTACCTCGCCTTGGCGGCGTTCGCAGCTTTCAAGAGGCGATTGAAGGATCCCGACGACGTCGGGGTACATATCTTGATGCGCTATACCCTTCGCCTGCTCACGACTCAGCAATTCCAGCGCGCCGGAAGTCTAATATGTGCAATGGAGCACTTGCGCCGTAATCATCAGGATGAGTTGGGTCACGAAACATTCTCGGCTGGAATATGGGTAGGAGGTGACACGACACCAAACAACTGCGAGAGAGCGCTCAAGGATTTGAGCGATGTGGAACGGTCTCAAAGAGCAAGAAATCCCTTTCTTCTTGAACGCTGTCCCTGGTGCGCGGCACAGTTTGGTCGCCTGGATATTTCAGGCAAGGGGTCGGGAAATCGAGGTAGCTCGAAAGCCATAACACCCGGATACACGCGGGGCACGAGGCCGAGGTCAAACACGGCAACGGTGCTCTTCAGGTGCCCCGATGCTCATTGCGAGTTTAGCTCCGGCCTTCCGGTCTACGTCATAGACGAAGATATCTACGAAGTGACGCCAACCTTGGTCATTGGGACGATCGACAAATTCGCAATCCTGGCTTGGAAGCCAGAGGCGGCCTCACTTTTCGGCCTGGATGCTAATGGCGAACGCGTCGCATCTCCCCCTGGCTTGATCATCCAAGACGAGCTCCACCTAATCTCGGGCCCCCTGGGATCGCTCGCGGGCTTGTACGAACCCGTAATAGAGGATCTCTGTACGGATAAGAGAGCCACAAACAGTGCCGCCCCGAAGATTGTCTGTTCAACCGCCACCATAAGAAGCTATGAAGAACAAATTCAGGGTTTGTACGACAGAACCCACGTTGCTCTCTTTCCGCCGCGGGCATTACGGGCAGATGACTCTTTCTTTGCGAGATACGACCTGGAATCGTCAGGGCGCATCTACGCTGGCGTACATGCAACGAGTTTAGGCTCTGTGCAAACGGAGTGGGTCCGAACTTTCAGCGCACTCTTTCAGGGGCCGATGCCTCTGGAAGCGGAGGCTCGGGACCCCTGGTGGACGATGCTTGTCTTCTTCAACAGCATCCGTGAAATGGGGACGGCGCACACGCTCTTCCAGTCCGATATTCCAGATTATGAGAAAATAATTTGGAGCCGCGACGGTACCCCGATTTCGCAACGGCGCTACACCAACTCGGCAAAAATCTTCGAACTCACCGGTGGGCTGCCAAGCGACGAGCTGTCTGGAGCAATCGCCCGACTCGAACTCGCCTATGGCAAAAGAGATTCACTTGATGTTTGTCTTTCGTCAAACATCATCGAAGTAGGAATAGATATATCCAGACTTTCGCTCATGGTCGTGGCGGGTCAGCCCAAGACCACGTCGCAGTATATTCAAGTGACTGGCCGCGTTGGACGATTAAGAGACCGCCCGGGGTTAATAATTACGATGTATAGCCCTTCAAAGCCGCGCGACCGGTCACACTACGAGCGTTTCAAGAGCTATCACGCGCGTCTCTATGCGCAGGTGGAACCGACAAGCGTAACTCCGTTTTCTCCTCCGGCAATTGACCGTGCTCTTCACGCCGCTCTCACGGCCTACGCCAGACTAGTCGGAGGAGCGGACGTCGCCCGGTCGCCTTATCCCTACCCTGCTAACGTTGTCGAGCGCTTCAAGGATTTAATGCTGGCTCGTGCCGAGTCCGTCGATCCAGAGGAGCGAGCCGAGGTGAAGCGTGTCGTAGAATTGCGAGCACGCCAATGGCAAAGCTGGCAGCGGACGATCTGGTCTGGAGATTCCACCCTGCAAGATGCACCTCTGCTTCGACCCGCCGGAGAATACGCCGACGCAGTTCGAAAACGTATCTCGTGGGCGACTCCGACGTCCATGAGAAACGTCGACGCTGCGTGCGAAGCCGAGATAACAACTCAATATCTAGAAGACCTGAGCGCGGAAGATGCGGAGACGACCAGTTAGACGCGCCCAACTGATCGCTCCGTTCGGACCCGGAGCGATGCTAGTAACCCCAGACGGGTCTAGTCTGATCGGCGCCGGACTTGATCACTGGTACGAGAGTGAAATTTCCGATGGCCGGGTAATAGATCCTGCCGAGTTCCGTTTCGCCGAATGGCGTTTAGAACGCGAACTAGGCGTCGATTGGTTTGGGTTACCTCCTGATTACAGAGCCAGACGCGCAGATACGTGGTCGTCGACGCAGCAAATCAATGCAGGGTTAACGGTGCCATTTCTTCGTTTTCCGCAATGGCATGTGTGCCCGAGCGCTAGGTGCGGATACTTACAGCAGTGGCCACTGGCCATGAAAGACCGACCAGCCTGCCCGCGTTGCGCTCGAAGCGCCGCAAGGCGATCACAACTCCCGACGATGGTTCAGGTTCGGTTTATTGCGCTGTGCGATGCGGGCCACATCCAGGACTTTCCCTGGCGAAACTGGGTTCACGCCGAATTCTTACCTACCTGCCAGCGTGACTTGCGACTAACATCAGGCGCGCGTGCTTCTCTCGCCGGGATCCGGATTCAATGTGAATGTGGAGCGCAGCGATCTTTGGAGCGGATAACTCAAGCCGAACCGCCACCCGCCGATTCTTCCTACTTAAGCAGCAAACTCTGCAAAAACCACGAGTACCGTTGCAGCGGGGCGCGGCCGTGGCTCGCTGACGAGACGGGAAGCGGGTGTGGACGGGCCCTGCGTGGTTCGCTGCGGGGCGCGACGAACGTCTATTACGCCTTGGTTCGCAGTTCAATCTTCCTGCCCCTAGGAAACTCGCGGGCGCCTACAGAGCTCGTTGACTTCCTTCAAACCCCTGGACCGGCAGAGTTGCTGAAGCTCTATGGCGTGCGTGGAGAAGACGTGCTGCCGCAGACTCTGCGTCTACACTACGGCGCGGTTCTGAATGAGTTCAGTGACGAACAGATCATCGCGGCTGTTTCAATTGTCCTGAAGGAGACCAACGCACCTGCTGCGCCAGCAGCCTCTCGATTTGACGACCCCGAGACGGCTTTTCGCCGCGCGGAAGTAGCGGCGCTTCGAAGAGAGACGCGAGAAGAGGGATTGAATACGCGCCTCGTCCCATCCGCCAACTACTCCGCCGACCTCGCTGGGTTCTTAGAGGCAGTAACTCTTTGTGAGAAGCTAACGGAGACCCGCGTTTTAACAGGATTTGCACGCGTTTACCCTGACAATAGCCAAACTCTGGAAGAGCGCTTTCAGTATTTGTGGCGTGACACCCCGCCAAAGGGAAAGCGCTGGCTGCCCGGCTATCTGGTTCACGGAGAGGGCATCTACCTGGAGTTATCCGAAGCTCGGATTCGGGCCTGGGAACAGACTCCGGCCGTTCAAACGCGACTCAAGATTCTCTCGGTCAATTTTGAGACTGTGCAGCGACGACGAAGGACTTACCAGCGTTCCATTTCGCCGAGGCTCATCGCTCTACATACCCTTGCGCACCTACTGATGAACCAGTTCACGTTCGAGTGCGGATACAGCACCGCTTCCCTCCGCGAGCGGCTTTATATTTCGCATGATCCTGAGGCACCTATGGCCGGAATACTCATCTATACGGCGGCGGGGGATTCTGAGGGAACAATGGGCGGCTTGGTCCGAATGGGCAAGCCCGGGAATCTCGAACCAATCGTAAGGAAGGCTGTCGCAGCGGCCACTTGGTGTTCAGCTGATCCTATCTGCATGGAGTTGGGAGCTAAGGGCCAGGGACCAGACTCCTGCAATTTGGCGGCATGTCACAATTGCGCCCTCGTGCCCGAAACTTCCTGCGAAGAGTTCAATAGGCTGTTGGACCGAGCTCTTCTGGTCGGCACGTTAGATCGCGAGGAGACCGGTCTCCTCTCAGCCCTGAGGGCTAAGTAATTCAAGAAACTTACGGTAACAGCCAAAGTCCGCCACCGGCGCCCGACATTACGCGCATTGTTCTCGCGCCAACGAGCAACGCGATACAGCCCGAGCACTGATTTCAAAAATCCGGGAGACGAATCGTCGGCTATCGACCACGATTCAAGCTATCGTAGCGAACAAGGTCACCCGACTAAGCCACCTGCTATTTTGCACTTGGTGCTCCCATACGCGGATGACATGAAAGCCATCCGTCCGAAGCTTATTTCTGATGCGGTTATCTCGGCGTCGGTTCTCGTCGATTTTCTTCCTCCAAAATGCCGTCCTTGATTTCGGGATGCGTCGTCGACAAATCGGACACGCATGCCAGAAGCAACCATCCACAAAAAGAGCGAGCTTGGAGCGTCTGAAATAAAAGTCGGGATGTCCAAGGATGTTCTTCGGATGCTTTACCCAACCCCGAACTTTGTTTCGTCGGAGAATGGCTTCGGCGGCGGCTTCAGTCGAAACGTTTCCCTTCGACCGGACCTTCGCCATCTGGGCCGAACGTCCTGCCTTGCTCAATGTATCTGCCAATCTACGAATCCAGCCAGATCAATTTCTCGATACCAAGCTTCAGAGCCGCATCAGCGACGACATTGCGGGCCGACTGCTCATGAAGACGTCCGTCCGCTTGCGTCAGAACCGCACCGAAAGGTTTCAACCCTTGTTTCTCTTGCGACCTCTCGTGCAGAGCCATCAGAACTGACTTCCAGTCCTCGGCGCGTCCCCAGCAGATGATCCTGCCGTCCGCAAGCTGCCGCCCATGAGGTTTGATATAGACTTCCGACACCGGAGCGTCTGCAGGAAGACCCAACACTCGAAACGGGCGGTCGGCGCCCGCCAATCGTTCGCGAGTGTACGACTTAAGCAGTGAATCCTTGAGGTACACGCGCACCTTTCCCTTGTCCATGTAGTGAGAAAGAACGTCGCCGATCTCGGCGTCTCGAGTCCAAGTCTCGTAGTATGACGCCTTGGCGCTGGACGACAGAGAAAGCCAACCCACCTCATCAGCCAGCCCCCACAGCCGAGCCTTTATTTTCGCGCGTATATTTTCGGGAACATTCACTGAACGGAGCCTGGAGGGGGAGGTTGGGGAAAATCGAAATCAGGCACTTCCAGTACCGGGTCACCCTCTCGAAGAAAGAGCGATGCTTGATCCAACATCCATTCCTTCAGAAAGTCGCCGGCTGTCACGTTGGAGAACTGCACAAGCCTCCCTCCCAACCCGAGCCGTTCCTTCAAACCACCACGAACGGCCTGATCTAGCTCGACTACCTCGGCCACTCGGCGCAGATCGGTCACAAAATCAAGTACAACCACGCGGTCCTTACGCGGCGAGATACGCAATCCACGCCCAAGTTGTTGAACGAAAATCCTTCGACTGTGCGTTGCGCGCATGAAAACGATGAGGTCCACATCAGGCAGGTCCACCCCTTCGTTGAACAGGTCCACGGTCACGACTAACTGGAGTTCGCCGGCCCGGAACCGCGACATAAGCGCGTCACGCTCCCGCGCTGGCGTTTCGGATGAGATCGATTCGGCAGAAAAATCATATCGCCGCAGCATTGCCGCGAACGAGCGAGCATGCACAATTGTGGGACTGAACACCACACCGCCACGGCGTCGTTCCCCATCGAAAACTTCCTTAATGACTCGAACCGCCTGTTCGTCTCGCGTGGGAAGAATTAGACGGCGATTTAGGTCAGAGAGCGAATATCGGTGCTTCGAAGCTTGTTGGACAAAATGCCAATCGATGTTATCCGCCAAAAGGCGGTAGTCTACTTCCGAGAGAAAACCACGTTGCAGTCCCTCAGCAATTCCTATCCGGACCACGGGAGGTCCGAGAATCTGGTCTATGTCGTATCCGTCACCGCGCCAGGGCGTCGCGGTTACGCCACCAAGCATGTTCGGTCGCAAGGTGTCGATGGTGCGCTTGAACATGTCGGCAGCGATGTGGTGAGCTTCGTCGACCAGTATCAAGCCAAACTGAGGCAGCGTATCCAGACGCGAGATCACGCTCTGGACGGTTGCGAAAGTTATTCCCTCCCAGTAGGTCGGTACCTCGCCTTCTGACAGTTGATGGGTAGGCACCCATTTCGGTAGCTGGAACCAGAAATGTCGGTGAAGCTGGTTCACGATTTCGCGCGTGTGCGCGAGAACCAGTACCCGCTGCTGCTCGCCGAGAAGCCCGTCTCTCAATAAATCGGCTACTACTTCCGCCATCACCACCGTCTTTCCAAGTCCAGTGGCGAGGACTATCTGGGCGCGGTGCGTATCTAGCAATGCTTGACGAAACCGTTCAGACGTTTGCTCTTGATAGTCGCGTAGCGGCTTTCGGGCTTTAGGGTATTCCGGCGTTCTTGCCATCAGCGTTAGGAGAGTTTCCGGATCGGCTACTTCAATCTTGAGCCCTGTCCGTTCGAAACGCGCTTTTTCCTGCATGAACGCGTCGCCAGGCGGACGCGAAGTCGCGACAGCGATGTGCGTTGCATGATAGAAGGATGCTGCTTCGACAGCCTCGCCGATGGCCTGACTAGGCGGC